>FUFK010038650.1_pt1 | contig 38953 bp, 34 predicted proteins | sample 1021851 | NCBI WGS metagenome assembly FUFK01 (sample SAMEA51879418, study PRJEB19060) | metagenome
GAGCCCAAAGGGGAACCATTAGAAGGCGTAACTGTTTTTATTAAAAATAAACGAGTTGGTGATGTTACCGCAGCAGACGGATCTTATGCTATCCAGGCTAGCCCAGGGGACACCCTGATATTCTCATTTATAGGTTTTAAATCAAAGGAGGTTGCAGTTGGTAATCAATCTACCATAAATGTTGTCCTAAAGGAAGATATTGCCTCCTTAAACGAAGTGCTTATCAATGCCGGATACTATACCGTAAAAAGACGTGAACGAACCGGTAACATCTCCCGTGTCACGGCTGAGGAAATAGAAAAACAGCCAGTGATAAGTCCATTACAAGCATTACAAGGAAGAATGGCGGGTGTACAGATCACCTCTGGAGGAACCAATCCGGGAGCCGCTTCCACCATACAGATTAGGGGAGTTAATAGTCTAAGGAGTGAAGGCAATTATCCTTTATATATTATTGATGGGGTACCAATTAGTTCTATTCCCGTAGAAAGTAATTCTCTTTTAGGAAATTCGGGTCTTGACCCTTTAAATAACCTAAACCCTGCAAATATTGAAAGTATTGAGGTTCTTAAAGATGCCGATGCCACAGCTATTTACGGTTCTCGTGGAGCCAACGGGGTGGTTCTTATCACTACAAAAACTGGCTTAAAGTCTAGTAAAGGACTTGAGATGAGGGCCTATACCGGCATATCTTATGTACCTGGAAAAATGGATTTGCTTGAAACACCGCNATATCTTGAATTAAGAAAAGCAGCTTATGATAATGACGGTATTGAACCTAATGCCAGCAATGCCTATGATCTTTTGGTATGGGATCAGCAACGTTATACGGACTGGCAGGAATATGCATTTGGTAAAAATGCAGAGGTANCTAATGCTAACCTAGCCTTTACTGGAGGAAAAGACCTAACCTCATTTAGAGTAGGCGGCTCTTGGTTTAGCCAGGGCACCGTATATCCCGGTGATTATAATTATCGCAAGCTTACCGGNAATTTAAGTCTAAACCACTCCTCCCAGAACAGAAAATTNAATTTACAGGTTTCCCTGAATTATGGCCTTGATAAGAACCAACTTACCGGAGATCTCAATGTTGGTGCCTTAAATTTTCTACCTCCTAACGCACCGGCCTTATTGAATGATGATGACTCCCTGAACTGGACCGAATGGGCTGAGGCCGGTATAAAGAATCCTCTGGAAGGCTTTTTTAATAGTAATGACATCCAGACGAATAATTTTATCACGAATGCAGGTATTTCTTATGAAATTGCAAAAGGCTTAACTCTGAAATCGAGTCTTGGATACACACGGTATGACAGTGACGAATTCTGGAAGTTGCCCGCACGGTCATATAACCCGGCGGGTAATCCCATAAACCGATCAGTACATCTAAACTCCGCTAGGAAATCATGGATTGTAGAACCCCAGTTGGTTTACAATGTCCGTTTTGGAAAGTTAAATATAGATCTACTACTGGGCGGTACCATTCAGGAAAATACCAGCTCACGTCAAAGTCTGCAAGGTATAGGTTATGCTTCTGAGGCACTTATTGGCAATCTGGCGGCCGCAGAGAGTATATTGAATGCACAAAACTCCACGGTTGAGTATAGATATGCTGCGCTATTCTCACGATTGGGATTGAATTGGGATAAAAAATATTATCTCAACCTAACCGGCCGAAGAGACGGATCCAGCAGGTTCGGACCTAATAAACGCTTTGCCAATTTCGGAGCTATTGGGACAGCCTGGATCTTCTCTGAAGAAAGTTTTATGAAAGATCATCTCAACTTTCTCTCCTTAGGTAAACTTCGCGCAAGTTACGGCAGCACGGGGAATGACCAAATTGGTGATTATGGATACCTCGACGCTTATGGAGCTACCAGAGGACCAGGAGGTCTTTTTCCTACCGGATTGGCCAATCCCGATTATTCCTGGGAGATTAATAAAAAATTGGAAGTGGGACTGGAGTTGGCTTTTTGGAATAACCGGGTCAATTTAGGAGGAAGCTGGTATCAAAACCGTTCCTCCAATCAGCTGGTAGGATATACGCTTCCTGCAATCACTGGTTTCGGATCTGTCCAGGCCAATTTACCTGCAACAGTCGAGAACCGGGGAACTGAGATAGAATTTAGTAGTATTAATATTGATAATTTGAATTTCAAATGGCAGACTTCTTTGAATATAAGTTTTCCAAAAAATGAACTCGTGCGTTATCCAGGTATTGAGGAGTCTTCATACGCCAATACTTACCGGGTTGGTGAGCCTTTAAATATTTCGCTGAATTATAACTATACAGGGATAGATCCGGAAAGTGGTTATTATTCTTTCCAAGATGTGAATGGTGATAGCAGACTGGATTACCAGGACAGAATCATTGTAGAAGATCGAACCAGCGAATTCTTTGGCGGTNTAAACAATAGCCTTAGCTACCAAAATTTTCATTTGCAGTTTTTATGGCAATTCGTCAGGCAAAATGGAAAACTGATATATTATAACGCAGGAAGGCCGGTAAATATCCTCTCAGGATATAATACCGATGACTTTCAACAGCCAACTCAGTCTTATCAGGGAGCCCTGGCTTATTCANATGCTATTAACAGCTCACTCTTTACGAGTGACGGTTCTTTTCTCCGTTTAAAAACCCTCTCTCTGAGCTATGATCTTCCAAAGCAATTTCTTCAGCGTATAGGCATAAACAAATTTCAGTTGTTTTTTAACGGGCAAAACCTCTGGACAATCACGTCTTATAAGGGTATGGATCCTGAAAATTCTTATGACGGTAATTTTATAGGTAACCTGCGAAGCCTTACCGCAGGAGCTCAAGTAAACTTTTAAAACTATATAGTAATGAATATAAAAACATTAATAAACCGAACTCTTTTTTTATTGTTTTTGGCCAGTAATTACTCTTGTGAGAAACTGGTAGAGATCGATTCTCCTACCGATAAATTGGTAAGAGAAGTGGTGTTCAATAACGATCAAACAGCAATTAGCGCCATGGACGGTATTTATAATGAACTTTTCCAGGCTGATTTCTCAAGTGGTTCAAGATCGAGTGTTACCGTACTGGCAGGTTTATCGTCGGATAATGTTCAGTATCTCAATTCAGGAAATATCAATATGATGCAGTTCCAGGAGCATGAAATCGATCCAAGCAATCCGGGTAACTTACAACTATGGACCAGTGCTTATAATATCATCTATTTATGTAATTCTTTGATCGAAGGTTTAGAAAATTCTTCTTCCATTGATGCAGAGCTGCAGCAGCAGCTTGAAGGAGAAGCAAGGTTCGTTCGGGCTTTCAGTTATTTTCAATTGGTAAATCTCTATGGAGATGTACCGTTGATACTGAACACCGACTATCGGGAAAACGCATTAAAAACGAGAGTAGAAGTCGATGAAATATACAATTTAATAGAAGAAGACCTACTGATTTCATCAGAAACTCTGAGTTCTTCATACAGAAATGGCGAAAGAACCAGCGTGAATAAGTTTGGGGCAAATGCTCTTCTGGCCAGGGTATATCTCTATCAGGAAGATTGGCAGAAAGCTGAAGATTATAGCAGCCAGGTAATTAATGAAACTGCTACTTACGAAATACTAGATAACCTGGATGATGTTTTTCTGGCAAATAGCCGGGAGGCCATATGGCAAATTTCTCCAATCGGGGGTGGCGGAATAGCCTCTAATACGAATGATGGTAGTATGTTTATTATCGATCCTTTCTTTTCTTTTTTTGCCACATTAAAATTAGATGCATCCATAATTCCTGAATTTAATGAAAGTGATATTCGCCGTCAGAATTGGGTTGGATATAATTCATCAAAAGATGCTTTCTTCAGTCATAAATATAAGATTGATGCCAGTTCAGAATTTCCCATTAAGGAATATTCTATGGTTTTACGTTTAGCTGAGCAATATCTAATTCGGGCAGAAGCAAGAGCAAATTTGGGTAAGATCAACGATGCACTGAATGATCTTGACGTGATTCGTAAGCGAGCGGGGTTACCTGCTTTAACGGAGATTACACCAGGTATAGCTGAGGAAGAATTAATGGAAAAGATATTTCGCCAGCGAAGGCTTGAACTATTTACAGAATGGGGACATCGCTGGTTTGATCTTAAAAGAACCGACCGAACTACAAATGTTTTTGGGAATAACCCAACCTGGCAGAATACAGATATACTTTATCCAATTCCAGCCGAAGAAATTTCGAAGAACCCAAACTTAATTCAGAATGATGGCTATTAAAAAACATTATGCTTTTATCCTACTCTTTGGTTTTAGCACCTTCCTCTCCTACTCTCAAATTTTTCAGCAAAGTTTGTCTGAAAAAGCTATACCTCTGGATAGTACGGTGAGATTTGGAGTACTAGATAATGGTTTTACATACTATTTGAAGAATAATAACAATCCTAAAGGCGAAGTGGTTTTAAAAATGTTGGTGAAATCCGGAAGTTTCCATACCGACGAAGACCAGATTGAATATGCGCACCTTTTGGAACACGTAGCAGTAAAGGATCTTGAAAAGTTCAAAGATCTGGATGTAATCCTTACTGTAAATGGTATTCATCTTACAGCGTTTACGCGACGACTTTCTACCGGTTATACCCTACGAATACCTAACTATAATCAGGAGAAACTCAACCTTGGACTGAATGTTTTGGAACAATGGGCAGAAGGTATTGTAATTGATTCCTCCCGGCTGGATATGCATGCAGGAAGTATTCTTGGCGAAATGCGACCTAATGATACATACGCGAGCAATCTTTATGATAAAAAATTAAAAATCATTCTTAAAAATATAGAATTTCCGTTTAAAGATAGCAAGGAAAGTATTGAAAGTATAAAAACGCTGAATATTAATCGCTTAAGAAATTTTTATAAAGACTGGTATAGACCAAATCTACAAGCGGCAATTGTGGTAGGTCCTATCAACCTGGACAGCATAGAAAATGTCTTCCGCAATAAGTTCTCACGGTTATCGGGGCCAAAGATCGAAAGGGATCCTTCGTCAGCCATTAAAAAGTTCAATTATCAGTTAACCGGAAAAAATCAATATGAATCCATAAAGGATACCCTAAACACTAATTGGAGGTTAAATATAATTTCCAAAAGACCTAACCATGAGTTTAAAATTAAATCAGAGAAAGATTTTTATATAGCTGTCATTCAAAATTTATACGAACTCATAATAACAGAAAGAAACAGAAATTATTTAAGTCAATATAATCCAAAATTCTCGGGTAACGCAGTTAGTTACCACGGGAATGGAGCTGCCAGTAGTCAGGTTAGTATAGGGTTAATGAATATTGAACTGGGATCTGAACCCTCAAAAATAGGAATTAAGATTGCTGATGCGGTAGAAGCTGATAAAATCATTCATTCCAATTTTACCCTGGAAGAATTGAACGAAGCTAAGGAGAAGCTCATATCAGCATGGAAGGACGAATCTTTAAGTTCCATCAATTTAGCAAATCAATATGAAAATCATTTTGTTTATCAGAATTCAGCACCTTCTGAAAACAGACTTAAAAATCTGCAAAAACTGCTACAGGAATTGACTCTTTCCGAGCTACAGAACTTTTCAGAAAACCGAAAGAATTTACTCAAAGACACGGATTTTATTTTTATTAATGTTCCCGAGACTTTCATTCCGGGAGAGAAAAAAATCGAAAGGATTATTTCAAAGGTATATAAGTCTAATACACCGGAAAATCATTCTCCAATTAACAAGATAGATGAGATTAAGGAAGTAATTAAGGTAGAAGAGATATCCGAACTTAGTCTGAATGAAGACGTAATAGGTATTACTACCCTAAAATTAAAAAATAATATTAAGGTATTATTCAAACCAACAGCCCCACAATACTCACAATTCAAGAACCGGATTGAGTTTTTGGGCTTTCAACCTATACGGTTTGATGGTGATTCAATTAATTATGAACTCGAGTTATTAGCACATAATTATCCTACATTCACAGGTACCGATCACCATAATCATTTTCAGATAGAAGAATTTAAGCGTAATCATAATATGAAATTGAATTTTGGTTTCGATCATGCTAATTTTCTCATAGAGGCTCAGTTCTATAAAAAAAACTTACACGATTTTTTCAACCTATTATATCAGTATATTCAATCCCCTGAGGATCACGACCAGGCTTTTCAATATTGGAAAAAGAAAAGGATTCAACGAAAAAGTCCCTATGCAAATAAAGGAGGGTCTAATTTTTTCAAGGAAGGAATAGAAACAATTTGGAACCCTTTGTATCCAAATCTTGACAAGATCTCCTACGATGATATTAATAAGAAAGCTTTAATGAAAGCTTACAAAGATCATTTCTCTAATTTCAACGAATATACTTTTATCGTTACTGGAGATTTCAAAACTAAGGAGTTGGTTAAAGAAATATCACTCTATCTGTCTGAGTTTCCAGTATCCGGTCGTAGAGAAGGAAAAAAAATTACTGAATGGAGTAACAGGAGTGAAAATATAAATGACACCTTAATATATCCCGGAATTGGTCAATCATTTTCTGAAATATTCTTGCCCATAAAAATAGAGCCNAGCATAAAGAATCAAGTGTTACTGAATCTTGTTAATACTGCCTTCTATGAAAGACTGGTAAAGGTTCTGCATGAGGATTGTTATGCACCAGGGGCTGGCGGACAATGGATCGATTTGAACGATAGTTTATATGCTTTTCACATTAGATTCAATAGTGAGCTTGGTAACGAACACAATATGTTTTTAAATTCAATGAATGAAATCAAAAAACTGAAGAAAGACGGGATTGATAATGAGTGGTTGGAAGCTCATATCAAACATGCGAGTCAACTTTTTAAATCCCGAATCAATTCTTTTGGATATTTCAATTTTTGGCCACAATTTTTAAAAAAAAGTCTGGAACAAGGGAGGAATTATGAAGAGTACATTTTACAATATACTGGAATATTGGAAAATTTTGTAACCCACGAAGATGCAAATAAGGCTATTAATAACTATCTTAAAACAGATAATTTACAGAAGTTTCTTGTGTTGCCTGAATAAACCAGAAAGGGGAAAAAAAAGTAAAAGCCTACCGGCTAAATAACCGATAGGCTTTTGTATCAATTCTATTGAAGAATTATTATGGTGCCATCACTTTGTTCCTTTTTGGTAGACAGATCCATCTCGTCATAAAGATCATAGATCGGTCCACCGGCACCAAACTGAACTCGACAAACTTCGTTGCCGCCGGTACAGTTTTGTTCAGGAACAGCTCTCCAGGTACCGTTATCATTNACATAGTCNTTGGCAACAACTTCAGGTTGCTCTTCAATTTCGCTTCCGAAGTTTGTAAAGGACATGCCTAATACTACCAGAAGCGCCATAATCGGAATTAAAAATAACTTTTTCATAATATTAAAGTTTAAATTCACCTACTCTTTCAAGGATTTTCGGCTTCTCCTACTTTCTGCGCAAAAAGATTTTATAATTTCTTTCATTGGGTGTAAAAGCCAGCATGGTACTGAAAAATAAAGAAGTAATAAGAATCTTAGTATATCAGGTTTAACATCTCTGTCATTTTACAATAGTAAATTTCACTAAATCCTGTCAAAGAAAATGGTTGCTAGAGCCGTTAAACTATTCTGTTATATTATCGACCGTTGATATTCCCTTCTATATTGTGAAGGTGTCTGCCCGAATTGTTTGCGGAAGTTCTTGGAAAAATGAGAGTGATCCTTAAAACCGCATTTTTGGGTAATCATAGAAATTGGTAGTTCCGTAGTCCTAATCAAGAGTGCTCCTTTGTCAAGCCTTTTTTTCCATATGAAACCTATGGATGGTAGTGCCGTACATTTTTTTAAATCCTTCTTTGAGTTTCGTTTTATTAGTACGATGAATAAGACCTAATTCTCTAAGAGATGGAAGATCTGTATGAAGATTTTTAAGGATATAAAGACGTACTTGTTTCAGTAAAATTTTTGTTGCAGCGCTTTCCTTTTTTCCTGATTTTAATGAATGTCTAATATTACTTACTTTTCTTAGAGGTTCTTCACCATTCGTAAAACGAAAAGCTGTAATGACGTATGCACAGGAGGGATCTACTCCCACCATTTTTTGAATAGTACAAGGACATCTATGTAATCCTTTATTTTCAACAACGAAGTCAACAGGAATAAATTGCTGATACATTTTTCCAGTAGCTGAATCAAGTTCGTCAATCAGCGCTTTCTCCGAGTTTTTTGAAAGAATTTCAGAAACCGGGCAGTCAAATTTGTCCTGTTTCCATTTTAATATTTCAGGAGTATTGGAAGAATATGACGTGATGTAAAAATCCTTATCTAAAAAGATTGAAAATTGTATTTCCGGTTGTTTTATTTCCTGATTTGTTCCAAAACAAAAATTATATATTTCCTCTGACATCATATTCAGCAGTACGGTAACAGTATCAATGGGATCTCTTCTGCCGGAAGGCTCCTGACGAAACATGAAGTTACCACAAGCAATTTCTATGATTTGCTGATATAAAGAATTGAATCTCATTTTATCCTCATTGTTGAATGCATATTCCATAATTCTTATATTAAAGATTACTATTTATAGTCCTGCAGAAACAAAAGCGCCTTCTTTTTATCTTTAAATACCCGGATAGGGTAATTCGGGGTACTTGTTTTTATAAAGAGTTGAGTAATAGCCATTGCATGATCATCTTTCACCAGAAGAGCCAGAGCTGTCGTCATAAAGGCACCTTCTATTGCGAGATAATCCCTGGCTTCCTTCTGTGCATTGGTAATGGCCCTTAGATCACAAAATATAGGATACGAATTTTCATTTTGCAGCTGCAAACGTTGACTAACGATCTCTCTGGCCATACTCCTATTGATCTCATAAATTTCTTTATAGACAAAGAATAAGATCCCCTCAGAGATCCACATTTTCGCGTAGGTTCCATCCACCACCATCCCGTAAAGTTTTGGATATCACTAATATATAATAAAAAATAAATAGTCTTATCAGAACACCTTAAATGATTTCATTTAACATGTTTTAAAATTATAAACATAGATTTTACCTGCATTTGGATGAAAAGCCGTATGACTGTTCTGAAAAGACTTTTACCAATAACGGTTAGATTTATAATAATTTTTTGTCATAGTTTAATATGAGAATTTTCAAATCTATAGTTATGGCAAAAATAAAACACAACAATTTTCTGGATACCGTAGATGAAGTAATTACCAATGCAACTAAAGCAGGAGTTTTACATTTGCATGCTGAGGGATCAGGATTGAATGGACGGAAAATAAAAGTTAATGGAATAGAATCCTTTCATTTCGGAACCACGGGCTACCTGGGTCTGGAACAAGACCAGCGTCTTAAAAATGCTGCTATAGATGCCATTCAAAAATATGGTACTCAATTTCCACTTTCAAAGACTTATATCTCACATCCATTGTATGCGAGGTTAGAAGAAAAAATAAAAGAGATCTACAACAATCCAATTCTTATAACCAAGAACAGTACGCTAGGTCATATCGCAGTTATACCGACGGCAGTTAGAGATGAGGACGCGGTAATTTTAGATCACCAGGTGCATTGGAGTGTTCAAAACGCTGCCCAATTACTTAAGATAAGAGGTATTCCCGTGAGTTTGATACGTCATAACTCGCTGGACATGCTGGAAGACCGGATAAAGAGATTATCAGGAAAGGTTAAAAAAATATGGTATATGGCAGATGGGGTTTATTCAATGTATGGTGATTATGCCCCCATAGAGGATCTTATTTCCCTTTGTGAAAAATATCCTCAGCTGCACTTGTATTTTGATGATGTGCATGGAATGAGCTGGAAGGGCCATAACGGTAGTGGGTATGTAATGGAAGTCCTAAAAGAACTACCGGGAAATATTTTACTATTTGGTACTTTAAGCAAAACCTTTGGAGCCTCTGGTGCGGTCTTGGTCTGTCCAGATCGAAAACTCTTTAGAAAAATTAAAAATTTTGGTGGCCCCCTCACATTCTCTGCCCAACTGGAACCCAGCGCAGTTGCTGCGGCAAGTGCTTCGGCAGACATTCATCTTTCTACCGAAATATATTCACTACAAAAGGCACTACAGCTCCGGATAAATTATTTTAATGAATTGCTTTCAAAAACCAACCTGCCCTTAATTTCAAAGAACGACTCCCCGGTTTTTTATATTGGTACGGGCTTACCGGCCACCGGCTATAATTTTGTGAAACGAATGCTGGATGAAGGATTCTTTGTAAATCTGGGATTATTTCCAGCGGTTCCTGTGAAAAATACCGGGGTAAGAATTACGATTTCCTGCCACAATGAATTAGAAGATATTAAAGCCCTGGTGGATGCCCTGGAGTATCATTATGAAAAAGCGCTAAATGCAACGAATAATACTTTGGAGAGGGTTGGAAAAGCTTTTAATATAAGCGTGAACCCAACTACGATAAAAGAAAAATCAGATTTAGATGTATCGGTGATTTATGCAGAAAGCATCGAAGACATCGATACATATCTATGGAATAAACTACTTGGAAGTCATAATATGCTTAATAAAGAAGGACTTCAATTTCTGGAGAAATGCTTTTCCCATAACGACCAGAAAGAGCATAACTGGAACTTCCATTATTTTATAATTACAGATCAGAAGGATATTCCAATTTTAGCTACTTTTTTAACCAGTGGCTTATGGAAGAATGATATGCTTGCACCGGAATCGGTATCTAAAACCATAGAGAAAGACAGGAAATCCAATCCCTATGCGATGACTACTAAAGTACTGTCTATGGGATGTCTCTTTACCGAAGGCAGTCATTTGTATGTAGACCACAAGCATTCACAATCTGAGGAAGCTATCAAAGAACTCTTATTAAGAATCGAAACGTTGGGAGAAAAACTGGGAACCGGAATGTCCGTACTACGTGATTTTTCAAAATCAACAGCCTTAGCAGAACTGTTTCAAAAGGAAGGTTACATTCCCGTCTCCATGCCAGATTCCTGTGTAATTAANAATTTNNATTGGAACAGTGAAGAAGAATTTCNGGAAACATTAAGCTCCCGGTCTCGAAAACATTTCAGAAAAGAGGTACTGCCNTTTGAAGATAAGTTCCATATATCAATTTTAGACTCCCCTNCTCCTGAAAAAATTNATANCTATNATGAACTCTATAAAAATGTGAAATCNAAAAATTTNGGATTAAACACNTTTACCTATCCGAANAAAGTANTTCAAAATATGGCATCCGATNCAAACTGGGAGTTCATCGAATTAAAACTTCAAAAGGAAAACCAGATNGTCGGNGTNATGTTCTGTTACAAAAATANAGAAGGTATATACGTCCCCAATTTAATCGGAATGGATTATGACTATGCCCGGGAGTATCAGGTATATCGTCAATTATTNTATCAGACCATAAAAAGGGCTAAGAATTTAAACTTCCAGAAAATAGATTTAGGTTTTAGCGCCTCCTTTGAAAAACGAAAATTTGGTGCAACCATAATTGAAAAACATGGATTTATTCAAACTTCCGATAATTTTCTGTTAGAACAGTTGGATATGATGAGAAATGAGATTTCATAATTGATATTGTAATCGCGGTCCTTACCTAGTCTTTATAAAACCAAACAATTTGAAGATCCCGTTACCACACTATTTTTTAATGATTCAAGGTAATAATAAGATGTTTGATGACGTAATACATGAGTTTCACAATAGTTTGAACACTAAGGTGGTACCAATCCCTCATCCCTTAAAAAAAGCGGATAAAGGGATTGATATTTCAAATCACACCCTTTCTAAATTAAAAGAGATTGTGGAAAAAGAGGATTTTGAAAACACCCCGGACGAGATCGAATTCTTTAAAAAAATCAAACCCTGTCCTATGAGCTATCTCATCTATTTCTCAGAAGTACGATCCTGTGAGACTCGTAAACCTAAAGCAGGTAAGAATTTTCAATTTCGATTTTTTGAAAAGGAACTACGTAAGATCAATAAGTTCTTTTATAAGAATAATGATTTTGTCCAATATATGGAACAAGGGCATGAATACCTGGATCACCAGCTTTTTACCAGGAACCATCGTAAGAACTATCCTTTCACTCCCATGATCAATTACTACCAGTATCCTGAATTTTCAAGCTCTCATGATATGCTATGGGCAAAGATCCAGGCTATGTATCGNCTCATCCATTTCATTAGAGAAGCAATGGAAACTCTACGACCNGGAAAACAAAGTGGTTTGATGGATAAAAAACATAAGGTCATGCTGTGGTCAGGNTCAAAAACTTCACTNGTAGAACTTATCTATGCNNTATACGCCAATGGAGATCTTAACCATGGTACNGTAGATATCAGNACAATNACTTCTTCTTTTGAGGATTTCTTCAATATCAAACTGGAGAACATCTACAAAACCTACTCTGAAATAAAGTCCCGAAAAGGTCCCAGAGCAAAATATCTTCATAATCTTATCCTGCGTTTGGAAGCTAAGATGAACCAGGATGATGAAAAATGAACTTTTCGTAGTTACGAGTTACTACGAAAAGTCCAAGAATTGCCGTACAAAATCAATTTTCTAATAGTTTGGTCTATAATTCTAGGCAATACTTCCCCAAAAAAGACCATACTATAGCAATAGATATTAAATGTTAAATTTTCTCGTAACTACGAAACCCATAGGGAAAGATATCCACCAAACAGTACCAATTTAGTAGAACGAAAGTCAAACTATGATAGGGGCTATCAATTAAAAAGCTTTAACCATTTGGTAGTCCCTTTCTATTAAAAATGTTCTATTATGCCAACAAGTATTATTACCACAGACGATCTTCGAGAATTCAAAATGGAATTGCTCGCAGAATTAAAAACCCTCTTTACCAAACAAAATTCCGGGACACTGAAACGCTATCTTAAATCCTCAGAGGTTATGGATCTGCTTCAAATAAGTCCGGGTACTTTACAAAATCTTCGAATAAATGGTACCCTGCCATATACCAAGGTAGGTGGGATTATTTACTATGATGTCCAGGAGATTCACCGGTTGATGGATGAAAACAGAGTAAAACACAATTTTGACCTATAAAGGATGAATTATATTAAGCAACTCAACGCGGCTTTTGAAAAGTTCTTTTTTGACGAGCGCCTAAACCCAACCCACATTAGCCTGTATATGGCCTTATTTCAGGAATGGAATAGTAGCCGGTTTGCAGATGTATTTTTTGTCAACCGTAGGGAACTGATGCGTGTAGCCAAGATAGGTTCAAAATCTACCTATCATCGCTGTATAACAGATCTTGACTCTTGGAACTATCTCTCGTATTTTCCATCCAACAATCCTTACAAGGGAAGTAAAATTAAGATGTCCATTATAGGGACAACTGATGAACCGGTTACGGGAGACTACGATCCCATATTGGAACAGCTTGCGGAACAGTACTATCCCAAAGATGAACCAGTTGTGTACCAGCACCATCCCATCAATGGACAAGCTGAAGACCCACACCGTCCCATCAGTGGACAAGCATTGGTACCTTATATAAACAATACTAAACAAATAAACATTAATAAACAGCCAAAGGGCAGGCAGGCCGTTTTAATTTTTTTTGAAGAAAAAGGATTTAATGCTGATGAAGGAAAAAAATTCTTTGATCATTACCACTCCAATAATTGGAAAACAAGTGATGGAAACGAGGTAAGGGACTGGCAAGCCTTAGCGATCCACTGGATGGATAGAACCGAATTATTCAACGAAGATAACAAGGAAATAAAAAAGGAAGCGTCCCATAATCAGGACAACCTCAAGACCACTAAAAGCAAAGATTATGCACAACCCCTCTAAAATAATCGAAGGCGGCGTGGAATATTCGCTGGGCAGGTTTGACGGCAAATCCGTGCAATATGATTTTCCTAAAATCCTGGTGTATCTGAATGCAAAAGGAAAGCTCCTCTTTGGAGAAAAATTTAAAATTTACAAGAAGGATAAAGAGATCTTATTAAAGCTATGCTCCTACTTCATCAAGGATAAGGAAAATTGCAAAAAGTTTGACATTGACCTAAATAAGGGGCTATTACTTACCGGTCCCGTAGGATGTGGTAAAACAAGTCTTATGAAACTCTTACATTTTTTAGTGCCACACCAGCGAAAATATGTAGTGATGCCCTGCCGCAATATTGTCTTTGCATTCAATCACCTAGGTTATAAAACTATAGAAGATTATGGAGAAAGTAGTTTTTTCTGTTTTGATGATATGGGTGTAGAACCTATGGGTCGCCATTACGGAAAAGACTGTAATGTGATTGGGGAAATCCTACTCTCCCGTTATGATCTCTTTCTTGAAACAAAACTAAAAACCCACGCCACAACCAATCTTAACGCCGAAGAACTGGAAGAACGCTATGGTAACCGTGTACGCAGCAGAATGCGGGAATTGTTTAATTTGATTGCTTTTGATACTAAGGCTGGGGATAAACGGAAATGAAATTAATATAACTATTAGAATGAGATCATTTTTTATTATTTTATGCTGCATTAATTTTCAACATCTTTATCAGCATATGGATTTAAAATTTACCTCACTTCATCAAATTGATCATCATTTAAATAAAATAGAAGAGATTGATATTTCCAATCAAAGCCAAGATTTAAGAAACTATACAAATCGACTTATTACCGAAATAACCGAGGGTACAAGTAAACGTAAATTTGAGTTTCGTAGAGAAACTACGGAAGTAAGAAATATTATTGGTCAATTCTTAAATGCTAGTTATGTTGGCAAAGAAACCAATGCACAAAGATTATTAGATGTTGAGGAAGAAGCACAAGAAAGGATCGAACATTTGGGTATTGAGATTCAAAAGGGAAGTCTTTTTCAAGCACATCTTGAGAATGATGAAGAGCATATTGTTGTAATAAGCAAGGCTGACCAAATAAGTTTTCTTGCAGAGGATGATTTCACTTTAAAAAGCGGCTTGCCTTGGGATAAGAAAATTTTCAAAGCATTTTTGGCAAGATTTGATAATCAACGCCAGGTAACCGAAACTTTTGTGTATGATACTACACCAAGAATGGCTAGATATTGGTGGGATAAATATTTAGAATTAGATGAAGTCTATACACCTGAATTCAATACCAAAACCGCTCTTAAGCTTCTTGATAGTAAAGTCTTAAACAAACTTAATAAGAAGTATAAGGCTGATCATACTGCGATCAGGAATAAGGCAGTTGGCTATTTCCAATCAAGAGAAACATTTGAAATCAATGGATTTTTAGAAACAATATTAAATAACTACGATCCCGTTGACCCAGAATTTCCAAAAACTCAAACTATTGAAAAAGTGCGAAATCTTCCTGAGAAATATAATTTTGATTCACAATTTCCAATTGCTCCCGAAGAGGTTACATCTCGAAAAGTAAAAAACAAGATCAACCTAACTGATAGAATGGACTTAATATTAAGAGAAAATATACCTGAACTAGAAAGCACGGTTAAATCTTTTCGGGATGACGAACAAAGAAAATGGATTGCAATAAGAACAGATACTGGTTTTGATCATTTTCAAGTAAATGAAAGAACCTTTTCAGATAACGAATAATGAAGATTCAAGATGAAATAATAAAACTTTTTGGAGCTCTTTCAAATTTAAATGTTGATGAAAGAGTAACTACATTTCGCTTGGAAGCTAATCTTGCGGATGCTCCAAATCTAACTGAAATATCATTAAAATCATTTATTCAAAATATACCCGAACGTGACAACTATAAATTTTCATTAAGAATTGAAGAACAAACACCTATAGGCCTAAGTAAGAAATCCAAAATTGATGAATTTATCAACGAAACAAAAGAATATTTTGAGTTTTATGAAGATGTGGAGGAAATTTTTCTCCAATTAGAAATAGATAAGGAAATCAATGCTGGCACACTCTCAATTTATTCTTTCCTAAAATTTGATGAATTCACGGGAACAGAGACAGCGCTGGATTTTTTGAAAATATTAAATTCCCTTGAATCCCATTCTGGTTGTGTAAATTTTGAATTTTTAGAAGAATCATTGATCCCATTTCAGACCTCCCGGTTTAGATTTGGTTATAAATTCGACAAATGCCAGTTTAACAACCGTTTTCATTTAATCCAAGCAAATTGTTACTTTACTAACAGTAACGAATTTTCATACTGCGCCGATCATTTTAAAGTTATTAAAAACCCCGCCAATGAAAATAATATTATTAAGCATTTCAATACTTTAAGCACACTTTTTTCAATTGTATCTATCTTCGATTATTCAACCATTATCGAAGATAAATTAGAATATAAATTAAAGGGATACAAACTGTATCAAGGGAATATTAAAGTCGACAGCAGCTTTTATTCTGAAAATAAGGAATATTACAATTTATTTGAGTGGATTTATTCCTCTGAAGGCAATGTTGCGGATAAATTGGGTGTTGCGAGAAATATCATTTCCTTACATATATCTCAAGGAGATATCAAAATTGATGAAACATTAATTCACTCTATCAAATCCGCACACCAAACCTATTTGAAGGAAAATGTAAGCAGTTACTTAACATTGAGATCCAAAATATTAGATGAACTTAGCTGGATATCTCAAAAGTCAAGCGACGTTATCCAAAACTATTTACAAGCCTATAAACAGTCTAGCTTAACCTTTGTTTCTTTTTTTATTTCAATATTTCTGTTGAGAACTCTTAGAAGCGGGGATTTTTCTAAAGTTTTTAATAACGAAGTAACTATAATAGCTTTAGCTTTTTTAGGTCTTTCAGTCATCTACTTGATTTTTTCCAGATACAACGTTCTAAAAGAACGAGATAGGTTAAAACGAAAATATTCAAACCTCAAGGATAGATATAAAGATTTATTAATTCAACAGGATATCGATAAAATACTAAATAATGATTCCGAATTTAATTACGAGAAACAATTCATCAATTCTCGAATAACTAACTATACCTGGTTGTGGGTTTTAACAATTTTAATCCTTTTAATTAGCATTCTTTTAATTTCAGAACTAGTAGGTTCTTCATTCTATTATAATTAAATAATCGCCAGAGATTTTTATACATCATCCTTATTCTTGCGGAATAATAACACAACTATATTCTTTGAACTCTTCACAACCTCAATAAACAATTTCTTCATAATCCAATATTTAAATAATTATACAACTCCATTAATATAGCCAGTGCTGAAACCTCTATTGATTTTGAGTTTTGAAAATATTTCCTTTCATCCCTATTACTCAAAAATCCCAGTTCCAAAAGTACAACGGGAGCAAAGTCACTTGTTTCCCTTAGTACCTGAAAATGAGCAAACTTCACTCCCCTACTTTCAAAACCCAGCTTCTTACTTATTTCATTTTGCAACTGAAAAGAAATCCATATGGAATCCTTAAAGTATTTTGAATTACTTCCAGCGACATACACTTCAACTCCTCTGGCATTTGGATTGTCCGAATGATTACAATGTAGCGAAATAAAAATGTCTGCTTCTAGGGACTTGGCCAGCTTAGTTCTATCAGATAACGAAATTAAGGTATCACTATAGCGGGTTAATTAAATATCGAAAGGATCTTCTATATTTTTATTGAGCTTCAAAATTTCCTTCGCAATATTCAGCACCACATTCTTTTCCTGGATACCATTTATTCCAATGGCACCTGAATCTTTTCCGCAATGTCCTGGATCAATAACTATTATCTTTTGATTCGGAGTTCCCTGCCCAAAAATGAGACACATTTTCAAGAGCAAAATCACAAAACTGACGTTTTTGAATACTTTTTCATTTTCAGTTTTCAAGTTATTAACAACTTCCCTATAGAAATCCATAGAATTTGATGTCAAATAATAGCAACAGAATTCAAATAAAACTAAATAATATTTTATTCACAATACACTGATTATCAGTTGTTTGAATTCACATATATGTAATTTTCCTTATATGAAAACAACATCAAAAATCTAAACTTTTCCGTTATGAAAAAATCACTCTATTTAGCAACTTTTATATCACTTCTTTCAACATCACTTTTTGCGCAGATTGGGGGAATTGAAGATTCCGTAAATGATGTTTCTGATACTATTAGGAGCATCTTCCCTATTATACTTGGGGTCATCTTCCTTATTGGTTTCCTGTTCAACGCAGGACATTTCTTCGGGGAAAATTCCGATCTCAAAAAAGGAATCACCAGGGTACTGGTCTTTGTTCTCATTGCCGGCGCTGTCGTAGGCATTTTTTCCTATCTCATCACCATTGTAGTATAAAATCCTGAAGTAATAATGAACTAGGTTATGAAAAAATTTGAGATCTATAGGAATATGAGAAAGAAGGCAATCATTTTTGGATTGCCTTTATCCCTGTTCGCACTGATGATGGTATCCATAATAGCTTCTCTTCTGGTCGTCATCTTTTCTTTCAGTTTTGGGATTATTAGTGGCGTATTCATTTTCAATTCGGTTTTATATATCGCCTTGATCAGGTCAGTGAATAATCCTCAAATATTTCATGTGGCCAAAGTATTCCCAACAATCATCAGTAATAAAAAAAGTTCCGGCTTCGACTATGAAAAAGATTAACCTATCTGCCCATCATCCAATTGTAGATATTCGAGACAATATCATTTTTGCCAATAATGGTAATGTGGTTTTGTGTTATGAAGTGATCTTACCAGAGATATATTCCCTATCTGAAAAAGATTTTGAAGATATACATGGAGCATGGTTTCAGGCACTTAAATCACTACCGGTAGGAACTGTTGTCCATAAGCAGGATATTTATTTAAAGACAGCCTATTGGTGCGAGAAACTACCACGCGAATCCTTTTTAGAAAAAGCGACCCATGATCATTTTAAAGGAAGAAGATATATGCAGCATCGCAGTTTTCTCTTTTTTAACCTGCCCAAAAATAAAGCCCTTAATAACTCCAAATATGTCAATCCGTTTAGAAATATCTCAAAAGCAATTGTTAAGGAATTAGATGATACTGTACAAAGCTTTACAGCTGCAGTGAGCGATTCGGTTTCATTTATCAATAACAGTCGTAAAATAGATCTCATCCCACTAGGAAGGAAAGGTATAGAACACCTGACTAACAGCCATTTCAATGGTTTCAATGAAGGTTTTGATACCGATATTCTATTAGAAAAAGGGGAAGTAAATATCGGAGAAAATTATTTTGACACCCTGGCCATCAACAGTGAACTATGTTTTGGCGAAAGTGTTCAAAGTAGCAAGACCAATGAAAAATTCACTTCCGATGATTTTGTATTCCATCAGGGATTTATTGATGGTATAGGGCTCACCCTGAATGAAAATCATATGATAAACCAGATCATATACCTGGACGATAAACATAAATGGCGCAGGCTGCTGGATAAAAAAGTGGAGGAATTAAAAAAGAGTTCCAATTTCGGATCTCAAAACAAAATAGTACTGGGGAAAATACAGGATACTCTGGATAGGATCAATGGGGATGAAAATTCCAGAATCATACGCGGTCATTTAAACATCATCTATTGGGATCGGGACGCTAAAAATTTGGATAGGATTGCTTCCAAAATAAAGACCGAATTCAAAGAGCTTGACATTCTGCCCTACTACCCCGGAGGTGAAGAACGTAAAAATTATATACTAAACAGTTATTGCTGTTTTTCGTCTAATTTCTCCAATGAAGATCTATATGTGACAGACCTAAAACATGCCCTGTGCCTGTTTATTAATAATACAAATTATAAGTCTGATCCTACAGGTATCATCTTTAATGACCGGGAACATAATATCCCTGTACTTAAAGATGTCTGGGACGAGAAAAAGAAACGGATCAAAGCTCGGAATTTTGCCATTTTTGCTCCCACTGGTGAAGGCAAATCCTTTTTGGCTAACAACATCTTGAGACAATATTTTGAAGGTGGGATACGCCTGGTCATTATTGACCTGGGAGGATCCTACACCAAATTTGCTAAACTATATCCGGGACAATATACTGTCCTTCGCTATGAGAGTGGAAAGAGTCTAGGTATCAATCCTNTCTACATCAATAATAAAAATGATCTAAGCCCGGAACGTCTGGAAGATTTGTCGGTATTCCTATTCGAATTATTTGCTTCTGATCTGAAAGTAACCAAAGCGCAGTCGGTTTCCATCAAAAAGATATTACGCCACTATTATATAAACACACCTGGGAATCATTCTTTGGATAGCTTTTATCACTTCATCGAAAGCAACCAAAAAGAGCTGTTGAGCAAACTCAAAATCCATCCCGACTACTTCAACATTACAAACTTCTTACATATCATGTCGGAGTATGTTGGCGATGGTCTATATAGTTTTCTATTTGAAGTGAGCGAAGATCAGACCTATAAAATCGAGGATAAGCGTCTGATCGTTTTTGAACTGGATGAAGTAAGGGATAACAAGGAAATCCTTTCGGTAATGCTGAAGCTGATCAAGTCGGCTATACAAAGAACCATATGGAAGAATCGTTCGGAAAAAGGAATCATACTTTTTGATGAATTTGCCAAACAGCTAAAATTTGAAAACGTACTGGAGAGCGTAGAATTTTATTACCAGGCTATCCGTAAACAGAATGGTGCTATTGGAATCATTTTACAATCCATCAACCAGCTTCCCAATAATTCTACTTCGGCGAGTATTCTGGAGAACACACAGGTAATTTACAGCCTTCATAACGAAAAAGGATATGAAGAGCTGGTAAGACGTTTAAACCTCTCCAAACATGATCTTAACCAGTTAAAATCTATAAAGAACAACCTTACTGGATCCAGAAAATACACAGAGATCTTTATAAAAATTGGAAAACAAAGCAATGTGTTCCGTCTCGAAGTACCCATGGAAGTTTATGCAGCATATCTGACTGACGGGTCAGAGAATGATAAAATAATGGCGCTTTATGACCAACATAACTCCATGGAAAAAGCAATTACAGAATTTATTAATCCTAAAAACAGGAAATCATGAAAAAGCAAACTCAAACTTTGATTGTAGTAATGGCTATAGCCTTATTATTGCCTGCACGCGCTGCGTGCCAGGGAATGCCCGTTTATGATAATACCAATTTTATCAGTCTGGTAAAATCCCTTGTAGAATCTGCAAAACAAACAGCGAACCTGGTAAAGACGGTTAATTTTCTAAAAGCTCAAAAAGAGAATATAGAAAAGGTCAATAGTGTCATCCAGGATCTGAAGGCTGTTCGGGAGATCGGACGAAATAATCAGCGATTGATCAGCGTCATGCAGAATGACCTTCGAGACATTCTGGATTCCCCGTATATCGAACCCGATGAAGTAACCAGGGTCACAGAATCCTTTGATGCCGTGGTAGAAAATTCCCTGTCAACCATGGATTTTATCGATGAGATCTTATCCAGTGACCATTTAAAAATGAGTGATGCCGAGCGGGCCGAGGTATTAAAACAAAAAGAACTGGAAAGCCAGGAAATGGTGAATGATGTGCGTTTGAAAACCAGGCGTTACCAGGAGATCATATCATTTCGGAAGATGCAGGACAGGATCAATAACCGGGAAACTGCTTTTTAATGACAGCTGGTGCCATCATATCCGCAGTAGGTCTGGAATATATTGATACTGTATTCCAGACGATTCAGAGCAGTGAGTTCTCGCAATACACTATAGTTGGAATGAAAACCTTAGCTGTTTTNTTTTTCCTGGTGAANATTCTGAAGNAATATAATGAGGGTGTAGCGGAAAAGGATGGATATACGTGGGGGCTTAGTCCTGGTGAACTNGCTAAGAANTTTGCCGTGGTATTGCTGGTTATTTTCTCTACTCAGATTTTAGGATTTTTNGATGNNATCCTGGTAGCCATAGAGAACCAATACCGTGAAACTGCTCCTGCCCTCCTCCCCTTACAAATGCAGGANATCCCGATNGAAGAAGATGTNTCCGCACTGGANGCNATGCGCAAAGCCATGGCCTTANTATATGAAGCACTGGTCACTCCATTATATGGTTTTAAAACTTTTGCNTTTCTGATCAGCCTNTTTTTATGGATCCTGGATNTGTTNATTTATCCNCTTTTCCTTGCGGAGCGCTATTTNATNCTGGGAATCATGCAGGCTTTCTTNCCTTTGNTCCTTAGTCTTTCGGTATTTGAGAANTTCCGTTCGATGGCNTATAGCTTTTTCAGATTATATGCGGGAGTATATATGCTTGTNCCNGCTTTTTTTCTGGTCAATGTATTTATTAACGCGCTCTATACGGAGATNAATACNAACTTCTGGCAGAACCTTTTCGGAACCGATTTCGGGAGTAATTTCTTTGCTCCNGTGGTGGAACTNGGATCAATTGGTTTTATCGTCTTTTTAAAATTCAAATTATACCNCCGCGCCATCTCCTTTACNCTGAGATTATTNACCAGCTAAAACCTTTNCNAGTTATGGAAAAGATAGATCAGAATAAGCAGATGNANAAACACTAAACACAAAAACTATGAAAACTCCTTATAAAGATATTTATACNGTCTTAAANCTNAACCGATTTATAGTATTAGCTATTGTTATAAGCGCACAAATATTTAGTGCNTTTGCCCTCTGGGTNACNTTCACAACNAATAAAAAAGCNTTGAACTCTGCTTTTGCCATTAACANTGANGGGAGTATNATTCCNTTAAANCTAGTCACCCAAAAAGAAAATTTCCAGGTGGAAGCATTNGCACATNTNNANNTGTTCCACACCTACTTCTANNNNATTGACGCCACCAATTATGAGAAAAACCTNGAAAAGGCATTATGGNTGGGNAATNGTTCTGTTGCCGATCTATATCGCCAGAAAAANGCCGATGGNGTTTATAATCGCCTGCTTCANTATTCNNTAGTACAGAAGGTCATCAGTATCGAATCGGACATCGAAGAAATNGATGATCATTACAGGTTTAGAACNAAGACCANTTTTGAAATCAACCGAGGCTCTATTGTGGACACTTATGAACTTATTTCCACNGGAAAACTTNTAACGGTAGACCGGCATTTTCCAAATAATCCACATGGTCTTTTGATCACGGATTANTTTGAAAACNGCCTNAGAAAAATCGTTCCCGAATCTTAAAACATATTNTGATGAAAATAGAAAAGAATAAGATCGTAGTTGCAAGTATCATCGCTATCACCATCATTTTTTTGATCTCTTATACGATCATGATCACAGGTGATGANNAAAATGAGGACAAGAACCTAAAACAAACGACGGTTCCAGAGCTGCAGGGAAGATCCACCATCCTATGATTCNAAACTGGATGCCATCAACGANTTAAAAGAGGTAANNGAAACCAATGTCCCCAGTATNTATGATGAAAAACTGATGGATTCTCTGGGTTATTACGATGCAGAACTTCCCGANAAGGAAAAACAGCACATTATCGATAGTATTTATTTNNTGGGAGAAAGAAGGTNTGCGGAAGTAAGTGCGGTGGCTGCCCGGTCTAAAAAATCAATTCCCAGNAAAGTNCAAAGNACAGATACTTCAGCAATTCGGGAAGAAGTGAAGATCCAGGCTAAAGAGATGGGACTGGANCANCAGCTNTTNTTTGCATCCAATCCTAAATCAAACAANATTGCNGCTTCNGNAANNACCGATNCNNAAATTTTAGCTGTAGTCGATGGTACCCAGGTGGTCAGGGCTAATTCCCGGCTCCGTTTACGGNTGGACCAGGATGCGACTATTNGCAATAAGCCGGTCCCAAAGAATACCCCNNTTTTTGGTTTTGTAAGNTTTCAGCCTAACCGGGTGCTTATCGAAATAGAGAATNTAAAACATCAACCAACCNCATTAAAAGCTTTTGATCTACAGGATGGAAGTGAAGGTATTTATGTNGAAAATAATTTTCGTGAGGAAGCGACTACCGAAGTCCTGGATGATCTTTTAGGAGAGATCAATATTCCCAGTGTTCCGCAGGTAAGTGGTGTAGGCAAACTTCTAAAAACCAAAAATCGTAATGTAAAAGTTACGGTCCTGAATAACTTTAAACTCATATTAAAACCAGGATTATAAAAACCTGGTGTAAATTAAATTCTATGTCATGAAAACATATCTTCTTATTTCCGCGATGCTCTTAACAGGCATCCAACTTTATTCTCAAAAGGCAGAACGCTTGGACACGATTTTTGCCAATGAGTACAAAAATGTAGCTCTATTTTTTCCGCAACCTATCAGCCAGGGTATTACAGGTGCCAGCCATTTTGTTTTTAGCCATAATAGGGAAAGACAACAACATTTTGCTTTATTACAGGCCAAACCAGGTAAAGAGAGTAATCTTCTGGTAATAGATGCCGGAGGTTCGGTGTACTCTTATATACTTAAGTATAAGAAGGATCTCTCCAGATTGAACTATTTCATCCAGAGTACAGCCCGAATAGGCACTGAAAAGCGTGATCTGCCAGCCCCCTTTAAGGATGTAGAACCAAAACCAAACCAGCTCGACAGAGACACCCATTATCGAAATTTTTGTTTCTATCTACTGAATAAAAAGGAACGGATTGGTAGGGTAAAGAAAAGAAACCAGGGCATCATCTTAAGTGTTGAAAATATAGTTTTTAACCAGAACGAACTGTATTTTGTAATTCAGATTGAGAACCAATCCAGCCTGGATTATGATGTCAATTTTCTAAATCTGTCTGTGGCTACCAGGCAAAAAGGAAAGAAAAAATCGATGCAATCACTTAAAAAAGATCTCGTGTTTGCCTATAAAGCTCCTACGAAAATTAAAGAAGGTCACACTGCTCGATTGGTGTATGTATTTCCTAAGTTTTCTCTGAGTAACGACCGGCAGGTATTACTGGAGCTTAACGAAGGAAAGGGTGAAAGGGACGTGGTATTAAAAATCTCTCATCGGTTAATAAATAATCCTAATTAAGAAAGATTTGACTAAAAAAAAGCTGAATTTTCAGATAGACCACTTTATATCTTTTAGTCTTGATGCGATATTCATTAAGGATTGCAATACTTCTTTGTCGTCTGGAAGTTCTCCGGTTAGTAATTCCCTGAATTGACCATTATAAGTTGNGCTTAAACTTTCCCAAACCTTCTCGGTATTTTTAAAAAACAAGGATTCTAACGGGTGTTTGGACAACCATTCTTTATCTGTGGGAATAGCTTTATCATCATCTTTCCCTACCTGCAAAAGCATTACTTCAAAATCATCTGATTTTAGGAATAACGAAATTTTATACTCCTGCAGTAACTGGTGTAAATCGTAGGTATGTCGGATCTTATTTTTNAAATCCTCTAAAGGATTCTCCGTATATGAAAATCTTACCAGGCTAATGATTTTTTCGCAAAAGGTTCGTTCGATGCTTATTGCCGTTAAATTAAAAGGTTCAAGTTGATATTCTTTTATAAGGTCCTGATTGTTTGTGGTCGCAATAAACTGTGTGATCATTGANTGCACGCTGACTTTTTGTGACGGGTAAGATCTGCCTAAGCTGGAAACTTCCAAAACAATCTGGTCCCGAACCTGCCCATATATACCTTTTACCCCTACTTTATCATAACCGTACACCAACTTTCTAATCTTGCCTTTTTTATTTTNCAGGGGGTGATCAGGAACAAGCTTCATTTCTGATTCCAACACACTGGTGACCNTCTTAAGTTTTCTTTTTAAAGAGTTATCNGTTTCTCCATCNTCTTTNATGACGACGAGATCAATATCCTCAGAAAACCGTTGAATGATACCGTAACATTTAGACAGCGAAGTGCCTCCTTTGAAAACAGCAATATCTTTGGAGTTGGGATCCGTAAAGATGATTTTAAGGGCAAAGGTCACCCAATAATCTTTTTCNACATANATTTCAGAAATTCCNAAATGTTGGGCAGTGGCCACGATGGCACCTTCAAAAGCGGCTTTATAGTGATGTAATTTCATTAAGAAATATTCCAGTTTGAGATCGTAGGTAAGATGCTTTTAGATAAGCCAAATTTATAAGTACTCAGATAATTGATACTGTCTTTAAGTGATGTACTGAAGGAATTTAAAGAAAGAGCTTCAAGGATGGCCCCTAACAGTGCTCTCACTTTTGGAGGATATGCTTTGGCAATTGCTATCAGATTATTTTTCTCTACATCAGTAAGCTCCTGAATTTTTTTCCTTAAAAAGGTGATTCCTCTTTTTTTATCCATATCCGGAATATTTTTAAAATCTTTTATAACGTCTAATAATTGAAGTAACNATACATTGTTTTCTTCAACGGGCACATACGCTTTTGCAGGTTTAATGACAAGATTACCTATTTTGGCTTTGATCTCTTTGTTACCTGCTACCCTTACCACATTCGAGATTTGAGTTGTCAATCCCAGTTCATTGTATAGTCTCAATCCGGTAACGTATGCAATCTGTTTGTCCTTTTCAAAGAGATACAAGTCAAGTAGTGTAGTTTCTCTTGGCTTTAATTCCCCAAAAGCAGTTTGTTCAGGTTTGTAATATACCCCATTTTTATATCTCCTGATTACATCATCCTCAACTAATCGGCTTAATGCCTTTGCAGCAGCAAGGAATTCATTTGGAGGAATTCCAAGGGTATCATANGTAAAAACCTCTCCTGAATCTAACTTATTAATTTTACTTTTAATGGANGCTGCAATATTCATAGTACNGCAAAGATAATCTTNAAACTGAATTATGTCAAGTTTTTTCTGGNTTTTACTTGACNAANTANAATGTTATTNTAATTATTTAAAAATNGATTTAGCTTCCTGATAAATTCTTTCGAAATTCATTTCCAAATCGGTTGNAGAGAACTCTTTAGCTGNTNCAGGAAGCTCTCTTAAAATCNTTTGTAATTTAAACTGTACTTTTTTGTCCTTNCCATCAGCATAGGTAATNAACTCACCCTGTTTCAATCGAAAGAAAACATCTGCTCTAATTTTCGGAATTTCATTTTCCCCGGTAATCACTCGTGTATCNAAATTNAGATTATGGCCNCTNCTCACACTCTTAGTAGGATCCTTTATAATCTCAAAGAAACGTTCATAATATTTCGCGGTATCAGGATCATTTACCTTCCCAAAGAACTGGTAAGATAGATTGCTTAGAATAGCTTTACTGGCCTTATCTCCGTACATCATGTCATTCTGGATCTTATCCTGCATCACATATACAGTGGCAATATCATAACTTCTTAAAGTAGCAGGAATGCGGTGCATATTCAGTAATCGTAAGGTAGGTGCTTCTTCCATCAATAGAAATGACGGATTAGAATTACGTACACTCATTTGTTTGGTAATGGTATGGATGATGGCTGCAATTACCGAAGAATAGGAAGATTCAAATTTAGGGTTATTCACNACGGAAATTACTGCNGGNTTTTCGGGATTATTTATATTTAAAGGAACGTCATCTGCAGACANGGCCATAAATATACTTTGGGTACTGATCCGTTTTANGGCATTAGCCAGGGTACTCTTTACCCCTGCAGTCTGTCTTTCTGAATCTTTACCGCTAATAAAGGCATCTGCCATCGCCCTGGAGGTCCTGTTCGAGTCCAGGAAAGCTATAAGACTCTCAGTATCCAGAAACTGGTATATCGCTATTAAATGGGGCAATGTACAATATTGTGGATAGGATGTTTTCAATTTCCAGATCATCCCTCCTATTAAACCTTCTGCAGCATCATTAAAGAATTTTGTGGTTCCACTTGTGCCTGATTCTTTTTGCTCTAATAGATTCTCAATGAGAACTCTGGAAATTTCATTGACGCTCTCTTCATTTTCCAGATANCGGGGTGCAATCGGATTGACCCGGTGGATAATCTTATCAAAGGANATGATCTTAAAAGGAATATCNGAATNCTTAAAAAGCGGATAAGCCATTTCGGTAAGTTCAAAATCCTTNTAATCATGGATCACCCCACAGAAATTATACTGCTGAAAATGCTTTAGAAAACCATAGACCACACTTTCCGTTTTTCCACTACCGGCAGACCCGATGACAGATGCACCGCGTTTGATATTAGCAATCTTAAAATCTTTGCCACTGGTTTTAAAATTTACCTGGTACTTCTTGGCAACCTTATCCTTTATTTCAGTGGAATGACAGAAAATATAGAAAACCGTATTGATTAGTAACAAGGGGCAACCCACATACAGTAGGCCTTCTATAATCAGCTGGGGATAAAAGCAGTAAAGAATAAACCCTATTAGCCAAAGGGAATTGATCAAAAATGCATATCTGGAAATACGGTATAAACCGTAAAAAAGCAGACTACAAAAAATGACGATTATGGTGGTATTTACAATGTTGAATTCTTCCATATCATTTATATTATTTCATTTAAATTCCGATAGAGCTTGATTTAACTACTATATCCACTCCCCTTCTCAACCGGTTAAAAACTTTTAAAGCCAACTGGGCTTTATTGGTTGGGATGTTTGGCATCATAGGCATTCCGGTTTCTTTTAGCATTTTCATGGCAATAGCTTTTTCACTGGTTGGCAGTTTCATCAAATTTGAAAAATAACTTCTAGGNTTTTTNATGAACTCTTTCCTGGCAGTATAGGTTTCCACAAANTTTCGTTGATATCCGAAGTTTTTATCGAATGTTTTTTCAGCTTTTCCAAAGAATTTATCACGATCAAAACCCCGTTTGACTGTTTTCCCATTNAANTCAACCTTCGATGCTNTGTATTTGCTACCGGGAGATAAGCTATACTTATTCGAAGCATCCCTGCGGCTCACTATAATATGNATATGGCTTTGGTTCCCTTCTTTGGGCATTCCCTGTACAATTCGTTGNCCCNCTTGTTTATGGGGAGCTGCTTTTTCCAGTTTATTGATCTCCCGTTTCATCTGGGCAATATTTCCAGGTTGTTCTCCGCGTTCAACTTTTTGGATATCATTTTTTAGTTGAAGTATTTTGGTAGCAAAGGGCTGATTTTCCCGTACCTGTTTATCGGTGCCTTTAAAAAAGCGTTGATGTTCAATTTTGGCGTAGTATTTTATATCATCAATATTGACTGGTCGGCCATTGAGTTCACGATTAAAAGAAGCCACATAATCTTTCATCACTTCGCGGGTATATTTTTTTAGATCTTCGCTGTTGTTTTTCAACCTGTTCAATTCATATTTTGAAGGGCTTATCGTAATAGAATAAAACCTTGGTTCCGTTTTTTCCAGTTTAGCGGTATTGGCATCAATTTCCCGAACTACTTCCTCTGCCGAAATTTGATCATTATACTGATTAAAAAAGTACTCCTTATCCTGCGGATCCAGTCCCTGATTTTCCTTTTCCAGATAGTCCACAAAGTCGGCTGAACCCTGAGAATAATTCCCTCCTAATTTTTGTGCTGTGATGGTGATATACATCTTTAATAATTTATAAGTCTTGTTGATTTCGTTCCTGATATTTGGGTTGCTTTTCTTCCGTATTTTTCTTCTCCAGAATCAGGGTTTGTTTTTTAGGTTCAGCTTCCTGAAACAAAGATTGCATCATGGCTACCGTTGGTTTGGTTTGTCCTTTCTCAATATCTTTTAAGATAGCGATGACTCCACTGATCCTTTTTTTGATCAGGTTTTCCAGGGTTTGCATTTTAGGGCCCATAGATTCCGTTGGAGAAATTCCATTATCCTCAAAAAACTCCAGCATCAACAGTAGGCTTATCGATTGAGATTTTGACATAGCACGGCTAAACCGTCTAAATTTTTTAGCTACAGAAGACTTGATCTTTAAAGTCTCAAATTGCTCTTTTTTATATTCTTCATCCATTTTTTAGTAAAAAACTGACTATTTTTAAGGGGCTGCGGAAGGTTTTTAGTAAAAAATGACTTCCGAATTCCTAGAATTTAAATAATATAATTTTTAAATAACTGATATTCAGTTATTTAAAAATTGGGTGAAATATATAACGCGGCTTTGCCCGTTATCCTCTTGCTATTCCTTTTCGTCCCGCCAGGCGGGACAAAAATCTCATACAAACTAGACCAATGTCCATTTGCATTTTGAGGAATAAAATTCCATTATGTAAAAAATTATGATTGGTAAGGATATCAGCGAAAGTCAAAAATTGGGATACCTTACATAAAATTATGTGCTGAAGTTCAGCTAATTAAATATACTATATTTTTTTTCAAAAAGAAATTTATATGCTATAGAATGAAAAAATATTTTAATTTTATTATTCATTTAATTCCAGACTTGGAAAGAAAAAAGGAAGGTTCAGGTAACAGCGAATTTTCCTTTTTTTAAATTCTCTTCCTACCGGTACGGCAGCTAATATAAATTTCAGGGGTGAATTAAAAAAAACCTCTAAAGTTGTTAGAGGTTATTTTATAAGGGATTAAAAAAATGTTTAGAGGATACCTTCATCCGCAAAGCTTACATAATCACCATCTGGTGTCAGTATTAAATGATCCAGGACTTTAATATCTAACAGTTCCGCTGCTTTGGTAATTTTTTCAGTCAGGCGTTTATCGGCTTCGCTCGGTTTCAAAGTTCCGGAAGGATGATTATGTGCAAGGATTACAGAACAGGAAAGGCTTTTAAGAATAACCGCAAACAAGATGCGTAGATCTACCAAAGTACCTGTAATTCCACCGGTAGAAACTTCAAAAATGCCTTTCACTTTATTTGCGTTATTAAGCAGCATTACTTTAAAAGTTTCCTGGAGACCGATCTGGTCTTTGTTCCAGGTATTATATAATAGTTCAGCAGCATTAACAGATGAACTTATTTTAGGCGCCTGAGAGATCTTAAAATTGCCCTGATATTTAATCGATATTTCATTAACTTTCGTTTTCATTTTAATCTGATTTAAAGGTTAAAATTGAAAAAGAGGGCGTTACCGTGGGCAAGTACCCGCCCTCTTTTAATTAACTACTGCTGGCTTTCCGCCTTAGCAGTTCCATTGCCTAAAAGAAGAATTTCACTGGCTATCACTTCAGTAACATATCGCTTCTCTCCTTCTTTGGACTCATAGGATCGAGTGGTCAATTTACCTTCAATGGCAATTTCTTTTCCGGTGCCCACATAATTCTCGACGATTTCAGCGGTTTTCCCCCATGCCACAACATTGTGCCATTGTGTATCCTGTACTTTTTCTCCTTTTGAATTTTTATAAAATTCATTGGTTGCAATTGAAAAGCTGGCTACTTTCTTACCACTTTCAAGATTTTTAATTTCCGGGGTTTGTCCCACATTTCCGATTAACTGAACTTTGTTTCTAAGCGTACTCATAATTAAAAGATTTAAAAATTAATAATTGATTTACTTATTATATCCGGGGCGTTTTCCTGTTTTTGATTTTTTTTACTTCGCTTCCGGGTATGTTGTTTTGAAATGATTTCATGAGATTTTTATTTGATTTACTTCCTATAGAGCCGTGTGCTGTTACCTTTTTTGATGCTGATACATTTTCAAGAATTAGAATTAGGGAAGACTTATAAAAAGGAGTATGCGACTGGCTTATGCAGTCTGGACTAACTTCTAAATATTGGTATTTTGCATTACAAAAAAGGTAGGAACAGCAACGGCCGGGAAGGAAATGGAAATGCTGAAATTAAAAAACAACCGGAAGCGAAGTAAATGAATAAATGGAATTCCTATTAAGCGGGCGTCCTTTGTTACTTAGTTTATAGAATAAGGCTATAAGATTAGCACAACTTATTATTTATCGAATACATCAAGAGAAAAAATGAAAAGGATGCTCAAGATGTTCTTAAGAAAGCTCTTTACCCAAAATGGAGTATTTAGCGAAATGAAGCGGTAATGTACTGACTGCTATACAACTTATAGAATCATTGAAATTAATGGTCGCAATCTCTGGCTTTTTTCTGTTTCTACAGGTAAAGCTACTTGAATCAAATTTTTCCAAAAATTCTCTTTAGTAGAAAAGTAGGGCCAATTATGACCCCTTATTTATATAATAGTTGTATCTCACTTTATTTTTGATTATCTATTATCAAATCGTAAAAGCACGGTGTCAAAAACAAATATTCTAAAACCATTAACAACTAACAATGAATGTGTTAATCTCTTGTTATACCTATAAACCTTTCATTTTTCTTAACCTTATTTATCTTTTATAACTCTTAATTTAGATAGTCAAACTTGTATTTTATACATTCTATGGCTTTTAGATTTGAACCCATATTAGCAGAAGGTATCGCTCAGGTTTCATATTTTATATGTGATGAAAGTGCTGGGTGCGCTGCAGTTATAGATCCCCGGTCCGATGCCGATATTTACCTTCAAAAAGCACGGCAATATGGAGTAACTATTACACATGTTTTTGAAACCCACATCCATGCAGATTTTATGAGTGGGGCTCGTGAGTTGGAAGCCCGTTGCAAAGGAAGCGCTAAAATTTTTGTGAGCGTTGAAGGTGATGCCACATATGATTTTGCATATGAACCTGTTCGGGAAGGAGATGAGTTTGAATTCGGTCAAGTTAAAATGATGGCTAAGCATACTCCTGGTCATACACCCGAACATTTATCCTATTTATTATATGAATCGCATAAAGAAGACCCCTGGGGCATTGTAACTGGAGATTCACTGTTCGTTGATTCTTTAGGACGACCAGATTTATTGGGTGATGAGAAGACAGATGAATTGACCAAGGCCCTTTTTAACACCATGCGGGAAGTTTTCTGCAAACTGAGAGATGAAGTGATTGTTTATCCATGCCATGCAGCAGGCTCGGCCTGTGGTCCTGATATAGGCGACCGTATGAATACCACCATTGGATACGAGAAGAAACATAATCCATTTATGCAGATGGAGACTTTTGAGGAATTTAAAAAAGCCATTCAGGATAGTGCGCCTCCAGTACCTACTCATTATCCAAAGATGAAAAAACTTAACGCAAAGGGGCCAGAAACTTTTGGGCATACGCCCCCAGTCAGGTCTTTAAATGTAGAGGAGTTTGAAAAAGAAATGAAGAACCCCGATACGATCATTATCGATACGCGGGATATGTTGGCTTTTGGAGGCGGCCATATAGAAGGTTCTCTTAACATAGGACAACGTCCCATTCTATCGGTTTGGGCCGGTTGGTTAATTGAAATAGACGCTCCTCTTCTACTGGTCTTGCCTGAAGATAAAGATCTAGAACGGGTTGTAACTTTACTTTGGCGCACCGGACATACCAATTTTAAAGGCTATCTGGCTGGGAACATGCGCAGTTGGCAGGAATCGGGTAAACAAATTAAGAAATTGACCCAACTCAGTGTACATGAACTCAGCGCAAACAATGGGCAATATCAGCCATTGGATGTACGTAAAAAGAAAGAATTGCAAAATGGATACATACCTGATGCCAGGCATATTTTTCTTGGCGAACTCTCTGATAAGATAAGTACCTTAAATAAAAAACAAAAATTTGCCGTGTATTGCGCCAGCGGCTATAGAGCCAGCATTGCGGCCAGTCTTTTACAAAAAAATGAATTTCAGAATGTGAATAGCATTCCGGGAAGTTTTAAGGCATGGAAGGCTGCGGACTTATCAATTGAAAATAAATCACAATATCAAAAAAAGTAAGAAATTATGGAAAATGAAATCAAAAAAGTAAATGATGAAATTTCGGTGGCAGCATATGATCCGAATGAAAACAGCTTTAAAACTTTTGCTGATAAGGGTTTTAAGTCGGTTATTAATTTGCAGACCGATGAAGAAGAGCAAAATGTTTCCCAAGAGAAAGAAAAAGAGCTGGCTAAGAAGCTTAACCTTGAATACAAACATATTGGTATATCTAAGGATAACTTATCAGATGCAATCGTTAATAATTTCCGACAGGAGCTTGAATCTCTTCCAAAACCAATCTTGGTTCATTGCAAATCAGGAAAACGTTCAGGCGCCTTTGTAATGATGCATATTGGGTGCCAGAAGGATATGTCCGGGGAAGAAGTGATTAAACAGGCTGAAGAAATGGGTTTTGAATGTGATGTACCGGAATTGGAGCAGTTTCTCAAGAAATATGTAAACGATCATTAACAAAGGTATATACAAAGAATCTATTTGTGATATAAGGACTGATACATCATAGATATAGTAACAAAGGAATGGCGCTACGTTTTTTTGACATTTATACAGGAATTTTATACCTGAAAATAATTCCATGCAAAATAAATGGTATGATTTTTATGATGCCTAATTAATTAGCGATTCGATATAGCTATCTATTGAAAAGAGGTGTATCGGTTTTTAATATAGTCCAATTAAGATCAATATCCCTTAATCCCAGAAATACTAAATCACTGCTACCATTTCTAAAAGGTTTTTCTTCATACGATAATATAATCTCTCATCCTGTCCATATTCCTCTAAATTATATTTCCTGGTTTGACACTACATCCATCCTTTGGAGGTACTTTCAATTTTATAGAGTACGTAATCCATTAAGGATTCTGCTTTATTTCGGTCTATCAGCTCGAAGCTAACATCACCTCCCGCTGAATGGAAGATGAGATTTACCAGATTTTTCTTTCTATACCAGAGTGGTTGCGACATTGAAACAGCTTGTAGTTTCCAAATTTCCAGGTACTGCTGTTTTTTTTTCCATACACCTGAATTTTTCAAAATAAAGTCCTCCGAAAAACTTAGGCGCAAAGATCGATAAGATAAAAGTTGATATCCGAAGAGAATAACTGAATAAATTGATATAATGATGATCATCCATTTTAAAGATAAATCGAGATGGTAAAATTTTGATATAATAGGAATAAGGAGCAAGGGTAAAAATCCTACACTGATCTTTTTAAAAATAAGTAACTTATTAGGAATGATTTGAGTAACCTGTTTCTTTATTGGATTAACATGCATATACCCAAGGACCTTTGACAAAAGTTCTTGGGAAATACCGGGAATGGTAATAATACTTTTCTCAGGATCATTCGGGCTGCTTGCCAAAAAAAATTTGACCTTTTGGAGATCAAGCTTTTGTTGAAAAGGATTGTTCAAAATTTCAATAGTCTGTACCCTTTTTGCTTTTAAGCTCACCTTTTTATTTTTCCGAAGCCCCATTTCTATCTGTAGCCCTGAATTTGATTTTTTAAGACGAAGGCCGTAATATTTAATGAAGGTGTCCGCTACAGTGACTGTAATTATCGCCAATAACAGCAGTATAATTTTCCAGACGCTTAAAGGAGAGTCTAAACTTGGTTCCATCATGAATTCGGGAGGGATGAATTTATTTAAGAAAAACTGATCTTTAAGAGTTATGTAGAATGTGATCAGCAGTAGTAGGCCGCGTATATAGTTGCTAATTAACCCGAGCTTTAGAAGCTGGAAAGTGTTCAAAGAAAAATGCCAGTCTACAGCTGCTTTTCCTTCTATTTCTACTTCCTTTATGTTTTCTTCCAGCCGGGAATAACTTATAAGAAGTTCTGCAAGTTGCTCGGCCTTTATCCTGGATAAAGCCTTTATTTCCACCTCTTTTTCTTTGCTCCCGGCAGTATCGATTAAAACACTATAGACACCTATTAATCGTTGCACAAGATTTCTTTTAAGATTGACCTGCTGGATTTTATGAAAAGGGAGGCTTATAGTTTTCGAATTGAGAACCCCTTTTTGAAGTACAAATTCCTCAGTCTTAGGATCAATATAGAAAACAAACCTCCAAAAATAAAGGATACTATAAGCAAAAGCCAAATTAAAAATTATGGTAGCCCCGATAGTAGAATTGATGATTGTTTGAGAATCTAATTCGTTCATAAAAAAATAGATCCCCAAAAACCACAAATTCTTAAAAAGATGATAAAGGCTGTTCCCAAAAACAAGTATAACTCCTATTTTAGACTGCCTCTGTGGCCGATGGAAGTTACTGCTATTCATTAGAAGACACCCTTTTTGAAATAGCTTCCTTTAGTGCTTCCGCTTTTCTCGCAAGAAGGCCGGAAATAGTAACGTCACTGGCTGAACCTCCTGCAGAAAAAATTGTCAAAGATGAAATTCCCAAGAATTTATCCAATAAATCTTTTCTAGCCGAGACATGTTGCACCCTATTGAATGGTACAATTGTTATTTTCTCATGGAGAAAACCTCTTTTAAAAATTATATCTCTTTCTCTTATAGCATATCCATTTCTTTTCTGTAGCTCAAAATTGCGATAGATTAACCATAAGAAAAGCGGTAAGAAAAGAATTGCAGACCAAAGGATTAAAATTTTGTATTCTTCCATAAGAAAGTACCCCACAATTAAAGCTCCCACAACTATTAATGCTCCAATACCAGACAGAATATTTAACTTAATAAGATACTTAGTATCGAGGGGATAGAATTCCACTTCAGTAAATCGAGGTAAGGAATTTATATCCAGTTGTTTATTTTCAAATTCTGCCTGATTTTTGGTGGTCATAGCATTTCAAATTTATTTATTTCGTAAAGTTGGATAAAATAACTTGTCAAAGGCTGGTATAAAATATAATTTGTACTCATACCTTTAATTCATTTATTCTATTTTTTTCGTACGCAATCTCAATGCATTGGCTATTACTGAAACTGAGCTAAAGCTCATGGCAGCAGCGGCAATCATAGGCGATAATAATATACCGAAAAATGGAAATAAAATTCCGGCTGCAACAGGAACACCAATGGTATTATAGATAAAAGCAAAAAACAGGTTCTGTTTGATATTTTTCATAACGGCATCACTCAAATGATGGGCTTTCACGATTCCCTGTAAATCCCCTTTTACCAAAGTAATGGCTGCACTTTCAATGGCCACATCAGTACCCGTACCAATTGCAATCCCTATATCACTTTTTGCCAATGCCGGGGCATCATTAATGCCATCACCTGCCATAGCCACCACTTTACCCTGATTCTATAGTTTTTCTACTTCCTGTAACTTATTTTCAGGGAGCATACTGGCTTTAAAATCTGCAAGGTTTAGCTCGCCGGCCACGGCTTGTGCCGTGTCGTGGTTATCACCTGTAAGCATTATCACAGCTATGCCTTTATCCTGAAGTTCTTTGATGGCATTGGCACTTGTTTTTTTAATTTTATCACCTATAACAACATAACCGGCAACCTTTCCATCAACGCTGAGATATAAAACCGTCTTCCCCTCTTTTTGAAAGGATTGAGCTTCTTCTATCATTTCTTCGGAAAGTGCAGCATCAGCCTTCTCCATCATTTTTACGTTGCCCAATGCCAACTTTTTACCGTTTACTTTACCTTCCACCCCTTTTCCGGTAACCGCATTGAAGCCATCGGCCTTTAAAAATTCTGCTTTTTGTTCTTTACCATATTTTACTGTTGCTTCTGCGAGAGGATGTTCACTTAAATTATTGAGGGAAACAATGTATTGCAATACTTCTTTTTCATTGAGCCCTCCTTTAAAAGCCCCTACAGTTTCTACGGTAGGTTTTCCCACGGTAATGGTTCCCGTCTTATCGACGATGAGGGTATCTACTTTGTCCATTTTTTCTAAGGCTTCCGCATTTTTTACCAGCACACCGTTCTGCGCTCCCTTACCCACACCTACCATAATAGACATAGGGGTAGCAAGACCAAGTGCACAAGGACAGGCAATAATCAGTACTGCAATGGCATTTACCAATGCATATACATAGGCAGGCTCTGGCCCCCAAATTGTCCAAATCGCAAAAGTAATCACCGCAATAATAACAACTACAGGTACAAAATAGCCAGAGACCGTATCGGCCAGTTTTTGGATGGGCGCCTTGCTTCGACTCGCATCATTAACCATTTTTATTATTTGGGATAATAAGGTATCAGATCCTACTTCTTCGGCTTTCATCAAAAATGACTGGTTGCCGTTTATTGTACCACTACTAACCTTATCATCCACGGTTTTACTTACAGGTATAGGCTCACCGGTTATCATGGACTCATCTACAGAGGTTTCTCCTTCGGTAATTACGCCATCCACCGGGATTTTGTCCCCCGGTTTTACCCGAAGCGTATCGCCTATTTCAATGCTGTCGATAGAGACTTCCATATCCTGTCCATCAACGACTTTAATCGCCTTGTTAGGTGCTAATTTCAACAATTCCTTTACTGCTGAATTAGTTTTGCTATGTGCCCTGGCCTCCAATACCTGTCCTAACATTACCAGGGCCAAGATAACCGTGGCAACTTCATAGTAAACAAAAACGGTTCCTGCCTCGGTTTTAAACTGAGCCGGGAAAAAGTCGGGAAACAACATCCCAAAAACGCTAAATAACCAGGCTACTCCGATGCCGATCCCGATAAGGCTAAACATATTAAGGTTCCAGGTTTTTATAGAATGCCACGCACGTTCAAAAAACATCCAGGTTGCATAAAAAACCACCGGCAGGGATAAAGCGAATTAAATCCAGTTCCAAATTTCCACCTCTAAAAGCCCTTCCAGAGGATTATTCTGCAGCAATTCAGACATTGCAATAATTAATATGGGGACTGTAAACAGCACTGCAATCCAAAGCTTTTTTAGTTCAACATCCTGTGGAAATCCATTATGGGAAAGCAGGATAATTATATCAGATCCTTTGGCTTTTAAATCTTTTATATGTTCTGGTATTTCATCCAAGCCAGAAGTAAACTTCAGGCCTTTACTCATCTCAGTAGGCATTACTTTATCTACAATCATTGAACAAATACCAATCACTCCAATTTTAAAATTTTCTTTCTCAAACAAGGCTGTGGGTTGCATGAAATTTGAGCCATCTTCAGAAAATACATTACAGCCCAAGACAGGAAAATTTAACTGACTATCGATTTCTTTTAAGACATCTGGGCCATAGGCAAAGTCCCAATGTCCGACAAGCGCATCAAGTTTTAAAGCGTTTAAAATGGGAACCATCGCCTTGCCGCCGGAATCTACCACTGGTTTTGTACCGTGTAGGGAATCTCCGCCATCAAAGAACAATGTATTTGGATTTTCCTTACGCACCTGCTCAACAAAGCCGGCAATATGGGCATAGCCTCCAGCAGTTTCTACAACCTCTCCGATTCATTATAAAACAGCTCAGG
>FUFK010896246.1_pt1 | contig 38952 bp, 40 predicted proteins | sample 1021851 | NCBI WGS metagenome assembly FUFK01 (sample SAMEA51879418, study PRJEB19060) | metagenome
TGCCTACGCCTCTTGCCCCCGGACAGCAGCTCCTGCAACGGGCAGGGCAACCAAGACGGTGGCAGATATTTCAACACATGCTCAGTCTTTGCGAACAGGGTATCGGGGTCCCCGGTCCTATCAACCAACGCCTCAGTCCGAGAACACAGCAAGACATCCCAGCCGTGGAACAGCCAGCCCCAAACCGCCACTGCTGTGCTCAAAACCGACACCCCGGTCTCACGACTCTTCGCTACAGCCATGTCACGACCGCCGGCTACACAGTCCTGCATGGTTCTGATCATGTCCACCTGAGCCGGCCAAGGGATAAACGGGACCAGCTTCTGCTCTGCCGGACGCTCCTCACCCGTCTCCTCGTCCACGATCTTGACCCGCCGAGACCAAACACCCAGTGTTACAAACGCCACGGGGTCCCCAGCGGCCAACTCGCCCCACGCTGCTACGTCAGCAGGCCCCCACCCAAACTCTTCAGGAGCCTTGGCGCCCGCAAGCACCAACCGGATGTTCTGGATCTCAACCTCATTCACTCGGCAGCTCTTTCCGATCAAAGCTCAGCTTACCAGCCCAAGCCTCCGCCGCAGCCTTGATCGCATCCGACCCAGCACCAATACCCATAATCGGACCACCGTTGGGACCCGACAGTTCAACCCGCTCAATCCGAGGCAACCTGGCTCGCAACCAAACCTCAGCCGCACGAATCCGGTTCCGCTCATCCTCAGCATTCAACGCCATACCACGAAGCATGTCCATCATCGCCTGATCACCCTGTGCCTCAGCTTCCGCTTCCTCCTCCCTGAAGCCCTCCTGACGGACTCGCCAGCTCCGCATGGTCTCGTAGTTCAAATCAATGATCCGACACGCCTCAGCCGCCGACCAGCCCTGCCTACGGGCCTCTAGGTAAGGCAGCCTCTTGGTCTCCCACTGCCGGCTCTGTTTTGTAGGGGTTACCTCCGAGTCCCTTCCTTGTCGGGAACCCTGTTCGCCGTTGTGCTCGGGCTGACCTGCGACCTGACCCCCCCCTTGCTGCTGGCTACCCCCCTGCTCGCCTGCCTGCTCCTTGCGCGCGTGTTGGTCTGGTGGCTGCGCGTTGCTGGCTGCGGGCTGACGGGGGGGTTGCTGGTCAATGCGTGCGCGGGGCATGGCTGTTGTTCCTGTTCCCCGTATAGGGGAGAATAGTCCGGCGATCTGGACAGATGCTGCCTCACGGTACAGGAACGGGGTTGTTCGGGTTCTGTTCGGGTCAAAAAGTTTTTGCAACAAAATCTGATTTTGTCCGGTTTCAGAAAATCGCATGGTATAATCCGTGCATCGAGGCGACGATAGCCTCTAACACNGGAGAACACCGACTATGNGNNACATCANAGTATNNGNATNTCNNAGACCAAANCNNACGAANTNNTGNNCATCCTGNACGGNGTGACCAAGNNNATGATGATCCCNGTCCGAATGTTTGATTCGGGTNTTGNNNTCCGCGAATGGGATTCATCCACACAGACCGACGACTGCAAGATGTGGATCAAGTTNGANGTCTGCGACGACAGCCTGAGTTGGGANNNCCTNAAGGATCGGGTCGATCAACTCAACAACCANGGCAAGTANGCCGGTGGCNNGNCNGGNTGGNCAATGCCNTGCGAGATNGAATTGTATGGCCTTGNCNCCGAGGGANNCNAGNNCATCNANNCGANCGANNTAACTGATCACGACCCCCCACCTGTCCACTGCGTCGGAGCAGTGGGCGGGATGGGCGGCCCTGACCGACCCACGGAGAACACGACCATGACCAACACCTTTACACTCAAAAGCGGAACCAGCAAAGGCAACCGCCGCATCTGGATCGAGGGCAACCGACTGCTTGAAGCCGGATGGATCAAAGGCACGCAACTCCACCGCATCATGGACGTGCAGGGCCATCCCGACTCCCTGATGCTCATACGGGCCGAGGGCAAGCACCGCATCAGCGGCAATGAAGGCCGACCCATCCTCGACATGACCGGCAAATGGGTCACCGAGTTCATGGGCTACAGCGAGCATTTTCTCGTGGAACTGACCGACGAACGAATCATCATCACCCCATGCGACATGAATCTGGAGGATCAAGCATGAACGCGATGCAAGCCATTGAAATCATTGAGACCGGCATAAACGGCGACAAGCCTGCGGATCAGGACACCCTGGTCTCAGCCTGGCAGTACCTGATCGACACAGGACTCGCCTTCACCTTGCAGGGCTGGTACGGGCGGACTGCCGCCTACATGATCGACGCTGGGCTCTGCACCGGCTGAAAAGAAAATGAAACAAAATCCAAAGAATCTTCTGAATCACGAAAACACACGTTATAATCACACACGAGCCCGAGGGGCTCAGGAGACCCGACCAATGCAATACATCGAGATCATTCAGACACAGTCAGCCACCGTGGTCGAGACCGTCAAGGTTCGCGTGCAAGTCCCCGAAGGCATGACCCAAGAGGAGTTCCGGTATCACATCGACGACGAGGGGATCGCCTCTGAGTTCACTGAAGTCCACGAGGACGATGCGTACATCCAGTACGACAACGATGACCCAGAGGATGGGCCGGTGGCCCGCGAGCGGCAGGTGTTCGTGGGAACCGACACAGAGGGTGTGAAGATCGAGCGTTCGTTCGACTGGCACGACCCTGACATCGAGATGAAGGACGTGACAAAATGAGCGAGCCAACCAAGACATTCATCGTGACCTCATCCCAAATCATCGAGGTTGTCAAGACGTGGGAGATCACCGTGCCTGACAACGAGGATGCCGAGGCTCTCGCCTACGAGATTGCCGAGGAGTGCGGGCCTGACAGCAACAACCACATCCCGGTGGAAGACATCGAGACCGAATGGTCTATCAAAGAACAGGAGAACGACCAATGACCAACAACAACCTTCCAACATGGCTTGACGCCGTACCTCAAGACGACCCGAATCGAGAACTGCTCGAAGCCATTGCCGTCCAATCTGGAAATGGGCATGAACTTGGCGTACCAGTCATGTGGTGCAAGCAGGACGCAGACAAAGAACGTACGAGAGACGGCGAAGTACCACTAACCGACGACCAGTGGAGCGAGGTGGCATTTGAACTTTGGAACGCTGACCTTTTTGACTGGGACTGGCAAGTGTTGAGCAAATGCATAAGCGTGGTTCTTGACGACGAACAGGAGAACGACCAATGAGCAAGTTCACAGTATTCACCCGCACATGGTGGCGAGAGAACCCAGACTGGCCCGATGGCCTAGAGCCCTGTATCGGACGGAAGAGAACCATTGGACATTGCGACACCATCGAGGCCGCACGACGTATGTGCCGCCAATACAACGAGACCACGGGCCAGACCAAAGCCAACCGGCGACTGTCCCGCAAAGCAGAATTCATGGAGGACTGACAGTGAATAGCACCCAACCAATCTGGACTATCAAGAAGTACCGCTCATGCGTTGGGCATGACGGTCAGGAGGCGTACTCCTTCGACCTGTACCGGCACAACCGACTGTTCGCCCACTGCAACGACGATGCATGGGGCGGCGGATCAAACTGCCACTTTGCAGCCAAGCGAAAAGACGGTGAGTCCACGAAAGTGTACAACGAGCGGCAGCAGGCCATATTGGAGGTCGGCATGGCTTACCTCTGGAACCATGTGCTTAGCCGCAAGGACAAGATCGCATGGCAGACCAGCCCGCATGAGGTGGCACTCGATGAGCCCCTAGGCTGGGATCAGGTCAAGGACGAAAGCAGTGGCGTGTTCCTGAGTTGCTTTCAAGACGAGTTCTTCAACCACCTCATCGAGCGTCACCTGCACCGAGAGTGGATCAAGAAGCAGTCCCGCACCCACTACCTGTATCGCTGCCTTGGCGACAAGCCACAGTCTTGGCGACGGGTCAAGCGGACTGTACCGATCCGTGACCCACGCAACGGATACTTCGAGGGCTTGTTCATCGACATGCTCAAGGTCAAACTTGCCGAGGATGGAAACACCTTGGAGCGGACTGCCGGCCTGCGTGACCGGCCCAACCTTGGAGCCCCCGACCCATGTACCGCGCTCTAATTGCCTGTGAATTCTCAGGGATCGTGCGTGATGCGATCCAAGCTCGGCCTGGCTGGGAGGCACTGTCCTGTGACCTGCTGCCCAGCGAGAAGCCGGGGCCACACTGGGAGGGTGACGTCCAGCAGTTGCTGCTGAACGCACCTAACCACTACGACCTAATGGTGGCCCACCCCCCATGCACTCACCTTGCAGTGAGCGGGGCTCGGTGGTTCAAGGACAAGGTCGAGGAGCAGAAGGAGGCACTGGCTTTCGTGCAGATGCTGATGGATGCTGACGTACCACACATCGCCTTGGAGAATCCAATCTCTGTCATCTCATCCAAGATCCGCAAGCCTGACCAGATCGTCCAGCCATGGATGTTCGGCCACGGTGAGACCAAGGCCACCTGCTGGTGGTTGAAGAACCTGCCCAAACTGGAGCCCACCGATGTGGTCGAAGGCAGGGAAGGTCGGGTCTGGAAGATGAGCCCAAGCGAGAACCGTTGGAAGGAGAGGAGCAGGACATTCCCTGGCCTGGCCAAAGCCATCGCTGATCAGTGGTGCGCACACGTCGAAAAAGTTTATGAAATAAAATCCAAAGAATCTTCTGAATCACAAGATCATACTGTATAATCCCAAACGAGCCCGAGGGGCTAAGGAGAACTGACCATGCCAAACTGGTGCGAAAACAACGTGAGTATTGAAGGGCCAACCGAAGCCATGCAATACTTCTTGGACAACTACTGCGTGCAAGATCCCAATTCGGAGTCGATGTACCGAATCTCATTTGAAAAGATCATCCCCATCGAGCAGATGCCAGACGAAGAGGGACAGATCAGGGGGTTCGCACAGGTCGAACACCAATCCGAACGATGGGGGTGCAAGTGGGACACCTGCGACTTTGAGATGGAGCATGAGGTGTTTGAATCATCCGACCCAGAGCGTGCCACATCAGGCATTTACGGGAGATTCGACACCCCTTGGGGGCCGCCCGAACGAGTAGTCGAACGCATCCGCGAGATGTTCAGGGACGACCCCAAACTTGCAGGCTGCTGCCTGAACGAGTGGTTCTACAGAGAGCCGGGCTTGGAACTGGCGGGGTGGCTTTGATCATGAGCCTCACCTTCCCCCAACAGCGAGAGAACATCGAGAACCGCAAGTCTGTGTACGGCCTGGAGTGGGTCATGGTGCAAGCCTTCACCCACAACCGATCACCCGAGGACTGCATCGAGATGCTGCTGGAGACCGAGCAAAGCATGATGGGGATCCTTCGATCCCTTCAGAAGTGCAGGTCATTCAGATGCTCGCCGACCCACACGCGGGACTACCAACAGTGGCGTTGGTGGACTGACCGCTTCGAGTTCAAGCTCAGGTGGGTGCAGGCGACAGGACAAGCGGACAAATACTTCCAAGCAAAGGAACGACACCAATGAACTTCATCAAAGAGAAAGCAATGAACCGCCTGCTGGAATCGCTGGCCGACATGCCCTGCACCAAGCCATCCTCATACGGCGTGCATTGCACCGGGGGTGGGGAGTATGCCTGCCACCGATACGAGTACCCGGACAGCAACGGTGAAGGGTACGACGTGCATGCCCGGAACCGAGAAGACGCTCAGGCCATGTACGAATTGCAGGACATGATCGACTATGACGACGAAGAGATCGTGGACTTGTGCGAGCAGCCGCTCGGATTGCCTGAGCCTGCGTACCATCAGGATCCCAACTGGGACAGATTCCCTGACGGCCACTTCCCGCAGCAAGTACCCTTCTCAATCAGTGAGCGGGACATGATGCTCCGCCTGTTCGATGGGTACTACGCAAGGCTTGAGGCTGACGTGCGTAAGTTCTACGAACACATCGAGGAGATGCACGCCGGTGACTTCAAGTTCGCAGCGGGTCGTGTCCTCAAGATGTACCAGATTCGCATGCTGCAATTCAAACTCAAGAAACTGTCTGCCCACTGGCGTGACTGGAAAAAGTGGAGAAAGCAAGACGATATTGCAGAAGCCAACGCATTGAATGAAGACTTTCGTAAAGGAGAAATCAGATGACTACCACCAATGAGAACACATCGAAGCCTTACCTCGGCCTGCGGGTCAGCCAAACCATCCTCGATCAACTGGATGTGTGGGCAGAACATGAGGCAGCACGAATCATGGAGGCTGCCGGCGGCGTGGAGATTCTTTTCTCCCGAGCTGAAATCGCACGCAGCATCCTGATGAAGGCCATCAATCGTGAGATGAACGATGGCACAGACCTGGGCAAACAGTTGGCAGAGATTGCCAGCGTTGGCCTTGCTCGGCCCGAAGGGGCTGAGTAAACTCCCCGAACTACTTTGGTCGGTAGTTCTCTCCGAGGGAGGTGTTCGCACGCCTCCTTCGGGTTTGCCCTCGGGCGACAACCCACCCTCCGCTTGGCGGCAGCATCCACCCGCTGCCGTCAGGCTTAGCCCAACCGGGCGACATCTAAGGAGATACCAATGACCGATCCAAAGTATGGGGTGTATTCCCCTGACCAACTATCAAATTCTGCATACCACGCCATCGGTTTGCCTTGGGCATCAGCCCACCGCTTGGCTACGTTCTCAAGATGGGGTGCAGCCACCGTGACGTACGGAGTGGACAACCCTGAGCCACCATCCAGTGCCATGGTGTTGGGCTCTGCGATGCACAGTCGCATCTTGACCCCAAAGCATTTCAAGGACGAGTTCAAAGTATGGACTGGTGACCGACGCACCAAGGCCGGCAAAGAGCAGTGGGCTCAGTTCCAACTGACGCTGGGGCAAGCTGAGGTTCTCACCAAAGACCAAGCCAATCAGGTGGAAGCCATGGCTGACTCGGTCTTCACCCACCCGACGCTTGGGCCGATGGTCATGGACTCGATCACGCACGACAGTGCNGAGCANTCCATGTTCGCTGACATCAACGGGGTCAACTGCAAGGGTCGGATCGACGCCTTGTGCGACACGCCCATGGGTGTATGCCTGCTCGACCTGAAGACCAGCAGTCGTTCACTGTCCGTCGATGACTTGGTTCGGACGTGTGCCAACTACGGGTACGTCGAGCAACTGGCCTTGTACCTGCGGCTCTGCACCGAGTGTGGCATCAATGTCCACCGCGTCATGATCGGATTCGTCGGATCAAACCCACCANANCCCGTGCGTGTNTGCGAAATCACAACGGATTGGCTGGATGCTGCGTCCAAAGTAAACGATGTACGACTTCACGAATGGAAGACTGCGGACTGGGACTGTCCCGAAGACCACGTCGAACCAATCGCTGATCTTGAAATGCCTGCATGGTATGGGAGCAATGTAGAATGATCACTTTGATTTCAATCGTCATCGGCCTGACCGATCTCACCAAGTACGAAGATGCAACGTGGCTCGTGGANTCCAGCCGCAAAGAGGGNNTGATCTGGGGAGACCAAGGCCGCAGCCTCGGCCCTCTGCAAATCTCCAAAGCGTGCTGGCAAGATGCCTTGGAATTTGACCCCAGCATCGGCGGGACATACCTTGACTGCCAACACTTGGACTACAGCATCAAGATCATGCGAGCTTACCTCGCCCGCTACTGCACCGAGCGGAGACTCGGTCGGAAGCCAACTGACTTTGACCGTGCCAGAACCTGGGTCGGCGGGCCTCGTGGGCCATGGCGTGAATCATCAATCCCCTACGCAAACAGAATCATGGGAGCAATCAAATGACAGCACCGAAACCAATCATCCAAAACATCAANGGCAAGGACTACGANNTNGTTGCCAGCCGNCTCGCTCGGTTCCGNNACGATCACCCTGAGCGTGCCGTCCTGACCGAATGCATCCACAACGGTGAAGAGCGAGTGGTGTACAAGGCCACCATCTGTGACGAGAATCACTTGCCCATCGCAGTCGGCCATGCCGAGGAGTACCGCAATGCCGGCATGATCAACAAGACCTCGGCCACCGAGAACTGTGAGACATCAGCTATCGGTCGTGCCTTGGGCATATTGGGCTATGATGTCTGCAACTCAATCGCTTCNGCTGATGAAGTCGAGCGAGCGATCTCTCAACAGGACTCTCGTCCTTTCTCTTCGTCTGCCCCAGCCCCCGCCGCTCCCTCCCACACGCCTGCACCACCTCCAGCAGGCTCAGGGGGCGGGGCAGCAGGAGATATTCCTCCGGGCCACAGACTGGTTGAGCTTCGGAAATACTTTGAGAACGAAACCTCCAAGGGCAAGCCATACATCAAGGCGTTCGCCAAGGTGGATGGTCAGGACATGGACGTGTACGTCTGGGATGAATTCAATTTGCAAATCATCAAGGACAACTGCCCAGGCCAACTCGCTGCAACTGGTGAGTACGAAGAGTTCCGAGGCAAGACACGATTCAAACTCGCTAACGCCCAGACCATTGAGGCAGCACCTGCACCACAGAAGGGAGCATTCGATGACTCAGACATCCCATTCTAATGCGATCTTTGAATTGACCATGAGCCCTGCTTCGGCTGGTCAAGTGGCAAAGGGGATCAAGTGCTTCTTGATCAAGCCTCACCCATACATCGACACCTCTGAACGTCACCGTGACATTGCAGTGGACTTGCTTTGCAGGATCACTGAGTACCTTGCCAGTGACCTCCGCACCAAGTTCTTCTACTACAAGCTGTACACCCAGATGGAGAAGACCTTGCTGGCGGACGTGCTGAACCACGGCATGACTGAAGAGACCAACAACAAAGTCATCGACCACATCAGGGAGCAACTCTTTGGTGCGGGCGACGACCGCATGTATGACCATGCCACGAGCGTGTGATGTCTTGGATCAAGATGCGTACAAATTTGAGAACGGACGGACGTGTCCGTCGAGTCGCTCGCCTTTGTGACATCTCCAAGGCCGAGTGCATCGGCCACCTCTTCGTCTTCTGGTCACTCGCCGACGAGCATTCCACCGATGGCGTGCTCAAGAACTGGGACAAAGAGTCCGTCGATGACGAGACTTGCCCCGGCTTCTTCAACGCATTGGCGGAGGTTGAGTGGGCAGACACAACCCCAGATGGGGAGGTGGTCGTGCCTCGGTTCTCGGATCACAATGGGCGGTCAGCCAAGACGCGGGCTCAGGGAGCGTCCAGAGCCGCCAAATACCGGGCAAGGGCGGAAGCCGTCATGGAGTCCGCAGCCCCTGAGAAGCCATCTGAGCCCCCGCAAGAGGATTCTGGTGGTAAGATCGGGTGGTATGCCAAGCTCGATGCCATGGGTCTGGACAAGATGCAGTCCATTCAACTGGTCAAGCGTGTGTTTGACGATCACGGAGAGCAGGGAGAGCAGTGGCTAACCAAGGTGACTGAGACATGCAAGACCAAGAGAAGCCCGATTGCGTACCTGAAGAAGATCATCAAGAACGAGTACGGTCTCTGATCTTCAACGTGCATGGACGGCCTGTCCCCTTGCCAAGACCTCGTGTCTTCAAGGGGCGGGCAGTGTCCATCGTGAATCCCAAAGCAAGAGCCTGGAAGGGAGCGGTGTTGGCGGCTGCGGAACAGAAGGCAGCGGCGTGTGGATGGACACCGTCACACCGCCCCCTCCGGCTTGAGCTTATCTTCACCTACCAGAGACCCAAGAAGCACTTCGACAGCAAGGGTCTAGTGAAAGAGAACTACCACTCAGCCCACATGGTCGGACGACCCGACATCGACAACCTTGCGAAGATGATCATGGACGCCGTCAATGGCGTCCTTTTCGTTGACGATTCTCAGGTGGTCTACCTATCCGCTACGAAGCAGTACGCCTCAGAAGACGGGGTACACCTCACGCTCACCGAGCTCTAGCCGCCTTGCGTTCCTCACGCTTACGAGCGCCCTCTTGACGGGCCTCTCGGAACACGGCCTTGAACTCATCGCTGAACTCGTTGCCTGACTCGGCACTGATGTTCATCATCTTTCTGAGTTGATACTCGGCAGACCGAAGCTCGGCTGGGCTGGCATCGGTGAACGCTGCCTCCAACACCTTGAACGGCTGGCTGATAGGCAGACCACCAAGCAAAGCAATGTCGGTGAACAATCGCTCACGAATCTCCGCCGCCCTGTCTGGGTCATCTTCACCAGCCAGTTTGAAGAAGCCTTCACCAATGTTTACAACGGTGTCAACTCCAACAGGAATCAAGGAATCAGACAAGTAGTCAGTGGTTCTGCCGTAATCCACGGGTCTGTTCTCATTGCTGGCCTCGATGGTCTCAGCGATGATGCTTGCCACCTCACGGCTGGTGAGGAATGACAACAGTGGGAACGGGCTGGCACGGACAATGCCCTCTTCGATGAACATATCCAAGACACGGTCGGTTGCTTTTTGTTTGTGCAACTCCGCGAGAACTTCCTTCTTCTCGTCCTCGTCTCCGATAACGCTGGCAAGCAGCATGTTCCAGAGGTAAGTCACGCTCACGTTGACTGCGGCGTTGCCCCCGATAAAGACAGCGGCCTTCTTGGCGGTGTCACCGCTTGCCAGCTTAGAACCAGGCTCATACAAACGCGAGTATGTCTTCATTGGGTCAGACGTAAACGCCAGCAAACTGGAGAGATACCCGCCATCGGTACGCAGTTTGGCGGTGACGTTTGAGTCATCGAGCGGTGACGAAGTGTTCTGCGTCCTGCGGATCGCTGTCTCAGCAGCAAGGATTGAATCAGGTGACGCCTCTTTCTCACCTCTCTTGTTCATCTCAGCCTGCACAGCAGTAGCCACGATGATGCGATCCAAAAGTCTCAAGGTGGGGATGGCTCGCGGCAACCCAGCCAGAGACCTTCTTGCTTGGTTCAGGTGTTCAATCGAACGACCCATGTCGCCTGACATAGCGGCCTGACCAGATGCAATGATGTTTCTGAAAGTATCACCGACGACATTGTGCAATTGAGCAATGTCAGCGATGCCGGCAGAACCATCGTCACGACTGAACACCACTCGGCGATCTACGGCGTTGCTGGAGTCACGATCCCACAGATACCCAGACTTCTTGGACACTTGGTCTTGGAAGAACCCGCCAAAGGTACGGCCTGCAACCATGCCCATGACTTGCTTCAAGGCTCCCGCCACCTCTTTAGAAGAGTATTCGGTTTGCAAAGTGTTGAGGCCACCGAACAGAATGCGTCCCCAAGTTGGCGGGCTCATCACCAAGATGCCACCTACAACAGTGGATACAAAGCCAAGCGACGGGTCGGATACTGCTGGCAAGACTCTGGTGGCATAGCCGACGTGCTTGAGCATGCGGTCGTATGACTCGCTACCAAACTTTCGGGTGATTAGCTGACGAACTTCAGGACGAGTGACCGTAGACCAGAGGATGCGAACATCCTCGGCCATGTAGCCAAGTTCCAACGACTTGTCCATGTGGTCGAAGTAGTCGCCGGCAAAGTCAGATACGACAATCGAACCAGAGGCAGATCGCTGCTTAGTGAACCCAGCGTTCTCAGCGAAGATGGTGGCGACACCACCTCTACCCTTCTGCTCGATCTCCTCAAGGCTTGTGATTCTTGTAGTGACCTCGGATGTTCTGGGCTCATAGCCCGCAACCATTGGAGGCACGTTGCCTGTGATGCGGAACAGAGCAGCCATCGCAGGGTTGCGAAGATCCTGCTCTCGGGCATCCTTCATGTCTGCAACCAGCTGCTTCAGGTGTGGTGGCGCCGCCTCGCGGATTGCAAAGATGTCACTGATAAGGTCAGGTCCGCTCGCCGGTATTGCTGAGCCCTTGTCCCCGACCCGAAGTGACAGCTTGCCTCGCCGGCCAATGATGTCCAACGTCTCATTGTCCATTGCAAGCAACTTCAAGAACTGGCCGAGTGTGATCTCGTAGTTCTTTCCGCCTAGCCTGACGGTATGCTTCTCGGTGTTGATGCGGCCTCGGGTGTTGGATGCACGAGCCCTGAAGTCTGCCAAGTCACGGAAGCCGGCACGTCGCACCGCAGCATCCAGCTTCTCCATGTGATCTCGCCTTGCCTTCAACATGCGAGACTCGGCGCGGGTCAGAGCATTCCATGCTCCGCCCAGTCCAAGAATCTTCAGAGTGGACTGCAAGTCAAGCCCGCCCCGCTGGAACGTCATGAACATGCTTGTCGTGACTTCACCAGTTGCTGTTCTCTCACGGTCAGACCTACCGGAAACGGCATTTTCAACCAAACTTTGACCGCGTTCAATGGTCGCAATCTGTTCTGACTTGGCTTCTTCCATGGCGGTGCGGTCGTCTCGGTACAACACCTCGGCCTGGTTGAGCAGCTCGTCCAGAATCTGTGCGTTCTCGACCATCTCAGAAACTTCTTGATCAGTCTTGGGCAGCTTGCCCTTCCGCCCACTCGGCAGACGACCCGATGCGTAGATGGTTTTGATACCCGTCCGAGTGTCGTCATCCATCTTGGTTGAACGATTGAGAAGCTTCTTCATCCTCTTCTCAAAGCGGTTGACCTTGTTGGCGTGATGGTCTACCAACGCACGGCGAAGGACTTCACGTTCAAGCTTCAACAATGCCGCTTCAGTTTGGGCGTTTATCAACCTCTTGGTAAATCTTGGACGTGACTCTTTGTCCAGATTCTCTTCGATGAACTTCAACGTCTCTCGCTTCGCGTCTGCCAAACGTACCCGCTTGGCCTTGAGGTCAGCCTCACGACGGCTCATCTTCCGCATCTGATCCCGAAGAGCAGCCTCTTTGTCGGCACGAGCAATCTCTGCTTGGATCTTGGAACCCTCTTCAAGACCACGGAGGGCAGCGATGTCCGGCCTGGTTCCCTCACGAGCAGCCAGACGCTGCCGTTCACGATCCATGATCACGTCCAGAGCAGTCTTGAAGGCGCCGGCTCCACGCTTCTTGCCCATGCGTGCTTCGATGGCGGCACGTTCTCGGGCGGACTTGGTCATTGGAGTCTTCTTCTGACCCTTGCGGCTGCGAGCGAACACAAGCGGTGAAACATCTGGGTCCGTATTCACCGCAACAGCACGTTGTTCTCGAACAGCAACCGAGTCTTGGGGCTGATTCTTGAGAACCCGATACGCACCAGACAAGGCAACTTCAAGCACAGACAACTGGCTTCCGTGGTTCGTGGTCAGGCTGTCCTCGGGTAGCCTAAGCAACTCTTCGATGGCTGACAGTTGGACCTGCAAAGCTGACTGCATCTCAGGAACCAAACCTTGTTGGTCCTTTGCCACGAGGCTGGAGGGAACCCGAGCCAAGAAGTCTTGCGTATCTCGATCAGTCATGGCGTGAGCCACAAACTCGTCAAGGTTGCTCACGTTGTAGTCACCCACACCGCCGTTGTCGAAGTCTGGAGAGCGGTGATACACCAACGCATCAAGGTATGCCTCACAGATCGCACGCATCCAAGGCACAGTATCTGACGGATCTCTGTCTAAGTATACCGCCGCAGCACTTTCGTCAGAGGCTTGCCGAGCATCACCAGCTTGGGACTCAAACCGTTGGTCGAGGCTGCTCATGTCCATTCTGGTTTTGCTCTTGTAGCCACCTAGCACACGGGCAAGTTCGTCTCTGATCGCAAGGTTGGTTCTAGCATGAACCACCTCGTGCAACAAAGTCTCAACACCGCCTACGGCATCAACACCGTACGCAGCACCGGCGCCGTAGAGTTCTGCTTTGGGCGCGAAGTATCCTGATGGACCGATACAAAGACACCCCTTCTCCACCCAGTTGTCTGGCAATGAACCATTGACCGCGTTTGGCATAAGAGCTTGAGCACTTCTCTTTTTGCCAACGGCAGGTCGAGGTTGACTCGCGGCTGTGTCGGCCTGCGTGTCTCTCATAGGCGGAACAAACACACCCATGAAGCTGCCCCGTTGCTGGGTATCAATGGGCATATCCAAGTCCATGCCCAAGTCAATTAGGTGGTTAGCCAAGGCTTTGGATGCTTCGTTGCGGCCACCCTGTGAACGGACGATCCGCAAGGCAGCACCCTCGATCACAGCGATGTCATCAGCCATCTCTGGAACCAGCTCCCGAAGCCGGTTCATACGAGCCTTGACACTGTCCTCGGGGTTCATCGCGGCGACGACGTGCAACGCTTCACCAACCGTGGTTGCCTTCTTGATCTTGCTCCAACCATAGTCGTTGGCGTTGATCATTAGCGTGTGAGCAAGTTGTTCCGAGCTAACGGAATTGACTGGTGTTGTGCCGAAGTGAGCGCCCAAGTCGTCAACTTTGCCAGATGAGATGAGTTTGTCCAACACCTTCGTGGCATTGTCATTTACCCGCATCATCAACTGGTGTTCGTTTGTTCGTTGCTCTACGTCTACACCATTGCCAAACCCTTCAGAGTCAGCAGGGACGACATGGACGCTAAGCTCACCTACCCTTACGCTTGGTCTTCGGCGTCGGGCGAACTGGGGGTTTCCGGGGAAGTCTTTCTTGATTCGCTTGGCGACGGAGTCATTGGCTTCCTGCTGTCTTGTGCGGAAGTCTGCTCGGTGGGCCTGGGTGGAGTGTCGAAGGTGATGAAGCCTGAATGCTTGACTTCCTCCAATAGCCTTCGCTGCTCTTGCCTGCTCATCTTTTGGCAGTTTGGCGAGACGCCCATAAACTTTGCGGACGATCTTGGACCCTGTACTGTCCTCTTGAAGGAGACGGGAGTACGCAGCTGGAGCGATGAGAGCAAGCTGTTCGCTTTCTGTAGGAGCGATTCGTAGGATAAGTTCTCGCTGTCCTTTGCTGAGAGCTCGGAATCGCTTGGGTTCTGGTCTTGCGTTGTCATAGTCATCCCTTGCCTTTGCGGCATCTTGACGGGCTAGTCGTCTTTCGGTTCTCTTCTGATCCACCTTCGCATCAAGATCAGTTGTATCTTTGCCGGCGTCCCTCGCCTTATTACGTCGAAGTATAGCATTGTCGTACTGGGTATCGACACGATCTCTCTTGCTCTCCGCTTTTTCTTTGGCNGTTTTCAGCTTGGCTTGCCTCTTCGCAAACGCCTCGTCGCTCTCCATCTCTCCTGTGGGGATGCCATCAAAGAATGTGCCTGAAGCAATCTCGTCCTTCGCAGCTTTGAGAATGATCTCGTCCTCGGCCCGAGTGATATCGGACTCGGTCGGTGCAGTCTGACCGTCAGGGTACAAGTTGTTCCATGAATCGCCAAAGACATATCTGAAGTCGCTGTCCAAACGAACCCCATCTGCGGGTGTATTGATGACAGCTTGAACCGTGGGAAGGACCCGCCCAACAGCGGTTTCGATTTCAGTGTTTGTCTGCTGATCAGTCTCTGCGAAGTCGTTGAAGTTTGCAAAGATAATGAGCGTACCGTTTGACACGGGTTGCACAAGCGGTGTGACGTTAGGGTTGCTGATGCCTTGCTGGATAGCAGCGACTTCAACGTTGGTCACAACGTGTCCGCGNGTGAACACGACGGTCACACCCAGTCCGTCTGGTGCTCCGTCAACATCAGTCAAACGGTGGGATGCCGCAGCCTCTTGGCCAAGGGACACCGACAGGAAAGAGACTGCATCTACTGCGTCAGACACTGACCCACCGGGGACCACGACGTTGACTACGTTGTTGAGAATCAAGTTGCCTTCGGTGTCTGGATATGCACCAAGTGGACCGTTGACTACCACCCCGCCATCAAGACCAGTTCCAACCTGTGCCTGGCCGGGCGAAGTAGTTCTCATGTGAGTCAGGGACGTAGCCGAAGCTGACAATGCCATAGATGGAGTGACCGACTTGTTTAGAGATGCACCTGCATGTTCTTGAACAAGCGTTTGATTCTTAGTACGGCCGGGAGTAACAGTCGTCTTACGGCCACCTGATCCCACCTCAACTGGTCCTTTTGACAACGCAGACCTATTTGTTGAGTTTGTGGTTCCGCGAACGAGACCAGTGCCAGAAGGGTCAATAACAACCTCAAGCATGAACGCCGCGTTGTCGATTTGCAAAGCTGCGTCCAACATTTGTTGGGCGGTCATGTCTGTGCGAGTTGCAGACAACGTGGCAAGGAAAGCATTGTTTGGACCGTACAGTTCAGCCAACAACTTCCGAGACAATGTTCGTATCTCTGGCGAAGAGTTTGGATTTACCGCAATGCCAAGAAGGAACTTGCCAATGTTGTTTGCTCTTCGTCCTTCGACAGTTGCCTCGGTCGCTACTTCGACGGTCGCTTTGCCGCTACCCTCGCCTCGCAAGAACGCTGCCGCATCCAAAATGTCCTCGACTTTGGGATCAAGGAAAGCATCCTTGTTCATAGTGAGAACACCGTCAACCTTGGTAGCCAGACCCGCCTCGTAGGCTTGCTCCAAGAACTCGTCTAAGCTCTCTGAGAACGTGCCAGTGTCATCACCACGGGTAGACCACATGACCGCTTGCAACTGCCAAGGCCGGAAAGGCTCGACAGCCATAGCTTCTTGTGGGGTCAAATCCTCGCCGCGTGCCAACTTGGCTCGGGCGTCAGCAGCTTGCTGTGTCTGGCTTGCCTGCCCATTGACATCTTGAGCGACAAGACCCAAGAAGTCTGACATCAGTTCGTACACCAATGGGTCGGCAAACGCCTCTTGAGGAATACCGAAGAACCGTGCCATGATCACATCAAGCGTGGGCAGCGGCACAGAGTCNGCNGTACCCATACCCAAAGCCAANGTGTTGTTGAANGANCCAACCTTNAANTGGCCNGGAGCATCGCCATACTCGCCGGCTTCAGCTTCGAGCACACCCTTGGGCTCCATGACAGACACGTTGGTNGGNCGCCCAGCGATGTGAGCAGCGATCAAACCAAGAGCACGTCGCAGNTTCTCACGAACCGGGGTTCGGGGCGAAGTAGCAGAGATAAATTGCGAGACNACTGCCGACAAGGATGGCGCGCCCTCCATGAATGGAAAGGCACGGACCAAGTCCTGACCGAAGGCTTCATACCAGAACCGTTGAGCCCAGCTACCGTTGATGGCCGTGTTCACGAAGTTGGCGTTTGGGGTGCGGTATGATCCATCAGCCGAGTAGGTGACGGTGTGACGAATGATCTTGTTGTCGTCTTCAGACACGTCTGGTTGCGGTGGGTTTGCAGCGACGGCAGCTTGATACTCTGCCTCGGTCATCACGCCCCGAGCGTCTGGACGGATACCAGTCCTCGTGCTACCGATGTCGAAGTCTGCTTCTGGTTTGCCTTTGACCTTCAGTGCGATTGAAGACTTTGCACGATCAACTGCATCTTCACCGTGTCGCTCACGAAGACGATCCTCGGCCTGAGACATCAATCCATCGACTCGGTCTTGGGTCAAGCTCACGCCATAGTCAATGCGTGTGGCTCGGACACGCTCGATGTCCTCTGGCTCGTTCTCATCAAACGTGGCGAAGCTGTTGCCAGACGCCATACGAAGTGGCTCGCCTGGGTTGAGGTTGACCGGAGATCCACCTGTCCTTGACGACTCGGGTACTTGTTCACGAACATCATGCACCGTCACGTTGCTTGGTGCTTTGCCATAACCGCGAGGCTTAGCTTTGCGATCCCGAGCAAACATAGGACNGNCAGCCGTGGGCTCGGTTGCAGGATCAGAGGGGGTAGCGGGTGTAGAGTCCGGGCTCGTGCCAGCTGCTGCTCTTGCTGCTTCAAGACGAGCCTCCAGTGCAGGTCCGGCGGCTGCTACGTCTTGGATAGTAGTACCCGCGTCCTTTGACAGGGCAGCACGTCCGGCAATCCCCGAACGCTTGTCTGTGTTTGCAGCTTCAAGAGCAGCAATAACCTTAGTCGCCATCTTGGCTTCCGGCCCAAGCAAACCAAGTGCTGCAAGACGCTGTGAGATTGGACCTTCGAGAGCAGCTGCACCCTCTTCAACTGTTTGTGCGGAGCCCTCAAGTTCGACACGGGCGGACACGGCCTCTCCAACCAGCACGCCTGCTTCAGGAGTGGCAGGTGTACCAAAGAGAACAGTCTCCCCCTCTTTAGCCTCGGCAGGCTTTTGGCTCTCAACTCGTGTAAGAACACCAGCAGCCGCTGCATCCAAAGCCCCACGAACAGGTCTTTCAGCCGGATCAAGAGCTTCGGCAGCTTCAGCTTGCGCCATCTCCGTACGGGTATAGCGTCGGAACCCCTTGTATACGTTGAGGTCGCCCATCAATCCACGAATCTCTTTGTAAAGAGCGGGGTCAAGATGTTGAACCATATGAATAATTTCGTGCAATCCGTACGCGAACATCAGCGTCTCGTTCGTTCGCGAACGCTTGCCGGTTTGTGGCATACGTCTTATGTAGATTGTGCCGGCTGACTCGTTGGTGTAAAAAGCAGGATTACCGCCTAATGATGAGCCTTCGCCACCTTCAAAGAAGACGACGTTAGTGGCGCCAAGTTTCTTCAGTCGCGCCGCAGTTTTGGTTTCGGACTCTGTTTGCTCGTTTTTCTTGACTCGTCTGGCCGGAGTAAAATCGCCTTCGCCATCTACCTTTGAACGCGGTTTGCCACCGTATTTTTTGAGCACTTGGTCAGGTGTTTTACGGCCAACACTCATTATCTTGTTGCCTTCACCATCAACCATGTCACGAACTTTGACACCTTCTCGTGCCTGTTCGTCTACGGTTTCGAGCAACTCAAGTACCCGGGTGTGCTCTTGAAGATCCATGTTGATCTTTTCAGCTTCTGCAATCGCCTCGTCTGCTGCTGCTAAATGACCGGCCTTGGTGTCTTCAGAAATGTCTTTGCGATTAGCAAGTTTCTGACGACGTTCAGCTTCAGCCTGAGCTGCATCACGAGCCTCTTCAAGCTCTTTTCTGTTCTTACGTCTTTCCGTCAGTTCTTCGGCCCGAGCCGCGTCATCTTTGTTGGTGAACAAGCCAAGCATGGATCTATCACCACCAAGGTTTGCTTCGTTCAACCGTTGAGCAACCTCTGGCATCACACGCTTGGCGCCACCACGAACCTGTAACTCTTGGATAGCTGAGTCAAATACTGCCGTACCACCCTTGACCGTGCCGCCGGCAATCGCACCGATAGCAAAGGATCGAGCGGCGCCTTGGATAGTGTCCATGCCCTGGAATCTGTCAATGTCAGATGCACGTCCAGCAATCATGTCTTGGAGCTGTCCTACCCCCATGTTGACTACTTCAGCACTCAGTTCTTGCGAACCCTCTGCAAGTGCTCCGCCACCAACAGTCGTGAGTGCCGAGATAGAACGACCCTTCAAACCCCTGAGAGATTGAAGATTCTCTAGCTTGTCAAGAGTCAGTGATAACCTGCCGGCGTCATCTGCCTTGCCGACAAGTCTGCCACCAATTCCTTTTGCAAATTTGCCGCCAGTCTTCTCCAAAACAATTTCTGTTGCAGCCATCGAGAAGCCACGGGTGTTTGCCTCAAAGCTGTCAAACTCAAGAGCTTCTTGCCCACGCCTCAAACGTGCTTGGTTAGCGACGGCTTGATCGTGCATTGACTCGTAGTACCCGTTGTCATAGCTACGCAAGAACAAGCGACCAAGGCCCACAAGGCCACCAATCTTTGCCCCAATAACCGTACCTACACCGGGGATGATTGAACCAATGGCTGCACCAGCAGCAGCGGAACCGCCAACCTCAGACGCCATCTGTCCCAAGGTGAAGCCAGTCTGCTCACTGAAGTCTGTACCAGACGCAGATGTAGACGCTTGCTGCCGAGCCATGAAGTAGGCTTCAGCTTCTTCGCCTTCGAGCCCAGTAAAGTTGAACCCGTTCTGCCCAAGCTGAATGAACAAATCATCAGTGGACTGAGCGAAGCCTGCGACCAAGTTTCCAAAGAATCCATCAGCCGCATCGACTTTTTTCTCACGAAGGGTTTGCTCGTAAACGTCGTAAGCCTCTTTGTCACGAAACAACCCAGGCAGCAGTGTTTCAGTTGCAGTTTGTTCTCGACGAACCTGCTCCTCATCACCCGCCCCGTAGCGATAAGTTCTTCGCGGCCCGCCAGAGACGGATCGCAAGTGTGCATCAATAGCTGATTGGATTGGGTCTTTCACTTGGGCTTAGTCCATCATGGGGCCTTGAGGCTCTCGAATCTCAACTGTTTCTCGCGGAGCGTCAGGGTCTATAACGGGTTCAGGTCTACGCCGCCCTCCCACCGTACGATCTCCAACGCTTGGGAACGTAACACGACCATCAAGAATTACCGCACCATGATCCGCTCTAAGGGCTGAGTCGAAATCATTAATTTCAAATCTTGTTTTAAACTGAGTCATGACCTGCAACATCTCTTGAGAAACTGCTTCGTTCGAGTTTGCAAGCTCACGAATCTTCTGAACAACCTGACGGTCACTCATTGAGCTTGCACCTTGAACGCCAGCGATGCGAAGAGCTTGACGACCGTACTGGTAAGCAGCCGCTTCTCGTTCGTCATAAGTCGTGTCGTTTTCGTTTCTATCAACGAACCCGCCCTGTGGAATAGCCCGGTCAAGAAGTGGGTCAAGAGACCTAGTAATCTGATTACTTGTTCGTTGTTCCAAACGTTGAATCCCAGTTTCCAGCAAAGATCCGTCACCGCCAATCAACGATGCACCGACAGCGGTAGCATACTCTGGGCTGAACGGCGTGATCCGTGCAGCTGCCTTAGACAGACCACCCACAAAAGTGGCGAAAGCCGGATCAGTGGTGTAGTCGTACGAGCTGTCTTCTGCGATTTTTTTACGAAGGCCAACAAGTGATTCGCGCAGATTCGTATCTGACAGCACAACTTTCAAACCAAAGGATTCCGCCATCTCATCAGGGCTGACATTGCTTTCCCAGTCGGCGCCCCGTGCGGCCTCACCCAAGAAAGCCAACCCTGCGCTAAGAGTAAGCACCCTAGCTTTGTCTTGAGCTGAAGCACCTTGCTCAACCTGCAAAGTCAAATTCTGTGTAGTTTGAGCCAAACGTCGAGAGACTTGGTCATTGTGAGTTTGATCTCGTGCTGCTCTGGCAGTTTCTTCAGCAGCCTTGATTGCACGCATGTCTGTTCGGTCAAAGCCAAGCAAGGTGGTAAGCACCGCCGCTGGGTTGTTACCGTCAAACTCATTTCGGTAAAGTTGGGCAGCAGCTTCAGAGAGCCCGCCCTCTTCGACCAGCCCGCTCAGTAGAGCGTCAAAAGACCCTCGGTTCTTTTCACGATACGCGTCTCGGTCGTTTGCTCGCAACATCTTGGCAACGATCTCACGACGCTTTGCTTCGCGGGTCTTGATAGCGCTGAGCATAGTTCCAGCAGTCACGTCCACGACCATACCGTTGGGAAGCCTGGCTACTGGCGATCCGTAAGCTGTGCCAAAGTCGATACCTTCAAGGCCCCGATACGTTCCGTTTTCAAGTGCCGACAAAGCATCAGCAGAAGACAACTTGCCAAAAGCCTGGGGATCTCCTGTTGCAATTTGCTTTGTGGTGCGGTTGGCAAACCTTTTTGCCAGCTCCAAGGATTCTGGAGTGGAACCGTATTCAAAATCTTTATCGTCAAACACTGACATCATTCGGTCTCCGCGTCAAAAACATTTTGCACTTCTTCGATTTCCACTTGATTACTGGCAGCATCTGAAGCCAACTTGTTGTTTGCAGCTTTTTCGTTGCCCAGCGTAGCGCCCAAACTCTTGAATGCCAGAGCCTTCATGCCGGCAAGAGCCTCTTGGTTAATCAGGGCTGTGAAGTCGTTTACAGGCTGTACACCTTCAGCAAAAGCCTTACCAAGACCTCCACCACTTCGACCTGCTTTGGCTCGACGCTCGCTCTCAGCTTTGAGACCCTCGCTAAAGCCGCTGACGAATCTAGCCGAGAATCTCTGTAGCGGAGTGCCGGTCATTTCAGGAGCATCTTCTGCTGCTGCCCCTGCCGCCTTTCCGGCGTCAGCTCCTCTTACAGGTCCAGATACCCTTTGTGGAGCATCTAGCGGCGTAGAACGAGGCATAGACTTGGACATCAAACCAAGGGGGTCGGAAAACGTCGGGGCTGATGCTGCCGCCTTTGTGGCTCCGGCTGCTGCCGCCCCGGTAGCTTTTGCGGCCCCGGTTGCTGCTGCTCCTGCCGCTTTACCAGCTCCTGCTGCTGCTGCCGAAGCCCCTTGTGCTACCGCTGCGGCCCCTTGTTTAGCAGCCATTGCTGCTGCTGCTACGATTTCTGCAAGTACCATTACGAACCACCTATTCCTAGTGCTTTCAATCCATAGTCTCCAAGCCCTCCGCCAAGACCCTTAGCAGCGCCGCTCAAGATTGCACCGCCCAGATTGAATCCAGTTCCAATGTTTTCTGCCCGTGCTATGCCAAAATCGGCTGAGCCTTGGGCCATTGATTGTCCTGCTCCAAGCAGTCCAGTCGCCATCTGTGACCCCAGTCCACTGATCGCTACGGTGTAAGCACGACGAGTGTCGCTCATTGATCGTGCCTGTTGTCCAATCAAATCGACACGCTGGCGTCCAACGTCTGCGAGAGCAGCGCCTTTGGACAGAGCCAAGCTCATCTCTTTGCCGGCAAAGTCTTCTTTCGCACGACGCTCTTCTCGTAGACCCTCCTGCCTGTATGCCTCAATCTGAGCCGATCCGAAGCTGGTCATGCCCAAACCTGACAAGGCGCCCTGAGCAGTGGCGCGGAGTGTGGCGCCCTCAGTTGCTAGTTCGATATCTTCGAGCTCTTGACCGAACGACTCAGTCAGTTTGGCTTCAGCCCGCTCAAAACCCTCTGCGACATTTGCAGCGACAAGGTTGTCGAAGTCTGACTTTTGCTGTTCAAAAGCAGCCTTCAACTCACCGATATCTACGGACTGAGCAGCCTCTACATCGTCAATGATGCCCATCATAGATGCCTGAAACTGATTCATATACGAAGACATCTGTCGCTCAAACTTCTTTTGAGCTTTACGAAGGGCCGCATCGCGATCACCTTCATCTCCGAACAAGTCACTCATGAAGCCCATTATGTAACACTCCTAAATGGTCCGCCATCTTCTACGTCCACTGAAATATCTTCAATAGCGAACGACCTGCCCAGTGCCGATATTGACACGAACAAATCACTCGCACGAATTCTGAATCTGTTTGCTGAGTCCCGGCCCCGAGCCAGAGCACGCTTCTCACTGACCAGCCGCTCTGCAAAGTTCGATGTGGCTAGACGACCTTGGTCATTACTTTGCCGACCAAACAACAATGTGTTGATATCAACTTCTTCAGGCAAACCAGCCACAGCATTTGTGGTGATGTACCAATTCAAATTGCTGGAGCTGATGCCAAAGAAGTCAGTGCCGTGCTTCAAGATCCATTTGCCGTCAGAGTTGCGGCTAAAGGTCCATAAACCAGGCCCTGAGAACGTGGTCTCGTTCAACACCGTGTCGCCCGTGGCGGGGGTGTACGTCCCAGCAATGCTGTTGGCAAACCCGCCCCACAGATACTTTTCATTACCCGATGTTGGGTTGTCGTCTTTATCACCACCATTAATGGTTGTGGACCCCTCAAAGGCTGACGCTGTCTGCGCATCAAGCACCGCAGCATTCTCATTGCTCATGGTGAATCCGGCAGCTGTACCAACAGCCTCTTGTGCTGTCTCGCCAGAAACCACCTCCAAGAAGGGACCGTTCGTTGTGTCAGGGGTTCTGATGTTGCCTGAAGAGTCTCGCTCCACTTGAGCACCCAGAATGGTCCTGACCTCTTTGAGAAGCACACGTCGGCTTGGATCACTGTTGATTGGACCCATCTGCACAGTGCTGCTGATGTCGTTCTCAGAAGCCGTTGGGTTGTGAGTGGTGATTCCGTCGCCGCTGGTTCCAAAGGTTGTGCCATCCAAAGTGCCGCCGTCTTTTGACAAGACAGTCTGCTCGGGCAGAGTCAAGATGTGGCCCGTGTTGGTCGTGAACCAAGGGGTTGCTCTTGTGCCTGTCATCGTTTGGAAGGACAAGATGTTGTTGACCGAGCGGATGCCTGGGGTCTCGATTCTCCATGGCCACCACGTTCCGGTATCTGCATCCATTGCGTACAAACGTGACGCACTAGCATCGTCTGTCCTCGTAACGCACAAGAATACAATCGCTCGGGACTCGTCGTACCCCATGACCACTTGAGTGTCCTCAAAGTCAGTGTTTGCAAACAAACGATCCAACTTGTCTCGCGTGATTCTTGCACCCTTCTCAACGTCAAAGGAGTTAGGATCAACGGCAAAGACGCCCTGAGTAGAGGCGATGAGAACAGCCATCTCCCCGATCTTGGTGAACGCTCTCGGGCCAAGGCAACCGATGGAACGGCTGATTTGACGCATCGAGGCGTCCGAGAAAACCGGATCATTGGTCATGATTGACATAGAGTTGGCACAGGCAAAAATCAAACCGCTCGATCCAACTGGGATCAACGCCTTGATGTTGTCGCCAATCTCACCAAAGTTCGTGCCACTTGTACCGGCAAGAGCTCCAACAGTTGCGGTGGCTGACGAAACATTAGGAATCCAATCAAATCCGTCACCAATGCCTGAGAAGAACCAGTTGGTTGGGTTTGAATCAATGCCGGCCAGAACCAGTCGTGAATTGAATACTTGCAACAACTTGGCTCTTTTGGTTTGGCCCTGTGCTGTTGCCTTGACCGTGCTGTATGGTCCGATCCACTGTGAAACCTCGGGCGGATCAAGAGCCATGTTGATCTTGACATACTTGTCGCCGTCAGTGGCATAAACAAAATCGTGTGGGGTTTCACTAGGGGCAGACAGCGTGCCGAGACTTGTCCCGCCGGCGGTGGCGCCACCCGAGGTTGTTGCAACTGCTTGATGGTCAGGTGTACCGACGTGCTTGAACGCCACCATTTCCACGTTTGCCGTGGTGCTCATCACCACATCAGCTACGTTGACATCACCGCTTCTTTCTGTGCCACTGGCCTCTGCGTCTACAGTTGCGTTGCCTAACGCGTTCAACGGCAAATTCGCAGTGGTTGTAGACGTTCGGTCATAGCTGGCGTTGAAGGGATTCATCACCGTGCCGTCAGAGTGGGTCTTTCTTGTCACCTGTTTGCAGGCGACTGGGTTGCCTGACAAGTCAGTGGCAAAGAAAGCCCCGCCCACGCAATAAACAAATCGACGCTTGAGTATTACGCCTCCTACACCCTTGTTGACAAAAGCCTCAACAGCCGCACAACCTTGAATTTTCGCGTCCGCATCACCGATCTGAATGAAACCAGGCCGTGTACCAATCCGCCGACGACCGTCAAATGAGTCGTAAGGGAAGACGTTCATACATTCTTGTGTGTAGCCTTCAACTGCACCACGGTACGGAAGCGAGTCCGTATAGCCGTTGACTGGAACAGGAAGACGCGAGTACGGCATTACTGAGGAATCTCCGTAGCCTTGATCAATGATACGAAATGAACATCGTGACCAACCGTATCGATCGCCTTATTCAGCCTAAATGCAACACCGACGTTATCGCCTGATGCTTGATCCTCGTGCGACGCAAGCCCAAGGGTATAGGTCAATTGCTGCCCAAGCGTATAACTAGGAGTATCCAAATGTTGACCGACGATACAAGAGTGGTGAGTGATAGAGCCCCGAGTATTGTGCCTGTTGCCTGTGCCAGCAAACAAAGCGTTGACAAAGCCGGTCGTATTTGCTGCTGAAATATCAGTAGCAGAACCAGACCCAACCTGTCTGAACAGAGTGCCACACAGATATTCTGGTCGGTTCAACGGACTGTCGCTTTGGTCACCGCCCTGACATGAGACCTCAATCAAAATCTTACTGCCTGCGACTGCTGGCGTAATCGAAACAGCCAGTTGCGTTACCTGAGTAAAGTTGATAGCAGTAGCATCGGAGTTTCCCACTAAGTCGTAGCTTGCCACCGAACTTGTCTGAGTGATTCTGGTTTGGCAAGGCTGGTTTGGAATAACCAAGTTGCTGCTGCCCGTAATGTTTCCGGTTACCGAAATGGGCTTGGCAATGGCAACACCGTGATCAGCGGTATGCTCGGTGATGTCATCAACTTTAAGAGTACCGTCTACATTTAGGATGTTTGATCCTGGGACTGTGACCTCACCGTCTTTGACCAAGAACTCTTGGTTGCCACCTTCGTCTTGAACTTCAAAAATCTTGGCGTCGGCATCGCCAGCACTACTGCCCTTGACTAGAAGCGCAGCCTGTTCACCCTCACCGTCTGCGGGCAGGATGGACACGTTGCCTTCGTTGTCAACAAACAGACCAGTGGAGTCGCCAGATTCAGTGATGACTTCTAGCAAAGATCCACCACTGCCGTCTGCTTTTTGTCCAGTTTGNCCGATNANTTGNACNACTTTGTCAGCAGTATCGCCGTGGTTTTCAATAGTGCAAATCGTCGTATCGTTGTCGGTGACGGAGAAAATCTTGTTAGTTCCGCCGTTGTCAGTTACCTGAAAGATCGGGTCGCCTTGGGTAGACGCACCTTTCACGCTCAGTTGAACCTCGTTCGCACCACCGCCAAGTGTTCTACCGTTGCTGTCATCTAGCGTGAGGAACTGGCCGGCAGCGATAGCTGTGTTGTAGGCCAGTGTGCTGGACGTAGAGTTGACGACGGCTCTGTTGTTGGTTGTATCAATAACGATTTCGCCCGGAGCAATGTTCGGGTTGGCGCTATTGAGGGCGGAATGCGAATCCCTACGCAGTTGGATAGTTACTGCCATCAGTCAAGTTCCTTCAGGATTTTGGCTTTGAGCCAATCGACGATTGGTCGCCCAACCCACATTCCGGCGATGAAGGCCCCGGACACGACGAGCAGGGAGGCAAGAACATCAGAGAACGAATACGGCATAATTTCAAATCCTTCAGGTTGATTCCAAATACCAGCGTTGCCACCCCCACTGTCCCGATGATCAGCACCAGGGTCCACAAGTAGGTCAAGGCTTCCGCAAGCAATACATTCAGGACAATAAGTCCAACACCAGTCAGCAGAGGTATCCACCCCTTTACTCCCCGGCTGATAAAGAGCAGGACTGCCCCACTCATCAGACACAAACCCCCCGCCCAGCGGAACGGCTCCAGAGCTGCTATCGCTGGATCGGTGGCTGCTTCTGGGCTCGGCCCCAGTTGGGGCAAAGTAAAACCCAAGCCACCACCTCCAGTGGTCTGGCAACCGAGAAGCAAGAGTGTCCACCAGTAGCGGGTCATTTCTCTGTCTTTCCTTCTAACCGTGCAATACGCTGCTCTACGCTTTGGGTTCGTGTTTCAAGCAATCTTACAGCCTGATCAAGTCGATCAACGGCATGTCGCAAAGATTCGATAGCAGCCTTGACTTGAGCCGCACCGAAGATGATGCCGATCAGAATGGAGGCTGGTGTAGCCCATGCGTCGAGAGTTTCCATCACTTCTTCTTCTTTCTTCGCCGGCCACTAGCGGTGACGGCGTACTCCACACGAGAGGGTCCGGTCTTGCGAGCAGCAGCTGAACGCTTCTCAGATGCCGTCATCTTGGCCGCGACCTTGGCTGGCCGGCACGCTGGGTAAGGACGCTTGCCCTTCTCTTTGCCCGAACGTCCGCACTTCTTGCCGGTCTTGATATCCCGCCAATCTTCCTTGAACCACTTTGTCAATCCGCCTTGGGGCTTAGCCATTACGAGCGCCTCCCTCTACGAAATAATCCGACAATCCCAACAAGTGGCAAGACCCCTGCCTCGGGTATCGACGTATACTCATCTCCCCACAAACCCCAATCAAAAAGGAGCATGTCTTGTCCACTCTCACCGAAAGCAACGACTGGATCGAGGAAGAGGTCATTCTGCTGGATGGCCTGGAAGATGCTTTGATCGGGATCGGAGAGCAGAATGGCGGCATCGGGCAGGTAGCTACCTACAGCGTCAGGAAAATACTTGACATACTCATGACGAGAGACGACATCTGTTGGGAATGCGCGTTCGAGTTCTTCAGTTTCAACATCGCTGGCCTCGGCTGTGGGGTCAAGACTCCCATCCTGATCCACGACCTCAAGCCCGACGACGCCATCCGGCACTCCGACACCTGTAGCTGCTGCGACGGAGCCAATTGTTGTTGAGAGACCCAAGGCAAAGTCCAATGACTCTTTGCCGGCGAGCGTAGAAACGACAGTAAGAGCCAACGTGAGACGCTGGTTCTTGGCGCTGATCTCTTTGCATCGCCCCTCACAATCAGAGAGCTTCTGCAATTCTTCAGCTTGTCGCTTCTCGCACGCTGGACAAGTCATGCTCGGTATCCGCCACCACGCTTCTTGTATGTGCGAACCAACCACGCATTGGCATACGCGGATGGGTACACATCAAACTTACGCTTGGCCTCCGCCTTCACCCGACTGTACAAAGCTGGGTTAGTGGGCTTCGGCCCCGCCTTCTTTTTGGCTTTTGCTTTTGGCTTTGCCATTACTTTTTGCCTCGACGTTTTTTCGCACCTGTAATCACGTCAGCCTTAGTGATCCGATTACGAGGTGGAGCAAGAGCAGCAAGACGCTTTTGCTTGGGCGTCAATCTTTTTTTTGCAGCCATTACTTCTTCTTCTTTCCTTTTGTCACACTCTTGAAAGTGTTCTTCTTGGGCTTTGCAAGAACTCTTGGCTTGTCTGCTTTGGTGCTCTTACCGCGTTTGATTGACCGCAGAGCTTTGCCAAAGTTTTCTCTTTGGACGCGATCTCTGGTTTTCTTGCCCATTGCTTTTTTCTTGCCACGCATTACGAACCTCGTCTTTCTTTGACGTATTGCAAAAATTCAGGCCCTAGCTTGTCGTAGTAGCCTGTTCTTTCAAGCACTTCGGAAACCCGATTGACATGGGTCAGCCGCTGTACAAACACCAACGAGTACGCCTCGTCGAGTAATTTTCCCCAGTGGTCGGGTTCTAGGTCTGGGTCGTCTGGGTCTTCGTCGCCTGCGATAAAAGGCATCAGGACTAGGTCCCGTTTGTCCTCCAGCAGTTCTTTGTTGATGTGGTTGCACCAGTCCTCTAAGCCACCAGACTGATGCTCACGGACAACAAACAAGACAACTTCGTGCTCGTCGTCCCATGAGTTGACGATGTCAATCAGCTCTGCTTCACCACCCAGAACAACCTTGCTCTTATCTTTGGCCCAAGCNTCNGCNGCAAACGGNCATGGCTTCATCCCGCTGTAGTGATCGTTGGGTACNTCGAGATAGTTCAAGACCCAGTTNTGNATCTCTTTGGTNACGTTCTCAAGATTGAACTGAGCAGTTGTCATACNACACCCGCCAACGTGTCTGAGACGACAGGGCCTGAAACATCAAGAACCAATTCACCTAGCAAGTCCTGGTTGTGTACTCCATGCACACCAATGGCCGCAACGAAATCTTTGTATTCGTGCGTACTCGGGAGATTGTCAAGCCCATACTTGTCATCGAGATACGACTCTATCTTGAGTCGCTCCGACTCCAGAAGAGTCCCGCCCCCCACAAGTATTTCTGCAATATCGCCGGTCGTTGTCTGGCCCCCGACTGCGGATGCACCAATATCAAAAACATGGCTGTTGCTGATTGACCCAGAGTTGGTGGTTCCGGTTGTGGTCATATCAGAACCGTTGACGAACCCGTTGCACGACGAGGAAACACGCGAAGCCGTCACCATGACGAACTCGGTACGGCTCCAGTTGCCTGCAGACTGCGACGGGATGTTCGTCGTACCGCCAAGCCGCGCTTGCAGAACTCCAGCCGCAGTTGTGATTAAGCCAAACTCCGTTGCCTTCTTCTCAAAGAAGAACTGCGCACCAAGGTCAGCAATGGACTTGAACACCGACCCCATCCAAATGTCACCTGTACCAACATCCAAAGCGGCAATGTCACCATCGCTCAAGATGTCGTTTGTTCCATCAAATCTGAGCACCGGCTTGCTGTTCAGTTCGTTCGCTTCAAAGGTTGGCTTCCTTATAGCTATGAGTTGTGCGACGGTGTGGCCGTTGCCGCTGGAATCAGTCCACGCGCCAACACCATCGCCGTCGTTCAACGACAACGAATCGGCCTTGTACCACGCGGTCAAGGTGGAGGTCATGTTGGATGGGTTCCACTTAGCCATGTTTAGTCCGAGATGATGTCAACCTTCATTTCCGTGTTCGTACCAACACTGGTGGCCGTAGCCTTCATGTGAGGAGCCAAGGCAATCGTGAATGCGGCCATGTCGTTGGTCATGTCTGACGCGGTCACCGACTTGATGGTGTAGAAGTTTGTGCCATCCGAGCTGCCGAACACTGTGAGTGTCGCAGTGCTGGTAGCAATCTTGAACACCGCAACTCCAGTGATACCAGGCCCTTTGCCTTGACTGTATTTGTCTTGCAGTTGAACCGCACTTGGAGTGACGTTGTCACTGCTAGTAGCATTTAGGAGATTATGTACTCTCATTCGTCGTCATCCTCGTCTTTGGGAAACTCGTCGTCTTTGAATAGGTAGTCGATTGCCATTTCTTGCAGCACACCTGCAACCACCCATTTGTTCATGTCAAACTCAATCGCGTAGTTCTCAACCTGACGCTCCAAAGTTTGCTTGAGATGTTGTGCTGCATTCAACATTTCATCGTCCTCAACTCGGCCTCCCATTCCTTCGCATTCAATCGCGAAGCTGTCTCCATCCTCGCTTCGATAATCGCCATGCCCGTCCCCCAGTTGTTCGTGTCCTTCCGAGTCATGTAGTCCGGCTTCAGGGGTCCACACGTCCCAACATTCATATACCACCAAGGCAGGGAAACCTTCCTGGTTCTCATCATCTGGGTGGGATGGACCGGTCGATGTGTGTGACCCCTCACAAAAAGGCGGTACGGGTGGCATCCCGTCGAGTTGTTCATCTGCAAGCCTTCGAGTTCGTCCGATGTCAATCCGCAATCGAACCCGTGGTAGAACACGATCTGGCCCACCTTGTAGCAGCCCTTCGAGGACTTGATGTAGGGACGCCAGTGCCACTGCCTGAACTCGCTGGCGAACTCCGTATTCATCCAGTCGCACGCCTCCCTCAAACCCATGGGTATACGCCTCGGGTCCGCTCTCTTGATGTTGTCGTCGTGGTTCCCCTCGCAGATGATCAGCCGGCAACCCGTTGGCAGAGCCTCTCGAATACTCTTCAAGAAGGCTGCGGCATGCCGATACTCGTCCATCAAAGTATGATCGCTTTCGTCGGGATGCACGGAGGCTGCGGCGGCGTCGAACACGTCNCCACAATGCACGAAGTGAGTGAGACCCGGAGTATTTGTTATCGTTTCCAGTATCCATTGATGCGTCTCACTTGGGGTGTGTGGGGAGTGGGTGCAAGAAATAGCAGCAATTTTCGCAACCTCATGGCCCATTTCAACATCTCCATCTCCGTCGAGCTGCACAGATTCTCTTCTTCGGAGTCTTGGAGCAGTTGATGCCGTGCATCTTCATNTGACCAGCGGAACGCGAGCAGTACGACTTACGTCGCTTTGCACGGGCTCCAGTGGGCTTACGTTCGGTTACGGCAGTCTTGAGTTTCGACCCAGGGTTGCGACGACGGTATTCCGCAACTCCCTTCTTGGTCATACCCGCACCCTTGGCCGTGGGTCTCTTATGACCGCTACGGACACTCATGCCTTTCATGCCAGTCTTTCGCTTAGTCATTAGGGATTAGGGATATTGCCGTTGGGGAAGAATTGTAAGTTTGCATATGACGATCTTCCACGAACCGCCAACGGCAACGGCCCGTAGTTAGGAACCATTGTCCCGTCACGTCTCAATGCTTGATCGTAAATTGGTCCGGCCTCGACTACGGCCACACGCTGGTTGGTGTCGCCGTTCTCTCCGCCTTCAGCAAAAGCACGGATGTATTCGAGGAACAAAGGGATGGCGCTATCGTCCATCGGCAGTTCATTGGTCAAATTAGATGAACCTGTAGCCACATCAGATCCTCTGATGTTTGGCCAGTTGCGTCTAAATTTAATTCCAACTACATCTGACTCGCTGGTTTGTGGTGTTGGATAAAATTCCAACTTCATGTCCGGGCTATCAGTACCAAACGCAGTTTGTTGACGCGTCAACGTAACGTAAAACAACCCCTCTGTGACGTTTAGGTTTCGGGATTCAAACTCTGCAAACGTCGCCGGAGGTACGAAGATGAACTCTCGGAAGTTGTTGTTGACTGGAAAAACTTTAATGATATTTCCAGATCGAATCCCACCAAGATCAGACTCTTGAACCAGACCGACATTTTTGCTACCGGCAGTAAAGTCAAGAGTTAAATTGGAACTTCTCTCACGCCAGGTCCAGTTGTGATGAAACAACTGTTGACCAGCCGAGTTGATAATCTCGGCAATCCGCTCGTCCACCGTAAGGCCAGTGGCCGANGAGGGGTCGCCACCACATGCAAGTAGCACGGCAGCTTTTGAACGCTGTAGGGTAATCGACATGAGAAGAGGAGAAGGGGGCGGTAGCCCCCCTCTCCCGTGTGATCGTTAGATCAACCTTGTGCGGCCACAGCAGTGGCAGCGAAGCCATTGATGCCGTCAAAGAGACAGCTGGCCACGTTGGAAGTATCGTCCTCAAGGGCGATAGCGTGAATCTTGGCGTACTCAGCAGGAGTACCGCTGGCTGCTTGAATTGGAATCAAGCGACCATCAGTATCGTTACTAAGAATCAAGCCGTTGCCGGCGGCGGTAGTGCCTTCGACATTGCAATCAAACACTCCACGCAGTCCGACTCGGCCTTTAGCCCCAGCCACGACGGTGTCGAGTGCTACACCAACAGCAGTGAACTCAACATCTTCACTTTGATCAGCATCAGCCAAGGTGCAGGCGGAATATGCGCCGCCGCTAAGGGTGAGCTTCACGATGTCATTTTTTGACGCCGCTTCGGTGAAGGTGATGACTACGGATTCTGAGGCGAAAGCAACTTTGCCGTCGCCACCTTGTGTTGCAATTTTTACCATGGGAACAGATCCTCTCGGTTATGCGGTGACGTGTGGGGCAATGATGCCGTGACGCTGACGCGAGTTTGCGATGACGTTGTACCAGCTGTCCGTGATTTGGACGTAGGTAAACGGTTGATTTGGGTGACGCATGACCTCGTGCTTCTCCATGTATCGGTTGGAGTGGATCACAGGAGTGAGGTAGTCACCGTTGACGAAGAAGTAACGTGGACCTTGATGGAACGTGGTCGATCCATTTTCAGTACCACCAGCAGTGTTGCTGAGAGATTCGCCAGCGATTTCGCTGAGCTTCTGCTTAGCACCTGTGCCAGAACCACCAGCAGGGTGGATGGCAGCAGTGTCGAGCTCAGAGATGTAGGTCAGCGGCACACCAGCGTAGGTTGGCTGGTTGTAAGCTGCATCTTGAGCGGTGACAGTGCGGTCGTTCTCGGCCCGAAGAGCTGCCTTGTAAAGGTTGATACCTTCACGCGAGCAAAGAATCTTCTGACGGTTGAACACGATGTTCTCGAAGTAAGCCTCGAAGGTCGGGGGTGGTCGGAATTGAAGACGGAGATACATCTCGTCAAAAGATCCCAAGAAGCTGAAGACATCAATGTTGTCGAAGTTGTTGATTGGCATCGTGCCAACAGAAGCAACATCCTTCTTCACGCCATTGAAGCTGCGAGCTGAACCAGTACCGTCGTTGTTACCATCAGAGTCGATGGAGAACGTGGAGGTTGAATCGTAGAACACGATTTCGTTGGTCCATCGAGCACCTGCACCGCTGGTAGCTGGGGTGATTCCAAGAACAGTGCCAGTGCTGGCATCGACTGGAGCACCACCACGAATACCCTTAGCACCACCACCGTCGAGATTGGTTGCGATACCGTTTTCGGTAATCAGAGCAGGCAAAGAGTACGGTTGCTTACCGCCTTCAGCTTCCATTCCAGTGACAAAGTTGCCCTGGGTTGGCTTGAACAGAGCCTCTTCCATACCGTTGACCATGGAGGTCACCATTCGCTGTTCCTTGGAACGCTTCAGGTTCTTGTACATGGCCTTGGTAGCTTCTCCGGTGAGACCAGCTCCACCTTGCAGTTCGATTTCTGCATCGGTGAAGGTCATGTGGTCCATCGAGAAACGCCAGTTGGCTTTGAGGGTGTCCATCACCTGAGGATTGCTGTAGGTGAAGGTCTCGTTGGGTTGATAGAATTGGAAAGACCGTGCGTCATCCAACATGAGGACATCACGGATCTCGTTGCCACCTTGGATGGCTTGGTTCTTCTCTCGAATCAAATCACCGAAGAGGTAGTTACGCTTAACTGCTTCGTTGATGAGAACGTCAGGTCCGGTGAGATAAACCGGGCCAGTCGCCTCCATGAAATCGAGGAAGTTCTTAATGTGGGTTCCTGCCACGATAAAACTCCTTGAAAGGGACTAGCCCCTTGCGGGGCGGGATTTATCGCATTGTGGCTCGCCGTGCGTCTTCCTTTGAACCGCCATTGAGGATGATGTCAAGTGCAAGATCATCTGCTTCTTCAGGGGTCAGTGGTCTTTCAGCTCGTACCGTTGTGCCTCGCGGCGGGGTGGAAACCTTAGCTGGATCTACTGACGTTCCCCTGTCTGCTGCTTCAGACCTTGGAACTCCCATAACCTCTGTGACGGCACGTTGGGCGAGGCCCTCAATGCCATTGAATTCACCTGGAGAAGATGTATAGAGCTCTGTCATCCGATCTGCAATCGTCGCTTTCTCACGCTCCGACACTTCGTCGTAATTCATGAGAGCCTGATCAATCCGCAGCTTGGCGATTTCGCCTATCAACGTCTCCACAAGTAACTTCTGCTGAGGATCTTCTGGAGCAGCAGGCGGGTTTGCCTCCGGCTCTTTGGTCTCCACTGCTTCAGTCTCGGCGACTTCCGTTGGTTCGGGGTCGTCAGGTGCGCTGCTTGGTTCCGCAGTCCGCGTTTCGTCGCTTTCGGGTTGGTTGCCCTGAGCAGCGACCTGCTCTTCGAGATGACGCATCCTTTCGGAGTAGCCATCAACATTACCTTGCATCTCCATGAGGGTATCGGCCCATTCTGCAAGCTGCTCTGGGTTGTCGGCCAGCTTGTTGAGCACTGCCTCAGGTACTTTAGCCCGTTTGAGAGCACGCTCTCGCTCAGGAGTCAGTGTGAGATCCTTAGGTTGTTCGTCTTGTACGACGGGTTCTGGCGATTGTTCCCCAGAATCTTCCGTCTTTTTTGGTTCTTGTTGGGTGCGAGCCATAAGTTGCTCTTGTCGAGCAGTCTTTTGCTCAATGATCCGGTCAAGAATTGCGTCTTCTTCGTCTGAGAACTCTGGTTTTGCGTCTTCCGACATCAATCTCGCTCCAATCCATAGCGTCCCATGATCTCTCTCTCATGTCTACGAGAAGAAATAATGGGCTGGCCTTGCTTGTTTGTCTCACAGCCGGGCAGATTCTTAGGCATCGACCGGCTGACATACGGATACTTATGAGTCACAGTCTCTACCTCAGCAGATACTTGTGCGTCACTAACTAATCTTGTGAATCGTTCGCCATCACGCTCGATGACCGAACCAATCGGTGGTGCATCGGCCATACGGAAGTGGAACTCCACTATTTTTCCGTCTGATTCTCGGCTGAACTCGTACATCGGCATCAGAAACCACCTCTGCCGCGTGCTGATCGCTCTTGATTGCGCAATTCTTGCGTTGCATCTGCCGGCCCAGTCTGCATTCTGCTGCGAGCAGCCGCCTGTTGGGACGCAGCTTGGGCTTCTTTCTCTTGCATCTGGGCCTGTTGGGCCTGCTGAGCCTGCTCAACCGCCTTTTTCATCTCTTCAACGTTGAGAATGTCGCCCATATCTGGAATGTTCAAGGCATCTCCGACGATGGCCGTGAGTCTTTCCCAGTTGATGAACGGCATGGCTGCAACTTGCTGACCAACATTGCCGACAATTTGCAAAAGCTCAACCGCACGTCGCTGTTGGAGAGCTTCGCTGGTGCGTTCCATGGAATATGCTTGGACATCCAGGGTCATCTCGGCAAGATCAATACCCATCTCGCTACCCTTGGCCCGTGCCGGCAAGCCAAAGCTGGAAGCTTGGGGTCCAAGTGGGATCTCAGTGTCGTCATTGACGATGTACCAAGCACACTTGTACATGGCTGAGTTGACGGCGTCGGCAAACTGGCGTTGGATGTAGCCAAGACGCAGACCACTGGACGCGGAAGCGGTGGACACTTCGGTCGCGGTGGCATCACCACTGACCGAACCACGGATAACCTCCGACATACCAGTCAATCGGTCGAGTCGAGCCGACATGATGTTCTGGTAAGCCATCTGCTGCTGGGTCACACCACCGATTTCCAGCGGTACAACCCGGTCGCGGTCCATGTTTTCGGCAGGAACCACGAACATATCGGGCGTGGAGGCCACATCTTGGGCCATTTTGGAGCCCCGTGAGTCCACCATGACCAGTCGTCGATAGGCCGCTGCCGAGTACGACATGGTCTTCGCATGGTCATTTGTCTCCTCAATCAGAGGCAAAGCCATGGTCATTGGACCTAGTGGGTACACATCAGACGGCACTGTGTAGGCTCCGAACACCGTGTAGGGGCCGCATGCGGGGCCGTAGTAGGGCTGTGGCTCGCCTGCAAGCTGTGCCGAGCCCTCTGCGTCCTCCACAAGACGGATGAGCCCACCGTGGTGTACACCGTCCTTGGCGCCCTCTACCTCCAGCTCAGGAACCCACATCTCGATGATGGTGACTTCGTTCCTGTCTGGCACACTGACAGCACCCCGTGCGTACTCTTCTCTCTGACGGTCGTATGACGCCTTGAGATCGCGAACGACATCGAGGTCAAAAGCGTCGTCAGACTCTGCTTGAACCAACAGATCATCAAGATCCATGTTGTATTCATGACCAAAATATCGTGCTTCTCGGGCAGTCTCAGCTGCTGGGTCGATGAAGAATTTCTCGGGGGCTATTCGGTATACCCTGGGCATCAGACCGGCGCCACCCATGTCGATACGTCTCAGGTGCTTGACTGGCTCTGGGGTCACAAGTCCGACACCCCAGCACATGGTCATGTCTGTGGCCAGCTGTTGGAGCGTAGGACGCAGAGCAGACCGCTTGGCCCACTGGTTCATCCCAAGNTCAAGGGCTGAGGCTCGTTTGTTGTTTGCAGGGTCATCAGCCGTCACATGGATGCGTGGCACGTCGTAGGCCATACGAGGCAAGACGAGCGACACATACTGGCCGATGATGTTTTCGATGTCATGCTGATGGTCATAGCTGACATCAGACCGATAAGCCAAGCCGGCAAACCGCTCCTTCATGCCTCGCCACTGACGCAGGTGTTTGTCTCTCCAGTCTCTGGCTGACCGGATTTCGTCCCTCAAGTTCTCTTCATTGATCCGAAGCACGTTTGCTCCTTGGTTTCTTTGGCGTAGCCTTCTTCGGTGGGTTATACGACGTAGGCTCCACAGGGACCAGATCCTCTTCCATATCTGATCGACTCAAGAGCAACGGTGGTTCGCTGGCAATCTCCAGGTGGGTGAGCAATTCGTGACAGTCATCTTCAGGCACAAGGATCGTCTTCCGGCCCAGCATCTCTGAGCAATCAATCTGGAGATGGACGATTACATGCTGTGGCTTCACCTCAACAGCTGCAATGCTGCTTATCGGTAGATACACATTCATGACTCGAATCAACACGGTCTCACCATACTGTTTTTTCCTCTCCTCTGTTCTCCTCTCCTCTCCTCTCCTCTAGGTTCGGTTTTAGCGTGACGGTTGCGTTACGCATGCGTTACTAACCAAGCCAGATGTCGTCGTCCATGTTGAGCATGGATCGCCAAGAGAAGTCAGGTTTGCCGTAATCCGATACGGGTCGTTCGCTCTCTGGGTTCACTTCGCCCAAAAGCATCACGGCGCCACCAAAAGCAATAACCCGGTCACCGTGAGCATCACGGGCTCCCGAGGACACGTCGATCTCCAGCCGAGCTGGTCCAATGCCCCCGTCCTTGTAGATCACCGTAGATTCCATCTCATCCAGTATCTCCCCGTCAGGACAGATGACTGTGTCGTCAGCAATCGCTCGGGCAAGGTCACCAAACAAAACACGCTTTGTAACCCGCGTAGAAGTCCATCCGATGCGTTTAGTACGGGTCTCAACCCGCTGTCCCAGCCGTTTGTGGTGAAACACGTTGTAATATCTGAGCCTCTCAAAGTCATGTTGCATCGAAGCACCAGGCCCGTTGACTTCCCAACCAATGAGAACATCTGATCTGCCTCTGGCCCATGACCTCGCAGCACCGACTACCTCACGGGCAAGGTCATACGGTGGGATTGCCGGATCTACAAACGTGGCAACCACTTCCCGACTGTTCACATCCATCATCACGCAACAGGCGTTCGCTGACCCTGTGCCGTAGCTGGGGTCCATGAATGCGACAAGCACCGAGTGCTCATCGGGTTCGTTGAATATACGCCAGCGACCCGTTGGGTTATCCACAAGTTCTCCACGAATTGCTTCACATCTTCGTGGTTTGATGACGTAGTTGCGTTGTCTTTCGAGGTCAACCACCGGAAAGAAGCTCCGGCCACGGCTGGATGGCAACGCAAAGACGTTCTCGCGGAGGTCGTGGATGTCCCGACGCTTGATCTGACGCTCCAGCCAGGGTGACCACCAGTAACTTCGACCGGGGTCCCCAGTGATGGCGCCTTCGACATCAAGTCTCGGTTCGCCCCCCGCCGACTTCACGGGGTCATCGACGTAGGTCAGAAGTATGTCTTTAGGGTCGTGGGTCGCTTTGGCCGTCTCCCACAGAGTATTTGTGAAATAAGACCCCACCAAGTGAGTCGAGACCGCCCAACGACTCGCAGCCGTGTCTGCCGCTGATCGCCATCCTTCCTCGAATCTGTCTTGGGATGCTGCTTCGTCGAACAGCACGACCGTCTTTCGAGCACCCCGGCCAATATGGGATGTAGTTGCTTCGCCCGTGATNGCGTTNCCATTNGGATGCTCCANAATGCANTGCCTACGCCTCTTGCCCCCGGACAGCAGCTCCTGCAACGGGCAGGGCAACCAAGACGGTGGCAGATATTTCAACACATGCTCAGTCTTTGCGAACAGGGTATCGGGGTCCCCGGTCCTATCAACCAACGCCTCAGTCCGAGAACACAGCAAGACATCCCAGCC
>FUFK010037725.1_pt1 | contig 38928 bp, 29 predicted proteins | sample 1021851 | NCBI WGS metagenome assembly FUFK01 (sample SAMEA51879418, study PRJEB19060) | metagenome
AGTTGAGCGCTTTTGATAACTCTGGAATAATTGCTGACTTAACAGATTGTAAATGCAGTAATAGCTTTACTCTTGGTCGATGACCATTCAAAAGAATGGTTTTCATTCGCTCTGTTTCAAGTGGTTTTGGATATGAAAAAACCTGTTCACTCCCCTCTACCTTGCTGAAGGTATTGACCACCACAGGTAGATTTGCCATAGTCGCAGCATGATGCAGAGTATGGCTCAGCCATGGTGTACCACCAGTTACACTCACGAAAGCATTTGGAGATCTTTCAGTCCATTGAATTAAATTTCTGTAAAGTTGATGAAGAATATCTGTAGCTAAAACCGTCTGATTCAGGTTGGGTGGGTTTAGTGAATGAACCTCAACCATTGTATTGGGTGACACCTCATTGATTTCCTCCAAGAGTTCGACGATTTTGCCTCCGTCGTATCGAATTAAAACTAGTTTTGGAATTTCTAATTCGCGAAGAATGTATGATATCGGCCCGATATCTTGTCCAATAGAAGCAATGAGCATCAATTATCCAACCATTGTGTTTGTATATAGATATATCCGCCCGACATCATGATCGGCTCTCATGCAAACATGGTCGCATTGGCAAACAGACTCCGCGTTGACGATAAAAACCGGGGAGAATTAGAATCAATGAGAAAAGACGTATTTGAAGGGATATACAACGGTATTCGTAACTTGAAAAAGAAACAAAATCCTTGGAGATTGACTCGAGGGAAGGAGCTGCGAACTGGATCATTGTACAGGGGAACGGCCATGAAGGGTTCTGCTGATATAGATGTCATTTTGCTTTTGAACTTTCAACCACAGGAAGACATGAAAGGATTGCCTAGAGCTAAAGAGATTCTTATTTTGATTCAATCCCTTGTGCCAAAAGGATACACGGCCAAAATGAACAAGCGTTCAGTTACAGTTAGCAAAAATTCTACAACTCGTGCCCCAACGAACTCATGGCTTTCGACGATGATGGGGCAACAAACACATCACAGCATGGACATCGTACCCGCTTTGCGAAGGGTGGGCCAAGGTCAAAAACCATCTACATGGTGGTATGGTGTATCGAAAGTAAGCGGCCCGGCACAGTGGCTCAGATTCAACCCTACTCATCAAAAAGAAATGTTCTCAAAATTAACCAAGCGCTCCAATCAGAAAGACGATCCTACAACAGTAATTATCTGTCTCAAACATTGGCGAAACCAGTTTCGTAACCCTCCTTGTAAATTACCATCATACGTTTTTGAGGTCTTAACTTGGGAAGATTACAGGAGTTATCCAAGCGAGAATGATCTCACGAAAAGGTTCAACAGGATTCTAAAGAATTTCAAACGAATCCACAATCAAGGAATTTCTTTTGACGGCACGATGAGTGGTTCACACAAACCAAAAGGCTCGAAGGTTGCGAAGGGGGCTCCTCTTCTTCATGATCCTTCTAATACATCTCAGAATCTCGTGAAACATCTACGCAAAGAGGATTTGCAATGGTGGTCCGTGAAAGCTCAGCAAGCGGCCAACTCAGGCGCTACATTTCATTCTGTTTTGAGGGAGTGGTAAATTTGCGGCGTCGGTTGATTAGAGTTTATGCAGATGTTGAAAATGCTGTTGGGATGCCTCCCGAAAAATTACGAAATCATATCCAGAACAACATCGGAGATGCGTCAACAAATTTTGCTTTTCTTGCAAAACGGAATCAGGATGCATTAGGTGAACAATGGAGGGCTGCAGGTTTCCAAATTTGTCTTGCTGGGAATGAAGCAGACAGTGCTGATCACCGCCTGATCGCAACCATGGTTCGTGATATCCAGCAGGATAGTGAGCGAGGAAATCCACCTGGCACATTAGTTTTAATCGCAACAGGAGATGGAGTATACAAGGACGTTCTCAAACTTGCCGAGAGACTCGGTTGGCAAACAATCGTAATCGGATGGGGGAATCTTTCAGCAACCCTGATCGCAGCCGCCCATGAGTCTATCAATCTCGCAAAGTGTCCATCATAACCCGTGAAAAATTAGATTATTATGTCAGTTGAAATAACACTATTCGGATCCAAGAAAAGGGTCATTCCGCGTGGGATCAGTTTGTCCGCACTGCATCATATGTGCGCGATAAGAGCGAGGACGTGTTGGGGACTTTGGAATGACGGATATCCAATCGCTAGAGTTGTGGATCACTTTCCAACCGATAAGGAATATACCATTGTATTAGATCACAGCCATCATAACCATATGTTGACTGAGCAGTTTTTCAAAGATTATCCACAGAACAATGGGGTTGTTGAACCAACAGTATTGGCCACATTTCTGATAGATTTGTTGAGGTTGGAAAGGACTGGAATCTCAGGTCGATTTGAGATTTCATACTCTCAATTCAACTACAGCTTTGAACAAATGAAATACAGTGGTACACGATTTATCTTGGTGCCTGACTTGAGCGATATACAAGAAGGCTCAATCGAACGGACTGATGTTTTGTCGCTTGCAAAGATTGCAGCAAAATTTTGCCTTCCGAATCAAGCCAGGTCATTCTCTGGCTGCAAATCGATTGAGGCTATCCTATCACGAATTGACGGTTTGGTCTTTCGCAAAGACAACGAAACACAAGGAGAAGGGAAATTGATTGTGAATCTCACTGAAGAACGTCATTCCATGTGGATTGAATATAATCGTGAGAGATTTAGAATCACAGCCAATCCACATGGTTTTTGGATGCCTTCAAGAACGCCAGATCCCGATGCACTTGGTATCGAAATTCCAATCCTAATTTCCCCATATCCAGATTCCCATCTTGTGAATCCTTGGATCGAAAGGGCGCTTTGTTGGCAAGGGAAAACGAAAATCTGGAATGCCGGTCGTTATGATGATACTATCCGCAATTTGGTCGGGACGCTTGCAGCAGAATTTCGTCATGCTGAAAATTCCTGCTACAAGTATGAATTAGAGCATCACGATATCAAAAAGGGGATTGCCACCATTCGAATCGAACGCCGTGATGGAAATGCCAATGCACATGATTTATGGGAATCTGCAGTGCGTAACCGAGAAATGGATGTTGCTTTGAATTCATCCGAACGCGTATTTGAATGGAAAGACGGTGACATCTGGAAGTTGGAAAATATCCACCAAAAGGACCCGTTCCTTCTAACGATTAAGTCTTCTCAGGAGAACGCCAAATTATCAGACTCAGGGTATCTGAAAATGGCGAGCGTTCCGCAGAAAGCATTGATGATGAGGAAGGACAAAATAATCAGGTTGGGCGTACGAAAAGAAGCGATACGAAACCTACTCCAGTTACCGCTGAATACGAGAAATTTGGATGATTGGAGATTGTCACAAAAACGGAACATCATGGCCCTTCAGGGACCGCCTGGGACTGGTAAAACGTGGACTGCTTGTCAGATTGTGAAAGACATTCTCAAGGAAAACCCCTGTGCTAGGATTCTAGTAAGTTCAAAGGAACACCTGGCTCTTGACCATCTATCGAACCGTATTCGTGAAGAATTGGGCGATTCTTTTGACGTGGTTAGAATTAATCATAGTGAATCTGATGTAGAACGAGACATCAGTCCAGATGTTCTGCCCGAAGCCATAACCAATAGAATCCTCAAGGATATTTCGATTCCCGAAAAGAAGATGCGAGAAATTGGGAAATTGGCTACTTGGGTTGAGGACTTGGCTACTCGAACCGCCTCCGTTGTTTGTACGACTACCTTGGATCGTACCATGGAAAATTTGCAACAATCTGGTGAATCATTCGATTTCACCATTATAGAAGAAGCCGGGAAATCTTACCCTTCTGAGTTGATTGCCCCCGTGTCAATTTCGATGAACACTCTGATTATTGGTGATCACCTTCAACTTCCTCCATTTGAATTACGTGAAATACAGAAAGCGATTGAAGATTGCATTGATGATGGTTTGAGCAATTGGGATAATCCAAAATCCAGACGTAGTATTGAACGTGAATTGGTAGAGCTTACAACACGATATGCAAAGCGTGGAGATTTCAATCCAACCGGTATTTCTGATCGGATCGAAGCATGGCTTCAACCATTCCAACTAATCCACGGTATTACCAATGGAGATGTACTCTCCAGCCAATGGCGAATGTTCCAATCACTGTCCGATTCGGTTGGTGAGATATTCTATGGAAAGCCATTCTCTCTACAGAAGGTAAACAGTGTTGACGATGAACAACTCCCTGGCGTCTTTGGAGAACACGTTGAGAGGCTTCTCATTGCAGATATTCCAAATGGTACAGAGAGTTTTCGCGCCAAATCGTATTGTAACAAGGCCGAAGCAAAGTTTGCCGCCAAGCATCTTGAGGAACTTCTCAACAGTGGGAGTGACGCCATAGCCATCACCCCATACAAGGGACAAGTTGCAGAAATACGCAGCAACCTGCCAAAGAAACATCACGAAAATGTCAGAACAGTGGACGGTTTTCAAGGAAAAGAAGCCGATTTCATTCTCCTCAGTCTTGTACGTAGCAACAAGCGTACAGGATCATCTCGAAGGTGGGGTTTCTTCCGCGATCCACGNCGAATCAACGTGGCTCTATCTCGCGCCCGAGAAGGCCTTGTTGTAATTTCATCCATCGATCATATCGAGAATACCGATTGGGCGGAGGATGAGGGACAATTATCTCGATTCCTTGAATCGGTTCGCAATCATGGGAAAATAATCTAGGGGGTGAAAAATTGAGTGGAGCTAGTATCATTATTGAGATTCCAATTGAGGTCTTACACATCATCTTCAGAGTGGAGAAAGATGACCCTCTAAAACCACTCATGGATGGCATGAAATCAATCAAGAAGATTGAATCAAAATCACAATCTGTCCATCGATTGGATGCACTCTCCCGTTCCTCTTCATCAATTTCCAAGATTAGTGAGTACTCCACACCTGTGATGAGGGATTTGTGGAAAGGAAAATACTGGACCATGGGGGAAAAGAGCCTCAGCCTTGATGATGATATTACAGGCTCCATACATCAATTAGCGCCGATTCCAAAATTAGATGTGAATAAATCGGAAGGTGAAGTCAAGGATTTGGCCAANCCGTTCTTAGGATGGTTGGCTAGTGAATCGAAAATAGATAGAAAAAAGATTCTGGGACATGTGCGTCTTGAGAGTTTGAAATCAAGTAGCGAAATCTTATTCTTGAGGACAAAGATTTCACAGAAAGAGGATCGAACCGGGCGAAAATTTTGGGTGTATGAAGAAGGGCCTTTCAAGCAATTGATTGGTGATTATATCGATAAAGAACCCGGATTTGAAATGGATGAGCCTGAAGTGACAGAAGCTGAACACGAATGGCCGTATTCTCCTGAAATTCAGGCACTGCATGAATTCAAAAAGGCGGTATCAAAATTCGCAGATAAGCCCGAAGTCGTTCGGAAGAAGACATTGGATATACTCGATACAATCCTTGACCAGATAAAACAAGATGAGCGCCCACGGCTTGATTGGGTCAAACAGGTTGTTGGATTCCGTCAAGATATGTGGGATGCTGCACAAGAAGTCATTCGCTCAGCCAAGAAACAGGTATTCATTGTGACCTCATTCAGCAATCCACGATTCTCAGATGATGTGGCTGAACTACTGGCAGAGGCTTCAGAAGGAGTTCAACCAGATATTCTCCTTTCATTCGGTGAGCCAGATCGTGGCCGATCGCCCGAAGACATCCAAAATACTGAACAATATATCTCCACACTCGCCAAAGACAAGCGATTCAAACTGAAAGGAGGGGTGTCTCCAAAATCGAGTCATACGAAATTGGTCATATCCGACACTGGAATGGCATTAATCTGCTCTTGCAATCTGTTCAGTGGTTCATTGGAGTCGGGTGTCCTCGAATCTGGTTTGTTGATCAAGGATATCCATTGCGCGAAATCAATGCTTGAAGTTTCCAATGAAGAGGAGTGGATACCAACCGAATTGGTAAATGATACTGACAAGATGTATTCTGATTTAGGAAAGATCAAACGAACCAAATTTTCTCTAATGAACGTAGTTGAAAAGCAAATTGCAGAGATAAAAAACGACATCAAATCAGGTGAAGATTGGTATGCTTATACGAAATTGGAACGAATGTTGAGAGATATTGCTGAAAGACCAACGTGGTCACTGATTCGTACTTTAGAACACCGTCCTTTCATGGCGGATTGTATAGAGCGATTTGACAAGCGAATCGTGATGGCGAGTGATGGTTTGAGAAGCAACGGTTTGGATAAAGCAACCATCCGGAGGATTGGACAACGTGCATCGAAATCCGGGGCATCAGTTCACATTTGGTGGGGTCGTCATGCACCAGGCTCGAAACCCTTTGATGAAGTAGATAAGAGAGGAAGGAAAGAAGCAAAAAATCAACTTACACAGTTAAGGAATTATGGTCTGGGAGAGGATAATGACTGGAAAAAAGGCCGTATTCTGCACATTCATGAAAGAGGGTTTGGATTTATTCAAGCCAAACCGGTTAACGTATTCATCCCCCCTGCATTGGTCAAAAAGTATGAACTTAAATCTGGGAATGAAGTTGAATTCATCGAAGAAATCAAACCTGGTATGAAAAATCCTAGTGTTCAAAAGTTCACAAAAATTCGTGGTGAATCTGTAAGTTATAGTATGCTTAAGTTCGGACTCTACCCCATTAAGTCAAACGAGCCTATGGAAACTCATGCAAAGTTGTTCATTGTCGATGACACTCGATTGATGATTACTTCAGATAACACACTATCCTTTGGAGACACAGAGGCCGAACGAGGAGACGCAGGTGAATTGGGAATTATGATTGATCACCCAAGATTAGCCCTTCAAACAAGAGGGAGTATGGAATTGTGGATTCCAAATGAGGCTAAAATCCCTGGTGACTTGACACGCTGGTGGGCCCTTCTCGGCGAGGAGGTTTCTCTGCACACACTCAACCCTAGTGAGCAAATGTCACTGATTGGTGCGTTGGACTCTATGATTGAAAGAATTGAGTCAAATGAGTATCTAAGGGTTGCTTGGGAGCAAGAAGTCGAGGAGAAATCAAATCGTGATGAACTCACAATTGTGCAATAAATTAGGACTTGGGGTACGATTCGGAATATATTGCATAGCCAAGAATACGGAAGCCAGTGGAATAAAATCCAAATTAAAGCCGGAGCAAGTCGAAAAATCTGTTATTTCCTTGTCTCGCAAAAACATGTGGGAAGATTCAAACTAGAGATTAACTAAGATTGAATGAGGGAGTAATGTGTCAAGAGGTTCGGGCAAAGGTGGGTCATCGCGTGGCAAAGGAAATTCTCGGAGGCATTCAAGGATGTCTAAATCTCAAAGAGATCAACGGTCAAATAGCCTGAATCCTAACAACAGAGCCAACAAAAGTGGAAATGACAATCGCTCCAATCAGTTGAACCCAAACAATCCTGCTCACGATTCATCAAGACAATCATCCGGCAGTTCAGGGCGATGGAGTCAGAGAATGGATGCGAAGAGTGCATCACGAATACAAGCCCACGCTGACAAAACGGATACGAATCAAGATTTCAAGGCTAGAGCACAATCTGCAGCCGAAAAGAATGAAGATGAAGACAGTTGATGAAGCAGAGCAACCCTTTGCTTTCCCATTCTCTGTTCAATGGGTTCAGTGGTACTAGCAGATAGAGCAAACGGTATGCGCAGNGACTACCCTTCGTACACCCATTGATGCAGAAGGGCCTTTTGTAAAACCTCATTCCTCCCATCAGGAAAATCAATTTAGACACTCAGAAGATTAAGCGTTTTTCACGAACAGAGATTTTGCAATCCGACGACCGATAAGAAACCCAGTAATCAAGAACATCACTCCGCCTGTTAGTAAGAACAGTATGCCTACCAGTTGTCCGTTTGTCGGGCCAATGGTGGGGTTAGAGCTTGCCATTGCGTCGTCAAGAATCAAACCAAAGAAAATGAACAAGACCGAAAGAAGAAACCAAAACCCTGGGTTCGATGTTCTCTGCAACGGTGGAACACTCTCCGCAGAGGAATGCGGCCGTTCCTGCTCGTTTGAATTCTGAATCTTTTCCGACGTTGAGGCCGGCCATAACCTCCAAGATCCAAACGAAGGGAGCAAACCAACGATGATCAGGGTCGTCCCGGTCATGTCGGTCGATGCATCGGTTGCCATGACGGCCCCTTGCATCAGCAGCGCAACACCCAACAGGCCAACCATACCGGGAATGATTTTTGTCGACAGCGGGAATTCTTCACCGGTGTCCATGTGAAATCAAAGGGTGCTTGACCCATTAAATGATTCCCGGCCATCGGTCAGTTTGAACCGGGCACCCAATCGTGCCCGGCTCCCACCAACAAGGCGACCCCCTTATGTCGGTGAAGGCCGTCTCACGCTCATGGACCTGAACTCGGCAACGTGGATGGTTCGCACGCTGGAGCAGCCGGTCTCTGCGCTGCACGTCACGTCCGAAAACGAGGTCTTCGCAGGCGGCTGGGACGGTCGGCTGACGCTTTGGGACGACGGAGGCGAGCACCTTTGGACGGCGCAAACCAACGATCGGATCAGCGCCGTGGCGCTCAGCGAAAAAGCGGTGGTGGTGGCCAGCGGGCTCCACATCGTCTGTCTCGACCGTGCTTCCGGCGAACCGATGTGGTCGGTGGCCCTCGAAGGCAGCGCCGACGAGGTCGTGTGGTGGCAGGGTGACTTGGTCGCTGTGTCGTCGGTCTACGACATTGAGCACAACGATTTCATCGAATCCGCGATATGGCGTCTTTCTCCTGAAGGCGAGGTTCTGTGGGTCGAGCGCATGGACGAGCGACCCTGGGCGTTGGTGCGGGTCGGTGAGCACCTGCTCGCAGGCCTCGGGCGCCCTCGTTGCGGCTGCCTTGACGTGTCTTCAGCCCCACCGTTCACGCACGTGGACTCGTCCACTCCGTTCCCCACCACCGCAGGTTCCAGCGGCCGAACACGCGGTCTCTTCGGTCAAACGGACGGCACGGTGACGGACCACGAGGGTGCTGTCCTGTCCACCGAATCCGGGGCTGTTGAACATCTGACCTGCATGGTGAAAGGGTACGTTGCGACGACCGATGACGGTTATGCCGTGGGGCGAACCGAAGACGGTGAAGCGTGCTGGGAAGCGAAAGGAGCGCCGGTTTCTGCTCAAACGGAAGCCATGGAGCTGGACGGCGCATCCCAGTTGTGGCTGGCCAGGAACGAAGGCACCGACAGCGTGGTCAACGTCTGGGCGAGCAATCACAGCGATCGCCGAGCAACCGGTCGGTTTTCGCGGGTTCGAGCCATGCACGGAACCCCCCAGCGCGCCGCCATCGGTTGCGAGGACGGCAGCGTCGTGGTGTGGGATCGCGACATGCTTCTCCGCCGCCTTGATTCGGAAAACACGCCCGCTCAAGCGGTGGACGACCGTACCTCGGCCCTTCAGGCAAAGTTGCGAGCCCTTCGCAAGTGAAGCCTCGACCGTTTGCAACGAACGGCAAAAACCGACGNTTCGCCCTTGTAAAAAACGGGCGCTTATTAGTACCATAGCGGGTTGCCTACCATGCAACACGCTCCCCTCGCCCAGTGGTTCGACCAAGCCGACATGAACGACACCTCCACGGTCGGTGGAAAGGGTGCGTCGCTGGGCGAGATGTTTCAGAAACTGACCACCATCGGCGTCAAGGTCCCCAACGGTTTCACGCTGACCACCGAGGCGTTTCAGCGGTTCATCACCGCGGACATCCCCGAAGCGACGTGGAAAAACGTCGGGGCCCCGGAGGAGGTGGACGATCTTCGCCGCGCTGCCATTGAAACGACGACCCTCAGGGACGCCCTCGAAGTGTGCTTGAGGGACGCAGACCCCACCGACCACCTCAACCTCAACAGCCGTGCTGCCCTTGCTCGTTCGCTGGTCAGGGAGACGCCGGTTCCTGAAAGCATCAAGTCGGCCATCGCTGCGGAGTACGGCAAACTTTGCGAAATGTACTCCCCCGGTGTTGACGTTGCCGTGCGGTCCTCCGCCACAACCGAGGATTCTGCCGATGCGTCGTTTGCAGGCCAGTACGAATCGTACCTCAACGTGAGCGGTGAACAGGACATCATCGAAAAATGGCGCCGATGCGTTGCAAGCATGTTCACGGAGCGTGCGATCGGCTATCACCTCGAGCACAACATGCATCCACTCGACAGCGCCATCGCCGTTGTCGTGATGAAGATGGCACGGTCCGACAAGGGCAGTTCCGGCGTCATGTTCACCATCGATCCTGATTCGGGTCACGAAGGTGTGATTCACATCGGTTCCTCTTACGGACTCGGGGAACTGGTGGTTCAGGGCGTGGTTTCTCCCGACACCTTCACCGTTTGGAAGGAAGGGCTGCGCCAAGGAAAATTCCCCGTCGTTCATCGGACGTTGGGCTCCAAGGACCAAATGATGGTGTACCACGAGGAAGCCGCCAACGAAGTCCAATCGATCGCTGTTCCGTTCGAAGATCGGCGTCGCTGGTCCTTGAGCAAGGAGGAGTGCGTTGAACTGGCTCGAATGGCGTTGAACATCGAGGATTATTTTCAACGACCGATGGACATCGAATGGGCCAAGGACGGCATGACGGAAGAGTTGTACATCGTTCAGGCTCGACCTGAAACCATCCATTCCAAGGCCCACAGCAGCAAGATGACGATTTACAAAATCGATGAAATCATGGCTCAACAGCTCAAAGACGACGGGCGGGTTATGGCCACCGGTCAAGCCGTGGGAAAACGCATCGGTGGTGGAAAGGTCCGCCTGTACCGCACCTACGGCGAGGTGTTGGAAGGGAAGCGAGAACTGAGGAAAATGCTGGACAGCGGCATGTCGCGCGAGGAGATTTCACCCGAACTTTCGGTGTTTGACGAGGGCGACGTTCTCGTCACAGAGATGACCACGCCCGATTGGGAACCGCTGATGAAACAGGCCTCCCTCATCATCACCCGCAAAGGCGGACGGACCTCGCACGCTGCCATCATCGCTCGCGAATTCGGCATACCCGCCATCGTCGGGTGCTCCGACGCCATGGACCTTCCCAACTTTGCTCACATCACGGGGAGTTGCGCCGAGGGGGACGTCGGCTACGTTTACTCCGGTGAGGTTCCGTTTGAAATCGAAGAGGTGTCCTTTGATGAATCGCTTGAATTAGCGACGAAAATCAAACTCAACGTTGGGTTCCCAACCAAGTCGCTCGCTGATTCCCGCCTTCCCGTTGACGGTGTTGGCCTTGCGAGGATTGAATTCATCCTCTCGTCGGAACTCGGCATTCATCCGCTTGCGTTCGTCCACCACGCAGCCATGAAGACGTACGTTGAGACCGGCACGCTTCCCGAGGCGCTGAAGCCGTACCAGGAGGCGTTTGCTGCGGCCGACATCAGCGAAGTCCGAACGCTGGTTGAGTCGCTGGACAGTCGAGCTTGGGCGTACGAAAACAAAGCGGACTTGTTCATCGACAAACTTCGCGAAGGCGTGGGNCTCATCTGTGCGGCCTTCCACCCGCGGCCGGTTCTTGTTCGCCTCTCGGACTTCAAATCCAACGAATACCGAGAGTTGCTCGGCGGGTCGATTTTCGAGCCCGTTGAGGAGAACCCGATGATCGCCTGGCGGGGCGCGTCTCGCTACTTGGACGAGAAATTCCGCCCGGCCTTTGAGATGGAAATTGCTGCGATGAAGTCCGTGAAATACGACTTTGGTCTGAACAATCTGCAACTCATGATTCCGTTCTGCAGGACGCCTGAGGAAGGCGAGATGGTCAAGGATTTGCTCGACCAAAACGACATCGGCCCGGCCTCCGACACGGATTTGTTCGTGATGGTTGAACTGCCTTCAAACGCCATTGAGGCCGACCGATTCATGGACATGATGGACCTTGCCGGCGGGTCAATCGGTTCCAACGATCTCGTGCAGACGGTGTACGCCGTCTCAAGGGACGACCTCGAGGGCTATCAAAACCCGGTGGACGCTCGTTCACCCGCCGTCAAGGCGATGATCCGAGACATCGTGTCGAAGTTCAACGCAAAGGGACTTGAAATTGGCATCTGCGGTCAAGCACCCTCGGATTTTCCCGAGGAATACCCGCCGTTTTTGATCGATTGCGGCATCACCAGCATTTCCGTGACCCCTGACACGGCCCTTGCCGTAAAGCGGACCGTCGCCCAAGCAGAGCGGGACGCAGGCCTCTGAAGTCAAACGTGCCCGGTCATCTCTTCGGGACGGACCCACAGGTCGAACTCCTCGTTGGTGAGGTAGCCGAGCTCGAGGGCCGAAGCGCGCAGCGTGGTGCCGTTTTCATGGGCGTTTTTGGCAATCTTTGCGGCTTTGTCGTAGCCGATGTGGTTGTTGAGTGCGGTCACCAGCATGAGCGAGTTTTCCAAATGCGACCGGATGTTTTCTTCCACGGCCACCAACCCNTCGACGCAACGCGTTCGGAACGTGCGGCATGCATCGGTGAGAAGGTCGACTGAATGGAGGAAGTTGTGGATCATCATCGGTTTGAACACGTTGAGTTCGAAGTTCCCCTGGCTTCCTCCAACGGTGATGGCGGTGTGGTTCCCCATCACCTGACAGCACACCATCGTCATCGCTTCCGACTGGGTCGGATTGACCTTGCCGGGCATGATGGATGAGCCCGGTTCATTGGCCGGCAGGGCCAATTCACCCAGTCCGCATCGAGGCCCCGAACCGAGCCAGCGAACGTCGTTGGCGATTTTCATCAGCGATGCAGCAAGCGTGTTGAGCGCTCCAGACGCCGCAACGATGGCGTCGTGAGCGGCCAGTTGGGCAAACTTGTTCTCGGCCGAGCAGAAGGTCAGCCCGGTGATGTTGGCGATTTCATCGGCGACCATTTGCGCAAAGAGCGGATGGGCGTTGAGGCCCGTGCCGACGGCCGTCCCTCCCAACGCAAGTTCGAACAGGTCGTCCAGTGCAAAGTCCAGTCTGCGCAGGTCGGCGTCGAGCTGCGACACCCAACCCGAAGCCTCCTGGCCGAGGGTGAGAGGAACGGCGTCCATCAGGTGCGTGCGACCGATTTTGACGACGTCAGCCCACTCGACGGATTTTGCGTGAAGGGCGTCTCGCAGGGCACGGACGCTTGGCAGAAGGCGGTGCGTGAAGGCTTCAGCAGCAGCGATGTGCATGGCGGTGGGAAAGGTGTCGTTGGACGACTGAGCTCGGTTGACGTGGTCGTTGGGGTGAACCGGCGTTTTGGAACCCAGTTCACCGCCTGCAAGTTCGATGGCGCGGTTGGCGATGACTTCGTTGGTGTTCATGTTGGACTGCGTTCCGCTTCCCGTTTGCCAGACGCGTAGGGGAAAGTGGTCGTTGAGGTGGCCGTCGATGACGTCTTGTGCGGCAGCGATGACGAGATCGCCGACCTCAGGGTCAAGTTGCTTGAGCGCAACGTTGGTTTTCGCAGCGGCTTGCTTGAGGATTCCAAACGCCCGGACGACGCCCAGCGGCATGGTGTCATGACCGATGTCAAAATTCAGCAGCGAGCGAGCGGTCTGGCAACCAAAGTATCGGTCGGCGGGGACCTCGAGTTCACCCATGGTGTCGGACTCAATGCGCACGTCTCCTTCAGCGGCCTTTGCTCGACGCGATTCACCGCTTGATTCGGGACGTGGAGGCGTCTGACCCTCGAGCCCTTGTTGAATCAAACGGGCAACGGTGGCTGAACGCCCTTCGGCTCGGCCTTTGCCGACTTTTCGGTCCAGTTTTTTTGCAAGGTCTTCAGGAATGCTGATGCTGATGATTCGACGGTCGCCGGCGCGGTGTTTTGCCATGAAATAAACTTCTATCGGCATTTAATAAATATATTTGACCGGCGAACAGGTCAAGCCTTGACGACCGATTTCAGCAGACGCAGGGTGGTGCTTTCACCCGACGTCATGTTGCCCATGGCCCGCATGTCAGCGAACTCGGCCCAAGCTTGGCCCAGGCGGCCATCGGCCCATGCATCGAGGAACCACGGATGGATGTAGGAGGAACGGCAGACGGCTCGCGTGTTACCGAGGTCAGCGGCCACGGTGTCGATGACCGCCAACATGGCTTTGTTGCGGCCAGCGTCCGTTGCGGGCACCTCCCAGTCGCCGCTGGTCCACAACTTGTCCATGGACTCAACCGATGGGATGGATTTCAACCATGTCTTCATCTCGCTGGCCGTTCGCTGAGAGGACAAATACGCCAACCGCTCGGCACAGCGAGAGGTGGCGGCCCACGTCCGGAAGTTCTTCGCCGTGAACCCCATTCCGCTGGAATCCCGAATGTATTGATTGATGTGCTCGGCTTTCAGGTCGACCTCGTTGCCCGCTTCTGAGATGTACATGAACAAGTCCGCATCTTTGGCTCCCAACCGGTTTGTTTTCAAGATCAAATCAACGAGATGATCGTCTTCAATGGTGATGTCCCAGTTTTTTCCTGACTTACCGGTGAAGGAAAAAACAGCGTCGTGGCGCCCCTCTGCTTCGTCGCCCTTGACGTGCTTGACGTGCATCGATTTTAGCGTTGTCAACCCGTAGGATTCGTTCGCTTTGGCGTACTCGTCCGAACCCACTCGTATGTTGTAGAGGTCGATGAGTCGAACCACCAAGGCCGAGACGGTGTTGAGGTTCATTTTTGCCGCTTCCAAGTCACGAATCACCTGCCTGCGAAGNCGGGGCANCTGCGAGGCAAAGTACACGACATCGTCGTACTTCATTTCGGTCGTGATCTCCGTCCAATCCGGATGATAGCGGTACTGCAAGCGCCCTTTTACGTCCCGACCGGTCGCTTGAATGTGGCCGCGGGGGTTTGGGCAAATCCACACGTCCTCCCACGCCGGTGGCAGGCCCATGCTGTTCCATCGCTGAACACGGTCCTCCTCTTCGATGGGGTCGCCGTCGGGTGCAAGGTACTGCCAGAGGACATCGCCCTCCTCTTCGGCGATGTTTCGACGCGTTACGCCTCGCAGCGAGGGGTCGCTTCGAATCAACGTCGCCCGGCGCAAGGCTTCGTCTGCGTCGACGGGCATGCCTTCAGTGCATCATCAACGGGTCATGAACTTAGGGGCTCGTCGGGTTCAAGAAACGATGGTCCAATGCCCACCTGAACGTTNCCTTCCCGGTACACGCCTCGATACATCAGCATCGTTTGGAACGGCATGATCACCTCGCCCTGGGCGTTCACGGCGATGAGCCCTCCGCGTCCACCGAACGGCGCCACCTCGTCGAGGACGCGGTCTCCGGCCGCTGCAAGGGAGGACGTGCGGTGATGAACGGCCACCGAATGCGCCGCGACGGTTCGAATGAACGCTTCCCCCACGCCGGTGCACGAGACGGCCACGTTTTCGTCGGCCCACGTCCCTGCACCGATGATGGGCGTGTCGCCCACCCGACCCATCGGTTTCCCCGTCATGCCTCCGGTCGAGGTGGCAGCGGCCACGTTGCCGTGGGCGTCCAGCGCCACGGCACCCACGGTCCCCCAACCGTCCTCTTCGCCGTCGTGGTCGAGCAGGGCGTCTTCCTCGTCGGTCGCACCGGGGCGCAAACGCTGTTCGCTCCACTTCGTCCACTGCGCTCGCCGGAGATCGGTTATGAACCACCGTCCGTCGAGCTGCTCAACCCCGTTTTTTGCGCCGAACGCGTCAGCGGGTGCGCCCGCCAACACGACCGGCCAACCTTGCTCGAGGAGGTGTCGAGCCACCCTGATGGGGTGCCTCGATGCGGTCAAGCCGATGACGGCGCCGGCGGCTCGATCGCTGCCGCGCATGATGCTTGCATCCATGCTAACGCCCCCGCTTTCGTCCATCACCGAGCCAAGCCCCGCATTGAACAAGGCCTCGTCCTCCATGGCTTCCACCGCCAGCGTTACGGCCTCGGTTGCGGTCAGTTCCTCTGCGACCAGTCGAGCCCCCAGGTCGTTCAGCAGCGCCTTCATGCAAGCCACACGTTGCGGGTCCGCATCGGTCATGCCACGCCACGGGCCATCGCCACCAGCACCGCCGTGCACGGCGAGGATCACCATTCGCTCACCTCACTCAACGAGGCTGCAGCGGATGATTTGTTGAGGCTCAGCCGGTCGGTCGCCGGGGAGTTTTCGACATCGTTCAATGGCGTGGACGACGTCCATGCCTTCGCTCACGGCGCCAAACACAGCGTGGTTGCCGTTGAGCCAAGGCGTCGCAACCGTGGTCAGGAAGAATTGGGAGCCGCCGGTGTTGCGTCCAGCGTTGGCCATGGACAGGACACCGGGCTTGTCGTGCTTGAGAGCCAAAGCGGAGGGCTCACAGGGGATCTGCCAGCCGGGGCCACCGGTACCGGCTCGTCGAGACATGGGGTCCTTTGAGTGCGGGCACCCTCCCTGAATCATGAAGTCTTGAATCACTCGATGGAAGTGCAACCCGTCGTAGTGCCCCATTTCAACGAGTTTGACAAAATTGGCCACCGTGTCCGGGGCACTTCCGTGAAAGAGGTCGATGACGATGTTTCCTGCGCTGGTTTCCATGAGAACTTGCATGGTTCAACCACCCACCGGCACTTCAAGAGGATTTGCCTGTTCAGCGAACAACCACACCTTGATATTTCATGGGCGGTGAAAATGAACCATGACCCACCCGTTGGACATTCCCTTTGACACCATGGACGGACAGCAGACAACGCTCAGAGCGCTCGGCGGCACACGATGGCTGGTCGTCAACGTCGCCAGCGCGTGCGGCTCGACGCCTCAATACGCTGGTCTCCAATCGCTCCACGAAGCCAACGCCGACCTGACGGTGGTCGGTTTCCCGTGCAATCAATTCGGTCGGCAGGAACCTGGAACGCACCAGGAAATTTGCGACTTCACCGCTTCGAGGTACAAGGTTGATTTTCCGCTGATGGCCAAAGCCGACGTGAACGGACCCAACCGCATGCAGTTGTTCGAGCACCTCTGCCAGACCGCCGACGCTGACGGCCATGCCGGGGACATCCGTTGGAATTTTGAGAAGTTCATCGTGAACGAAGACGGGTCCGTCCAGCGCTTTTCCTCCCGAGTCAAACCCGATGCTCTCGGACTGTGATCAGGGCTGCTTGTACCGACGCTCTTTGAGATCGTTTTGATACCGATTTCCAAACGACGCACCGTGTTCTGCNATCCACTCCGAGAAGCGGCGCGTCCCGTTGGGCGGCGCAGAGGACGCCATCAGGCCCTGTCGCAACCCCTTGATCTCCGCACGCGTGATGACGTCGTCCTGAAGGAACACGCCGAGGGCCCGTCCAAACAGCCAAGCCGCAAGCGGTGGTAGGGGGATGATCAACCGTCGAAGCCCCATGGCGTTCACCATGTGGCGAATGTAATCCTTGTACCGGAAGGTTTCGGGCCCGGTAACATCGACCACGGTGTTCTCCGTGAGGCGCCCTTGGGCGACGGCCACCTCGGCGACGTCCTCGACATGGACGGGTTGGATGGGGTAGTTTCCAAAGCCGAACACACCGAACACGGGAAAGCGTCTGAGCATCCAAGCAATGTTGTTGATCAGGACGTTTCGATGCCCACCGAACAGGACGGTCGGCCTTAGGATGCAGTAGGAGAGGCCCGATTCTTTGAGCATCGTTTCCACCTTGACCTTGCCTTCGAAGTACGTCCAGTTCGGTGCCTTGGTCGGGTTGGCGACCGAAAACTGCACCACGCGCTTGACTCCGGCAAGTCGAGCGGCCTCGAAGAGGCGTCGAGTGTTTTCCACGGCGGTGTTGTGGGCAAACCGGTGTTCCCGTTTGTTGTAGCGCACCCAGTAGGTGTTGTACAGGACCTCGGCCCCTCGCAGCGATTCCACCAAGCGTTCCGTGTCGTTGAAATCAAGTCCGTGGACTTCGACACGCCCATCAAACGGGTCGTCTCTCCCCACGGCGTTGGTCAGGGTGCGTACACGTGCATCGCTCTTCAGCAAGTGATGCGCCACCCATCGTCCCGAATAGCCAAACGCACCGGTTATGACGTGAAGCGGCTTGTCCATGGTGCCATATTCACATCACGGACTTGAAACCAGCGATGGTTGACCACCGTTCATTCCGTTGAAGACGAACGGATGGAACGGAAGGCCAAGCCCAACACCAGCAACTCACTGATTTTCGCCGTCAGTCCAAGCCGATCTTCAAGAACCATGTGCGCGTCGTGGTTGTTCAAAAAATACCCAACGAACATGCAAACAACGACGACGCACAGGGCCAAAACGGCCAACCGCTCACGTTGAGGCGGCAGTTCGAAGAACGTCAACACGGCGAGAAGGCCAAGCACGCCAAAACCTCCGAGGAGCAACAACGAATCCTCCATGCCGAGAAGCAGATGCATGATGCCCGTGTAGGCGGCCAGACCGACCATGAGCGGTGAGAGCATCTCAGAACGGACGGTGATGATGGCCGTCGTCAGTTGGAAAGCAGCGACACCACCGACGAGTGAAATCAGCAGGGTCTGCCCGGTGGTGATGCTCGGTTCCAATCCAGTGGTTGAGCCACCACCGTGTGCCGACACACTGGTCAGCAAACCCAGCGAGAAAAAGACAGCAAAAATCGCACCGCTTCGCACGGGGTGGGTTCATTTTGCTGGTTTAAAAACCGTTCAGAAATCCGCGCCTTGACCCTCGGTGTTCATAACGAGGTGGCTTGGAGGAGGGCTTGGAACGGTTGGTCCGAAGGCTACGGCCGCGGGGTGTTCGTCCTTGAGGCAACAACATGTCAACCTTCACCGAACTCGACCTCGACGACCGGATTTTACAAGCCCTCGAAAGCGAAGGCTATCGCGAGCCTACGCCGGTTCAAGCCGAAACCATTCCTGCGCTCATGGGCGGTCGGGACGTCCTCGGCATCGCTCAGACCGGGACGGGGAAAACGGCTGCTTTTGCCCTCCCCATTCTTCACCATCTCGCAGGACGAAAACCCTCCTCCGGGCGACCGATTCGAGCGCTGATTCTCACGCCCACCCGAGAACTCGCTGCCCAAATTGGCGACCGTCTGCGCGTGTACGGACGTCAACTCCCTCTCCATTCCACCGTGATCTTCGGCGGTGTGGGGCAGTCGCCTCAGGTCAAAGCCCTCCGACGCGGTGTGGACGTTCTGGTCGCAACACCCGGACGGCTGCTTGACCTGCACCAGCAAGGCCATCTCGACCTGAGTCAGGTGGAACATTTTGTCCTTGACGAAGCCGACCGCATGCTTGACATGGGGTTCAGCAAGGACGTTGACCGGATTCTTGCCCTGGTGCCCCGAAAACGGCAGAACTTGATGTTCAGCGCTACAATGCCCAAGACCATCGGCGAACTCGCCAATCAAATGCTCCATCGTCCCGTGGAGGTTGACATCAGTCCAGAGGCACCCACCACGGACCGCATTGAACAGTACATTGCCTTCGTACAAAAAGCCGACAAGCGCCAGCTGCTCATCGACCTCATCGAAGGCCAAATGGTGGCGTGCGGCATCGTGTTCACGCGCACCAAGCACGGCGCGAACAGGTTGGCAAAGCAACTCAGCAAGGTTGGCATCCCGTCGGATTCGATTCACGGCGACAAGAGTCAAACAGCGAGGACACGGGCCCTCAATGCCTTCCGAAACGGCGACGTGTTTATCCTTGTGGCCACGGACATCGCCAGCCGAGGCATCGACGTCGAGGACATCACGCACGTGTTCAACTTTGACTTGCCCAACGAACCCGAAGTCTACATCCATCGCATCGGTCGAACCGCACGCGCCGGCCGAGACGGTTTGGCGTATTCGTTTTGCGACGAAACGGAATCGGGTTATTTGGTTGGCATCCAACGACTCTTGGGCGAGGAGATCGAGGTCCTGGAGGACCAGCCCTACCATTTCGAGAAGGCTCGACCAAAGCCCGGGCAGAAACCCGGACGGGTCAAGGGTGCCCCCGTCGGCGGACGTTCCCGTCGAGGAACCGGTCGAGGCGGCTCCATGCGTCGATACAATCGAGGCGGTCAGAAGCGGAACGAGCACAACCAACGCTCAAACGGTCAGCGAAGCGACCGTTCGTCCAACCAACGTTCATCAAAACCTGGACAAAAGAGCAATCGCCCATCGGGTGAAAAACCGTCCCACCAAAGCCGCCGAAAAGGACGACAAGGCGGACGCTCCAACGCATCCAACCGACGCGGGGCCGGTCGCCGCCGCAGTCAACGCCGAGACGACCGTCCGTGATGCTCACTCACGCCAGCGGTGAAGGTGCTGCAGCGTTGACTTCTGCTGACACACCGGCTTCGTACCGCTTGAAGTTCTCGTTGAACATCGAGGCCAATTTGTCGGCCGTGGCGTCGTAAGCCGCTCCATCGGACCAGGTCGATCGCGGTTGAAGCACATCGGAAGGGACCCCGGGGCACGAGGTGGGGACCTCGAAACCGAACCGTCCATCAACCACGAACGCAACGTCGTCGAGGTCGCCGTCAAGAGCAGCGTTGAGCATGGCCCGTGTGTACTTGATCTTCATTCGGCTCCCTTCGCCGTACGCACCGCCTGACCAGCCGGTGTTGATGAGCCAGGCCGTCGATCCGTGCTGGTCCATTTTGGTCGACAAAAGATCGGCGTAAACGCCGGGGTGCATCGGCATGAACGGTTCTCCAAAGCACGCAGAGAAGGTTGCCTGCGGCTCCTTCACGCCGATTTCCGTACCGGCCACTTTGGCGGTGTATCCCGAGATGAAGTGGTAAGCGGCCTGCGACGGTGTGAGCCGAGCGATGGGCGGAAGAACGCCGAACGCATCGCAAGTGAGAAAAATCACGTTCTGCGGGTGACCACCTTTGGAGTCGTGCGTTCGATTGTCGATGAATTCAATGGGGTAGGAACCACGCGTGTTCTGCGTTTTCGAGGTGTCGTGGAAGTCGGGTACGCCGTCGCTGTCGAGGACGATGTTTTCAAGGACCGTTCCGTGTTTTCGCGTTGTGGCAAAAATAGCAGGCTCGTCTTCTTCCGACAGGTCGATCAGCTTGGCGTAGCATCCTCCTTCAAAGTTGAACACGCCGTTGGCGCCCCATCCATGCTCGTCGTCGCCGATGAGGGCGCGCTTGGGGTCGGCGGACAGGGTGGTCTTCCCGGTGCCCGAGAGACCAAAGAAGATGGCGGTGTTTTCCCCGGTGGTGTTGGCCGAGCAGTGCATGGGCAGAATGCCTTTCTTGGGTAAGATGAGGTTCATCACCGAAAAAATCGATTTTTTGATCTCGCCAGCGTAGCGGGTGCCACCGATGATGACCTCCTTGGCGGCGTAATTGACGATCACGAAGCATTGCGAGTTGAGACCGTCTTCGTCGGGGTCGGCTTCGAAGTGGGGTGCGTGAAGGACGGTGAATTCCGGCTGGTGCTTGGCGAGTTGCTCTTCGTCGGGACGAATGAACATGTTGCGAGCAAAGGTGTTGTGCCAAGCGTTGTGGTTGATGATTCGAATGGGGAGTGCTTCCGAAAAGTCGGCGCCGCAGTACAGGTCTTGCACGAAGAGGGCGTCCTGCTTGGAGAGAAAGTCAACCACCTTTGCACGCATGCGGTCGAACGTGGCAGCGTCGGTTGAAACGTTCACGTCGCCCCAATTGACGTCGCCGGAGACCGTGGGTTCGTCCACGATGTACTTGTCGTTGGGGGACCGACCGGTACGCTCGCCCGTTTCGGTCACCAGAGCACCGTGAGCGCTGAGCATGCCTTCGTTTCGTTCAATGGCCAAAGCAACCAGATCGGTTGCTTCAAGGTTCCAGTACACGGTTCCGTGTGGGGTTATCCCGTGCTCGTTGAGGTTCCCGGAGGGGATACCAACCGTGCCGCCCATGCGAGCCCTTTACGCCGCCCCTCTTTGTCCCTTTTGGCTCGCACGTGACCCGTCTCATCGGTTCAGTTGGGTCATCGTTACCCCAACACACGAATCTCCGGATGCACGGAAACCAACGAAAAAACCGGTGACAAGCGGTCAAGTTCAAGTCCGAAAAGCCAAGCAGTCCACCATGGAAGACGAGGGAAGCGGTGCCACGCCCCCGGCTTCCGAGGACGACGATGTTCTCCGAGAGCGTTCGTTCAAACGACCCAAGGGTCTGAACGTGGATTCCTTCATGGTCGCATCGACCGGCGATGAGGAAACCGCCGAGGACGTGAACAGGGCGTCCGATGATGAGACCGCGCCTCCCACGGACGCCGCCGTGGGTGAGGTTCGCGAATTGTTCCAACTGGGCCCCTCCACGTCCGAAAGCGTGGATTCAGATCCGTTGACCTCAAGCGCCGAGCAGACCATTGGCCGGGGTTTGGCCGTGTCCATGGTTGTGGTCTGGACCGCCATCGGTGCGCTCGTGGGAACCGTGCTCCCACCGCTCCTCGGAGGCCTTGGCCTCCTGTTGATGGCGGGCGTGGGTCTGTACTTGGGCGAGCGATGGATTCAGCGGGAATCAATGCATCTTCTCGGCATCACATGGGTCATCATCTCGATGAAACTGCTCTACGGCTTGGCGTTGGACGCCTGGCGCTGGGGTTGGTTGGACGACTTTGGACGGCCGGAGAGCCAGGTGCTCGGCGTTCTGATGCTCGCCCTTGTTGGGGTGAACGTCGGGTTGGCGTTTCGCCACGATGAGGACGCCGTCGCCGCTCAATCAGCGCTGGTTCTGTTCGCCATCGGAAGTTCGGCCGGCGCCGTTTACGGCGAAACCGGCATCGCCGTTCTCATCGTCTTGGCGATGGCCTTGATGCACGGTCTGGCCCTCGTGCGGTCTTCTGGAAATCTTGCGAGTTTGGGCATTTCCATGTCCTACCTCTGGGTGGGCGTCCACGCCCTGTCAAACGACTGGAGCGTTCTCTCACTCACGCTTTTGCCCATCGAGAACGACTTGACGCTGTTCCTTCTGTTGAGCGTCGTGACCGCCGCCAACGCTTCGATGGCAGCGGCCTTTGTTCATCATGAGAACTGGCTGAGCCAAGCGGTGAACGCCATCGGTTTGGGCAAACCGGGGCTCTGGGCCGTATCGGTTTCGTTGGGCATGGTTGGTGCCCTGATGGCCATTGGGGCCCACCGGTCGGAAACGGGGTACGCCCTGGCACAATTGATGCTTCTCACGCTGGCGTTCACGTCGTCGTATTTGGTGGTGCGAGGCGTTTCATGGACGCGATTGATGCCGTTTGTCCTTGCGCCCATGCCGTTCCTCATCGCGGGTCTGGCCCTGCTCAATGCCGAACTGATTTCGCTGCGCTTCCCGTTCGACATGAACGAATATTCCGTGTTCGCCCTCAGCACCACGGCGCTGTGCATCGGGGTGCTTCTCACCCATCAGGCTCGTGTTTCCGATCACGTCCTCTGGATGGGAGGCTTGGTGATCGTGCTCCTGCTTACCATGCTGATCCCCGCTGAGGNGGGCGGTCAAAACGCTCGTTTGCTCTTGGTTTCCCAAGGCGTTGTCTGGTTGGGCCTCGGGTACATTGCGGTGCGACGCTCATCCCCAAGCATGGCCGGTGTGGCCGTCCTCGCACCTTATGCGTGGCTTCTCGTGTTTGCAACCAACGCTGAACAACGGCTCGTCAACGAGGACCTCCTCCCGATTGTTCTACCCGAAGTCGGCCTCGGGGTGTGGATGCTGCTTCTCGTGGCTCAACAAATTGGCGTCAACCACCGACTGGGCGAAGCAAACCTCAACCTCGCTGGGGGCTTTGCTGGGCTGTCGGAAATGAGTTCTCGGGTCCGTGATTCGGACCTGCTGAATCTATGGAACCTTGGCGTCGTTCTTGCGTGCGTTTCCTACGTTGCCGTCGCTCGCCCCGATGGACTGACCGCTGTGGGTGTTGTTGGCGGCATGGCGGGTCTGTTGTTGGCTCATGCCGTCATGACCTGGTTGGGACTGCACCAGGGGCGACCGCACACGTTGGTTTTGGTGTGGTCCATCGCCGCTTTGGTCCTGTCCTGGCGGTTCGGCATGGAATCAGCGTGGGGCGTGGCCCTCACGGTCGGCAGTGCTCTTCTCATCGTCGCTGCAACGCAACGAGCATCGCAGGCTCGAGAAGAAAACGATCACGATGCTTCAACGCAAGCACTGCCCGGGCGTTTGCTTACGCTCCATTTGGGCATGATGACGGCCCTGTTCATCGTCGTGGCGCTCGGGCCGCAGAGGCCTTTGGTGCTCTCCGGACAGGACGCCTTCCCAGACTTCGAGATGAACGTCCGTCTGCTGACCGCCATGGGGGTTGGCTCGCTTGTGTTGTACATGCATCGACTGCCGTCGGTTGACGCTCTCCTGCCGCCCACCGTCGGTGCGCTCGGCCTCCTTGTGAGCATGGGCTTGGCCGGACAATCGGTTGAGATGGACGGCGTCCAGACGGTCGCCCTGGTGATGTTCGTGCTCGTCGGTGCGTACCTTGCGTTTCAAGGTGACGTGCGCTCTGGCTTGCGTGCACTGGCAGCCAAGGACGAGCGGCAAGCCGAATTTGCCGCAAAGCGCGAGCGCGTTCAAACCCTGATGTCAGCGGTCAGCAGCGACGGCTCCACCTCGGTGGCTCTCAAGCAGTTGGACGCCCAGCTGCTGAGGTTGTCGGAAGGTCAGAAGAAACGTGCCAAGCGAACCGAGACATCGGATGAAAACGACCTTTTGGTTGGCGACATTCACTATCGCCCCGTCGTTCTCATCCTGTTCTTGTCCGTGTCGTTCATCGGGTCGATGTGGTTCGCCTACGCCACGCCGTATGCGCTCCTGTCTTTGGCGTTCAGTGCCGGATTTTCCGTGGTTCTGGTGGGTCTTACCCGCCTGCGGGCGACCAACATCGGCCTGCGTTTGCCCGACGTCCTCGGGGTTGAACTTCCCATCTTTGTGGCCATGTGCGGCATGGTGCTGGTTCACATCGCAGGTCGCATGACGACCGGTCTTCTTTCCGATGACGCCCAGCACCTGTGCGTGCTCGCCGCCACCCTCGTGCTCTTGGCTGGCATGGGGCTGCTGGGACGTAACGACCTCGGCCTTCGCATCCCGAGCGCTTTGGAAGCCGTGGTGGGGTTGTTGGTCATCGACCGCGTGCTTTGCATTCTCTTCGGGGGCGAAGTGCCGCTTCCGTTTGCCGCCGACCCCCTCGCATCGTCGTTGACCGAATGGACGCTTCCTCTCTTTGGCATTGAAGCGATGTTGCTGGGGGCGGTGGTGCTCTTTGATTGGGTGGAGGGAGAGCGCCTTCGTCGAGAACTTGACGACCATCGTGGTGCCTTTGGCCGCAGTGCTTGGCTGGTTGGAGCCGCGCTCCTCTCGCTTGGACCGGCCAGCATCGTGGCGTTCTTCTTCGCTCTTCGACGAAGCCTGGCGTGGCAGCAGCCCGCCGTGGCCATGACCGCACTGTTGATCGCACCGTTTCTGGTTCAGTCGTGGGTGGTTTGGCTGCTTTCTCCCTTCGCTTCGCTGCTCACGCTGGCCAACGTTGCGACGGCCTTCGGCCTCGTGGCACTCGGGTGGACGACGACGCTGGTCGCTCAGCGCAACGGCTTGTGGCTATCGTCTGCGCTGTGGTCCGTGCACGGGTTGCTCATTCCAGCTGCGGTGCTGAACCAATCGTTGGTGGCGGTCTCGTTGGCGGCTACGGTGGTTTCGGCCACGGCCTGGATTTCGGGAATCTTGGCGAAACGGAAGTCCTGGCGAATCGTGGGAGCCGCCGATTTGGCACTGGCGTGGATGGTGGCTGCTGTGGCGCTCGTGGCCGGCACCGGTGCATCCTACATTCTGCTTCTTCTGATCGCTTCGGCAGCGTTGCTGTTCGCCGTTACCACCCTCACACAGGCAAACGAGCGGGCCCTCATGGACGATTGAGCCCCGTGAGCGCTTCGGTTAACGTCGTTTTTACGTCATTGAGCAACGCTTCGAAGGGTTCGGCATCAAGACCTCGGGACAGACGCACCGACAAACTTGTTTTCGCTTGCGTACCGCTGTTTCGAACCCCGAAGGACGCCACACCGAACGAGGATTCGCCGTGAATCAGCAGCAGGTCCTTTTCTCCGTTGATGCGGCGTCGTTGTGCGTTGAACCCCATGCGCTTCATGGCGTGCATGATGGTCTCCTCGGTGCTGGTGAAGAGTGCGGTTCCGTCACTCCACCGTTCGCGATGACTGTCCTTGACGGAAACGCGTTGTTTCCAGCCGCGTGGAAAGGGCTCATCCTTTTCATTGCCGGCGGCCAACAGCGCCGCACAGAGGGTCGCAGCACCGTCGCCGACCAAACTCCACACGCCGTCGTGGAGGGGGTGCGGGGCTGGAAGGACCACGTGGCCGGAATCCTCGATGCCGCACATCAGCGGCATTCCGTCACTTCGGATGCCCTCGCCTTCAACGGGTCGGAGAGCGTAGGCGAGCCACCGGTCGCCCACGGCCGTTTCGACGCACGACGTATCGGGGTTGACCGAGCAAGCGTGGCCGAACAACCCGATGTCGGATTCGATGCTTGCTGCAAACGACCACGGGCGTTGAGGGCTTGCACTCAGCATCAACGCCGCGATGGCGTCGCCGTCCACAACGGCGAACCCACGTTCGGTGGCTTGAATCAACAAGCAGCGGTCGCCGTCGCCGTCGAGTGCAGCTCCCACCAGTTGGCCGGGCTCGGCTCGCTCGAGCCGTCGGATCAGCGCGTGGGGCGATGCTTTTGCCTCGTCAAACGTCCACGTCTGTGTGGGCGAGAAATCCCCCGCCCCGCACGCATCGTTCAACACGCCGGTCGGCGAACCCACCTCAGCGCAAGCAACGCCCTGCTCCGAGAGAAAGCCCGCCAACCATTCGGTTGCGAAGCCGTTGGCACCGTCGATGAGCAAGGTGGGCGCACAACGTCCTTCTGGACCCTGGCCGCTCCAAGGCCCGAAAAGCGTTTCAAACGCCTTCCAACGCTTCTTCATCCATTTCACGTGGGCCTTTAGCCCCCAGCCTGCACGAAGGTCGTCCGGCTGGGACAGACGTTCGCGATCCACTGCGTCGACGTCTCGGTCTTCCTCTGCCAGTTGGCGGACGGTCCGGCTGACCTCTTTCTCGTAGGAACGACTGGATTTGTACCCGAAGGCGTCGAAGATTTTGATGCCGGAATCCGAAACGGGGTTGTGGCTTGCAGTGATCATGCACCCCTGGCGAGCACCAAAGGCAAGCACGGCGTGGTGGAGGGTGGGTGTGGCGCACGCTCCGATGTGAACCACGGTGCTGCCGGTGAGTCGCAAACCGAGCGTCAGCGCCGCCACGAGCGATGCGTTGTGCGGTCGTCGGTCCCATCCCACCACGACCACGCTGCCTTCTCCGGGAAGTGCGGGCTGCGTGTACGAGAGTGCTTCACCCACCAGGCGCATGAACGCGGGCGTGAGGGTGCGTTCGCCGTCCAAGGCTGCAACGGCATCGGCTTCACTCACGGCCTCAATCGACGTCAAACCACGGATGCCGTCGGTGCCGAAAAACGAGTCTTCCACGCCAATCCCCTACCGGTGCTCGCTGTTTGGTCCGTGAACACCGGTGACGGTCACGTTGGGCCAGACGACGCTGTTGCAACCCAGAACGACGCCAGGGTTGGTGACGCTGTTGCAACCCGTGGCCGTTCCCTCGCCGAGCACGGCGCCGAATTTTCGCAGGCCGCTCGGAATTCGGTTTCCAGCGTGTCGAAGATGAACTTCTCCGCTGTCGTTGCGAAGGTTGCTGAGTTTGGTCCCGGCCCCGAGGTTGACCCTGCTTCCGAGGACTGAATCGCCCACGTAGTTGAAGTGCGGCGCTTTTGCGCCCGGGAGGAGGATGGAATGCTTGATTTCGGTGGCATGACCCACCACGGCGTCGGCGCAAATCCAGGAATACTCTCGAACGTAAGCTCCGCTGCGGACGACTGCTCGAGGTCCGATGTAGCACGGCCCGATCAGGTACGCTCCGGCCTCAACGGTCGCCGATTCGTGAACGATGATGCCGTCGCCCCGAGTGAAGAAGCCGGGGTTTTCAACGCCGATATCACCCTCCAGCGCCGCCATTTGAGTCTTCAGTCCCAACGGGTTGCTGGGGTCGAGCAAGCTCCACACGGGTTCGCCCGCCGGAAGAGCAGGAAGGAACCCGTCCTCCTCCCCTGAAAAGGAAGGGAAAAGCACCGCAGCGTCGGCGAGGTCGCCCCAGTCCATGAACCGTCGAAACGGCTCTGGGGCATGAATGTGATGATGGCTCAGGACGCGAGGTGGTAAATTCGCTTCCCGGTTGAAGCGTCGAGCCGGAAGTTGATCAGCTCCGACAGGTATCGAGGGATGAACAGACCCACTTTCCGAGTGGTCAAGCCGTGGTTTCGCATCTTTCGTTCGTGTGACAGAAAGGCGACGATGTCGGCAGCGGACGCACCTGGCGACGTGGCGAGGTAGTCGACGATCTCGTTCTTCAGCCGCTCCAAGCGGGCTTGTTTTTGGGAACCTTTTCCTCTCATGGTGGTCTCATGTTGTAGTGTGCTTCGGGCGATGATAAACGCCGCCCGGGATGTCCGTGGGACCCCTTGTTTTGGATACGGTTTGTTCGATGAATCCACGATGGTTCGCGTCCGCACCCTTGCACCACAACGCAAGGGTGGCGGGCGATGGAGGATTCGAACCCCCGTCTCCGGCTCCGAAGGCCGGAAGGATATCCAGACTACCCTAATCGCCCGTAAACCCCCCGAGACGACACCCCTTCTTGAAGAAGGCGGGTGCATTGGGCTGCCCATGGCGCGCTCCCTCCCGTGCATTCCGATGGGGTGTTCAGCCTGTTGCCGGGAGACCACGATGCCCATCACCAAGGCCGAAGCATCCCGTTTGGCTCGACGGACCGGGATGAAGCAGGACGATTTTTCCGTTCTCAACGACGGCATCCTCACGCTTCTGAACAACGCCGATACGAAAGCCTGCGTGTTTCTGCTCACGGATTCCGCCGACGTGAACGCCGAAGGCATGTGCTCCGTGTACGAAATTCGTCCAAAAGGGTGCCAAACCTACCCCTACGTTCTGAACACAGCCGACGCCGCCGTGCGTGACGAAGGCTGCCCGCATCGCAGTCAGTTTGGTCCGCCTCCGGAGGGCATGGAGACCGTGTTGCTTAATCTTGAGGAGCGCATCGTGCGTGAAGGATCAAGCGACTGAGGCTTCGATGCACCCGTTCGACGTGCGCCGATTTGACGGTCCAGCCGCAGCGCTCGATGAGGGCGTGAACGTCCGGCCACGTTCCGTTCAGAAGGTTGAACGGATGACCGAGATCGACGGGCTCAGTGGTTGTTTCTTCGAGCGGATGAATCGGCAACACCAGAACAAATCCAGCTTCGTCGTGCGCCGTTTTTCGTGCGCTTTTGAGGCAGGATTCCAACAACGCATCGCTTTCAACGCTGCCGTGAGAGTTGCGGCCGTACGGAGGGTCGAGCACAAAGCCACCGACACGTCCGAGCCAGGTGGAAGGCAGCACATCGCCCAAGCGCGTGGCGTCGCCGCGAAGGACTTGAGCGTGACCGGGCGCTTCCCCACCGTGCGCCCAAACGAGGTTGGCTTTTGCGCCTTCAACCATTTCAGAGTGAACATCAATGCCAACTGCGCGGCGTCCACTGAGGGAGGCTTCGATGAGAAACCCTCCCGTTCCCGTCATCGGGTCCACAACCGGGCCGTTGTCGAGCGGTCCTGTGGCAAGGTTCACCGCCAAACGAGCCAGCATGGGGTCAAGGCTGACGGGTTTGAAAAACGGGCGTTCGGCTGCCCGGCGCTCGCCGTTTGAGAAGGATGCCTGCCCGTCGCCTTCCATCCAACCGCATGCCAGCGAGGCGGTGGGACCGTCGGCGATGAGCGCCAGAACGTGGTCCGGTTCGGACAAATCAATCGAACAACCCATGTCGTGCAGCAGTCCGCCCAGTTGGCCCGAAAGGTTGCTCACGCTCCAACCGGAAAGCTTCCCGCCCTGCCTCCACCCTCGCACGGCAACGCTGCCTTGGACGGGGTGCTCGTCGAGGTACCTCTTCATGCTCGCCAACCAGGCCGCTTCGTCAGCGGCTTCGGTGGATTGAACCACGCCGTTGAGCAAAAAGCACTGCAGCCCACTGGCCAACTCCAAGGCCTCACGGCGTTGTGCAGCCGTTGAGCCTCGGACTCGACACCAGCGGGGAGAGGTGTCGGCTGCAAGCGTTGCCTCGGGCAGAAGTGCCTGTAGCTCTGCGCGTGCAAGCCCGGGGTGCCACCCGCGCAGGCACGCCAGCATGTCGCCCATGGGCCGCCCTGTGGCTCAGCCTTCTTGATGGAATCGCAGGCGAACGCCTACATACGGTGACCTGTTGATGGATTCATGGGCTGCAACCTGAAGGACATCGCTCCAGCACAGCAAACCAGCCTCAAAGAGTTGGCCGGCAAGCGCGTGGGCATCGACGCCTTTCTCACTGCGTTTCAGTTCCTCACCACGATGCGGGATCGTTCGCCCCAGGGCGACGGCATGCCGCTGCGCGACGCCAACGGCAACCCGGTGTCCCACCTCATGGGCTTCCTTCATCGCACGGCGACGTTGCTGGCGATGGGCATCAAACCCGTTTACGTTTTCGACGGTACATCGCCCGAACTCAAGGCCGACGAAATGGCCGCTCGCCGAGCGCGCCGTCTTGAGGCCGAAGCGGTCCACAAAGAGGCGCTCGCCGCAGGAGATTTTGCGCTGGCCCAGAAAATGGCGGCCCGTATCATGCACTATTCGCCGCAGATGGTGAAAGAGACCCAACAACTGCTCGACCTCATGGGCGTCCCGTGGGTGACGGCGGCAGCCGAAGGCGAAGCCCAAGCCGCCGTGATGGCTGCAAAAGGCCAACTTGACGTGGTGGCCACCCAGGACTGGGACGCCTTGCTCTACGGCTCACCCGTGCTTGTTCGCAATCTCATGGACGACGGCGCCAAACGCTACGGGCGGGTGGTTCACGCTCAGTCCATCGACCTCGGCGAAATGCTCGCCAGCAACGACCTGAGTCGTGAGCAACTCGTGGACTTGGCCATCATGATCGGCACCGACTACCACCCGGGCATCAAGGGCATCGGGCCCAAGACCGGGCTCAAACTCATCAAGAAACACGGCACGCTTGAAGCGGTCTGCGAGGCCAAGGAACGTGAGGTGCCGGAGCAACTGTCGGAAATCCGTGAAATTTTCCTGAACCATCCCGCCGTTGAAGTCGACGAAGCCGACCTCAAGCAGGGGCAAGTTGACCGCAAGGGGCTGATTCAATTCCTTCAGAAGGAGCGCCAGTTCAGCCAGCGTCGCATGGATCAGGCCTTCGAGAAGCTGAAGGAAGGCGGCTACCTTCGGGAAGGCGGTCAGACCTCCTTGTTCTCGTTTGACGGGTGAAAAAAGCGCAGCGGACTCGCCAGCGTCATCACGCCTTTGTGCTCAACAAGCCCGCCGCGTGCCTCGGTTTGGACGTCGTACAGCGCTTCGTTCACGGTGTTGACCGGTGCGCACGGAATGCCCTTGAGGATCCCTTCGAGGGCGGCCCGGTCCACCTTTGAAACGGCCGCTTGAACGGTCGCTTCCACCGATGACCGTTCCTCGATGCGGGCGCTGTTGTCCTTCCAGCGCTCGGGCACGTCCAACTCCAGTGCGTCGACCAGCTTGTGCCATTGATTCTCGGTGCCCACGCCGATGGCAAACCATCCGTCGCTGGCCTCGAAGGCCTTGTACGGCACGAGGTTCGGATGAGCGCTGCCCATGCGGCCGGGCGTGATGCCCGTGAGGGCGTTGTGCCCCTGATTCACGAGCGAGGCCAGTGCCGTGTCCCACAGCGAGACGTCGATGCGAGCGCCCTTGCCGGTCTTTTCCCGGTGGTAGAGCGCTGCTAAAATGGAGGACACGGCGTTCATGCCGGTCATGACGTCGATCCACGCCACGCCGACCTTGGCCGGACCACCGTCGGCGTCGCCGGTGATGGACATGATGCCGCTGCGGGCCTGCATGGTCAAGTCGAACGCGACCTCGTCCCGTCGGGGCCCGTTCTGTCCGTAGCCCGAGATGCTGCAAACGATGACGTGCTCGGGCACCTCGCCGACGATGGCGTCAAAGGTCCCGGGCTTGAAGTTCTCAACGACGATGTCAGCGTCGGCCACGAGGGCCTGAATCCGCTCCTGCTCCTGCTTGATGTTGACCGTCTCGATGCGCTTGCCGCGGTTGCACGACAGAAAGTAAGAGGCGACCTCTTCACCGTCAAAGCCGACCTGAAACGGCGGCCCCCACGAACGCGTGTCGTCGCCCCAGGGCGCTTCGAGTTTGAGCACTTCGGCACCCAAATCGCTCAGCGTTTGAGCAGCGTGTGGGCCTGCGAGAATTCGGGAAAGATCGAGCACGCGAACGCCGGACAGCGGTTGCATGGCACGGCCTTTGTGGGGCGTCAATTCAACCTATGCGTCCGGCTGGACGAGGTCGGCGTGCTTGGAGTGCGGACTCAAGCGCTCTTGTCAGCCTGGACTTGCTTGCGAACGTCCTGAGCAGCAGCCTTGGCTGCTTGCATGGCCTTTCGCACGCGGGTGCCAGCTGCGTTGTTGCCTTTGTCGTGCTTTGCAGCATCGACAAGAGCGGCGGTCAAATCATCAATCATCTTCTGTACCATAGCCTCGACGGACATACCCCTCGGTCCGGAAAGTCGGTTCTTATGGCTTGCCTACCGAATCGATGAACATCCGGGCCGCCGCTCGCTGTTTTTTTCCTCAATGCCTGCACCGTTGGGCGGCGAATCCGACGCCTCGCTGGCGAGGGATTGAAAACCCTCACCACAGACCCCTCACCACAGGGGAGACACAATGGGGTTTGCTCGGCGGTCCACACAACCCGACCCCGACCCCGTCACCACACAGGAATGGCGTGATTCCATCCGTGCCGTCGCCGAACAGTGGGGCGAGAGCGAAGCACGTCGCCTGTTGCACGCCACGGTTGAGGCCGCAAAAGACGCAGGCGTGGACATTGAAGTGGTGGAAACCCCCTACCTGAACACGATTCACCCCGACGACCAGGGCACCTATCCGGGCGACCTTGATCTCGAAGAGCGTCTACACGGCATCGTTCGATGGAACGCCATGATGATGGTCACTCGGGCGAACAAGTACTTTGACGGCATCGGCGGGCACATCTCAACCTACGCTTCGGTTTCTCATGCCTGGGAGATCGGCTTCAATCACTTCTTCCGAGGAAAGGACGACGGCTCGTCCGGAGACCACCTCTACTGGCAGGGCCACGCATCGCCCGGCATCTACGCCCGAGCTTGGCTTGAGGGGCGACTGACGCACGAACAGGTCGAGAACTTCCGACAGGAAGTGGGGGGACAGGGTCTGTCCAGCTACCCGCATCCTCGGTTGATGCCGGAGTTTTGGGAATTCCCCACCGTTAGCATGGGCCTTGGCGCCATGACGGCCATCCATCAAGCTCGCTTCAATCGGTACCTCGAGGACCGAGGGCTGGCCAGCACCCACGCATCCCGGGTCTGGTACACGATGGGCGATGGCGAATCCGACGAGCCGGAATCCCTCTCCCAACTTTCACTCGCAGGACGCGAGGGCCTGGACAACATCGTGATGACCATGAATTGCAACCTTCAACGCCTCGACGGACCGGTTCGTGGCAACTCAAAAATCGTTCAGGAGCTCGAAGGCCGCTTCCGAGGTGCGGGGTGGAACGTCATCAAGGTGCTCTGGGGCAGTTCTTGGGACGATCTGTTCGCACGCGACACGCAAGGCCTCCTCGCTGCCCGTCTCAACGGGTTGGTGGACGGCGACGAGCAACGCATCATGACCTCCGACGGCGCAACCATTCGCAAAGAACTGTTCAACACGGACGGACTTTCGTCGCTCGTTGCTCATCTGTCCGACGACGACCTCGAAGCCCTTTGCGCCGACGTCGGTGGCCACGACTTTACCAAACTCCACGCGGCTTACGCCCAGGCNACGGCGCACAAAGGTGAGCCCACCGTCGTTCTCATTCGAACCATCAAAGGCTACGGCCTCGGACCTTCGTTTGCCGGACGCAACACCACCCACCAGAAGAAAAAAGCCGACATGGACACGATGCAGTTCATGCGCACCGACCTCGGTCTTTCNTTCACCGACAAGGACCTTGAGTCCTACCCCTACGTGATGCCTGAGGACGTTCCTGAACTGGTGGCTTACGCCTCTCAGCGTCGTGCGGCCATGGGCGGCCCAATGCCGAAACGCGTGGTGCCCACCGAGTCGATCGAGCTTCCCGTCGCCGAGACCTACGCCGAATTTGACGCTGGAACCAAAGGCAACATGGAAGTTTCCACNACCATGGCGTTTGTTCGNGTGCTCCGTTCGTTGATGAAGGACAAGACCTTCGGCCAGCGCGTCGTCCCCATCATTCCCGACGAAGCGAGAACCTTCGGCATGGACCCGTTGTTTGCTGAATTCGGCATCTACCATCCCGAGGGACAACTGTACAAGCCCGTGGACCACAACGTTCTGATGAAGTACAAGGAATCCGAAAAGGGGCAGCTGTTTGAAGAGGGCATCAACGAAGCCGGCGCCACCTCCACCTTCATCGCTTCAGCCACGTCCTACGCCACTCACCTCTACCCCACCGTTCCGTTCTACACGTTCTATTCCATGTTCGGTTTCCAGCGCGTTGCGGACCTGATTTGGTCCGCCGCCGACCAGCGAGCTCGTGGTTTCTTGATGGGCGCCACTTCAGGTCGGACAACGCTCAACGGTGAGGGGTTGCAGCATCAAGACGGGCACTCGCTTCTCATGGCGCACACCAACCCAGCGGTGCGTGCGTGGGACCCTGCGTTCGCCTACGAACTGGCCACCATCGTCCGACACGGCATTGAGGAAATGTACGTTGACAACCAAGACGTGCTGCACTACATCGCCATCTACAACGAAAACTACCCCATGCCGCCCAAGCCAAAAGGCGCTGACGAGGGCATCATCAAGGGCATGTACCTGCTTCGTGGCGCACCGAAGGGTGACGGGCCGCTCGTTCGCCTTATCGGTTCTGGCCCCGTGATGGTGCAGGTGCTCGACGCCGTGGAGAAGTTGGAGACCTACGGCGTGCGATGCGAAATTTACTCCGCCACCTCCTACGGCGAACTCCGTCGTGAAGGCCTGGCGTGCGACCGGCACAACCGGCTCCACCCCACCGACGACCTTCAGAAGCCCTACGTGGAGACGCTGCTGGCTGAACCGCTCCCGACCGTCGCCGTCTCCGACAACATGTCGGCCGTTCCGGACATGATTCGTCAGTGGGTCAGCGGACCCTACACCGTCTTGGGCACCGACGGCTTTGGCCGGTCCGACACCCGCGAAGCGCTCCGCCGTTTCTTTGAGATCGACGGTGCCGCCATTGCGCTGGCCGCCCTGTCCTCGCTCGTGCGCGAGGGCGAACTCGACGGGAAGGTCTACGCCAAGGCGGAGAAGAACTTCGCGGTGTCGACCGACCGGCCCGACATCGCCTCTCTTTGAAACGGGCTTTGAGACGCCCTCACTGCGCTGGCGAGCGGAGCGAGAAGGACACCGTTGGTTCAATCAACGACGTGAACAGCCAGCGTCAGGTGAGATCGATGGTGATGCTGCCCGAGTCGCCGTTCTCGTTGTTTCCACCGTACTCCTTTCCATCCACGATGAACCCGATGTCGGATTCGTAAAACGCATAGTGCATGGTCCACACGTGACCTTCCTCGAGAACGACGAACTTTGCGGCGCTCGAGAAGCCGTCGAGCGTTGACTGACCTCCCGTCTCCGAGATGAATTCAACTTCACCGTCCCAGCAGCAGAAATCAAACGCACTTCGGTCAAAGAATTCCACGTGATAGTCGTCCGGGGCGCAGTGAGAATACGTCACACCCTCGCCCTCGTTGTATTCATCGGAGCCTCCAAAGTCGACGGTCTGAACCATCAAGGCGATGTCAATTCTTCCCGTGTCACCGTATTCATTGTCCCCGCCGTACATCGTTTCGCCGTTCATGAATCCGACATCCTCCTCAAAGAACGTGTACTCCATGGACCAGTTCAACGTGGGATCGAGCAAGACAAATTGTTTCTCGGCGGAGAACTCACGAATGGTGTCCGTTGAGCCGTCGGATGCGTAGAAGGTCACTTCACCTCCCCATTCCGAAAACGTGTCGGCGGACAAATCAAAGAACGCAACGTGCCACGAGACGGAGCACTGGGCGCTTGAACCGTACGTGATCGGTGCTTCTTGGCCTTCAAGACACCCTGCGAGAGGTCCTGAAAAAAGGACCAGCGAGAGGAGAACGACTGCTTTCTTCATTGACATTACCGTGAGTCAAGGACGTCTGGTACATAAAAAAAATCCCGGCGGCAACCGGCGGTTTTGCCGAAATTCAAACGATTCCTGTGGTTGAATACCGAACTACAAAGGCGAGCGGCCGGGTTTTGCGATGCATGTGGGTGCGTCTGTTCGTCGTTGCCTTCGGGCTTTTCGTGATCTTCAAGATCACGCTCATCACCTACCGCCGACGTCGATACCCGGAACCTCACGAGGACTGGAGCGCCGTGAACCTCGACGACGTGTCCTTCCCCGAGGGCTTCCACTGGGGCACGGCCACGGCAGCGCATCAGGTCGAAGGCCATCAAGCGAACAACTGGACGGTCCACGAGGCGGCCAAGGGACTCGAGGCAAGTGGAGCGGCGTGTGACCACTGGAACCGGTGGAAAGACGACTTCCAACTGCTGTCCGACCTCGGTATGACCTCCTACCGGTTCTCCATCGAATGGAGTCGCTTGGAGCCCACCGAAGGCGCATGGGACGAAGCCGCCTTGGCCGTGTATGCCGAGATGGTGGATGACCTCGTGGGGCGCGGTATTCGCCCCGTCGTGACCCTGCACCACTTCACTCACCCCGACTGGTGGGAAGCCAAGGGCGGGTTTGCAGATCGAGCGAACATTCCAGCCTTTGCTGCCTATTGCGAGCGGGTGGTGGACACCCTGGCCGACCGAGTCAAGACGTGGGTGACCGTCAACGAACCCACGGTCTTCTCCACCATGGGCTACACCCTCGGGATGTTCCCTCCCGGCCGTCGCTCCATTCCGACGACGCTGCGGGTGATGCGGAACCTGCTGTTCGCTCACGGAACCGTCTACAAGGCCCTCAAACCCAAACATCCAGAGCTTCAATTCGGCGTGGCCAAGAACGTCACGCTCTTCGACCCTAAGAACCGCTGGAGCCCCATCGATTGGCCGCTTGCACGCCTCATGGAGTGGTTTTGGAACGGCGCCTGGCGAAGCGGCATGCAGAACGGCAGGATGTTCTTCAAGGACATCCCGGAGGCCAAAGGCACGCTGGATTTTGTGGGTTTAAACTACTACACGCACGTGCTGGTGGGCCCGGCTTCCGTGTCGCTTCTCAAAATGAAGTTCCCCAAGCGGCGTCAGGAAGTAGCGACCGAATTCGGCTACCCCATGTACGCCGAAGGCCTTCGTCGAGCCATCGAGTTCCTCGCTCCGTTGAACGTACCGATTGAAATCACGGAAAACGGCGTGGCCGACGCTGAGGACACCCTGCGAACCGAACACCTCCGCCGGCATCTGTGGGTGTTGTCCAACGCCGTCAAGGACGGACACGACGTTCGCTCCTACCACCACTGGTCGCTGATGGACAATTTTGAGTGGGCCGAGGGCTATTCAATGCGCTTCGGTCTTCACCGGGTTGATTTTGAAAGTCAGGAACGAACGCTGCGGCCGAGCGGTGAAGTGTACAAGGCCATCGTCGGGCGTCGTTGATGGACGTCAAATCCACTGATCGTTTTCAGCGGTCAACGCACTGCCCGCTTCCCCCGTGTTGACCACGCCTCGAGGCTCCACAATCATCACCTTGCATTCGGCCTCGGCGTAGGGCTTGTGTCGCGTTCCTTTGGGGACAACGTGCATTTCTCCGGCGTTGAGCGTGATGGTGCGATCTTCAAACTCGATGTTCATGCTCCCCTCGATGACGATGAACACCTCGTCGGTGTGCCCGTGGTCGTGCCACACAAATTCACCTTCAAGCTTGACAAGTTTGAATTGATAATCGTTCATTTCAGCGATGACCTTGGGTGACCAGTGGTCGGAAAAAAGGCTGAATTTCTCGTTCAGGTTGATGACGGTCATGCGCTGCCTACACGACCGTTTTACTTGGCTCTATGCCTCGGCAACGGCGGCACCCATGTTCCGTTGTTTCGTGCAAAATCCAACACGTGACAGTAGACGGTGGTGATCGACGATTGGGGGTCCTCCACCGAGTTGAGGTGGGCTGCTCGGAGGAGCGGTGGCGTTTTCTTCCACGCACGCCGAGCGACGAGCGAGAGCGGAAACCGGAACAGTGCCGGGCCGTTCACGGGCAGCGTCAGCCGAGTCAACCAGTGGCGTTCGATCAGCCCCGCCTCCGCCATGGCGTGACTCACGTCCGACCATCGGGCTCCACCCGCCTTGGATTTCACCAACCACGAGGGATTGATTGAGGAGTCAACGCGAAACCCTTGCTGCACCAACACGGGCGCCATCCACGGCGCAACGTAGCCGTTGGGTGCCCGGAAGTACGGCCGAAACGCCGCTCCAGCAACACGGCGAAGAAGCTCGGTTGAGGTTTCCAGCATGTTTTGAAACCCATCAGGGTCTGCGTCCCATGCCGACCACGACCGGTGCGTGTGGCCGTGGCACCCCACGGTCAATCGGTCCGGAAAGGCGTTCAATGCTTCGGTTAGCATCTCGCAGAATGCGTGCTCCTCGAGGGCGTCGCTGATGACAAAGAGCGTGACGGCTCCATCGTGGCTGCCCATCCAACGAACAAACCCTTCCCATCCCGAGCGGAACGCCTCGGAGGGTTGGTCGGACCTTCCTTTGAACGGAACCGTGCTGCGTGTGGGGTGGCCTTGGTGCTGGGGCAGATGCCTCAGGTCGTCCGCATCGACCGTCATCCACGTTGGCATGTCAGGCCTCCGGCCCAAGGTCAACCAAATGCAGATGATGCGGCACGGTTCGTTCGTTGAACTCAATGCCGATGAATTCGGG
>FUFK010037762.1_pt1 | contig 38867 bp, 43 predicted proteins | sample 1021851 | NCBI WGS metagenome assembly FUFK01 (sample SAMEA51879418, study PRJEB19060) | metagenome
AATTGTACTTGTAAGAAAAAATAATGACGTAGTTGTGGCCAGTGACGGTCAAGTTAGCATGGGTAATACAGTAATTAAGAAAACTGCTAACAAAGTTCGTAAAATTGAGAAAAGAAATGTGATCGCAGGATTTGCAGGATCAACAGCAGATGCCTTAACATTGTTTGAAAGATTAGAGTCAAAGCTTGAAAAGCATGCAGGAAATCTGACAAGAGCCGCTGTAGAATTAGCAAAAGATTGGCGTACTGATAAATATTTAAGAAGATTAGAAGCCTTAATGGCAATAGGTGATAAAGAAAAAAGTTTTATAATTTCAGGAACTGGAGATGTTTTAGAGCCAGAAGGTGATGTAATTGGAATTGGTTCTGGTGGAAATTATGCTTTAGCAGCTGCAAAAGTATTAATGGATACTGATATGTCTGCAGAGGAAATTGCGAAAAAATCAATTAAAGTTGCTTCTGATATTTGTGTATTTACTAATGACAATTTGAGTATGGAGAAAATATAATGGAAAAATCAAATGTTACATCGTTTCCAAAAGGTAAAGTAGNAAAAGANAAGACNACAATTNCAAATTCATTATCACCNAGNGAAATTGTTTCNGAATTAGATAGATTTGTTGTTGGGCAAAATAAAGCTAAAAGAGCTGTTGCTATCGCTTTAAGAAATAGATGGAGAAGACAAGCATTAGAAGATGATATGAAAGACGAAGTTCTTCCAAAAAACATTTTAATGATCGGACCAACTGGTGTTGGAAAAACTGAGATCTCAAGAAGACTTTCAAAATTAGCAGAAGCGCCGTTTGTAAAAGTTGAAGCTACAAGATTTACTGAAGTAGGATATGTGGGACGTGATGTAGAACAAATTGTAAGGGATTTATTAGAAATCGCAATTGCAATGGAAAAGGTTAAAAAAAGAAAAGAAGTTCATGCCCAAGCACAAAAATTGGCTGAAGATAGGGTTTTAGATGCTTTAGTTGGAAATAAAGCAAGTGTTGCAACAAGAGAGAGTTTTAGAAAAAGACTAAGAGATGGTGACTTAGATGACAATGAAATAGAAATAGCAGTAAGTGATTCTAATCAAATGCCATCTTTTGAGATACCTGGAATGCCTGGTGCAAATGTTGGAATGATAAATATATCTGACATGCTTGGAAAATCTATGGGGCAAAAGGCTAAGAAAAAGAAAATGTCAGTCAAGGAATCTCATGATATTTTAATTAATGAAGAGTCAGATAAACTTATTGAACAAGATAAAATTATAAAATCAGCAAAGGACTCGACTGAAAATAATGGTATCGTTTTTTTAGATGAGATTGATAAAATTTCTGCAAGAACAGATAGAGTTGGCGGTGATGTTTCAAGAGAAGGAGTTCAAAGAGATTTATTGCCATTAATAGAAGGAACAACTGTTAGCACTAAATATGGACCTGTTAAGACAGATCATATATTATTTATTGCTTCAGGTGCTTTTCAATTAGCAAAACCATCGGATCTTTTACCTGAGTTGCAAGGTAGACTGCCGATAAGAGTTGAGCTAGACGCACTAAATAGTGAAGATTTTATAAGAATATTAAAAGAGCCAGATAATAGCTTAATAAAACAATATAAAGCACTTTTAAAAACAGAAAATGTGGACTTGGAATTTACAGAAGATGGAATAAATACTATTGCTCATATAGCTAGTGAAGTTAATTCCTCTGTTGAAAACATAGGTGCAAGAAGACTTCATACGATTATCGAGAGAGTTTTAGATGAAATAAGTTTTACAGCAACAGATAGAGCTGGAGAAAAAATTACCGTAGATGGTAAATATATAAAAGATAACATCGGTGAATTAGTAAAAGATACTGATCTTTCTAAGTTTATTTTATAGTTTTCAAAAATATATCAAAATTTCCTTTTGAGGGGCTGTTAACTGATTCAAAGTCAATTCTTATAATTTTATTCATTAATTCAGAATTATTTTTTATATATTCAGGAACTGAATATTTTAATATACTTAAGTCTTTAGATTGATAAGGATCTTCCAAATTTTTTGATCTCATTCCCTTACCAGTTATAACATTAATTTTCTTTACTTTATTTACAAAACAATTCTCAATAAATTTAGAAATTTGTTTGTTAGCTTCTTCTAAAGTATATCCGTGAAGATCAATTGATTTTTCTGAAATTACTTTATTGTTTAATTGATCTACATCCTTGACCTGAAGTTTTTCAGAACTATCCAGGAAATCTTGCCAGTCTTTCTTATCTTTATCTGATAGCTTATTTATCAAGCTTGGGTATCAATTAATAGCCAATTTGGATTGGAAGATTTACTATCTTTTGAAAACTTCCAAGTATCTAAAACCTTTTTAATTTTCTCTGGATCACCTGAAACAACTTTATTTTCTTTATCTTTAACACATGAAATAATTTCACTTACAAATTCAACTGTAACTTCTAACATATTTTTATTTTGCTGATGTTCTTTAACTTCAGCTGAGTTAATTCCAATAAATGTTGTTTCTGAAGATAATTTTTTTTCATCTCTATCTTTTAATGCTTCCTCAAATTGTAGATAAACTTTTTTATCAAGTAATGATTTAATATCTTTTAACTTTCCATTGGCAAAGTTAGTAATTATTGTCTCGTAAGCAATCTTAGCACCTTTAACAAACTCTTTTTTAGCGTTTTCATCGAATGTGTTTGCATTTAAATCAACAGTAGGTTTGGGTGGCGGGGCCTCATGAGCAAAACTTGAGTCTATATCTTCTTCAAATCCTGTTTTTTTACCTAAAATTCCTCGTAATCTTAAAAAAATGAACCCTGCAATCATTGCAAGAAGTATAATATCGATGTATTCAAAGCTATAACTCATATGAGTATAATATTTACTATGTTGATAATTTCAACCTGCTAATTAAGTTATAGACAAATGAACACAGTATTATTTTTGATTATCGGTATTCCTCTTATTGAAATTTACTTATTCATAAAAATTGGTTCTCAAATAGGGGCATTTAACACAGTTTTACTCATATTAATTACTGCAGTGGCTGGGGTTACTTATGCAAGATATGAAGGATTTAACACCTTTAAATCAGGAATGAGCCAGTTAATCAAAAATGAGATACCAATTTATGAATTAATCTCTGGTGCAACATTGGCTTTTGCAGCTTTACTTTTAATATTTCCTGGATTTGCAACAGATTTAGTTGGAATTCTATTGGTTGTTCCAATAACAAGACGATTAATTTTAGGAAAATTTATAAAAAAAAAACAGTATAAGAATAAAGAAACTAATAATTATATTGATGGAGAGTACGAAGATTTAGGTGAAGATGATGACAAAAAAATATGAAATTGTTTTGAATTATATAAAAGATCTTTCAGTAGAAATTTCTGACGCAGAGGTTTTTATTTTCAGTAAAGAATATATTACGAAATACACACTTGGTATTAATATTAATACAAAGGTTATGAAAAATGACATGATAGAGGTAATTACAAAATTACATTATAAGGACCCTAGTGATAATAAAAGAAAATCATATTTTGAAATTTCATATTCAACAGTTATAAAAATAATTGACAAGAATTTAAAAAAAGAAGATTTAGAAAAAATCATACTTGTTGAGGTCCAGAATGAGATTTACCCACGTTTAGAAAAAATATTTTTAAGTGTTATTAGAGATGCAGGTTTCCCAAACTTGGCTTTAGAGAAAAAAGTTGATTTTGAAAAGTTATATAATCAAAGATTTAATTAATAAAAATTTTTTTTTAGTTCTCTGTTAATAAATTTTTTGTGCTCCATTATTTCTTTTTCGGATGGTTTAATAATAATTTTAGAATAGTTTTTAAAAGATTCATCTCTTAAATTATTGTTTTTTTTGCTATTTTTAAATTGAAATACTGGCTCTTTTTGTCCCAATAAATTTATGTAAACTTTTGATAATAAATCACAGTCAATTAATGCTGTATGTTTTTCTCTCTTAGAATTGTCTATCTTAAATCGTTTACAAAGTGCGTCCAAACTTAATCCGGAGCCAGGATATTTGTTTCTAGCAATTTCCAAAGTATCAATAACGTTATCTTTTGAGATACTTTTTTTATTAATCAAAGATAGTTCATTATTTAAATGGCTAATGTCAAATTCTGCATTATGTATCACTATTTTTTTTCCACTTATAAATTCTAAGAAATCATCAGCAATATCGATAAATTTTTTTTTATCCGACAAAAATTTATCAGTATAACCATGGACTTTTAATGCACTTTCTGAAACTCTTCTTTCAGGATTTAAATAACAGTGAAATACTTTCTTTGTTGGTATTAAATTTTCTAATTCGATACAACCAATCTCTACAATTCTGTGTCCGTCTTTAACAGATAATCCTGTTGTCTCAGTATCTAAAACGATTTCTTTCATCTAAAATTTTATTTTTTAAAAATTTAATTTTTTTTTTCATTATATTGGGATGAAAATCATTATCGACTACAAAATTTGCTAATTTCTTTTTTTTTGAGATTAAAGCTTGATTTTCATTAAGGTTCTTTATTAATTTTTTGTTGTAATTTCGCCTCTTTTTTAACCTGTTTAATATCTTTTTTTTATTAGATTTAACAAAGATTAATATATCGTCTTTATTGTTTAACTTATTTTCTATTAAGAGAGGAATATCCAAAACAACCATCTCACTTTTTTTATATTTCTTAACAAAGATTTTTAACTTTTTTCTGACTAAAGGATGAACAATAGAAGAAATTTTTATTAAGTTATTTTTATCTTTGTTTATAGCTGTAATTAATTCACTTTTTTTTACCGGAAAGGATTTTATAAATTTAGGAAGTTTTTTTTTTAATTTATTAAAACAATCTCTACTATTCTTATATATGCTTTTTACCTCATTATCTGCATTAAAAACTGGAAATTTAAATAGTTTTGCAATAAATGATTTTCCTGATCCTATACTTCCTATAATTCCGATCCTAATCATAAAAGATTAAATGCATCTCCCACCATCAACTTCTAAAACAACACCGGTTATCATACTTGCTTCGTCAGAGCATAAAAAGCATGCTGCATTTCCCATATCTTGTGGTGTGGAAAAACGCCCTATGGGAATTGTTGATAAAAATGATTGTTTCTTTTTTACAGAGTTCCCACCCATAAATGATTTTAATAATGGGGTTAATCCAGCCACTGGTGCTATTGCATTTACTCTTACTTTGTGTGGAGCCAATTCAATTGCCATTGCTTTTGTTGCAGTTATCATCCATCCCTTGCTTGCGTTGTACCAATTTAACTTTGGCCTTGGAGACAAACCAGCAGTTGATGCAACATTTAAAATTACTCCTTTTTTAATTCTTTTCATTTTGGGTACAAAATATTTTCCGCAAAAATAAACTGATTTAGCATTGACGTTAAATACTTTATTAAATTCTTTTTCCGTTACAGTTTCCATTGATTTTGGTTTATGAGTAACGCCTGCATTATTCACAATAATATCAGCTGTTTTATACTTTTTGTAAACATAATTGAATAAAGATTTAAAGTTAGATGATTTAGAGACATCAGCGATAAAGTAGTCTTGAGATAAATTTTTTGCTACCTTTTTTAGTAATCTTGAATTTATATCAACCATTATTATTTTTGCTCCCTCCTCTGTAAATTTTTCTGCTATTCCTTTTCCAAATCCTGAAGCAGATCCTGTAATAACTGCAACTTTATTTTTTAATCTCATAAAATTTAATTATTTAAAAAATTTATAACCTTATCGTCAATTTCAGGCTCTATTTTATGCCATATGCCAAAGGCTTTTTGTGCTTGGTATAAGAACATTTTTAATCCATTTTCTAAATTATTACCTTGTATATTGCCGGCCTTAGAAAATTCTGTTGGGTAAGGCTCATAAATCACATCATAAAATAATTTATTAATTCCAGCTTTATCAAAATCTATATTAAATTTATCATTCTCTTTTAATCCTAAACTGGTAGCATTAATTATCATATCAAATTCTGGCAAATCTCCCCAATCTACAACTGTTAAATCATCAAATAAGTCTCTCAATTTAACTGCTTTTTCTTTTGTCCTATTACTTAAAATAATCTTTGATACATTCATTCTTTTTAACCCGTATATTATTGATGGAACAACACCTCCAGCGCCTAATATAAAAACTGATTTATTTGCAATATTGTAATTTGATTTTTTAATACTAAGTTCAAAACCATCAATGTCTGTATTATGTCCTATCAAAATTCCTTTATCTACAGATATAGTGTTTACTGAGTTAGTCCTTAAAGCATGGCCACTTAATACATCAATATACTGTGCAATTAAATTTTTATATGGAATCGTTACGTTTAGCCCATCTAATTCCCCATCTTTTAAATTTTTACATAATTCTAATAAATCATTTTCATGAGCCTCTAATTTGCCATATATCGCATCTAATTTATAATTTTTTATCCAATAATTTTGTAACTTAGGTGATAATGAGTGTTCAATCGGTTTTCCGATGACTAGAAATTTTTTCATTTATAACTTTCGATATATTCTTTTATTTTCTTTATAGGCAAGCCCATAATTGTGTCTTCGTCACCTTCAATTTTGGAAAACAAGTTTCTGCCCTCTCCCTCTATTTGGTAAACATTATAGGCATAAAGATCATAATCAGAAATCTTATTTAGATAAATTTTTAATTCAGCCTCAGAAAATTTCTTCATAGTAAGATACGCTTTATCTGTATAATTCCAGATCATAAAGCCATTTTTTGAGATACAAACAGAACTAATTAGTGAATGTTGTAATCCGTTTAAGCTTTTAAGAATATCAAAAGCCTGCTCTCTACTTTCTGGTTTAGATATTACTTTACCATTTAAGTTTATAACGCTATCTGCTCCCAAAACCAAAATATTATTATTTTTCTGGCTAATTTTGTTCGCTTTTAATTCTGCTAAATTCTTTGAAATTATTTCTGGTGATGCGCCTTCCTTTGTGAGGCTTTCTTTTACAATATCTTCATCAATATTTGAAGGTTGGACTTCGCATTGAATATTATTTTTTATTAAAATTTGCTTTCTCACTTTGCTTTTAGATGCTAATATTAATTTATACATTTTTAATTTTAATTTCATGAATTTTAATTATTGATGCTGCAGTTTCTTCAACCGATTTTCTGGTTACATCAATAATTGGCCAACTATTTCTTTTAAAAATTTTTTTTGATTTTTCGACTTCGAGTTTAATTTTTTCTAAATCAGTATATTCTGATGCCTCGTTCTCTCTTAAAGAATTAAGTCTATTTCTTCTTATATCAAATAATCTTTCCGCTTCAGTAAACAATCCAACTATACACAAGGATTTAGAATTTATAATATCTTGCGGGATTTCCATTTCGTTAACTAGTGGGATATTTGAAGTTTTAAATCCTTTATTAGCTAGATATATTGATGTTGGCGTTTTACTTGTACGACTCACTCCAATTAAAATTATATCTGATTCGAGTATGTTACCAGTATTTTTGCCGTCATCGTGGTTCATTGTAAACTGAATAGCTTCAATTCTTTTGTAATAATCCTCATTTAAAACATGTTGTGCGCTTGGTTGATGAGTAGCTTTTTGGTTTAAAGTTTTAGAAAAATTTAAGATTAAGTCTCCTAAGACTCCAAAACAAGGTATATTTCTTTTGTTGGCTTCTTCTGCAAGAAATTTAGCCAACTTACTGTTAACTACTGTATAGAGAATAATTGGACTTTCGTCTTTCTTAGCATTGTTTAGAATAGTCGAAATTTGGTTTTCTGTTCTTGTAAAAGAAAACTTATTTAAATCGTAACTAAAATTGTTAAATTGCGCCTTTAAAGCCATGAAAATCCTGTCGAGCGTTTCTCCTGTAGAGTCAGATATCAAATAAACTTGGTATGTATTTTCCATGTATAAGTTGTCTATAAAATATTTATAAAATAAGAAATAATTAAGTTTTAGCAATAATGTTTAATTACTACTATTTATATGCATTTAGATAACAAATTTATAAATGTTAATAATTTATGCACATTTTTATAATTATAATAATGATTAAATAGACCAATATTTATAAGAATTTTTTAAGCCTAAAACGTATAAAATGTGTATAAAATGTTCAAATTGAGTAATTTACGTAATTAACAATTCATACTAAATATAAATCTAAATATATTATTCTTATTATAGATGACGCCAATTAAAAATTGTTTAATAAATAATAGAACTGACATTTGTCCTATATGGCTAATGAGACAGGCGGGAAGGTACCTACCTGAATTTAGAGAAATTAGGAAAATTAATACTAATTTTATAAATCTTTGTTTAGATCCAAATCTTTCAGAAAAAATAACACTTCAACCTATTGATAGATTTGATTTCGATGCAGCGATAATATTTTCAGATATCCTAATGGTGCCGTATGGACTTGGACAAAATGTGGAATTCCAAAAAAATTTTGGCCCTAGACTTGGAAATATAGAATTAAATAAAATATCTGAGATTGATGAGATTAGTTTTACAGAAAACTTGTCTCCTATTTATAAACTTTTACAAAATTTAAGTCTAAATAAAAAATTAGAAAATAAAGATTTAATTGGCTTTGTTGGAGCTCCTTGGACCTTGCTAGTTTATATGATTAATAAAGCATCTCCTAAAAATGGTTTACTAAGTAATTTTTTTGATAACAAAGATATCATAAATAATTTACTAGAAATTTTAGATAAATTTATAAAAATACACATAAAAAACCAGGTAAGTGCTGGTGCTTCAATAATTCAAATATTTGATAGCTGGTCAGGCTTAATAACTAAAGACTTTGATAAATTTTTATTCAACCCCACAAAGTCATTAGTGGATTATACAAAAAAACTAGGAGTTCCAGTTATATGCTTTCCTAGAGGAATATCTGACTATTCACTTTTCTGTAAAATTGTTGAACCAGATATGATAAATATAGACTATAATGTTGATCCAGAGAACTTAGTTAATAATATTCAAATACCGATACAAGGTGGTTTAGATCCAAAAGTTTTGTTGACAGATAAGGCAAATTTAAAAAATGAAGTAACTAAACTTTTAAATATTTTTAAAAATCATCCTTATGTTTTTAATTTAGGACATGGTATTTTGCCTGAAACTAAAATTGAAATGGTTGAAGAATTGGTAAAAATAGTAAGAGATTTTAAATAATGGAAAATCATCCTGAAGTAAAATTTGGAAAAACGGGAGTCCTTTTAATCAATCTTGGAACTCCAGACTCAACAAAATGGTTGGATATTAGAAAATATTTAAAAGAGTTTTTATCTGATAGAAGAGTTATAGAAATAAATCCAATACTATGGCAGATAATCTTAAATGTTTTTATTCTTAATTTAAGACCCTCAAAAACAGCAAAAGCTTACAAAGAAATATGGATGGAGGAAGAAAATATATCTCCATTATTGTATTATACTCGTAAGCAGACAGAAAAAGTCTCAAATTTAATATCAAACGAAAATTTAATAGTCGATTATGCCATGAGATACGGGAATCCAAGCATAAAGAGTAAAATTATGAAACTTAAAGAAATTGGTTGTGAAAATCTTACAATTTTACCTCTATATCCACAATATGCAGCAGCAACCACTGCAACAGTATGTGATGAAGTTTATAGAACATTAATGAATATGAGATGGCAACCTTCTTTAAAAGTTATATCACATTACGAGTCAGATCCTCTGTATATTGATGCCCTGGTGAATTCAATTAATGATAAACTAGAGAAAATTAATTGGAAGCCAGACCTAATTTTAGCCTCATACCATGGTATCCCCAAGAAATATTTTGATAAAGGAGACCCCTATCACTGTTATTGTCATAAAACTACTAGATTAATATCTGAAAAATTTAATTCTATAAAAATTAAAACTACTTTTCAATCTAGATTTGGACCACAAGAATGGCTTCAACCATATACTGATAAGACCCTAGAAAGTTTACCAAAAGAAGGAATAAAAAATGTACTTGCAATATGCCCTGGATTTTCGTCAGATTGTGTTGAAACTCTAGAGGAAATACTAATACAGGGTAAAGAGAGCTTTATGGAGTCTGGTGGACAAAATTTTGATATGATTCCATGTCTTAATGACAGTGAAGATCATATTAAGTTAATTAATAGTTTAATTAAACGAAATATTTGATTAATGAATTATTACCTTCTTTTTAAATCTTTACATTTAATTTCTGTTATTTCTTGGATGGCGGGATTATTATATTTGCCAAGAATCTTCGTTTATCATGCAGAATATAAAGATGAAAATAAAACATCAGAAATATTTAAGATTATGGAAAAAAAATTATATTTTTATATTATGACACCAGCCATGATACTCTCATGGATATTTGGTTTACTTCTTATACACTCTATCGGATTGCAGACATTAGGCCAAAATTGGATGATACTAAAATTAGTATTTGTTATTTTGTTAACTTTTTATCATTTATATTTAGGGAAAATATTGAGTAAGTTTAAAATTGATCAAAATGAACGTACTCATAAATTTTACAGATTAATTAATGAAATACCAACAATATTGCTTATTTTAATAGTTTTTGTTGTGATATTTAAGCCTTTATAGGCTTGAAATCTTTTAATAGATTATTATATTAACATTATCTAACAAATAAAATCCCCACATTATGAACATACAAGAATTAAAAGAAAAAAGTTCCGAAAAGCTAATTACAGAAGCAGAAAATTTAGGGATTGAAAATGCTAGTACATTAAGAAGGCAAGAAATATATTTTGCAATTTTAAAAAAACTTGCAGAAAAAGGTGAGGAAATTACAGGTGGAGGGGTACTGCAATTACTTCAAGATGGCTTTGGTTTCTTGAGAGCAATGGAATCAAATTATTTACCTGGTGCAGACGATATATATGTAAGCCCTAATCAGATTAGAAGATTTGGTTTAAGAACTGGCGACTCTGTTGAGGGACCAATAAGAGCTCCAAAAGAAGGAGAAAGATATTTTGCATTACTACAAGTTAGCAAAATTAACTTCGAGGAAACAGATAAATTTAAGCATAAAATAGCCTTCGACAATTTAACTCCTTTATATCCAAATAAACAATTAGTCATGGAGGTTGAAAATAATAAAACTGAGAAAAAAGTGGACTTAACCCCAAGACTCATTGATTTAGTAAGCCCAATTGGCAAAGGACAAAGATCACTAATTATTTCACCACCAAAAGCTGGAAAAACAATGATTTTACAAAGTATTGCAAACTCAATAACAGCAAATCATCCAGAGTGTTATCTAATGGTTTTATTAATTGACGAGAGACCAGAAGAAGTAACAGATATGCAAAGAACAGTTAAGGGAGAAGTTATTAGTTCAACTTTTGATGAACCGGCTCAGAGACACGTTGCAGTAGCTGAAATGGTTATCGAAAAGGCAAAACGATTAACAGAGCATAAAAAGGACGTTGTAATTTTGCTAGACTCTATTACTAGATTGGGCAGAGCTTATAATGCTGTAGTTCCAAGTTCAGGAAAAGTATTAACAGGTGGTGTAGATGCTAATGCACTTCAAAGACCAAAACGATTTTTTGGTGCTGCCAGAAATATTGAAGAAGGTGGGTCTCTCACAATAATTGCGACTGCTTTAATAGATACAGGAAGTCGAATGGATGAAGTAATATTTGAGGAATTTAAGGGCACTGGAAATAGTGAGACTATATTGGACAGAAAAATTTCTGAAAAAAGAATATTTCCTGCAATAGATATTACAAAATCAGGTACTAGAAGAGAAGAACTTATATTTGAAAAAAATGATCTACAGAAAATGAATGTATTGAGAAGAATTATAGCCCCTATGGGATCTATGGATGCTATTGAATTTATTAATTCTAAACTAAAAGATACAAAAAATAACTCTGATTTTTTTAATTCAATGAATAAGCCCTCATAAATTATAAATAACCCAATTCTACCATCTCTTTTTCAAATATCTTTTCAACAATTTTTATTGTTTCTGATGTTAGCAGATTTTTATAATTATTTTTATTCCCCAAATTAAAAAAAGTTTTCACCTTTCTTTCTTTTAAAGAGAAAACCGCTTCATCAAATCCTTCCTCTTCCTCTTTCTTTTTTAGAATATCGAAATTTGTGGTTTCAATTGCTGATTTTAATTTATCATATTTAATTCCGTTTTTTTCTTTAATTATTTTGTTAGTAAATTGTAAAATTTTCTCAAAAGTATTATTTCTGTCATTTTCTAGATCTTCGTATTTTATTAATAAGGTATTAATATCCTTTGATAGTTTCCATGAATTGTAATTATATGCCCAAGAACTGATGAAAGAATAATTTGAATAATTATCACTGTCATTTTCATCTTTTAAATTTCTATAAATACTATTTATCATTTTCAAAGCCTCTTTTTCGTCTAACGAATAATGGTTCATCAAAGATGAAATAACATTTCTGGGATCTCTAACTATGTAAATAGCTCCTGCTGTAAATTCGCTAGTTGTAAATTTTTTTCCCTTATATGCACCATTAACGTTATGTGTTTTTAGAAAGCAGAGTTCATTTTGAGCTTTCAATTTTTTTTGGGCTATTAACCAATTATCAGAAGCTTCATCTACACTGCTAAATCTTTCATTGAAAAAATCTTTACTCGGAAATTGTTTAATATTTTTCAACAATTTAAAATTAAACACTCCATCAGGAGAATAGTAATAAGCCGATAAGAAAGATCTAACCCATGTATTTCCACTTTTTGGATAAGATGCCAACCAAATAATCATTGAAATATTTTTATATTAAATTCATATTGTAGCTATAACAAAATGACTATTTATGCTCTTTCATCAGGACCGGGGTTATCTGGAGTTGCAGTAATTAGAGTTTCTGGACCAAATACAAAAAAAGTGTTGAAAAATATGACATTTTCACCAATTCCTGATCCAAAAGTTGCAACATTAAGAAAATTCAAAAATCCAGAAACAAAAGAATTAATTGATGAGGGAATTTTATTATGGTTTCCAGGTCCTCAGAGCTACACTGGTGAGGATATGGCTGAATTCCATGTTCATGGTAGCAAAGCGGTTATTGACGCCATAAGTTTGTCTATATCAAAAATTCATGGATGTAGATTGGCTGAACCAGGTGAGTTTACAAAAATTGCTTTTCAAAATGGAAAAATTAATTTACTTAAAGCTGAGAGCATCTCAGATTTAATTGCATCGGAAACAGAAATTCAGAGACAACAAGCTATAAAAATAATGTCTGGCAAGAGTTCAGATAAATTTAACTCTCTAAGAAAAAGACTGTTAAAAATATTATCTAACATTGAGGCAAAAATTGATTTTCCAGATGATGATCTACCTAAAAATATTTTAAAAAATATTCATTCAGAAACAAAAAGCATTAAAAAAGAAATAAATAAAATTTTAAATGATAAGAATGTTGGCGAAAGAATAAGGGAGGGTTTCAAAATTGCAATCATTGGACCTGCTAATGCTGGAAAATCTTCTTTACTAAATTATTTATCAAAGAGAGAAGTCGCAATTGTTTCTGAAATTGCCGGAACAACAAGAGATGTTATTGAGACACATTTAAACTTAGATGGTTTTCCAGTTGTAATATCTGATACTGCAGGAATAAGGGAGGCAAAGGATGAAATCGAGAAAAAAGGTATAAAGTTAGCATTAGAAAGAGCTGAAAATGCTGATTTAATTCTAATTGTAACAGAGCCTAAAAATGTTGATTTTATTAACTTTTTTGACGATTTTAAATCAAAAAAATCAATTTTAGTAGTCAACAAAATAGATCTACGAGAAGACCATTTTAATAAAAATTTTGAAAAATATATTTCTGTAAATATTTCAATAAAACAGGAAAAAAATTTAGGCGAACTTATAAATTTGATCAAAGAAAATTTAAAAAATAAATTTATTCTTCAGGATGATATATATATTACAAGACAACGACACAGGACTAATCTTGAAAAATGTGTTGAGCATTTAACAAATTTTGAAGAAAAAAATTCCTTAGAAGATTTTGATAAAGCGGCAGAAGACTTAAGATTAGCAACTAGATATCTGGGAACTATCGTTGGAAAGGTTGATGTTGAGGAGATATTGGGATCAATTTTTAATGATTTTTGCATTGGTAAATAACCATTGGAATTACTCACTTTTTGAACAATTTTAAGTGTTTTCTTGTAAATTTTAGGATCAATAATAAATTATAAATATGAAAAACGAATTAACATTTGATGTAGTAGTAATAGGAGGGGGTCATGCTGGATGTGAAGCAGCCGCTGCATCTGCCAGGTTGGATGTTAACACTGCCTTATTTACTCATAAATTTAATACAATAGGAGAGATGTCTTGTAATCCAGCAATTGGTGGCTTGGGAAAAGGGCATTTAGTCAGAGAGATAGATGCATTAGATGGTGTGATGGGAGAAGTGGCAGATAAATCTGGTATCCAATTTAGATTACTAAATAGAAGCAGGGGTCCTGCAGTAAGAGGTCCTAGAACTCAAAGTGATAGATCATTATATAAAAAATATATGCAAGAAAAACTTGTAAACTACTGTAATTTAAGCATATTTAGTGATCCTGTAATTAGGTTTAATTTTAAAAATAACAGTATAATTGGTTTTACTACACAATCAGGTAAAGAAATTAAATCATCTAAGATAATTTTAACAACTGGCACTTTTTTAAATGGTTTGATACATATTGGAGAAGAAAAAGTAGCAGCTGGTCGGTTTGATGAAAAACCTTCAACAGGTTTGAGTGAACAGTTAGAAAAGTATAATTTCAAAATAGGGAGACTAAAAACTGGAACCCCACCTAGACTTGATTCCCGTACAATAAATTTTGAAAATTTAGAAGAGCAGCATGCTGATGATGACCCTTATTTTTTTTCTTTCTTAACAAAAAAAAAATTAAATAAACAAATTTCATGTAGAATGACTTATACCAATCAAGCAGTTCATAAAATTATTTCTAAAAATATAAAACGAAGCGCAATGTACTCTGGAACTATTAAAGGAGTAGGCCCAAGATATTGTCCCTCTATAGAAGATAAAATAAAAAAATTTGCAGATAAGCAAAGACATCAAATTTTTTTAGAGCCAGAAGGATTAAATGACCATACAATTTATCCAAATGGAATTTCGACATCCTTACCAGTTGACGTCCAGCAGGAAATATGTAGTAAAATCAATGGTTTAGAGAGTGTCAAAATTTTAAGACCGGGATATGCCATAGAGTATGATTTCATAGATCCAAGAGAGCTCTTTTTAACTTTAGAGACTAAGAAAATTAAAAATCTTTATCTAGCTGGCCAGATAAATGGAACTACTGGATACGAAGAAGCCGCAGCTCAAGGCCTTATTGCTGGAACTAATGCTGCATTAGCCTTTAAAGCAGAAGAACCATTTATTTTAGATAGGTCTGAGGCTTATATAGGAGTTATGATAGATGATCTTGTAACAAAAGGTGTTGCAGAACCATATAGAATGTTTACATCAAGAGCCGAATATAGACTCTTATTAAGATCAGACAATGCAGATATTAGACTTACAAGAAAAGGAATTGATATAGGATTAGTTTTAGATCAAAGAAAGCGGGTCTTTAAAGACAAATTCCAAAATTTATCAATAATTCAGTCTAAAATGGATAAATTAATGATTACTCCATCAAAAGTATCAAAATTTGGAATAAATATTGCAAAAGACGGTGTGAGCCGATCAGCAAATCAGTTATTAGGACAAAAATCCGTTAATATGACTAAAATAAGAGAAATATGGCCAGATATCCCATATTTTTCAAGTGAAATTGATGAACAATTAGAGATAAATTCACATTATAAAGGCTATTTGAAAAAGCAAAAAGCAGATATTTTAGCATTTAAAAGAGACGAAAATTTATTAATTCCAGAAAACCTTAATTATGACAGTTTTTCAGGACTTTCAAACGAAGTAAAATCAAAATTTAAGAAAATAAGGCCTAAAACAATGGGACAAGCTTTAAGAATAGACGGAATTACACCTGCTGCAGTATATATTTTGTTGTCTCATCTTAAAAGAAAGTCTATTAAGCATATAGCTTGATTGATTCGAATATTTTAAAAATAAATAATAGTAAATACTCAAATGTTTCACGTGAAACATTAATGGAACTAGAAGAATACTCAAGAGCAATAATTTTAAGGAATAAAAGAATAAATTTGATCAGCAAAAGTACAGAAAATTCAATAAAAATAAGGCATATTGATGATTGTGCACAAACTATTGATTTTATTGATAAAAATGATATAAAAATTTGCACAGATCTTGGATCTGGCGCTGGCTTACCTGGTATAGTTTTAGGTATTTTGATGAAACGTAAAAAACCTTTATTTAAGCTAATTTTTTATGAAAAGAGCTATCACAAAAGTCTTTTCTTGAGAGAAATGACAGATAAATTTGGTCTAAATTCAGAAATTCGTCGAAAAAATATTTTTAGTGATAAAAATTTAAAAACAGATGTTATAATTTCAAGAGCATTCAAACCCTTGCCAATAATTTTTCAAATTGCAAAAAATAATTTTAAAAGTTTTAAGTATATTATTTTATTTTTAGGTAAGTCTGGAAAGACAATCATTGATGATGCGTATGAGAATTGGAACTTTGACTATGAAAAAAAAAAAAGTTTAACAAATAACCAGTCTTTAATCGTAAAAATTTCAAATCTAAGAAAAAAAAATGTGTAACAAAGATTTTTTCTTTAAAAAAATTTTTAGTGGGGTACAGAAATAAAAGAGGCAATTAAAAAAATTAAAAATATATATAAAAAAAATGAATAAAAAAATAATTTCAGTCATAAATCAAAAGGGAGGAGTAGGTAAAACCACAACAGTAATTAATTTAGCAGCAGGATTATCAATGAAAGGAAAAAAAATTTTGGTAATAGACTTAGATCCACAGGGTAATGCTTCAACTGGTCTTGGATTATCCAGCACAACTAATTCAGAGAATACTATTTATAATGTTCTCAATGGAAAAAAGAAAATTTCAGAGGTTATACAGCCATCAAGTTTTGAAAATCTAAGCGTAATAACTTCCAATGTTGATTTATCAGGTCTTGAGGTCGAAACTGCTGGAGATAGTCGAAGAGCCTTTAAATTAAAAGACGAATTAGTCCCTATTTTAAATGATTCTAGAGCATTATATGATTACATAATAATTGATTGTCCTCCATCCCTAAGTTTACTTACAATTATGGCATTGGTGGCTTCTGACTCCTTAGTGGTTCCGCTACAGACAGAGTTTTTTGCATTAGAAGGACTTACCCAACTCATGAAGACTATAGAAAGGATAAAATCTAACTTAAATCCATCATTAGGAATTAGAGGCATACTGCTTACAATGTTTGACAAAAGAAATAAGCTCTCGGGTCAAGTGGAGATTGAGGCTAGGAACTATTTTAAGGAAAAAGTTTACTCAACTGCTGTGCCAAGAAATGTTAGATTGTCTGAAGCACCATCTCATGGCATACCTGTCCTAATATATGACAAAATATGTCCTGGAAGTAAGGCTTACTTTAAATTTACTGATGAATTTTTAGATCAAGATAAACAAGTGGAGAGTGCTGCATGATAAATCCTTTTAAAAGTAAAAAAGGCTTAGGAAGAGGCCTATCATCACTAATTGGAGATAGTGATATAAAAACATCTAAAGATAAAATTTCTATAAGTTCTATAGTACCAAATAAAAATCAACCTAGAAAATTATTTGAAAAAGAGGCTTTAGATGAATTAAAAAATTCGATTAAAGAAAGAGGCATAATCCAACCATTAATTGTTAGAAAATCAGATGATCAAGATGATAAATTTGAATTAATAGCTGGTGAAAGAAGATGGCAAGCAGCTCAATCAGCTGGCCTTCATGAAGTACCTGTAGTTATTATTGAGGCAGATAATCTAAAATCGTTAGAATTGGCAATTATAGAAAACGTCCAGAGAAAAGATCTAAATCCTATAGAGGAGGCTGAAAGTTACAATAATCTCATTCAAAATTTTGGGTATGATCATGAAAAAGTTTCTCAGTTTATTGGAAAAAGTAGGTCACATATCTCAAACTCTATCCGTTTACTTTCTCTGCCAGAAAAGATTTTGGACTTGATAAGAAATAATAAAATTTCTCAAGGTCATGCTAAAGTTTTAGTTGGTCTAGAAAATGCACTTTTATTAACAGATAAAATAATTAAAAAAAAGCTGTCTGTAAGGCAATTAGAAAGTTTAGTTAGACTTTTTAAAAATGGATCTAACAAATCTTTCAATTCAAAGGATTCAAATATAATCTCAACAGAAAACGATTTATCTGAAAAAATCGGCATGAGAGTTATTTTAAATAACAAAAAAAATAATTCTGGAACGTTATCTATTGAGTATAAAGGAATTGATCAGCTTGATAGGCTAATTGACGTTATAAAGAAAAATTATTAGTAATTAACTATAAAATCAGAGACTAAGTTCAAAGAATTTTTAGAATTACTTTTTACTAATGTTTCTACTTCATTTATTTGATACATTTTAGTCTTCAAATCTTTTAATTTCCATGAATTTACTTGTTTTTTTACAATTTCTTTATCTTTCCAAAAAATTGGTGGTTTTGTTTTGGATATAACGTCATCAAGATTTTCATTTTTTTTATAATTTTCCAATATATTTAGTAATCTTTTAGATTTATTTAAAATCGTCCTTAAAATCAAAATACAGTCATCATCTGAATAGTTATTTTCATTTAGAATCTTAATTATATTTTTTTTATTTTTACTAAGATAATTATCAGCTAATTCATTCACACCAAAATTTTCTGCTAAATTAGATAGTTTTTTTACCACTTCAAAACTAATTTCTTTATTAGAATATGAATAGTTAAAGATTTTACTCAATTCTTTTTTTAAATTTTCTCTACTCCCACTTGCTCTTCCTACTAGAAGGTTAATAGATTCTCTAGATAATTTTATATTTTTTTTATTTAAATATTCGTAAACTAATGAGCTTAAAGTCTTAGCATCATCTTCATAAAAAGGCATAATCGCAAGTTTTTTACTTTTCTCAAAAAAATTTCTTATTTTTGATCTTTTTTCAAGTGATCCAGATTTTAAAATAATTACAACATCCTCCATATTTTTATCTAATAATTCCTCAATATATTTTAGTATTTTTTCTCCCGCTCTGGAGATTATGAATATTTTTTTTTTGTCAAATAGTGATTTTGTTAATATTTCAGAGGAAATTGTTTCATAACTATTTATGAATTCATTTTCATCGTATTTATTTACCGCTCCTTTGAAATCAACAATAAAATTTTTTTCAATTGTTTCATTTTGTAGACCTTCATTTTTTCCATAAAGAAGAATTATAATAAACTCTTTTAACTTGGCTTTATTTGCTTCATAAGATTTGATGATCATTTATTTAAAGATTTGATTGCAAAAAGCATATCTTCAGAAATATTATCGCTTAAATTATTTATCAAATCATTCTCATATTGTGAAAGCTCATATTTATCTTTAATACTATTATATGTTGTTTGTTTGATAATTTGATCTTCTATAATTTTTTCTCCATTATGATTCACTTGGTATTGTAGATTTATAATTAGTTTATAAATCTTTGGATCTCCTTTAGTGTCAGATGTTACTATTTCTTTTCTTTTTAGACTTTTAAAATATAAATTATAATTTTCACTTCCATTTGTATTATTTTTTAAATAATTTTTAATTGCATTATTAATTTTTACATCACCTTCTGAAGTTATTTCTAAAAATTTAAAATTATAATTTTTGTTTAAATAAATTGGTTCGTAAGAACATGATTGTAGTAAAAAAATTATTGCTAAAAACTTAAAAAAATTATTCATTCAACAAAATATTAATTAATTTATCTTTAATAAATATAATCTTAACAATTTTTTTATTATCTAAATATTTAAAAATACCTTTGTCTTTTTTGGCGTAACCTAATATTTCTTCTTGTCCAAAACCTTTTTTAGTGCTCAAAATAGCCCTTTTTTTGCCGTTTATTTGTACAACAATGTTTACTGTTTCTTCCTCTAAAACTGTTTCGTCATGCTTTGGCCAATTTAATTTGTTTTGAAAACCAATATCTTCTAAGCATTCACTTGCAAAGTGAGGAATGATAGGTGAAAAGCATACAAGAATTTTAAAGTAATTATCTTTCAAGTTTTTTAAACTTTCTTCTTCTTTTAAATAATTAATCAAAAAGTTATATGTTTCATACATGTTTGCAATTATCACATTGTAGTTAAATTTTTCTAGATTAACTGTTATTTTTGAAATCATTTGATTTACAAATTTTTCAATTTTCTTATCATCCTTCTCATATTTATTTTTAAATATCTTATTCTTGATCTCATTATGTAAAATCCAAAGTTTTTGTAAGAATTTATAAGAGGAAGCCATTCCTTGCTCAGACCATTGAACATCCTTCTCTGGTGGGCTGTCTGATAAAATAAATAATCTTACAGCATCAGCTCCATAATTTTCTATAATAAATTCTGGATCAATTACATTTTTTTTTGATTTTGACATTGACTCAGATGCACCAACTTTAACAATTTTGTTTTCATCATTTTTTTTTACAATTTTGCCATTTATTTTTGTTACTTCATCTGGGCTTAGCCAATTATTATCTTCATCTTTGTAAGTTTCGTGACAAACCATACCTTGTGTAAATAAACTTTGAAAAGGCTCCTTTATATCAAAATTTTTATTTTCATAATTTATTGCTCTCATAAAAAAACGTGAATATAATAAATGTAAAATTGCATGCTCTACCCCTCCAATGTATTGATCAACAGGCATCCAGTAATTTATGTCCTCTTTATTAAAACCATAATTATTTTCATTAGGAGAGCAAAATCTTAAATAATACCAAGATGAGCAAACAAAAGTATCTAAAGTGTCAGTTTCTCTTGTCATTTTTTTTCCGTTTATAATTATCTCTTTCCATTCTTTTTGACCATCTAATGGGTTTCCTTTAGCCTTAAGATCTACATTCTCAGGAAGTTTCACCGGTAACATTGATCTAGGTATTGGGTGAACTTTGCCAGCTTCATCATAAGCTACTGGTATTGGACATCCCCAGTATCTTTGACGTGATACACCCCAATCTTTTAATCGATAGTTAATTTGTTTTTTACCTAAATTTTTTTTTTCTAGTATTTTGATTGTTTCTAAAACAGAGTCTTGCGGCGCCTCTAAACCATTTAAAAAGTCAGAATTTATTAATACTCCTGGACCAGAATATGCTTCCTCTTTGACTTCAAAATTTTCATTTTTGTCAAAAGGCTTCACAACTGTTTTAATATTTAAGTCATATTTTTTTGCAAAATCATAATCTCTTTGATCATGAGCCGGGCATCCAAATACTGCTCCAAAACCATAGTCCATTAAAACAAAATTTGCGAAATAAACAGGCACTTTTTGCGATGGGTCTAAAGGATTTATTGCTTCTAAATTTGTCTTAAAACCAATTTTTTCACCAACAGCAATTGCTTCTTCAGTTGTTCCTGTTTTAGAACATTCATCTTTAAATTTTTGGAAGTCTTTATTGTTAATAAAATATTTAGATACTTCGTGATCTATTGAAAGTGCTAAGAAAGAAAAACCAAACAAAGTATCAGGTCTGGTTGTAAAGCATCTTATTTTCTCCACCGGCAAATCTCCCTCAATTTTAAATTCAATTTCACAGCCAAAGGATTTTCCAATCCAATTTTTCTGCATTGTCTTAACTTTATTTGGCCAAGTCTTCAAATCTTCAAGGCCGTCCAATAAGTCTTGTGAAAATTTGGATATATTAAAAAACCACTGGCTTAACTTCTTTCTTTCAACAACTGCGCCTGATCTCCATCCTTTTCCGTCTATAACTTGTTCATTAGCAAGAACTGTTTCATCTACTGGATCCCAGTTCACATAATTTTCCTTTCGGTAAACAAGTTTCTTTTCTAACAATTCTAAAAAAAAATTTTGTTGGTGTTTATAATAATCCTCTGAGCATGTAGATAATTCTCTACTCCAATCAATGGAAAGGCCAAGTTTTTTAAGCTGATTTTTCATAGTTTTTATGTTTTTATTTGTCCATTCTTTTGGATCTAAATTATTATCTCTTGCTGCATTTTCTGCTGGCATCCCAAAAGCATCCCAACCCATAGGATGTAAAACGTTAAAACCCTTTAAAGTTTTGTATCTAGATAACACATCCCCTATTGTATAATTTCTAACGTGACCCATGTGAATTCTTCCTGATGGGTAAGGAAACATTTCTAAACAATAAAATTTCTTTTTTTTTTTATCTACTGTTGTTAAAAAAGTATTATTCTCCAACCAAAATTTTTGCCATTTTTCCTCAACTTTTTTGAAATTATATCTTTCCATTATAGAAGGAAATTATTGATCAGACCTTAGAGCTTCGTTTTTGTACTTTGGATTTCTTTTTTTAACTTGATTTTCTTTCTCATAAACAGCTGCTTTAGTTAAAATTTTCTTTGTTAATTCATTTGATAAATCACCTGATCTATCAGAGACTTTACAGTTATTTTGCATTGAACAGTTTTTGTAAAAAACTTTTACAACTAAAGCATCGGCCCTGATTTCATTTGTTAAAAATCTTATTGAAATTTTTACAGACTCATTATTTGATGATCCATCGCTATACCAATCAGTTACGATTATACCTCCACTATAGTTAGCTAATGCCAAAGGCATAAAATCCAAAGTATCTAATGACGCTCTCCATAATTCATTTGAGCTAGCAAAATCAAATTCCCCAACATTTTTTTTTGTTGCACCCATCAAAGTCAAACCCCTTCCTTCCTCGATGTTTTGTCTGATCCTGTCTTTTGCATTTGGTGGAATTTTTCTTGCATCTGCTCCAGGAACTTTTCCATTACATGAAGCAATAAGAAAAAAAATTAGTAAAAAGCCAATAATTCGTTTACTCATAATTTTTTATTTTTTAAAACTTTGGTTTTTAAATTATTTATAAAGATTTGATATTAATATTAATTTTTTAAAAAACTTATATTTTATTGGACTTTTTATGATGTATTTATGCAACACATTTAGACAAAATCAGTCAAAAACCATAAAATCATAAGTGTTTGTTGGGTTTTTTGATAAAAAAACCATGTTTAATATTAAACTAATAAAACAAGGAGTACTTAATATGAACAATATAAAAAAAATAGGGTTAACAGCACTTGCTGGTTCCCTAGTTGCTGGTTCAGTATCAGCAGCTGAAATGTCAGTTACTGGTTCTGCTGGTATGTCATTCACAGGTGGTGACGAAAAGAAAACTCAAGGTCAAGGTTGGACAATGGGTGATTCACTTACGTTCTCTGCTTCAGGTGATGTAAATGACATCGGTGTTACTTTAACTTACGAGTTAGATGGTGATGACGCTGATGCAACAGCAGGCGGTTCAGCTCAATTAGACAGTCACTCAATCGCTTTTGATTTAGGTGATGCTGGATCATTAACTTTCCACGGTCATGGTGGAAGTTCAGCGCTTGGTGCAAAAGATGACGTAATGCCAACAGCTAACGAAGAGCCATGGGATATCGTAACTGGTGCAGAAGCTCACGTAATTGGTGGTGCAGGTGGTAACAACATGTTTGCATACTCTTACTCTCACGAGTCAGGTGTAACAGGTACTGTAACATACGTTAATGCAGCAGATGCAGTAACAGATGTTTCATCAACTTCATACGGTATTGAATATACTGGTATGGAAGGTTTAACTATTGGTTATGCACAACAAGATGTTGAGACAGTAACTGATGCTAAAGGTGATGAAAGCACAATGTATGCTAAATATGCAATTGGTGGTTTCACAGTAGGTATCCAGATGTCTGAAAACGACATGGAAACTGGAAGTGACTATGAGTCAACAGGAATTGGTGTATCTTACCAAGTAAACGATGACCTAGCTATTTCTTATGGTAACCATGAGATTGAAGAAGTAAGTTCTGGAAACCCAGATCAAGAAGCTGCAGCAGTAAGTTTCTCATACACTATGGGATCTTTAGGTATAGTTGGAACAATTCACGATGTTGATAACATCGATAACTCTTCAACTAACAGCAGAGAAGCTTATAGCTTAGGATTATCTTTTAACTTCTAAGTTATATATACTATTATTAAAAAAGGCCTCAGAAATGAGGCCTTTTTTTTATTCGAAAAAACTTATTCCACTAAATCCCATACAATTAACAATTCTCAATTTTTTAATATTATTTTTAGAAATCCCGCCAAGAGCGATTACTCTTTTTTTTGTTAACTTACTTATAATATTAAATTTTCTTATACCTAAGTAGTTCTTATTCTTCTTAAATAAAGATGATATAAATAATGATTTAACTTTCTGAGTTTCTTTAGTTTTTATTTCTTTAATATTATGTGCAGATCCGATCAAATCAAAATTTTTCTTAAATGAGTATGACAAATGTCTATAACTTCTATTAAAAGAGGGTATATATGCTCCATCTAGCTTAAGATTTAATGATAATTTAATATTATTTGAAATATAAAATTTAATTCTTTTTTTCCTACAATAATTCCTAATTTTAATTATACATTTTAAATCATTTTGTCTTTTATAATTTCTGTAAATAATAGTTGTATTATTGTCTAAATTATCAATATTATTTTTGTTAAACTGATTTATAAAATAATATTTTTTTAATTTTATGTTATGCATCAAACTGTAAAAAATTTAATTAACATACAATCAAATGTTAAGCAAAAACTTCAAGAAAATAATTTTATAAATCAGCCTAACATTATAGCAGTATCAAAAACTTTTAAACTGGATCATATAATTCACTTAATAAATTATGGGCACACACATTATGGAGAAAATAAAGTACAGGAGGCGGTGGAAAAATGGGAAAAAGTAAAACAAAAAAATAATAATATTAAATTGCACTTAATAGGAAAATTGCAGACCAACAAGGTTAAGTTTGCTGTAAAAATATTCGATTATATACATTCTCTTGATAGTGAAAAGTTAGCAAATAAAATTGCCTCATATGAAAACAAGAAAATAAAATTATTCATTCAAGTTAATATTGGAAATGAAGAGCAAAAATCTGGAATAAGTGTTAATAAACTAAACGATTTTTATCAATTTTGTAAGGATTTAAAATTAAATGTGATAGGATTGATGTGTATTCCCCCAATTGATGATAATTCAGCTATTTATTTTAAAAAAATGTTAGATTTAAAACAAAAACTTAATTTTAATGAATTAAGTATGGGAATGTCTTCTGATTATTTAGACGCTTTACATCATGGATCTACATTTTTGAGAATAGGTTCAGATATATTTGGAAAAAGAAATTAAAGAATCTGAATTTTAGTGTTCTTTTTTATTAATTTTAATAAAATTAAGAAATCCTTCTTCTTCATTGCTATACAACCATTTGTGCTTTTATAATTTTTTGTCAAATGTAAAAAAATTGCACTTCCTTTAGGAATTTTTGGATTAATCCAATTATATTTAATTGGAATTAAATAATCATATTTATAATCTTTTCGAAATAACTTTTCTGACTTAACTCTTTTACTTAGATTAGTAATTTTATTATAAAATTTTTTGTTATTGACATCATCGCACCATGCCATATCTTTTTTAATTTTTATAGTGTTTAAACTTGTCTCAGGTTTTTCGACTCTATCATGTCTATAGTATAAGTTTCCAAGTGAGAAAATGCCTATAGGTGTTTTTTTATCTCCTTCTAATTTATTTCTAGTAAAACCTTTTTTTCCAACACAGCATCTAAACTCAAATTCATCAAAAAAAAGTGTATGTTTATTTTTTACAATAATTGTCATAATCTAAAATAATGCAGAAACAAAATTTATTAATTCACAATTCTACAATTTTGTATGATATTTTATTTGAAATTAAGCATCTTGTCAGTTTTAATATAAAGGTAATAAGCAATCTTGAGATAGAAGAACAAAGTTTTCATGCTTTAGATTTAATAATTTCTGATGACGAACTTAAATTAGAAAATCAAATAAAAATTAATACAAAACCAATTCAATTATCAAAACTGATTGACTTTATAAACTTAAGATTTCTAAAAAAGAAAATTGATTTTCAAAAAGATATAAAGATTGGAAATTATATTATAAATTTTAATACTCGAAAATTATTCAAAAAAAATAAAGTTCTTTCTTTAACAGAAAAAGAAGCATCGATTATTAACTTTTTAAATAACGCCAACAATGCTGTATCAATAAAAGAACTTCAAAAAAATGTATGGGGATATAAATCAAAACTCGAAACACATACAGTCGAAACTCATGTGTATAGACTAAGAAAGAAAATTTTAAAAACTTTTGACGATAACAATTTTATAAAAAGTTTAAAACTAGGTTATAAAATATAATAATTTTTGTAATATGCAAAATGAATAAAGACTTAAATAAAAAAAATTTAATTGCAAAAGATTTGTTTACCAAAAAATATAAACCTAAAATAATAAAACCTAAAAAAGGAAAAGGTAGTTTTAAGAGAAAAAAAAAATAGCTATTTTAAAATATCGATATTAAAACTTATTACTATTCTATCTTCTTCTGATAAATTCATACCAACTGAATGAGGGAGATAAGCAGGAAAAAGCAATAAATCTCCTGCTACAGGTTTTATTTGTGCAATATTCTGATTAAATTCTGTTCTTTTATCACTTCTGGCTATTCTCTCTTTTGAAACTTGATTAGGATTTGAAACATTAAATGAACCACAATTTTCTGGAGCTTTAACATAGTATGCTGCACTTAAATAATTATTTGGATGCGTATGTTCTATATTAAAATTATTTTTTTTATTTATAATCGCCCACATTTCCGTAAGATTAACTTTCTCTGGTGTATAAAACCATCCAAATTCTCTAAATACATCTGCAACATATTTTTGTATTTCCATAAAGAAATTAAATGGCGGTTTATCTTTTTTTTTTAGATCAAAAGGTTTTGAATGCCACCCACCTTGATTAGATCTAATTAAACCATCTTTGTCGTCTTCATAAAGCTCATATATATATTTTGATAAATTCTCATTATGTTTTTCGAAGTTTTCAACTTTGTAGTGAAAAATAGGTTGAGGGAAAAATTTTAAAATTTTTTTTTCTATTAGGGTCACAATTATAATCTAGCCCCTATCTGTTGAATTACTTTTGAAGACATTTGCCTTCCCTTATCAAGACTTTCAATTGAGCTTAAATTATTAATATTTCCGTGTAAAAAACCTGCTGCAAATAAGTCTCCTGCACCTGTAAGATCTTTAATATTTAAATTTTTTTCTACTCCATTCTCGACTACCTCATCTCCATTTATTGATATAGCTCCTTTATCTCCTCTAGTTATAACCAGTAGCTTTTTTAAATTTTTTCCAAAATCAATTACATCGCTGAAATTTTTTGCATCAATCAATGACATTATTTCTTGTTCATTTGCAAAGGTAATATCTAGTTTATTTTCTACTAAATCTAAAAAATGTTGCTTATGCCTATCAACGCAAAACTGATCCGACAAGGACATAGCAACCTTATTGGCGCTTTTTATAGCTTTTTCAAATGCTTTTTTCGGTTCTCCTTCATCCCACAAGTACCCTTCAAGAAATATCATTTCGGATTTTTTTACAACTTCAATATTAACGTCATTTTCATTAATTTTACCTGCAGTACCAAGAAAAGTACACATTGTTCTTTCAGAGTCTGGGGTTACTAAAATTAAACAAGTACCTGTAGGTAATTCTTCTTTTTTTTTAGAATAAAAATATTCGACATTCTCGGATTTTAAACCATCTTCATATTTACTTCCTAATTCATCATCACTCACTTTCCCAATAAAACCTACCTTATTACCAAGTTGAGATAATCCTACAATAGAATTTGCAACCGAACCCCCTGATATAGTTTTCTCAATTTTAAGAGTAGATAACATAGTCTTAAATTCCTTATCGTCAAAAATAAGCTTCATGGTACCTTTAGTTAAATTATTTTGTTCAATAAAACCTTCGTTAACTTTGCAAATAACATCAACAATTGCATTTCCAATCCCTAGAATTTTCATTTTACGCTTTCTTTGTTTTAATTGGTCTTTTTCTTTTAGGATAACAAGAAGTACAAATTTTACAAGAAATACCGTAACACTCTCTTGCTTTACAATATTCCCTTCCGTAATAAATTATTTGAAGGTGGAGTTTATTCCAATATTTTTTTGGAAATAAACGCTTTAAATCTTGCTCTGTTTGAACAACATTTTTTCCATTAGTTAAACCCCAACGTTGAGCAAGTCTATGTATATGAGTATCTATTGGAAATGCAGGATATCCAAAACCTTGGGACATAACTACACTTGCTGTTTTATGTCCTACCCCAGGTAGCTCCTCTAACTCCTCAAAAGTTTTTGGAACTCTACCATTATATTTTTTAACTAAAGTCTTTGATAAATTATAAACACTCTTAGCTTTAACTCTAAAAATTCCAATACTTCTTATTAATTTTTCTATTTTCTTTCTTCCTAGCTTAACAAAATGCTCAGGTTTGTTGTATTTTGGATAAATATTTTTTGTAACATTATTAACATTTACATCTGTACATTGAGCAGAAAGTAGAACAGATATTAAAAGAGTGAACATATTTCTATGTTTTAATGGTATAGGCGTCGTTGGATAAATTTTATTGAGAATCTTTAAAACTATTTTGGCTCTTTGAACTTCATTCATTATTCGAAATTCAAAAGATTTCTCATTGAATATAGGCCTGGTTTTTTATTTATTAGCCATTTAGCAGCAGTTAATGCTCCTTCTGAATATAAAGCCCTGTCAAAAGCTTCGTGGTTTAGCGTAATTATTTCTTTTCCACTAGAAAAAGTAACTTCATGTTCACCAATAATCTCACCTTTTCTTAATGAATTAAAATTAATTTTTTTTCCATAAGGAAATTTTTTTTTATTTAAATATTTTTTACCGATCATTTTATAAAAGTTTTTATTTTTCCCCACAGCAATTCCCTTTCCAAGCATTAGGGCTGTACCTGATGGATGATCTTTTTTATGTTTGTGATGAACCTCGAAAATTTTACTTAGATAATTATTGCCAAGTGATGCCGATGTGATCTCGGTTAGGTACATGAGCAAATTAATGCCAAGGCTCATATTCCCTGCTTTTAGAATTGGGATTTTTTTAGAAAACTTCTTTATTAAATTTTCCTCTTTTTCTGTAAAACCTGTTGTGCCTATAACTACTCTTTTTTTTAATCTACTAGCGATTTTTAGAACCTCAAATGTACATTTTGGTATTGTGAAATCTATTATTACATTTGCTTTATTTAAAGTTTTTTCGGTATTTAACCCGAGATTTATTCCACTGATTTTCTTTTTAATTAATCTATTTTCAGTAAGAGCAACTAATTTAGTGGACTTATCTTTTATAGCAGATTTAATGAGTTGTTGACCCATTCTTCCCATACAACCAGTTATAGCTAAGTTAATTTTTTTCATTAATATTTATTTAATATAATATACATAACTTAGATCAATTTAAATGAATTATATTATAAAAATTATTTTTTTATTTAGCATTTGTACTTTGGTTGTTGCTGAAGAAGCAATATTTCATAAAAATTTAAAAATTAAAAAAGATGATACCACTGTAAATGTTAAAGGTGGGTTTAAAATTATAAGAGAACAATTTTACAAAAATTTTAAAAAAGAAAATAATTTGGATTATAACTTTTTAGAAGTTACAAAAAAAAATCCTAGACATGGTGATACCGCACTCGAGTTAACTGTAGGGACAGGGTGTATTGGTTCAAAGGCAGATTGTAAAAGATCTAACTTTGAATCTAAAAAAAGAGTCGAGGTGAGTGGAAGAAAAATCGGAAAAAAGGACGATAATGTATGGATGTCGATGTCACTTTTGATACCAGAGGACTTTAAATGGGGAGGAAGATTAACAATACAGCAATGGCATAACGATATAGAAGTTTATGAACCAATGTTTGAGACTGATATAAAAAATTTTGTTGGATTGACAATGAAAAATGGTTCTAGAAAGGGTTATTTCGTATTAGATAAGCCAAATAAGAATTGTTCTGCTGGATCAGGAGATGGCTCTACAGGAGCTAATTTCTGTATAAAATCATATCAAGAGTTTAAATTGTTGAATTGGGATGAGTTATTGAGCCTTAAAGGAAAATGGATAGACATTATACACAACATTAAATTTAATTCTGACCCAAATAAAGGTTACTTCAAAATTTGGATCAATGGTGACCTTAAAGTAGATCATAAAGGACAAACAATTTGGAAAACACATGGAGATGTAGAAAAGTATTTTGGAAAAAATCGTTGGGATTTTAAATTTGGAATTTACACAACTTCAAAAATGGCATTTAAATTATATTTTGATGAAATTTGGATTAAAAGATCATGTAAAGGTCTAAAGTTAAAGCGACTTGGTTATAAATGTAAAAATTTATTAGATCAAGAAGGAGGTGTTAAACCTTATTCAATTAAGGATATCAGTGGTAATCCAGAATTAGCAGGTACTTTATAATTTTTGGTTAATTTTTCCAGAAACTCTTAGCTTTTTGAAAAAACTTTCTAATACTTGGGTTAGATTTTTCNTTTTCAATTTCTCTAAATTTTTCTAATAATTCTTTTTGTTCTTTATTAAGTGATATTGGAACTTCAGTATTTACTTGCACATAAAGGTCTCCAAAATCATTTCCTCTCATGTAAGGCATACCTTTTCCTCTTAATCTAAATTGTTTTCCACTTTGTGTTCCAGCTGGGATTTTAATTTTAGCTTTTCCTCCATCAATTGTTGGTATTTCAATTGAAGTACCAAGAGCTGCATCAGCAATAGATACAGGACATTCAAAAAATAAATTTTCATCAGATCTTTTAAATAAGTCGTGAGAATGAACATTTATGAATAAGTATAAATCACCACTACTACCGCCTCTTGAACCAGCCTCACCTTTGCCTGAAAGTCTTATTCTAGTTCCATCATCCACACCTTTTGGAATAGTAACCGATAATCTTTTTGAAGCTTGTTTTTTTCCTTGTCCATTGCAGTTTGTGCAAGGATGAGTAATTTCTTCACCAACACCTGCACATTGAGGACATGTTTGTTGGACTGTAAAGAAACCTTGGCTCGATCTTACTTGACCATGACCACCACACATTGAGCAAGCTCCAGCCTGATGACCAGGTTTTGAACCTGATCCACTACAAGTATCGCATTTTTCAGATGTAGAGAATTTTATGTCTTGTTTCTTTCCTGAAAAGGCTTCTTCCAATGATATAGATAAATCATATCTTAAATCCGACCCTCTATTATTTGACCTTCTTGATCTACGGCCTCCACCGAAACCCTCTCCAAAAAAATCTTCAAAAATATCAGAGAAATGATTTGAAAAGTCAAAATTTCCAAATCCGCCTCTTCCACCACCTCCATTTTCAAAAGCAGCATGACCAAAATTATCATAATTTTGTTTTCTCTCTGAATTAGATAGAACGTGGTAAGCTTCTGATGCTTCTTTAAACTTTTCCTCAGCTCCTTTATCACCCTTATTTTTATCTGGGTGATATTTAACTGCAAGTTTTCTATAAGCTGATTTAATCTGGTCTGCCGAAGCGCTTTTATTTACACCCAAAACTTCATAATAATCTCTTTTTGCCATAACATGTTATAGACAAACAGTTGTTTATTAGGCGCTTTTTTCTTTATTCTCGTCTTTTACTTCTTCAAAATCTGCATCAACAACGTTATCGTCTTTCGTATCTTCTTTCTTNGCGTCTTTTGGAGCATCTTCAGGTTTTGCACCTTTTTGTGATTTATAGATTGCCTCACCTAATTTCATAGATGCCTGAACTAAATCTTGTGTCTTTTTCTTAATTTCCTCAACATCTGTTCCTTTTAGTGCATTTCTCAAGTTTGCTGATGCGTCCTCAATAGCTTTTTTATCTGCATCAGAAACTTTGCTTCCATGTTCTTTTAAGTTTTTTTCAGTTGAATGAATTAATGTATCTGCTTGATTTCTTGCATCAACAGCTTCTCTTTTCTTTTTATCTTCCTCTTTATTTGACTCNGCATCTTTTACCATTTGATTAATTTCATCATCGCTTAATCCTCCAGATGCTTGAATTTGAATTTTTTGTTCTTTACCAGTTCCTTTGTCTTTAGCTGAGACATTGACGATACCATTTGCATCTATATCAAATGTCACTTCAATTTGTGGAACTCCTCTTGGTGCAGGAGCTATTCCAACTAATTCAAAGTTTCCTAATACTTTATTATCTGAGGCCATCTCCCTTTCACCCTGAAGAACTCTAATTGATACTGCTGGTTGATTATCTTCTGCAGTAGAAAATACTTGGCTTTTTTTGGTTGGTATTGTTGTATTTTTATCTATTAATTTTGTAGATACACCACCTAATGTTTCTATCCCCAAAGATAAAGGAGTTACATCCAAAAGTAATACATCTTTTACATCACCTTGTAACACTCCTGCTTGTATCGCAGCGCCCATAGCAACAACCTCATCAGGATTTACAGATTTGTTAGGATCTTTCCCAAAGAAATTTTTTACTTCTTCTATAACTTTTGGCATCCTGGTCATACCACCAACTAGTACTATTTCATCTACTTCGCTTGCTGATAAACCTGCATCTTTTAAAGCAGTTTTACATGGTGGAATAGTTCTTGAAATTAAATCTTCAACTAATGCTTCTAATTTTGCTCTAGTCATTTTTAAATTAATATGTTTTGGACCAGTTTTATCAGCAGTAATAAATGGTAAATTTATTTCAGTTTGAGTTGCTGAAGATAATTCTATTTTTGCTTTTTCAGCAGCTTCCTTAAGTCTTTGTAATGCTAATTTATCAGATTTTAAATCAATACCATTTTCTTTTTTGAATTCTGATAAAAGATAATCAACTATTGCATTGTCAAAATCCTCTCCACCTAAAAAAGTATCACCATTAGTTGATTTAACTTCAAAAACGCCGTCTCCTAATTCNAGAATTGAAACATCAAATGTNCCTCCACCTAAATCATAGACNGCNATTTTCTTATTTGCTTTTTTATCTAAACCATAAGCNANAGATGCTGCTGTTGGNTCATTTATAATTCTTAAAACTTCNAGNCCAGCTATTTTACCTGCATCTTTAGTAGCTTGTCTCTGAGCATCATTAAAATATGCTGGAACAGTNATNACTGCTTGTTTCACNTCAGAACCNAAATATTTTTCTGCTGTNTCTTTCATTTTTTGAAGTGTGAANGCTGANATTTGNGATGGTGAATATTTTTGGCCTTTTGCCTCAATCCATGCGTCACCTTTATCAGAATTAACTATTTTAAAAGGAGCAGTCTCAACATCTTTTTTAACTGTTGGATCATCAAAATTTCTTCCTATTAATCTTTTAACTGCAAAAATTGTATTTTCAGGATTAGTAACAGCCTGTCTTTTTGCAGGTTGACCTATTAATTTTTCACCCTCATCTGTAAATGCAACGACTGAAGGTGTTGTTCTTGCGCCTTCAGCATTTTCTAAAACCTTTGCTTGTGTTCCCTCCATAACGGCTACACAAGAATTTGTTGTCCCTAAATCTATTCCTATAACTTTACTCATAATTTATCCTGTTTGATGCTCATATAAGTGCTAATTTTACAACTACAACCATAATAAATAATTAATTTTTTACCTCTTTTTCCTCATTTTCTTGGTTTTTTTGGCTATCCTGTTTCTCTTGAACTTTTTTTTTAGATACAGCAACTAATGAAGGTCTTAGTAACCTGTCCTTCATCATAAAACCTTTTTGAATTTCTTGTACTATTGTTCCTTGATCCTTGGTATCATCTTCTACTTCCATCATAGCCTGATGCAAATTTGGATCTAATTTTTCGTTAATTGCTTTAATTGGCTCGATATTATTTTTTTTGAAAATTGAAATCATATCCTTATTAATAATATCAATATGGTCTATTAATTTTTTAAGTGTATCTTTATCTTTTATAGTTTCATCGTTCTCCAAAGTTTGTTTTGATCTCTCTAAATTATCTAGAAGATTTAGTGTTTCTCTTGCAAATGAAAATCCACCATATTCAAAAGCTTCATCTTTCTCTTTTTCAAATCTTCTTCTCTGATTTTCCATTTCTGCGAATGTTCTAGCAACTTTATCTTTAAGTTTTACAATTTCATCTTCAGGTGAAAGTTGTTCCTCTACCTCTTTTTTTTCAGTCTCGTCTAAAGCCTGTTTATCTGTATCAAGCTCTAAATTTTCATCATCTAAATTTTGACCTTCATTATTTTGTGTTTCTTCTTTTTCCATTACAGTCTATATGGTAAGAAATTTATGAAATTCTAGATGTTAAAAAAAAAAAATATAGAAATTGTAATAGGGTCAAATAACGACGGAAAAATTAAAGAAATAAAAGATTTACTGCCCAGATACTATATTATTACCTCACCAAAAGATTATGATCTCAAAAGCCCTAAGGAAAATGGAGATACTTTTCTAAAAAATTCTTTAATAAAAGCGAAGTATTTTTCGAAAAAAACAAAAAAAATTTGTATAGCCGATGATTCTGGGCTTGAAATTGACCTGCTGAATAATCAACCAGGCATTTATTCTGCAAGATGGGGTGGAAAAAAGGGTGATTTTAATTTAGCAATATCAAAAGTATATCAAAAGCTATTTAGGGTGGATAAAAAATGGAAGTCCAAAAAAGTAAAAGCAAGATTTATTTGTGCATTAACTGTTTATGGATTAAAAAAATACCCTATTCAATCTTTAGGGATTATTAATGGTAGAATTTCTGAAAAGAAAATTGGAAATAAAGGTTTTGGTTATGATCCGATTTTTATTCCTGAAAATAAAAAATTAACATTTGGTCAAATGAGTCAAAAGTTAAAATTTAAAAATGATCACCGAGCTCAAGCTTTTAAAAAAATCAAAAAATTTCTTTAAATTTTTTATCTTGTATTTCGTAAAAGTTTAATTGGTGAGTGACTATTTTTTTATTTATTTCAAAGATGCCAATTTTTCCTTTGAATTTGTTTTTCTTGATAAATAAATTTTCATTAGTTTTAAAATCATTGTTTATTAACAAGTAATATACTAGTCCTATTAGATCATAACTTAGAAAAGAAATTTGATTTGGTGTATCCTTAAAGTTTTGAATGTATTCATTTTGAAAAATTTCAAAATTATCTTTATTTATTGATGGAAAATATATTGGATGTAATGAAGTTTCCTTTAAAAGACTTTCATCAAACCATTGATTCAATGTAATGTATTTTATTCTTTCTGAAGATACATCGGTATATAATAATGACGTGGCAACACTTTTTAAACTTTCACTAAAATCAGCTATTATTACTGAATCAAAGTTAATAAAACCTAAAGTATCTTTTTTTTTTAATTCATCTATCTTTTTCTTTTTATTGAAAGTGTTTGAATTTTCTATTCTTTTAATTTCGTTTTCTAAATTTTGTTTTCTTTGTTGATATCTTGTTAAATCCTCTATTTGCTTTGTTAGTAAAGTTGGGTCTTTGCTATAAATAAATTTTTCTTTTAATATTAAATTAGATTTATTAATAGCTTCTTCAATTTCTCTTTTATACTCTGTTTCAGGAATTAAAAATATTGTATTGTTTAAATTACTTTCACTTAAATATTTTTTAATTGTATTTATTTGTGATATTGCATTTACACCTGCAGAAATTACATTTTTTGGATTATTTCTAATTTTGTTAGTAAAAGATAAGAATATTACTTCATTTAATTCATCTAAATACTTATTACTCTCATTAAATACTGGTCCAATAATTATTTTTACACCATTATTGTAGAGCTCATTTGATACTTTTAATGCATCTATCGGGTTTGCTTTGGTATCTTTGGGTATTACTATTATCCTGTCATCATTGATTTTATTTAATGCCATTCTTGTAGATTTAAGAATTGAATTACCAATATACGAATATTCACCCGATAAAGGTACAATTAAACCTATCTTAATTTTCTCATCTGAAATTGCTTTAAGATGTGAGAAAACGATTATAAGAAAAACTTCTAAAACTATGATATATAATTTTTTCATTGTCATTAAATGTATAATTTTGAATTAAATGATAGTTTAAAACCTGGGCTATATTGTGTTTCTACGCCTATAGGAAATTTAGGTGATATTACTTTTAGAGCCATATACGTACTTAATAAATCAGATGTAATTTTGTCAGAAGACACAAGAGTTTCAAGGAAACTATTATCTAAGTTCAATATAAACACAAAATTATTGTCAAATCATAAATTTAATGAAAAAAAAAATGTCAAATATGTATTAAATTTATTAAAAGAAAATAAAATAATTTCTATCATTTCAGATGCGGGTACTCCAGCAATTTCAGATCCGGGGGGAATTATAATAAACGAATGCATAAAAAATAAATTTGATATATTTCCAGTTCCAGGATCTTCTGCTCTCGCTGCAGCTGTTTCTGTAAGTGGCTTTTCAAACAATTTCTTTTTTTGTGGTTTTTTGCCTGATAAAAAATTGCAAATTGACAAACTTTTTCAAAAAATTTCTAATTTAAATTACTCAATTGTTTTTTTTATTTCACCCAAAAAAATAAAAAAAATAACAGCCCAAATCCAAAAATATTTTAATGATAGAGATATTTTAATCACCCGAGAAATGACCAAGTTACATGAGGAATATATTAGAGAAAAGGTTAAAAACCTTGATAATCTTAAAATATCTCAAAAAGGGGAAATGACAGTAGTAATATCAGAAAATTTAAATATACAAAATAGGTTACAAGTAATTGAAGAATCAGTTAAAAAAAAAATTGTAAACCTTTTAAAAAAAATGTCGATTAAAGATGTTACATTTAAAATTAGTAAAGAGAATAATATATCAAAAAAAATTATCTATGATTATTGTTTAAAGAAAAAAAATGAAATCTAGAAATTTAATATTAATTGTGACTTTCATTTTAATTTCAGGATGCGTTGGCTATTCTTCAACCGGAGTTTTGGGCACAGGAGTTTCAGTTGCAATGGATCCAAGAACTATTGGTACACAAATAGATGATTCTTTAATGCAAAAAAATTTGAGAGCAAAATTAATATTAATGGATAGTGCCTACTTACTAAAAGTTAAGACTAAAGTTTTAGATGGCAGAATATTTATTACAGGTAAAGTGGACACAGTAGAAGAAAAAATAAAAATCACAAAACTGGGTTGGGAAATTAAAGGAGCAAGGTCAGTCAAAAATGATTTAAAAATTAAAGAAGAATTTAATTTCAAACAAACAGCCAAAGACATGTTGATAACCTCTCAATTAAAAACTGCTATGATAGCTAATAAAAAAATAAAATCTGCAAATTATGATATCGATACATATAAAAAAATAATTTATGTTTATGGGATATCCCAAAATGAGGAAGAAAGAGCCGAGGTTATAAACGAAGCTAAGCAAGTTCTAGATGTGGAAGATGTTGTTACGAGCATTTTTTTAGTAGAAGACCTTAGAGTAATAAAAAATTAATTTGGTTTTTTATAATTAATTACACCTGCCGAATATGCTGCAACAGATGCTAAATTTAATATGTCAGATGTCGATGATCTCAGCGGTGCAATTTCAATTGCCTGACCTAAACCGATTAATAGTGGTCCAATAACTTTAGCGCCACCTAATGTTTTCATTATTTTATAAGTTATAGCAGCGCTATGTTGTCCAGGCATAATTAATATATTTGCATTACCAACAATCTCAGAGAATGGATAAAGGTCTTTATATTCGTCACTTAAAGCTACATCAGGCTGCATGTCTCCATCAAATTTAAAGTTAACATTTTTATTTTTTAAAATTTCTACAGCATCTCTTATATGTTTAGTTCTAGCTGTAATTGGTTGACCGAATGTTGAGTGTGAAAGAAAAGCAACCTTCGGTTCAAAACCAAATAATTTTGCAACTCTAGATGCTGAAATAGCTATTTCAGAAAGTTCTTCAGATGTTGGATATTCATGAACACTAGTATCTGCAATAAAAACTGTTTTGCCCTTATTTACAATCATGTTCAATCCAAACATAATTTCTCCCGGTCTAGCATCTATGACTTTTTTTACTTTATCGAGAGATTGTCCATACCTTCTTGAATTTCCAGTTACCATTGCATCAGCATCTCCACATGCAACCATGCAAGAACCCCATATAACTCTATCATTTCTAACCATTTTATCACAATCTCTTTCAAGCAATCCCTCTGTTCTTTGAAGTTTTTTAAATAAGTAATTCACATATTTTTTTCGTTTGTCTCCCAAAGTAGAGTTTACAATCTCAATATCAAAGTTTTCTCCATAACCAATTTCTCTAAGTTTTTCTTTAACCACTTTCTCTTTAGCAACTAAAATAGGCGTGCCAAGTCCACTATTTTTAAATGCTATTGCAGCCTTCAAAGTATTTTCATCCTCACCATCGGCAAATACAACTTTTTTATTTGTTTTTTTAATTTGGTTATTTATTCCCTGCATAATCGTTACAGATGGATCGAGCCTCTGTTTTAGCTGTTCTGAATATTGATCAAAATTTTCTATTTTTTTTCTAGCTACACCAGATTTTATAGCAGCTCTTGCTACTGCTACTGGTATTACGCTTATTAACCGAGGGTCAAAAGTAGATGGAATAATATATTCTTTTCCATAATTAGGTCTCTCACCACCCATAGCCGCTGCGACCTCGTCAGGCACAAAT
>FUFK010041037.1_pt1 | contig 38862 bp, 54 predicted proteins | sample 1021851 | NCBI WGS metagenome assembly FUFK01 (sample SAMEA51879418, study PRJEB19060) | metagenome
TCAGATGCCAACTCACTATCACTAAGTTACACTGATAGTCTGTACATGGATGTATATCAAAATGGTGTATTGTTAGTGCCAGGTGATGACTACACTGCAACAACTGGTACAACTGTTGTATTAGTTCAAGCAGCGAGTTTAAATGACATAGTAGAAATGGTCGTATATGATACTTTTTCTGTAGCAGATAGTTATACAAAATCAGAAGCAGATACGAGGTATCCTTTTAAAGGTAACAATAGTATTATAAGATTAAACGGACAGACAATAAGTGCAGATATTACAATAGATAGTGATGAGAATGGTGTAAGTGCAGGTCCTATAACACAGTCAGCAACAGTTACTGTTAATGGCTACTGGAGTATCGTATGACAAGTCAANTAAATGTAGATACNATTGTAGATAAAGCAGGNTCAGGTGGNACGAATGTNAAGATNGCTAACACTTCAACTTATGTTGATGGTTCAGCTACACAGAATACTTTACAAGGTTTAGCAAAACACTGGGTGAACTATGATGCAGTAGACCAAGCCACAAGAGGNAGTCTTAATCAAACTTCTTTAACAGANCATGGNACTGGAGATTTTTCTACTTTTTATACTAACAATATGTCAGACGCAGAAGACAGATGTATATTCACAACCACATACAATACTAAAAACGAAGGTAGCAGTGAAAATTCTGGGGCACACAGAGCAGGTTCAAATTCAAACCAAGCAGGTGATACTTCACAGTCAACAACTAGAGTAAATTTTCATACATANTATGGTTCAAGTGGTTCAGGCGATGGTGCTAAANAAGACCATGACGGAAGTTACTGTGCAACATTNGGAGANTTAGCATAATGGCNAGTGAACTTAAAGTAGATAAATTTACAGGTGTAACCACAGCAGGTTCTATACTTGTTACAGGTGAAGGCAATAGTACAACAACTAATCTGCAACAAGGGTTGGCGAAGGCTTGGGGTCAATTAAATTATAGCACAGGTTCTTTTGCAGATAGCTTTAACAACAGTTCTGCGACAGATTTTCAAACAGGTTCTTTTCATCATAATTTTACAAACGCATTTTCAAATAGTTCATATTCTATATCAGGTTCACATAATTTACCTAGTGGCAATACTGCTAGTATTCTAGTTGGATATGATGATTCAGCAAGGTTTACAACTTCATCAGTTAATGTTGCAGCTTTTAATGTTACAAATGGTAGAGTGGATGCAACAAGAGTCTGTACAAAAGTTATGGGAGACCTCGCATAATGGCTAGTATATTAAGAGTAAACACATTAACAGATGCAAGTAGTAATAATAGCATTGCTACGAGTATAATACATAATGGTACAGCAAAGATGTGGTTGCATTTTAATCAAGACACACCTGCAATCACAAAAAGCTACAATGTAAGTTCTGTTACAGACCAACAGACAGGTTATTACAGACCTAACTTTTCATCAAACTTTTCAGATAAAAACTACACTTGTACTTCAATGAAACAAGCAGAATCAACAAATGACCATTGTGCAGAGTATATTGCACATGAAATTGCCACAACTGCTCTAACAGAAAGAAGAGATTGGGAAAATTCTACAGCTAGAGATGCTGCTAGTTCGCATACAATAGCAATAGGAGATTTAGCATGACCAAAGCAGCAGAATTAGCAAAGATGGGTGAAGTCCTAACCAATTCACAGATTGGTGGGCGAAGGAACATTATTATCAATGGGGGTATGACAATTGACCAAAGAAATAGTGGTTCAAGCATAAATCTTGGTAATGGTAAATTTTATGCTGTTGATAGGTTTTACTGGATAGAAGATTCATCAGAAACGCCCACTGGTCAACAAGTTACAGATGCTCCAGACGGATTTACGCATAGTGTAAAAATTACAAATACATCTACAACAACCACTCCTAGTTACACTCAATTAGTGCAGCCAATAGAGGGTAATAATGTTTCTCAGTTATACTTTGGAAATTCCTCAGCACAAAACATGACTTTATCTTTTTATGTAAAATCATCACTAACAGGACAATTTTCAGTAGCATTTAGAAATGGTGCTGATAATNGGTCAAATGTTTCTACTTATACTATTAACTCTGCTAATACTTGGGAGAGAAAAATTATCACTTTTGTTGGCGATACAACAGGAACATATGCAACAGATAATACTGTTAGTTTAAATTTAATATTTAGGCTTGATGATACTGGAGGAACAAGCACATTAAATCAGTGGACTGCATCAGCAAATGCCTTTGCTAGTGGTTCAGTAAGATTTATGGGAAATGCTTCAGCTACTTGGCAAGTTACTGGAGTCCAACTAGAAGCAGGCTCACAAGCCACACCATTTGAGCATAGGTCATTTGGGGAAGAACTAGCTTTGTGTGAAAGATACTTTGTTGAATGTTTTCCTGGCGATAGTAATTATGAAAGTGCTGGGAGTGGTTGGGCATATGTAAATGGTGTTGCAATATATAGACCCCTTAGAGTTCAGATGAGAGCAAAACCCACTCTTTCTAAATCAGCTTCAGGCACAATTCATGTTTCAGATGATGTAAATGCTTCAACTAATTGTTCAAATATAATAACTAACACTGGTGTAACTTCAAGACAGATTATGTATATGGAATGTTCAGCAACTGGTGTAACAACTTATAGAGCTTATCATGTAAGAGCAAATGGTACTACAACAGATGCAAGTATACAACTTGATGCAGAGCTATAGAGGTTTGAATGAATATAACAGAAGTGAAATATGAAAAAGCAAAAATATTTAATCCAAATAATGAGAATACAAGTATTAAACTTGTTGCAAATGGTATTACTTATTCTGTACCACTAGACCCTGACAACAGACACTACCAAGCAATCCTTGAGTGGGTAGCTGAAGGCAACAAGATAGAGGATGCCGATTAATGTTGGGTCACGCTGCCATAGCAGAAACTGCTCTTGCTGATGTAGGTGGCGTATTACAAGTAGCAACAGCAGAGATGAGTGGTATCTCATCTGCAAGTTCTGTGGGTGTAGGAGAGCTTGTTGGTGTTGCAACATTAGATGCTAACTTTACTAAGACTACTGCTGGTATATTAATAACTGGTAGTGCTAATGCAGATTTAAGTTTTGATTTTACACAAACTACAGAAAACATAAAAGTCGTAAACTTTACAGATGCAACTTTAAGTACAGAGTTTACACAAACTAGCGATGGTATTATTATAGCATCAGGTGTTGTAATAAAAGATTTGAATTTTACAAAAACAACATCTGGAGATATATTGTATGTAGCAGTAACAACAGAGGCAGCAACAGAAACGTACACAGAAATAACACCAAGTGGCACTGAAACATATACAGAGATTACGCCTAGTGGCACAGAGACATATACAGAAATAGTGAGGTAAGCATGGCAAGTACATATACATCAAATCTAGGGATTGAAAAAATAGGTGCTGGTGAACAAGCTGGTACATGGGGTACAACTACCAACAACAACCTAGATATATTAGATAGAGCCATTAATGGTGTAGGAGCTATAACTTTATCTGGCACAAGTCATACTCTAACAACTAGCGATGGTACATTATCAGAAGGTGGTAATAAAGTTTTAGTATTAGGTGGATCTCCGTCTGGCACAAACACAATTACTATATCTCCAAACGATCAAGATAAAATGTTCTTTGTTCATAATAGCACAAGTCAAACTGCTACCTTTACTCAAGGATCTGGTGGTAATGTAAATGTACCTGCTGGTGCAAAAGCCTTAATATATGCAGATGGTGCAGGATCAGGTGCAGCAGTTGTAGATTTATTAGATAGTTTAACTTTTGGTGGCACCAAGTTAACTGCAACAGCAGCAGAACTAAATCTTATGGATGGCGGCACAAGTGCTGGAACAACCGCAGTTGCAGATGGAGATGGTATTGTAACAAATGATGGTGGCACAATGAGACAGACCACTGCCGCTACATTTTCTACATACTTCAATGCAAATCTTGTAACAGTGCCAAGTGCTATAACATCTTCTTCTGCCACACTTACACCTTCTTCTGCACAATCGATATATCAAAAGGTAGATACATCAAGTAACAACGTAGCTTTAACTTTAGCGATAGGTAGTTTAGCAATAGGTCAATATATAATTGTAGATAAGACAAGTTCATCAAATACATTGACTTTAAGTTATCCGTCTAACTCACAAGGTGTAAGTCTTGGTAATTCAGTATCTTTTGCAATAGCGATAAATCAAAATGGAAGTATNTTTACTTTTGTAGAATCAATTAAGTTTTAGGTGATAAATGGCNATACCATTAATANCAAATGTAGGATTTACTGATGTAAGCTCAAGTGGTAGTTTAAACACTAAAGCTGGTGATAAGACAAAACTTCCAGTACAGTTTTTTAAACTTTCAGATAATATTAGTGGTAATTTAAGTTTAGATAATAACTCTGCACATAAAAAAATAATACTTGATACAAATGGTAATAACATTACNAACTCNNNTGGNTCACCNTTNACAACNAATTCTAGTACAACANTAGAANTAAAAGGCAGTGGTAATGTACAATCTACATTAAAAACATTTACATCATCTCAAAGTTCAACAAGTAACTCAGGAACAACCACAATAAGTGAAGCAGATAATTCTACAGTTGTTGTGCAGACTGATACACATACTTTTGATACTGCATTAGTTAGTGATTCTAGAGGTTCTGGTGCTTCTTTTGGATCTGGTGGTGGTGTTAGTTTTGGCGATGGAAACACGACTGTAACAAAACCAAATACTGGTAGTGCTACTGGTATGCTTGTAAATGAGACATATTATACTACAGGTTTTACAACTCTTTTTGGTGGAGTAGGACTTGATAACATAGATAGGTCAGATTTTGGAATGTCTTTTACTCATGCTTTTATGGAAGATGGTACACCAATAAGTGGTCGTATCTCTGGTCCATCAACTTCAGGTGGAACAGGGGGCACAAGCACATTTGATGGTGGCACTTCAAAACGACCAAGCACAAATACAACTCATTCTCATGCAGGTGGCACATATCGTTTTATGAAATGGGATGATGCTTTAGTTGGTGTAAATAATGGTAATTCAGGTAGTTTCGATATTGAAATGTTTATAGATTCTGCAACTGGTAAAGCAGTTGTTGCAATCATAGGTGGTCGTGGAGCGTTTAATCAAATTAAAAACGTAAGTGTTACAGGACCAACAGCAGGTAGACGATTTATATTTACGAACAATTTAGCAATATCATGTGTGTTATCTGGTAGTGATCCGTTTAGTGCAACAGTGTCTGCTGGTGCTACAAATACAGTTAATAGGGATTCAACAGATGGGTCTTTTAGTTTAACTGGCACGATATCAGGTAGTGATGGTAGTAGTAGACCTTTTGCTTTGAAAGAGATTAACGATGGTACAGGCAACGTTGATGAAACTGCTTATACTGGAACTAAATCAGTGAGTGCGTTCTAATGCCTATGAAAGCTCTTAAATTTAAACCTGGAATTGTATCTGATATTACATCATATAGTAATGAGGGTGGTTTTGTTGATGGTGATAAAGTAAGATTTCGTTTTGGTTTTCCAGAAAAGTTTGGTGGTTGGGAAAAATATAGTCCTAATCAATATTTAGGTAGTGCTAGAAGACTACATAATTGGGTAGCTCTTGATGGTTCTGATTTCATGGGTATTGGCACACATTTAAAATACTACATAGAAGAGGGTCAAACATTTAATGATATTACACCAATTAGAAATACTACAAGTGCAGGTGATGTAACTTTTGCAGCCACAAACGGATCTACAACAATAACTGTTACAGATCCAGCACATGGTGCAAATGAAAAAGATTTTGTAACATTTTCTGGTGCAGCAACTTTAGGTGGTACAATAACTGCTTCAATACTTAATGCAGAGTTTCAAATAACATCATTAATAAGTTCTAATGCTTATACAATAACATCTTCTGTTGCAGCTAACTCATCTGATACTGGTAATGGTGGTGGTAGTGTTGTAGGTGCGTATCAAATAAACGTAGGATTAGACGTAACAGTCGGTGGAACTGGTTGGGGTGCTGGTCAGTGGAGTGGTACAACATCTGGTGCTTTAGCAACACAACTTAATGAAGCCTTAGATGCAAGTGAGACTGATGTAGATGTAGATGATGAAACTGGTATGAATACAGCAAATGATGTTATTCTTATAGATAATGAACTCATGCTTGTATCAGCAACTTCTGATGATAATACAATGACCGTGACTCGTGGACATAGTGGCACGGATGCAGCAACACACGCAGATAATACACTTGTAAGATTAGCAGTTGGTAATGCAGATTCTGCTAATGACTTTGTTGGTTGGGGTAATGCAGCAAGTGTTACTGTTCCTGGAGCACAAATTAGATTATGGTCACATGATAATTTTGGTGAGGATATAATAATAAACCCAAGAGATGGTGGTTTATTTTATTGGGATAAAACAAACGGTTTAGGTACTAGGGCTGTTGAACTTAGTGCAACAAGTACATATTCTGGAGAAACGAGTGTTCCAACGATAGCTAAACAAGTTCTCGTATCAGACCAAGACCGACATGTTATTGTATTTGGCTGTGATGGATTAGGTGCAAATTCATCTGCTACACAAGGTGATGGTGTACAAGATCCATTATTAATACGTTTTTCATCACAAGAAAACCCAGTAGATTTTTTTCCGACTGCTACAAATACGGCAGGAGATCTAAGGTTAGGTGGTGGATCTACCTTCGTACAGGCTGTAGAAACAAAACAACAAATATTAGTCTTTACAAATAAAACGCTACACGCCATGAAGTTTATAGGTCCACCATTTACGTTTGGTTTACAAGAATTATCAAAAAATATAACTATTATGAGTCCTTTTTCTGCTATAGCTGTTGAAGATGCAGTTTTTTGGATGGGAGTAGATACTTTTTATGTTTACTCTGGTGGTCAAACAATACAACTACCATGCACTGTAAAAGATAAAGTATTTTTAGATTTTAACTTTGAAGAACGTGATAAAGTTCATGTAGGACTAAATTCAGAGTTTAGTGAAATATTATGGTTTTACCCATCTTCTGCTGGAACAACTGTAGATAAGTATGTTGCATATAATTATTTAGAAAAAGTTTGGTATTATGGAACACTTGCAAGACAAGCATGGCTAGATAGAGGCATAAGAAACTTACCTCAAGCAACTGGCAATCAATATCTTTATAATCATGAAGTAGGGTTTGATGATGACGGTTCTGCTATGACATCGTTTATTGAATCATCAGCCATTGACATAGGAGATGGTGATAAATTTTTATTTATAAAACAAGTTATTCCTGACATTACATTTAATGGTTCTACTAGTGTGAATCCCGATGTAGCGTTTACAATGAAGTCTAGAAATAATCCTGGAGCTAATTTTAATGAAACAACACAAGCTACAACTCAACGATCTGCAACAAGCCCTGTTGAACAGTTTACAGAAAAATTAAATTATCGTTTACGAGGTAGATCTTTTGCTTTAAGAATTGACTCTACATCACTAGGAACAAAATATAAATTAGGTACACCAAGAATAGATATTAGGGAGGATGGTAGACGCTGATGTTAATAACCAGTATTCCTCAGTATATTCAAGGTGTTACAAACGCAAAGGTAGATTTAACCACAACGAATCTTACGACTTTGTTTACAGTTCCTAGTGATGCCGATTTTAATGCAGCCGTTGTAAACTCAATATTAGTATCAGAAGATAGTGGTAATGCAGATACGATAACAGTTACACTTGTAAGTGGTAGTGATACATTTAGTTTATTTAAAGTAAAATCAGTGGGGGCTAATACTACTGTAGAATTACTATCAAAAGATTTGATATTACAAAGTGGAGAAGTATTAAAAGTTCAAGCAGCAACAGCAAATAGATTGCATGTTGTAGCAAGTATTCAAGAGTTATCTAAAACNAGAGTAACAACGAGTGCTATATCAAGAATNTAGATAAANGGATTGTAAAATGANTTATTATAAGTTATGGTATTGTCATGATTGCTCCGTATGAAAACCAAGCTAGAGGATTAGCAAGTTTAGGTCGGTTTGAGGACACTTATATTGTTCATGCTGCCGAAGGCGAAACAGTTATCCCTAAAGAAGTNTTAGCAGNNAATCCTAAATTAAAAGAAGATATTTTTAAACANATGAGAGCAGTNGGTATAGACCAACCNGANAGNTATGTTGTTGGTAATGCTCTAAATTCTATNAANCCTAANACTGGACANCCAGANTTTTTCTTTAAAAAATTAAAAAGATTTCTTCCTACTATTGGTGCGATAGTTGGTAATATTATAGCTCCAGGAATAGGTGGTGCTATTGGATCTGGTCTTGGATCGTTGGCAGCAGGTGAGCCTGTAGATAAAGCTCTTATAAATGCTGGTGTCGCTTATGTTGGTGGAAAGTATGTAGCTCCTGAAATAGATAAAGCAGTAGCTGGAATTAGTGGAACAAGTAGTGTTCCAACAATAGGGTCAGTAACAGGTGCAGGACAAGCATTTACTCCTGCAGCATTCCAAACAGGAACATCTACTGCTGGAAGTATTTTATCAGGAGCAGGAGCAACAATACCACAAGTTGTTACAGCAGGATTAGGTCCATTAGTAGGAAAAGAAATAGCTAAATTAGCTGAACCTATAGAGCCANAAGGTGAAGGAATGTCAANACAGCAAATAGTNGATAATTATTATGCTGCATTAGCAAGAGGTGAAAACCCTGAACTACCTCCTGAATTAACTCCTCCACCACAAAGTGCTTTATTTGGATTAGAAAAACAGGGTGCATCAACTGATCCAAAAAAATTATTAGCAGATGTTGATTATGAAGCTNTATTAAATAATATTCTTAGTAGACAAATGTTTTTAAATGCTGCTGGGGGTGGTTATATTAAAGGTCCAGGAACACCAATAAGTGATTCTATTCCAGTAAGGGTATCTAATACAGAGTTTATAAATACAGGAAAATCAGTCGCAGGAGCTGACCCTACAGGACAAAATAATCCTGATAGAGGTGCTGTGGTTATGGAAGGAATCATGAGAGCTTTNGAAAAAAGAGCAGATAAAAATGCGAGGATGGCNTAATGGCAACAACTGAACAAACCGTAATAAATAGACAAGCTCCTTTTTTAGAGGATTATGCTCGTAAACTTTTAGAATCAAGTTATCAAAAATCGCAACAGCCTGTAGATATACCCGATATACAAGTTGCAGGGTTTACTCCTGATCAACAAGATGCTGTAACAAGAACAAGAGAAGGATTAGGAACTTTTGCACCTTTTCTTCAAGGAGCAAGTCGAGCTGTTGAAGAAGCGATTGGTAGACCTTCTATAGATCAAACATTCGGTGCACAAGGTATAGCTTCTTTTATGAATCCTTTTACACAAAACGTAATAGATACAACTTTAGCTGATATAGGAAGGCAAGGGCAAATAGCTCAAAATCAACTAGCTGCACAATCCGTGGGTCAAGGAGCATTCGGTGGATCTAGACAAGCTATTGCACGAAATGAACTTGCATCAAATATTTTAGATCAACAAGCTAAGACAGCAGGTCAGTTAAGAGCAGCAGGGTTTGAATCTGCTTTACAACAAGCAAGGAACTTAGCTGATGCACAAATAAGAGAAAGAAGTTTATTAGGTCAATTAGCTGGACAGCAAGCAGGATTAGGTGGTTTACAACAACAGTTACAACAACAAGATGTAGCAAATTTATTAGGAATAGGATCATTACAACAAGGTCAAGCTCAAGCTCTACTTGATGCTGCAAGACAAGGTGATTTACAACAAGCCTACGAACCATTCCAAAGATTAGGATTCTTTAGTGATATACTAAGAGGTGTTCCTACAGCTTCGCAAACAGTTACTGCGACAACTGCACCTACTCCTTCATTACTTTCTCAAATAGGTGGTGTTGCTGCAACAGGATTAGGACTAGCAGGGCAGTTAGGGTATAGACCTTTCGCAAAAGATAATACAGGACTTGGTTCTTTTAATTTTAATTTAGGAGGTAGTAGGTAATGCAACAAAGAGGGGGCATACCTTTTGGGTTATTAAATGTTCAAAATGATCCTTTGTTTCAAACAGCAGGTAAATCTAGATTTTTGCAAAGTAATGTAAACCAAATAAATCAAAACGATTTAAAACAGTTAGGAAAAGCAAGTGTAGAGAAAAATTCAGGAGGACTATCAACTGACGATATTTTTAAAAAAACAGCACCAAAAGTAGAAAGTTTAGCTACCGATAATAAAGAAACAGTCGATTCTAGTTTAACAGGTTTATATGATGGTAGTGGCGATATAGCAAAAATAATGGGAGCATTATCAAAATTATCTAAAGACGATAAAGCTGATAAATTATATCAAGACTTAATAGATGAAAAGACAACACCAGAAGATGCAAAAGCAAAAGTAAATAAATTTTTTGGTGTAGATAAAACAGAAAAAACACCTGCATGGGCAGATGCTGCTTTAGCAATAGGTTCTCAATTATTAGCACCACCAAAACCAGGACAAACAACATTTCAACAGTTTGGAACTGCTCTTGCTGCAGGTGGTGTTGCTGCAAAAGCGAAGAAAAAAGANGANCGAGCAGAGGATCTTGCTATAAATAAACTTGCTTTTGGTGTTTATAGAGAAGATGAAAAAACTAGAAAAGCATTAGCAAAACAATATGCAACTTACAAACAAAAAAGATTACAAGATACAACTAAACTTGGTTTAGATTTAAGTAAGTTGTTTTTTGATAAACAAAAATTCGAATTAGAAGAAGATAAGTTTGCTGAAACACAAGGGAAAAATTACGCTAAATCTATCACCGATACAGTAAAAACTTTTCCTGAAGAAGTTCGTGGTAATTTATTTGATGCAATACAGAAAGATAAAAAGTTTTTAAAAGGTGTTGAAATAAAAGATGTACCAAGTGCTATTTATGCATTAGCCAAAAGTGCAGGAATAAAAACAGATAATGTAAAAGGATCTGATATTGTAAAAAGTGAATTTAAAATTAATACAAAGCCACAATTTGAGAGATTAAAAACTGCTTATCCAGATCTTGGTTGGGGTACATACGATCCATCAAAATCATATATATTAAGAGGGTTTAAAAATAAAACAAAACAAGCTCTTTTTACTCAAGCCCCTAATTTAGAAATAGAACCAAAAAAAGAAAAAACAGGATATTTAGGGTTACTAGAGGAAAGAATGAAAATAAAGAAAAAGATAAACCCTAGCCAAGAAGATTTAGCTAACTTAAAATTAATTGAAGATAAAATAGCAAAAGAGACTAGAGAACCTGATGATAGAACAACATTAAGAAAAGAACAAGATAATCTATTAGCTCTTGAAAGAGAAAAACAAACTGTTAATATGGGTGGTGCAGGTCGTCCTTTAGATGTAATAAATAGAGAAATAGAACAGACAAGAGGTCGTATTAATTCACTAACTACATCAGATAAAACAGCTATTTATGTAAATAAAGATGGATCTTTTTATAATGGTCCAGTGGGTCCTGGAGGAATAACTGAAGCACAATTAAAAACAGAAAGAGTTGATTTAGAAAAAAGACAAGTAAATTTTGTTCGTGCTGCATATATTGGAGATAAAATACTATATGCTCTTGCTCGTCCAGGAGCAAAAAAATCTGTTGGTTTATTTGAATCTTTTGCAAATAGAGTTGTTGGTATAACTAATCAAATAACTAACTTTACTGAAATTTCAGCAGAAGATCAAGCTAAATATTCTGGTGAAAATATAGATAATTTAATCGAAGGAAATACTGGAAATACAAGTAAAACATTTGCTGCATTTAAATCAGCAGCAAAAGGTAATCAAAGATTAATGTCTGCTGTTATGGATTATGCTTATGCATTAGCAGGTAGTCGTGAGACAGGAAAATTAACTGATAAAGACGTTGCTGCTGCATTAAGAACATTGGGTGGTGAAGATTTATCAGAGGGTGCGTTTTTTACAAACCCAGATAAATTGATTACAGGTGTAAGTAATGCTTTAGATCTAGCAAATAACAACTTAGGTGTTGGTATGAATGTTTATTTAGATAAAGCATATAGAATGGAAAAGAAAAGAAACCCAGGAGCAGACGAAAACGATTATAAATTTGATGCTATTGCAACAATAAAACGCTTATCTCCAGACTCTACATTATATGAACGTATTTTTTCTGGAAAAACAGAATTTTCTCCTCATGGTCTATCTTATCAAAAATTTGAAGAATATCAAAAACTTCATGGTGCTTCCTCTAATACTGAGGGAAGTAATGATGTTAGTCTAGGAGGTAATGCTTTAAGTCAAGTAGTACAATTAATAAAAAACACTAGAAAATTTGGTGTTGATCAAAGTGGGAAGTTAACTCAAGAAGCAACAGATACAATAAAAAATTTATTAGAAAATTTAAGCACTGAAGATAGAGCTAAAGCTAAACAACAGTTAGGATTATAATTAAGTGTCAGATCCAATATTACAAAATATTTTTGATGAAATAGAAACTAATAGATTAAAAACAGCTAGTTCTTCAGTTCAAGGAATGGGAAACTTACCTACTGCTGCATCAGGTTATTTAGAGTCAAGAGGTGTTCTTAGTCCAACAGAATCGGCTCTTATGGAACAAGGTATAGATACAGCTGGTTTTACCGATACTAGTTTGAAATCTGATATAGAACTAGATATGGAACAAGCAGGTATCTTGAATAAAGGTGCACCAACATCAGTTCGAGCATTAATAAGTTTTGGTCAAGTAACAGATCCAGATTTACAAAAGAAAAATGTTTTATATCATTTAAATAATTATTATAAAGAACAAGGACTTATAACAGATGATTATGACTTTGGTTTAAGAATTGGACCTGAAAGTAAACGGTTAGAGTATAAAGATCCGTCTAATCAAGGAAGGTATAATGTTCTTGATCCTGTTGGGGGTTTAGATTTAATAACTGGAGATCTAGCTGATTTAGCAGGAGATATACCAACTATATTAGCTGAAATAGGTGCTGCTACAGGAGTAACTTTTGTTCCAGGAATTGGTCAAACAGGTGTTGCTCAAATAGGTGCTGCATCATTAGCTGCATTAGGAACAGAGATATTAAGACTAAAAGTAGCAAGAAGTACAGGTGCTTTATCACCTGATGTAACAGATGATGATATTTTAAATACAGCATTAAATACAGCTAAATGGAGTGCGTTAGGTGGGTCAGCAGGTCTTATATTATATAAGTTTGGTAGACCNTTTTTANCTAAATTAGGTTTNGTTCCACAAGGATTACGTTTNGATTTAGATGAAGAAAGTTTTCTAAAAGCCTACGATTCATATGTTAAAACAGGTGCGAAAAAAAGTGCAGAAGAAATAGGAGTTGTTCCTTCTTCTGCTCAAGTTGCAAAAATAGCATCAGAAGACCCTACCCTTACTCCATTAGAAAAAACACAAATGGCAAGTCTTGCTGGAAAATTAGGAAGAGAAGAAAAACTTGTTGCTACTTCTCCTGATCTTGAAACTGGAGCAGCAATTACAGATCCAAGCACTATGGCTAATATATTAGCTAAAGAAAAAGTTGAAAAAGCAGCAGGCGAGGGTGTTGATGTTACTACGGAAATTACAGAAAAAAGTTTATTAGAACTAGGCGAAGGTGTTCAAAAGAAAGCGATTCAAAACGCAGAAGGATTAAAATTTGAATTAGAAAAATATACTGATCAAAAATTAATAGATATAGAAAAAGGTTTAGATGATTTAGTAAATTTACCACCTAATGTTGCTGATGCCTCTACTATAGGAAAGACAGCACAAGAAGCAATACAAGAGTCTTATTCTAATACTCAAAAGAATTTCGATAAAGAATATGAAGANTTATATAAAGCATGGGAAAATAAAACAGGTATAAGTATTGATTCTACAATAGTAGGAAAAGGTGGAATAAAACCAATAGAATTAGCTAGTGAAGTATCAAAATTAAAAAATTCTTTTAAAGACAGAGCATTTGTAAATAATGAAGAAAAAGCATTAATAGATAAAATATATGATACTTTTATACTTAGTGAAAAAGGAGCTGCAATAAAAGTAAAAGATATTTCTCTGAGAACATTAAACGAAAATTTAAGAGATTTAAGAAGATTAGAAAGAGGAGCTTACTTAAAATCTTTATCTGGACAGGATTCACCTTATCCAGAAACACTTTCTAAAATGGTAGATGCTTTAGAAAAAGCTAGAACAAGAGTTATATCAAGAAAAAATGCTCCACCAGAGATGGTAGAAAAATTAAAAGTTTTAGATGATGGTTTTGCAGATTTTGCTAAAAAATTTAGAAATGCTAAAATATCTTCTATAGCTAAATTAAGAAACGCAAGAAACCCTGAAGCTGCATTTAATATTTTATTTAAACCAGATCGAACAGGAAAAACAGCTGTTTTAGAAATAGCTAATGAATTAAAAGCTGATCCAAAGAACGCTGGTCTAGTTGAATATATAGGAGATACAGTTCGTAAAAAATGGCTAGATACTGTAGTAAAAAGAAATAAAGATGGTCAGATTATATCGATAAATCAAGCAGCACATAAAAAATTTTTAGATGATTATAAATCAGTTTTTGATGAATATTTATCTCCTGCATCAAAAGCTGCATTAGATTCTGGTTCTGTTCGAGAATTTGCTGATCAGGTAGTAAAAGTACAAGCAGAGAAAAAAGCTCTTTATAATCTTATAGAAAAAGATTTAAGACTTGCTGGAGGACAATTAGATAAACCAGAAAAATTATTTGAGTTGGTATGGCAACAAGATGAAATCTCTCCTTTTACTAAAGCAATACCCTATATAAAACAAAATGATGAATTATTTAAAACATTTAAATCTTTAATATATAGAGATATGTTAGATCCTCTTAAACAACACGTGATACCAAAAGGTAATGTGATGGTTCCAAATTTAGAGTTACTGGTTCCTTATGTTCAAAAAAATAAAAATAAATTACAACAAACTTTTGGTGATCAATATGTAGCTAATTTAGAAAAAGTTTTAACAGCTCTTAAACCTGCATTATCCGATGTTGCTCCTCAACAAGCTAGACAGCCGACTGATTTATTAACAACATTTGCAAGAAGTGTTGTTGGTGTATTTACTCGCCCAGGAAGAATTTTAACTTTTATAAATAAAGTTAGAGGAAGAGCAAAAGAAGATGCTTTAGTACAAGGACTAATTGATCCAGATAAATTAGCAGCAATGGCAAAAGCATCGAAACTATCNCCNGGACATTCTGCAGCTATTCAAACATTAGGAAGAATATATTTTGGAGGAGATAGATCTGCACCTTTTGATGAGGATTTGAACGTACCTAAACCATCTTCTGCAGAGGAAATATTAAAAGAGTTACAACAAAGGTAGAACTATGGTTGTCGCAGAAGTTCTCACTGGCATAGCATTAGTCAAGAAAAGCGTTGACTTTATAAAAGAAAATATCTCTACAGTTCAAGACATACAAGGTATAGCCAAACAAATAGATGGGTTCTTTGAGGGTGAAGCTCAAATGAACAAGAAAGGTGGAAAGATTGGTTTAAAAGAACAATTCGGTATTGAATCTACAGCTAATGATTTTATTGATAGGAAGTTATTAGAAGAAAAACGTAACGAACTAAAGATGATTATTAATATGAGATTTGGACCAACTGCATGGGATCAAATAATTAAAGAAAGAGCAGATAGAATAAATGAAGCAAAAGAAGCTGAACGCTTACGCAAGGTAGAAGCAAGACAAAAACAAAAGGAGTTAATAGATGCCTTACAAACTATGGGTATTGTATTTTGTGTTATTGCTGTTCTCGGTATTATTGCAGCTTTATATTTCAAAGCATACTCAAAAGAATATACGAGGCAACAAAAAATACAACGAGGTGAAATAGTTTTACCAACTATGACAACTTGTAGGTTAATGAAACAAAAAGTTTATAAAGGTAAAATGGCTTGTATATATCGTGGGGCAAATAAAACATATGAACTCGAATTTACAGATATTCGAGTAGGTTGTCCTAAAAAATATCAATGTGTTTTAAATCCTAACGGTAAAGAACCAAATATAGATGATATTATGGAGAGTCTAAGGAGTATTGCTAAATGAGTAAAAAGAAGAAAGATCCTAAAGTTGGCACAGGAAAAAAACCAAAAGGCAGTGGGAGACGCTTATACACAGATGAAAACCCTAAAGACACAGTTAGGATCAAGTTTGCCACCCCAACAGATGCAAGAAACACAGTTGCAAAAGTTAAAAAAATCAATAAGCCATATGCGAGAAAGATACAAATACTTACAGTCGGTGAGCAAAGAGCTAAAGTAATGGGAAAAACACAAGTGGCTAGTATTTTTAAAAGAGGAAAAGAAGCAATAAGAAAAGCTCGTGGAAAGAGGAAAACAACTTAATGTCTAGTTTAATATGTAATCTTCCAGCTCAACATGTTTGGGTACGAAAAGAATATCTCATGGATCATGAATCAGGTCATGGTGAATATGTAAAAGGTATTTGGGTCAGTGCTAAATCTATTCCTGGTCGTGCTTTTTATTTTGAAACATATCTTCCTGATTATGGTGCTATGTTTGATAAATTACCAATAAGTGCTTTTTTATCAGAACCATCAAAACCTGATCCTGATATGTCTTTACCTAATTTACAGTTTTGGAACTGTATGGATTATGATGTTACTTGTATATATAAACAATTTATTGGATCGATGGACTTTGAAGCATTTACTAGAGACCATGGATTCCAAGCTGGAACTTATATTTGTACATTAGATAATTATCATAGAGATCCAGATACAATAGATTATAGTACGAGTGAACAACCAGATGAACATAAATCTTTTAACTTATTAGAATTAAACAATGGTCAATATTGTTTATATCCTAATAACAGAATGAGAGTATATGATAATTCATTAACACCAGAAAAACCCTTTACACCTGACTTTAAAGTAAGCACAATATATTATCAAGTAGAAAGTGGCAATAAAACTAGACTAGGAGATACAGATGAATACTACTGGAAAACAAAAAAAGAAAACAAAGAAGCTATCACCAAAGCAGATGAAGATAGCAAGGGTGGCTCCTCCAAGAAATAAAATTACTGGAGCAGATTTTAAAAAGTTAAGAAAGAAAAAGTAGTGACTCAAAAAAAGTTACAAAAAGATTCAATACTAAATGAGTACGATCTTGATGGTGATGATACGATTACCGATGAAGAATTAAAACAAGCTAAAGAAATAAAAGAAACAGAAACAAAGTTAAGAAAAAACCTAGCACAACTGCGTATGGCTAGATATACTTTGATAGGCATGGGCGTATTTACAGTAGCAATGTTTATAGTTCCTATAGAGCGTGTCGAAGCCCTAAGTGATATATCGAACTTGTTTTATATTTCAGGAGCAGGTATCGTAGGAACATATATGGGAACATCTGCATATATGGCAAAGAATGGAGTAAAATAATGTTAACAGCGTTAATTGGACCTGTAAGTAATCTTCTAGGAAAATTTATAGAAGATAAAGATATGAAAAATAAATTGGCTCATGAAGTTGCGACTATGGCAGAAAACCATGCTCAAGAATTAGCAAAAGGTCAACTAGAAGTTAATAAAGCAGAAGCTCAACATAAATCTATATTTGTTGCTGGATGGCGACCATTTATTGGTTGGACTTGTGGTATAGCTTTATGTTGGCACTTCGTTCTTGCTCCAGTAACCATGTTTCTTTGTGCCTACATAGGTGTAGCTATACCTGATCTTCCAACTTTTGATATGGGAAGTCTTATGACAGTCCTAATGGGTATGTTAGGATTAGGAGGATTGAGGACATATGAGAAACAAAAAGGTTTAACTAAGTAGCTATTTGTTCTTTAACGGCAACATCTTCCATTCTTTTTATTAAACGGTTTGCTCTATTAGGAACTTGTTTAGCCCAACGAGAGTCTTCCATTTGGATTGATGCCTCCATCCAATCACCATCTGCGATTGCAGCATTCATTTTTTTAAAATTAGAAAGACGAGGTCTACCCATATTAAACATCATGTTGCAAAGTATTAGTTGTACTTCTTCTGGTAGATCAAGAAAGTTAGGATAAAGTTTTTTACATTCATCTATCGTTGTATGAATATCTGCTTGAAAACAAGAATTTACTCTATCTTCAGATATTTCTGTGCCTACAGGTTTTTCATATTCTTCATCCCACTCAGTAACTAAATGTCCAATTCCAAAAGTGGGTAAACCAAGATGATCTAAATAGATCTCGTATTTACAACCTTCATCTTGTTCTATTTCTACTCTTAATCTATTAATATCCATTATTTACCCCATTAAATGTTTGTTATCACCATAAAATGGAACTGTCTCTATTGGTCTAATATGTAACTCAAATCCCATCTTATTTAAAACTTTATTAAAGTTACTCAGAGTAGGTTGCCTCATCTTAGATTCCCAAGTGTATATAGCTATCTCACTAACACCTGTGCCATCAGCTAATTCTTTTTGAGTATAGCTTTTATATTTTCTTATATCTTTAAATTTTTCAATTATATCAGCCATTTTTTCCAGTCCTCTCCTAAAACTTGAGTAGCTAAGTTTATTTTTTGTCTTAACGATTTTACTATAATTTCATCTACAGTTTTTTCTGCAACTAAATCAATATATGTTACTTTCGATGTTTGACTTATTCTATGTGCTCTATCTTCTGATTGCAATCTTATCTCAAGATCATAACTATTACTATAATAAATTACTGTATTAGCAGCCGTTAGAGTAAGACCAAAACCTCCAGTTCTTGGTTGNCCTACNAANAANCGTANAGNATCATCAGTTTGAAACTGTTCTACAATCTGTTGTCTTTCTTCTCCTGGAGTATCNCCATAATAACTTCTTACAGAGTTTTCACCATAAATACGACTAAGCTCTTGTTCTATCTTTTGTATATCGTGTCTATAGTTAGCCCATATTAGAGCTTTTCCGTTTACTTCTTCTAATATACTTATTAATTCAGATAGTCGATTATTATTTATTTCAACAGAAGAGCCATCGTCTGTATTTACAAAACCACAACTTATTTGATGAAGTCTTAATAGTTGTGTTATAACTGCGTTTGCAGTGACTTGTTCCATATTATCTAATTGGGTAACTGCATTCTTTTTCATATCCTGATAAATCTTTTTCTGTTCAGGGGTTAGCTCTATAACTCTACGAGTATATATTTTCTCTGGTAAATCCAAACATTGCTCCTTTGTTACTCTAAAAGAATGAGGCTTTATCAGTTCTGTTAATTCATCTAAATTACGAAAACCTAGTATTTGATTATATTGGTGAGATCCTGCAGATCTTTTTATCATGTCTGCAAATCTTGCACAAAAAGAATAATATGATCTAAATCCTAGTAGTTCTTCACTTAGAAAAGCAAACTGTGAATATAAATCTAAAGGTGATTTAGTTATCGGTGAACCTGTTAATATTCTTTTATACTTNGCTAACTTTCCTANTTCTATTGCNTTCTTAGTTCTTTTTGCCCTATGGTTTTTTATTACAGTAGANTCATCTATTGCTAATAATGTNCCNTCGTTATGTATTCCATTTTTATGATTAAAGATAAATCGTTTNGCTATCTCTAAACCTTTCTTAGTAGACAGAGCTTCAATATTCATTACAAANATTTGTAAATCAAAATCNGGTTTCCATATTGCTTCTATTTNTTTTTTTACTTTTTCTGTTAATGGTGAAGACCAATATGCCATCTTATGTTCTATATGGTTAGGAAGATGATTAGGTATTTCTTGCCCTACCCAGTTTTTATAAACACCTTTTGGTGCAAGTATAAACGCTGAATTAATTTTTCCAGTATCATATAGATAAGCTATAGTATCTATTAAGACTTTCGATTTACCAGTTCCCATATCCATAAGCAATGCATATTCATCTTTATTACAAGATTCTTTTAATGCATTAAGCTGGTGTTTATACGGTCTAGTTTTGAACGTAAACAAATATGTCTCCTTCTTCTTTCTAAAAATTAATATACTATATAAATATCTAGTGAGATATATAAAAGTTATGAAAAAAGTTCCTTACGACCCTTTATCTATGATAATGTAAAATAAAATCTCATAGAGCAGTTATAGAGTAAAAACAAAGGCTTAACTACATTCTTATGATATTATGAGATTATGACGAGCTTTTTTAAAAATAAAATAATAAAAACTTTTAAACATGACTATGTTGCATAAAATAAAGGTTTATTATTATATTAATAAAGTATAGTATAGTAAAAGTTAGGAGAAAGTAGAATGGAATANACAANACAAGCAACTGTATATGTTGTACAAGACTTTGGCACTAAGAATATATCTGGTGCTTTAAGATTTGGTCAAATAAAAGTTTTACTTCCACCCAACAGACAAATCGTTTTAAGTGCTGCTCCGACAGTCGCAAGACTAAGAGAAGGCTTAAATGGTTTTTCAGACGAAGACTATCTATTATTAATGGGGGATCCTGCTGCAATAGGTATAGCCTGTAGTATTGCATCTCATATTAATGCTGGAAAGTTTAAAATGTTAAAGTGGGATAGACAAGAAGCAATGTATCTTCCCATCAATATTAACCTAAAATACTTTGGAGAGTATGATGAACAATCTTGACGATATCCTCAGTGGTGAGGCAATAAACACCATAAATGTCAAGGCAACACCTGATGAGTTAAACAGGTTGAGCAGATTGGCAAACGAGCTTATCCATAAACAAAACGAAGTAAAAGAATTCGAAGAATCTATTAAGTCGTTTAAAGATAGGATAAGACAAATCTCCGAACAAGAAATACCAGACCTTTTAGCAGAGGTAGGGCTTTCTAGTTTTGAGTTAAAAGATGGAACTAAAATTAAGGTTGAACCTTTCGTTAGGGCTCATATATCAAAAGATCGAGCAAAAGAAGCTCATGCTTGGTTAGATGATAATGGTTTTGGTGAAATTATTAAAAAAGAAATAAACTGTAGATTTGGTAGAGGGGATAATAGATTTACCGAAGTATTAAGTCAGCTTGATAGATTAGGTATTGATACGACTACTAAAGAATCAGTTCACCATTCAACTTTAAATTCTTTCTGTAAAGAACAAATGGAAAAAGGAACAGATATTCCTGTAACTACTTTTGGTCTTTATAGTGGATTTGTAACTAAAATAAATAAATAAGGAGGACAATATGTCAGATAAAGCAGTTGCAAGAAAAGAAGAAACATCAGTCTTAATGGTTGATGATGAGATACTAGCTAATGGTACAGGTCTTGAGGATACAAGTTCTGAAGACTTTGCTATTCCGTTTATCAGAATATTACAATCTGGTAGCCCACAAGTAAAAAAGTCAGAAGGTAAATATATCAAAGGTGCTGAAGAAGGCGATATATTAAATACTGTGACTAATGATCTTGTTAAAGGTGACGATGGAATTATTGTAGTTCCTGTATATTATCAGAAAAAATATATCGAATGGAAGCCACGAGATTCTGGAGGTGGATTAGTAAATGCTGACCATGAAAGATCTATACTTAACCAATGTGTTAGAGACGAAAAGAAAAAATTCGTTTTAGATAACGGTAATTATATAGACGAAACGGCACAGTTTTATGTCATGGTTACTAATGAAGAAGAAACAGAGTGGCAACAAGCAGTTATTAGTATGTCGTCTACTCAACTAGGTAAAGCTAGAAAATGGTTAAGCACTATGAAGCAAAGACGTGTAAAAAATAGCGAGGGTACTCCAGTAGAAGCACCAATGTTTATGTTTCGTTATTTAGCTAAAACTACACCAGAGTCAAATGATTTAGGAAGTTGGTGTGGTTGGTCTATAGGTCTTGATGGTCCTGTAAAGGAAAGATCTTTTATGTTAGAAGCAAGTCGCTTTTTGAAAAGTATTCGTGCTGGTGATGTAAAAGTTAAACAAGANGATGTTAACGAAGANTCAACACCTAAAGATGACGAAGTACCNTTTTAATNTAGGGGGCGAAAGCCCCCTTTTACCATTTGGAGAAAGATATGACTACAACATATAGTAAACTTAAAGGTAGATCTAAAGGTNATCGATATCGTAATTCAATAGTAGATTTACAACGTGACCTCTACAAACGTAATTCTAAGATGACACCAAGGGAACTAGGAGAAGATGAACGATTCGAAGATGATCCGAGGGCTTTAAGAGAACAAGATTATGGTAAAGTAAATAAAATACCAAGCTCACCTTTACATAATCGTAGACATGACTACTAAAACAGTAAAGGACTTTGCTACTCTTTTTTCTGGGTTAAGAAAAGCATATGGATCATATGCTCCAGAAGAGGGGAATGGTGTAGGAAAAGAAAAAGGTCGATATAGAATTATATCTGAAGATATAGATGATCTTCGGCTACAAGAATTATGGAAAAACCATTTAGAGGGTAAAAACTCTCTTGGTATAATACCGATTACAGAAACTAATACTTGTACATGGGGGGCTATTGATATTGATCAATATCCTTTAAACCATAGTGATTTAGTAACTAAATTTATAAAAACAAATAAGTTGCCATTTGTCGTAGCTCGTTCTAAATCTGGTGGTGCACATATATTTGTATTTCTTAGTGAACCTGTAAGTTGTGCTATCGTTCAACACAAACTAAAAGATATTGCCTCTGTGTTAGGTTACGCAACGGCAGAGATATTTCCTAAACAAACAAAACTTTTATTAGAAAAAGGTGATAGAGGTAGCACCTTGAATATGCCATATTTTGGTGGAAAGAGGACTACTCGTTATGCTCACGATGATACAGGTGTAGCTATAACAGATTTAAATGAGTTTATAGAGTATGCAAAACAAAAGACGATAACTAAAGCAGAGTTAGAAAGTTTAAAAATTATNTCTGCTGATANGGCTGATAAAGATNTAGANGGTGCACCNCCTTGTTTAAAAATACTATGTAGTATGGGCTTTCCTGANGGAACTAGGAATAATGGTTTATTTGACGTTGGTGTNTTTTTAAGAAAAAAGTTTTCTGACGATTGGGAGAAAAAAGTAGANGAAAAGAACTTTCAATATATGAAGCCACCACTTGGTGCTTCAGAAGTTTTAGCAGTTATAAAAGCATTAAGTAATAAAGATTACCAATATAAATGTAATGATCAGCCTATAGCNTCACANTGTAATGCTGCAGTTTGTAGAACCTGTGAATATGGTGTTGGTTCTTCTGGAGGCTTACCACAGTTTAGTAATCTACAAAAACAAGATTCAACACCACCTATATGGTTTTTAGATGTAGAGGGTCATCGAATAGAATTAACTACAGATGAACTACAAAACCAAACTAAGTTTCAAAGAAGATGCATGGATGAATTAAACTTTATGCCTTTAACTATGAGACAAAATAACTGGAGAACTGTTGTTCAACAATTATTAGATAGTGTATCTATAATCGAAGTTCCAGAAGATGTATCTGTACATGGTCAATTTAAAGAGCTTTTAGAATCTTTTTGTACTGAAAGAGCACAAGCTCAATCAAGAGATGAATTATTATTAGGAAAGCCTTGGACAGAAGAAAGTAAAACTTTTTTTAGATTAAAAGATTTAATAGACTATTTTGGTAGACAACAGTTTAGAGATTATGGAAGAAACCATATTGCTGCACGACTCAGGGAACTGGGAGGTGGGGATCATTTCTTTCATGTAAAAGGTAAAGGTGTAACGGTTTGGTATGTCCCAGAATTTAAATCACAAGAGGAGGGCTACGAATTACCAAATATGGGGGAGGATCCATTTTGAGTGTTGATCCTTCTACTTGGTCTATTATTCTTGGACCTCCAGGAACTGGAAAGACTACAACTATCCTTAACTTAATTGAAATGGAGATGCAAAAAGGAACACCTCCAGATAGAATAGGTTATTTTGCTTTTACAAAGAAAGCATCTGACGAGGGTAAAGAAAGAACAATGAACAGGTTTTCTTTATCAGGAAAAGATATTCCTAATTTTAGAACTTTACATTCTTTATGTTACCGAATGTTAGGGCTATCTCGTACTTCGGTCATGGATCGTTCAAACTATAAAGAGTTTAATGATATTATGGGGTTACGTTTAACAGGTGATATAAATTTAGAAGAAGGATCTATTTCTCTTTTATCTAAAGATGATAAGTTAAAGTTCGTAGAGGGATTAGCAAGATTAAAGTGTCATGATTTAAGAGCCGAGTGGCAAGAACATTATGACGAAGATATAGATTGGCATACATTAGAACGATTTTCAAAAGGCTTATATCAGTTTAAACAAGCAAGAGGATTATACGACTTTACTGATATGCTTGATATGTGTGTACAAAAAGAACTTGCACCTAGTTTAGATGTTATGTTTGTAGATGAAGCACAAGACTTATGTCCTTTACAATGGAAGTTAGTAAAGATACTCGCACAAAAATCTAAGAGAGTCTATATCGCTGGTGATGATGATCAAGCTATCTTTAGATGGGCAGGGGCAGACGTAAACTTCTTGATTAATATCTCTAACGATGCTAGAATTTTGGAAAAGAGTTATAGAATCCCTCAGAGTGTCTTTAGTGTAGCTAATAAAGTGATAGGTCGTATTAAGACAAGAACACAAAAAACTTGGAGTCCGAGGGAAGAGGCTGGTAATGTAATCACCGAAGCAAGTTTCGAACATATTGATATCTCCTCTGGTCAATGGTTAATACTATCTCGTTCTAACTATTTATTAAATGAAATAGAAGCACATTGTAGAGGTCTTGGTGTATATTTCGAAAGAAAGAATAATCCATCTATTTCTAAGAAAAAGATAGAGGCAGTAAAAAACTGGGAAAATTTAAGAAAAGGTTTGTTTATCTTTCCTGATCAAGCAGAAGAATTAGTTCCTTACATAAGAGGATCAAAAAGAAAAGCATTTATGAATTTAGATCCTTCTCAAAAATTAACATTAAAAGAAGTACAACAACTAGCAGAACTTCCTGAACCTAAAATATGGCATGATATGTTTACTGGGTTATCTGTTCATGAAAGAAGTTATATTTTATCCATGTTACGACTAGGTGAAAAGATAACTAAAAAACCAAGAATTACTCTATCTACGATACACTCTGCAAAAGGGGGTGAAGCAGATAATGTTGTTCTTATGACAGATATGCCTCATAGAACTTGGAGGGCATATGAAAAAGATCCTGACGATGATACTAGAGTTTTTTATGTAGGTTTAACTAGGGCTAAACAGAACTTACATATCGTTCAGCCAGTTACCAATAAATACTTTATGATATGAATAGTTTTTTCTTTATACAATAAACTATTTATACTATCATAATATAGTAAATTTATAGAAAGGTAGAATATGACAAAGATTACTTTCCCAGAGGGCTTTTGGCAAGAATATATGCCTGGATGTTTTCGTAAATGGCACCCAGAAGAACTTGAAAAAGAAGCAAACTGGAGAGAAGAAGTTATTAAACAAAGTTCTAACTCTGAAGAAGTAAAAAAATCTTTATACAGATTTGACCCAGAGGCAGTAATTGTTTATAATAAGCACCCAGAAAAAGGTGCATCACAAATGTTAGTGATATTAGATATATTAAAGAAACATGGAAAACCGATAAGTGTAAAAGATTTCATACCTATAATAGAAAAGAGTAAGAAGCTTCAAACTTCTCAACCTGTTGACAGAATATATAAGCACTATCATAAAACAATGTTAGCAAACAACTACATAAACTATGAATAGGAGAAAGTAATGGCTTCGATAAGAAGAAAACTTGCAGTAAATGCAAACAACTCTAAAAACACAAGAATGGATATAGCAAGTGCAGGGACACTAGCAAACTGGAGACCAGATGAGTTAGCTCATATTAGTCGTTTTTGTAAGATGGGACAACTAATAATGGATAAAGCTAAAACTCTTGGACGACCTGTTGATATATTAGAAATAGGTTGTGGAGAAATATGGACACTTCGTTATTTATATAAAGCCTTTGTTTCTACTAAATCAGAGATTGTAAATAGTTATGTTGGCATGGATATAGATCCAGCTTGTTTAACTGATTGGTGGGTAGACGATGATCTTCCTGTTACAGAACACCAGTGGTTTAAAACTATGACTTCGAATAAAGGTCAAATAGTTTTACAAGATTTAACAACTAATCCTGAACCTCCTGTAGAAGATGAATCTATAGATGTATTTATGACAACAGAAGTTATAGAACATATGGGGAGAGAGTTTATCGAACCGTGGATTGAGGCTTCTGCTAGAAAGCTACGTCCAGGAGGTATTGCATATATATCGACACCTAACCACGATGGGTCTAATGATAAATTACCTAAAGATCATGTTTATGAGTGGGGTTATCAAGAATTAAAAGACTTATTAGAAAAACATTTCGTATTAGAACGTCATTATGGAACTTTTACTCAAACAAATAATTTTAATAAGAACCACCGTGCCAATATGAGGTGGTCACAAAATGTTATCGATGATATTAAAAATAGATTCGATAAGCATTGGCAAAGAGTAATATTAGCTACGGCTTATCCTGAAACTGCTAACAATGTTAATTGGCATTTAAGGAAGAAGTAATGGATCCTGTTAAAAGGTTTTTCTGGTGGATCGAGGAAAGACATGATATATTTAAGAAAAAAGAACAAGGTCTTCCTCGCCCTTGGACAACGGATAAGATTTTAGATAAGTATCGATTTACTAATCCGTTTCGAGAAAACGATAAGACAACTGTTTGGTTTCGAGAAAATATGAGACAACCTCTACATAACCAAGAAGAAGTTTTTATGGCTACTGTTATCTTTCGTTGGTTTAATCTGATTGAAACTGGAGAAACTTTATTAAAACATAATCTTCATATTGATTGGGATCCTAAACTTGCTAGAGAAGAAATTAAGAAACAAAAGAAATATGTTACAGGGGGTTATATAATAAAAACACCTAATGGTATGGATAAAGTTGATGGTGTTATTTGGTGTATTGAAAGAATATGGAATAGACGAGGTTGGTTAGCAGAAGAATTAATAGAAAAGACAGAAACTTTGAGACGTGCTCATATTCTCCTTAAACAGTTTCCATATTTAGGTCATTTTATGGCATATGAACTCGTTACTGATCTAAGGCATACAATGTTTCTAAACTCAGCTAAAGATATAAAAACTTGGGCTAATGCAGGTCCAGGAGCAATGAGAGGATTAAATAGAATATTTGGTAGAGAGTTGGATTGGAAAAGTTCTAAACATAAATGGAACGATGATATGTTAACTTTATTTTATTGGAGACATAACTTTTTACCACCAGAGATAGCTACAGTTATGGAGATGAGAGAAATAGAACATAGTCTTTGTGAGTTTGATAAATATGAACGAGTCCGTTTAGGACAAGGCACACCAAGAGGGAGATATAAATGATAACATTTCGTGGCGATAACGTAGAAGAAGTATTTCAAATAGCAGTGATGTCATTAAGGGAGCCACACAACATGGTAAAAATACCAAGTAGAAATGGTGATGTCTTAATGTTTAGAGACCCTGTTTGTTCTACTTATAACTTTCCAAGAGAACGAGTAATGTTTCTTCCTGAGAGAAATTGTAATCCTTTCTTTCATTTTATAGAAGGCTTATGGATGTTAGCTGGTCGAAGAGACGTAGAACCATTAGCAAGATTTGTAAAAAGGATGAAAGAGTTTTCTGATGATGGTAACTTTTTATATGGGTCTTATGGTTATCGTTGGCGAAACCAATTTGGTTACGATCAACTACATGACGTTATTCAAAAGCTAAAAGAGAATAAATGGGATAGGCGAATAGTTTTATCAATGTGGGATCCTGTGCATGATCTTCATTATAAAGGCAAAGATGTTCCTTGTAATACTCAAATATATTTTAAAGCCTATCCAACAAAAGAATTAGGTGAAGAGCATAATCAAATTAAATTAGATATGACTGTATGTTGTAGATCTAATGATTTAATTTGGGGTGCATATGGGGCTAACGCAGTTCATTTTAGTATGCTCCATGAATATATAGCAACAATGTCAGGATTAAGTGTAGGTTGTTATCATCAAATTAGTAATAATGCTCATGTTTATTTAGATGTTTGGAACGAACTAGATAAGAAACTTTCTAAAGGTATCTCTCCTCATGGCTATGAAGTTAACCCAGAGATAACATGGCAGGACTTAATACAAGATAAACAAAACTTCGATAAAGATTTAAATTATTTCTTTAACCTGTTTTGTTCTAGTAAAGATAACAAGGAACTAGGTGGTATGTGGATAACCCCAGATCACTTTAGTAATATGAAGACATTCGCTTATACAGCGATACCTCTTGTTGAGGCATGGAACTATTATAAACAAAAAGATTATAAACATGCCATACTGCAAGCCTCAACTATCCAAGCACCAGATTGGAGAAAAGCATGTATGGAATGGTTAGAAAGAAAGGAAGAGAGAGCTAAGAATGACTGAGAAACGTAGTAAGATAATACAAAAAGTTAATGTATTAGCTAACGATGATGTTAGTGCTTTGCATGAAGCAGAAAAGTCTTATGGAGATAGTTGGAAAAAGCGAGGTGGTATAGGTGCTTTTATGATGTTAGCTAGGAAGTGGGATCGTATAGAAAACCAATCAAACGATTATACTTACGATATCTTTTTAGCTTTAGAGGAGGATCAGAGACCAGAAGGGCTTATAGACGATATAAGAGACCTTAGACGTTATCTGCTCTTAGTCGAAGCACAAATAGCTTTACAAAAGAATGCTAAATAAGGTAAACTCTTTCCCAGAGAAAGGGAAGAAAGCATTGCCAAAATATAAAAATCCTTTACAGGATCCTCTGTTCCCTCCTGATAGTACATGGACAGTTCCAGAAGTGCTACCAGACTTATCGAAAGCTAAAGAAATAGCTATTGACCTTGAAACATGGGATCCTAACTTACGATCTAAGGGTGCAGGTTGGGCGAAGAAAGATGGGCATATCGTTGGTATCGCTGTAGCTACTGATGGTTGGGAAGGATATTTTCCAATACGACATAGATCAGGGGGCAACTTAGACGAAAAAGTTGTTTTTAATTGGTTAAAAGACATGGTATCTACAGATGCAGATAAGATTTGTCATAATGCCTCATATGATATTGGTTGGCTAAAAGCAGAAGGTGTTAATGTAAAAGGTCGTATAATCGATACTATGATCGGTGCACCTCTAATAGATGAAAACAGGTTTAGCTATGCTTTAAATGCGTTAGGTAAACATTACTTACAAGAAACGAAAAGTGAAGATTTGTTACGTGATGCTGCAGAAGCATGGAACGTAGATCCAAAAGCAGATATATCAGAACTACCACCTATGTATGTTGGTCCATATGCAGAGCAAGATGCTGCGATGACATTAAGGTTATGGAAGTTTCAAAAACAAGAATTATCAAGACAAGACTTATGGTCGATATTTAATTTAGAAACATCGATACTACCATTACTTATCGAAATGAGGTTTAGAGGTGTTCGTATTGATTTAGACCAAGCAGAACGTATGTCTAAAATGTTCAGGGCTAAAGAAGAAGATGCTTTATTACAGATAAAAAAGCTAGTTGGATCGAATATAGAAATATGGGCGAATGCATCTATAGAAAAAGCATTTAAGAAATTAAAACTACCATATAACTTTACAGAAAAAGGATCACCCTCCTTTCAACAATCATGGTTAGAAAACCATGAACACGAAGTTCCAAAGCTAATTGTAAAAGCACGAAAGATGAATAAAGCAAGGACAACATTTATCGACGGAATGCTTATGAGTAATCAACAATCAGGTCGTCTTCATGCTGAACTACATCCACTTCGTTCTGATGACGGTGGTACGGTTACAGGTCGTTTTAGTTACAGTAATCCTAATCTACAACAAGTTCCAGCAAGGGATCCTGAAATAGGTACGGCTATCCGATCATTATTTATTCCTGAAGAAGGATGCCAGTGGGGTGCTTTTGATTACTCTCAACAAGAACCAAGACTCGTTGTTCATTATGCAGAGATGATGGAACTTCGTGGGGCAAAAGAAGCTGGGGATGCATTTAGAGATGGAGATGCAGACTTCCATCAAGTCGTAGCTGATATGGCAGGCATACCAAGAAAGCAAGCAAAGAATATAAACTTAGGATTATTTTATTCTATGGGTGTTCAAAAATTGTCTAGTAGTCTAGGGTTAACGATGGAAGAAGGAAAAGAATTATTTAGCCAATATCATGAACGAGTTCCATTTGTAAAAGCCCTTAGTGAACGAGCTATACGACGTGCTGCAGATCAAGGCAATATAAGAACATTATTAGGAAGACGTTGTCGTTTCGATAAGTGGGAACCAATGCAGTTCGGTACACGAAAAATTATGGATCATAAAACTGCTTATGCTGAACATGGTAATGCTATTAAAAGGGCTTTTACACATAAAGCTATGAATAGATTAATACAAGGTAGTGCCGCAGATATGACTAAGAAAGCAATGCAGTTATTATTCGAAGAAGGAATTATACCTCATATACAAGTTCATGACGAATTAGATTTTTCTGTAGAATCAGAAGAACAAGCAGTAAAGATAAAAGAAATTATGGAACATTGTGTAGAAATAAAAGTCCCTGTAAAAGTAGACGTGGAACTTGGACCAAACTGGGGTGAAGCTAAAGATGCTTCTAAAGTCATAGCTCATGCTGAATCTGTTAGAGGTTGGACGAGAGGTTCTGAGTCAGATTATACAAAGCAAGCAGTATAAACATTTTATTCTTATATAATTCCATTTTTATTTTTATTATAATAAATAAAAAGGAGTATTAAATGTCCGAAAAAACTATAACGATGCCTATCATCATGGCTGTTGTCGCATGGCGAAAGCTACGAGAGTTAGGTGCTAAGAACGAAGCAGATCTAATCGCTGCAAACCTTATAGGTCAAGGAGTTGAGCTAGAAGGTGCTACTGCCGATGAGACGTTCGACTTTTATTCTGAGTATCTAATTACACACGGAATGTTATCCGTCGAAACGGCAGAAGAAGATTATAAAAACACTTGGAAAATCATACATGGAAAGGGAGAAAGCGATGAGTGAACAAGAAAAAATAGAAAGAAGAAATTGGATGTCTAAAGAACAGAAGATTCAAGTAGCAAGGAAGTTATTCGCAAGTATGCGTGGTCAATATATAATTGGTCAAGCCCTCTATATTGCGATAAAAGAACTAGATAAAGTTCCTGGAGCAATGAAAGAAGTATCGAATATTGAAGATATGAAATTATTAATGTATAATTTATTTCCTATGTATAAAGATACTCAAGAAATAACTGAAAATATTCATAGTGAGTTTCCAACTACTCAAAGTCCTTACGATAGTAATGGCGATGAGTCGGCATAAGAAACATTATTTTTAGTTTTTATTCATTTAATATTTTTACTATAATAAAAGAGTAGCATGGGGTAAGTACCTCTATCTCCCATGTTATTTGTTAAAATGTTGCAACGTACTAGAAGTGGGGCGATAGCATGAGGTTAGACAGAGTTGTTATCGGAATATCAGACCCTCTATGACTTCGACGGAAGTCACTCGGTAATGTCCTACTTCTAGTACACTTTTTAGGGTGCTATGAGGTTGAGTACAACAGATAGCTTAATGAGGGGCAAAATACTTGCATACCGACCTCTCGCCCTACACTTTTAGAAAGGAAGAAATATGGCAGATATATGTTATGAGTTAGAGGCTAAGTATGAAGTAACTTCATGTTATTTATTAGACTTTAATGTAAAAGATGTTTATGCATGGTGGATTAAGTATGATACCTTATATGTTCAGCATAAGCTAGGTGAACCTATATCAAGGTATAAACCTAATTTTCCAGGTCGTACAAACGACTTTAAACATGCAAAAGAGTTTTATCAAAACTCTGCACCTGTAGAAGAAAATCCATTGAAATATTAGAAAGGAAGAAAGATGGCAATTACTTGTCCAAGATGTGGTCATGGCATACACCAGTTTGATATGACCCCTTTTAAAATTTTAGAATTAATTGTTAGCTTTGATTGGCGAAGTTTAAACGATGATGAGATTACTCTTTATAAGCCTGTGTTTGGTAAAGTTCCCTTAGATGGAGCGAGGGCTTTAGAAACATCAGATGGCACTCGTTTATTTATTATTAATAATATGACCCTGTATTCTTTTGAGCTAGGTACTACTAAATCTCAAGGTAAGTGGGTCTTGCTTCATGTGACTAATCAGGAGGGTTCTAATGGAAAATAGATATTATGTTAAAGTAGCTATTAATAGAGATCTTAACAAATTAGTAGAGTTTATGATCGAAGCTGATAATGAAGAGCAGATTAGAAAAGTAATAGATAATAAACACGAAATAATAAGAATGGATTGGATAGACTAATGAAACAAGTAAATCAAGACACTATTACATTAGAATGGTGCACAGAAGATGTTATGCAACAATGCCCACTATTAACTAAAGATCAAGCTCGACAAGTATTGCGACGTTGTTTAGAAAAACATGATGCTTGTGTAGGTCTTAGTTGGGATATAATAGAGTGTCATGCTGATACTCTTTTTCCTTATCGAGGAGATTCTANATGAANCATTTTAAACAAAAANCNTATGGTCGNTCAANAGGTATAGCANCTGANTAACCTTTTAGAACAGATTATCCAACAAGATTGGAGAGGTCTATCAGCAAGTGATCTACAAACTTTCCAAGGTGTTGAATCAGATGGTGCAAGAATATTAGAAACAGAACATGAAACATATATTTTACATCAAAACACTTTAGAAGTTTACTCTCACGAAAACCATAGTATGATTCAATATGAACTCAAGCTAGTCAATATACTGGAGGTAGATGATGCAAGTGCCGTATGATTATTATACTCTCGAGGGCTTGATAAGGAAGTGGCATGAAGATCGTAACCTTATTGAGGGTAGTACAAGTAAAGATCAGGTTCTAAAACTTTTAGAAGAATTAGGCGAGTTATCCCAAGCAGTTATTCAGGCAGACTCTTACGATACACCAGAAGTCCCAAAGGCTTTGATAGCAGATGCTATTGGTGATATGTTAGTTATTATGATTAATATTTGTATGCGAAATAATATGTCTTTAGTTTCTTGTATGGATTATGCTTACGAAGAAATTAAAGATAGAAAAGGAAAATTGGTTAACGGATTATATATTAAAGAGGAGGATCAAAATGAGGATGCCAATGGATTTAACAACTAAGCGAATTAAGAAAGTATTAGTAGAGGCTAATCAAAGAGATTTAGCAGAGATCTTATACGATGCTCATACTATTTGGGATATAAAAACATTTACTGCGTTAGGCTTTCCACCAAAGTATGTAAAGAGTTTCATTCGTACTTATAAATCTGATGGCTCTCATAAAGGAAATATCTATGCAGACGATGGTTCAATTATAAAAGAACTCGAAGGAGTTTCGTCTCATAGAATTGTAGAAGATATGGCACGACGTTTTAATCTTCATACTGCTCTAGAAGCATCATATATGAAAGCAGGTCGTGGTAGTTCTTTAGCCGTACTTACCGACGCAGTTTTAAAACATGTAGAGGAGAATGTAGCATGATACTTTCAACAACAGGTTATTATCGTATTCGTATTAAAAGACGTGGGGACCACGGATCATCATTCATTGGTTCGTATCGAACACGAGAAGAAGCAGAAAAGAGATTAGAGTTCTTCTCTGCTCCATTAAAAAACAAGAACTTTTATTCAATCAATATTGAAGAAATGGAAGATACACTTAGCTACAAGTTTAACGATAAAAAGCATAGTTTTCCTATATAAATTGCCTTTTTGTTTTAGTATAATAAAAATAAAGAAAGTAGAAAGGATATTGCTAATGTATTGTAAAGTATGCGATAATGTTATCTCGCCCCCTCGCAGGGCTAGTCTTGGGTATGATACCTGTTTATCTTGTGGCGATAAAGAAGCTAAACAAAAAGTTCATACTGTTGTTCCTATGCATAAATCTAATTATGTTCTTGTGACTAACCTTTCGGAGTTAGTTAATATAAATACGAAAGGAGCATAAGCATGACATGGAAACTATTAGAGGAGGGTCATGGTTTCGGTTATGTCGAATATTGGCACCCAGAAGATATTGCTCACCCAGAGTATCCTACGGAGATACCTGATGATCATATAGATTATATGGATGCAGAGTCTCAAGTTGTTTCTGCTTGGCAAGATGCTAACCATACTTACGTTATTCATCATGTCTTGGACGAAACTTTTAATTATTTCAGATATCCAAAGGAGGGACAGTAATGATAGGTAATCCAGATGATGTATCTAATCAAGTAATTGCAAAGATAGAACGATGGTTAAAACATGAGATTAGTCATCAAGCCCCTGTAGTTGATGGTGAAGAAATTCTTACTGATGGTACTGAGGGTATTTGTGAGGGTCGGTATGAATGTGCTGTCTCTTTATTAAAACAAGTCGAAAAATGGAAGAAGGAGGTAGGACTATGAGTGGATATGATTCAGATGCTCTTGATGAAGCATGTCAAGAAATACTTGGTCATGATAACTGGGGTTATGTAGATAAAAATGATTTGAAAAAACAATTTGAGCATTATGATAAAGTAAAAGATAATATTGCTCATATCGTTGTGTTCTGGAAAGAACCAGAAGAGTATGATGTTAAATTAATTAAGAGATTGGACGAGTGGGATGAATAACGGTAAACCAAAATTTTTATTAAAAGTCACTTACCCAGATCAAACTGAAGAATACTGGCATGATCCTATGTGTGTTATTATCCCAGACCTTGCTCGTCTTCAAAAGATCCATAATAATAAGCTCATTCTACAATGGCTTGATATAAGACAAACAGGTATGAATTTAGGAAATATTGTTGATTCATCTGAGCCACGAGAAGTATGATGAAATATCTTACCGAAAAAGAAAGAGAGTTTAAAATTAAATTTATTGTCGAACAAGAAAAGAATGCAAAGAACTCTTGGAAGTGGGTTGAAAAAGCAGACGATAAAACGATTAATGATCTTTATGAGTATTGGACTCAAGAGATGTAGAATCAAGTATGGAGGAACCTTGATTCTACACTCATTTACAGGGGAGAAATAAACGATACTTAACGATACGTTATTTTTTGAATCAGTAAAAGCATTATTTTGTTATAGTAATCGTTTTTTATATCTCTTATTATAGTAGTAAGTTAAATATTAACCATTAATTTAGAAAGGAAGAATAATGGCACATAATATCGAAACNATGGCTTATGCAAATGCAAAGCCTTGGCATGGGTTAGGAACAGAAGTTNCTGATACCCTTACTCCAGCTCAAATGCAAAAAGCTGCACAGCTTGACTGGACAGTTAGTAAACGACCAGCTTATACATTAGATAAGCCTGAGTGGTCAACCGAAAATGGTCAGATCGTTGGTGATGTCGGTTTACTCCAAGCTAGTGGACATCACTTCATTGTTAGGGATAGCGATAATTCAGTTTTATCGCAGTGTGGCGAAAAATACATACCTATCCAAAACAAAGATATCTTCGACTTCTTCGTTAAGTTTACTCAAGCAGGTCATATGAAAATGGAGACTGCTGGTTCTTTACGAGATGGTAAAGAGATTTGGGGTTTAGCCAAACTCGAAGATGATTTCGAATTAGCTGGTGGCGATGAAGTTAAAGGCTACCTCCTCATTAATCAGCCTCACGAAGCAGGCAAAGCAATGACGATTAAGTTTACACCGATCCGAGTTGTTTGTAACAATACTTTGACTATGGCATTGCGAGGCGAGGGTACTGCACTGCGTATGCCCCACGTCAAAGAGTTCGATGAAGATGTCCGAGCTGCAGCAGAAGAAGCACTTGGTCTCAGTAGTCAAGCAATAACCGACTTCAAAGAAAAGTCCGAGTTCCTTGCATCTCGTCAATATAAACAAGAATCAGTTCTTAATTATATTGCTGAGTTGTATCAACCTTCCGTACTTGTTGATAAAGCCAAAGCACTTACTGATGATGAATTCGTTATGCAAGAGCAGTTTAATGCTACAGCGACTCAGGTCCTTCAAAACATCGATCTAAGTCCAGGTGCTACGATGAAGTCAGCCAAGGGAACTTGGTGGGGTGCTTTGAATGGTGTGACTTATCACGAGGATCATCAGAAAAAGCAGTCAGCTCCTGGTAATGCTCTTCATTCATCATGGTTTGGCGTTGGAGCAAACAGGAAAGCCAAAGCATTAGACAAAGCTATCGAATATGCAAACGCATAGCTTGGTCGACTATGTCCAGTTGATTCTGGACATAGTCATTTTATTTACGACATAACAGTTCCTTTCGCCCCACCATGAAAATGGTGGGGTTTTTTTACGAGTAAAAACAGTATCTTGTAATATTAATCGTCGGCTTTCTATACTATAATATATATATTAATAATTTAGAAAGGAAGAAAAATGTACATACAAGAACAAGAAGATCGTGATTTTATTTACGCATCACCCCAAGATTGGGATCGAGCCGAAGCTAGAGAGATTGGCTCCCAAAACCCTGATAGAGCTTATATCAGTACAGGTAATGATGTTTGGCACGTTAACCCATTTTGGGGTAAGTATGATAAGTGGGGTAATCCTTTACGAAAAGAAGCCCCTCATTCTCGTATTCCTCACCCAGAGGATATAGACTCAGATTACATTGATGAAGAGTTAATTGAGCAGTTAAAAAAAGAGGAGAATTTATAATGTATGCACTTTATGCACACCGTGAAGGAATGACTAATATCTTTATCAGGACATTCAATATGCTCTGCCAAATGGATGATGTAACTATTGAAGCAGGCTCTGGTCCTGATCACGTTGGTCACATAAAATATCATTCTTTCCCAGAAGGCTACGAAGCATTCGCCCTTAATCTTGATACAGGTGAGCTAAACCATTTTGTTGATGGCTGGGCTCTTGTTCAAGACGAGGAGATTCGTCAAGGCTTCTTTTGTAGCTTTTCCTGTTTCGCTTAACTAACTTGGGGCAGAAATGCCCCAATGTCCCTCCTGTTCACTTTTAATGTTTTAATTTCTAAAACTCACGTCATAATCTCATAATCTCATAATATCTTCTGTAATGCTCTGTGGCTCTTGGTTCTTGGCTATGATATTTGTTTTCAAGATATCATAACTGTTAGTCATAGATAAAGGGTCGGGAGAAAAGTTTTTTGTTTTTAGAATAAAAAACCATTGTATATTACTATTGTGTCTGGTAAGATATAAGGAAAGAAAACAAAGAAAGTGAGAAAAGGTCCTATTGATGAGAGATCTTGTGTACACTCCAGTTTCGCCATCAGAATGTGGAAATTACTGGGTTTGCTCAGATGGTAAGAGACACCGACCATTACTACCAAAGCACAAAAAGTTTTGTAGGCTCTATGTTGAAGGAATGTCTGCTGCAGCTGCAGCGAGAAAGTCAGGCTTTACAAAGGACATGATTGGCTCAAAAGTTCAAGGTTCTGCAATGCTTCGTAAGAATCCACTGGTTGGCAATTTTATTATTGAGCTTTTGGAAAAGCAGAAACAACGAGCAGAAGTTAGTGTTGACTCACATCTAACAGAACTTTCCCATTTGCGTGATGAAGCGAAGGATTCAGGGCAAATTGCTGCTGCGATCTCTGCCGAGGTGTCGAGGGGCAAGGTAGCAGGCTTGTATATAGATCGGAAGGAGGTCATGGTTTCAAAGATGGAAAGCATGAGTTCAGAGGATCTTGTTTCAAGGATAAAGCAAATTGTAAATGGAAGCAATATGAAAGTAGTGGAGCATGAAGACAGAAAAGAGCCTGTATCAAACGCTGAAGAACAGCTTACCCAAAGTTCACTGGCAAAGGATTGAAACAGGAGCCCTTGGCACAGGAGTGCCTGACGTCAATGCTTGTTGGCAGGGCAATGAGTTTTGGATTGAACTCAAGATAGGAACGATACAGTCAGTCAATCTATCAGCCCAACAATGTGCATGGCACACGCGTCGTGCAACTCGAGGAGGCATCTCTTGGATTCTTATCCATGACCCTTCAAAACATCAAATTTGGTGCGTTCCAGGCAGTCAGTCAGTCAGTCTAAGAAATCGTACCCTCTGTTCATCATCACCCACCATTCATCATCAACAACATCCGTTTGACTGGAAGCTCGTGCTAAAACAATTTTGTTTGACTGACCGAATGACTGTCTGATTGACTGATTGACCGATTGATTGATTGATTCGGATCCAGGCAGCAGGAATCATTTTGTCATAAAAAAGATTTAAAAATCAGTAATTAATACTTTACTATAGTAAGAGTATGGTATATGATACTGGTATAACTTAATTTAAATAGAAAGGTAGAAAGTTATGAAAAAATCTAAAAAGGTAGCTCCTGTCGCTAAATCTCCTGTAGGTAACTCTGGTATCCCTGCTCCTGCTAAAAACGGTTTTAATAATCGTAAAGTTACTTTGATAACAAAGGTTATTGAAAATCGTAAGATAGCTGGTCAGGCTATGATTATTCTAAATACTATTGAAGCTCTTGGTGGCTCTGCTACTCAAGGCGAGGTGGTTGATAACTTGCTCGCGAATGGTTTAAAAACTGTTCAGTCGCCAAAAAGAATTTATGATTTCTATCGTAAGTTATTGGTCGAGGATGAGTATATTAAACTCGATGCTTAATGATTGAGGGAGCTTCGGCTCCCTCTTTTTTTGCCGATTGCACCTGATTGACTGACTGACTGGGTTTCATCATCATAGCCTTTCATCAT
>FUFK010046352.1_pt1 | contig 38855 bp, 37 predicted proteins | sample 1021851 | NCBI WGS metagenome assembly FUFK01 (sample SAMEA51879418, study PRJEB19060) | metagenome
AGTGCCCGTGAGCGTGCAAGGGTGGCGATGCAGGCGGCGAAACAAATCCAGCAAACCGAACTCAGGGAAGATCCGAGACATCCGGAATATCAGCATGTTTCAGTGGTTCTAGAAGCTCTTAAGAAAAAATCTGGAGTGAGCCTCCCCCTTGCTAAAGCAGAATATGCTCCCGATGGATTGGGGAGTTCTGGAGCAATTAAGAATGCTAAAAAGAACCAATGGACCTGGAATGTCAGTTCCTCTTCCATAGCTTATGACCCCTCAAATCCCCCAACTTATAGAGAATTTGAAAAATCCCTGGAACCATTCCAGAAACGATAAGTTGTCCTGAAAATCCTTGGGCACCATTCCTGCAGGATTCTACTGATGAAGCAAATCTTCTAAGGAAGGAAGTTGAGTCTATTTAATTGAAGAGGCTTACTCGTTGCCTGGAAAGGAAATCAGATGAAAATGATCAGCGGATACCTTGGTCCCGATTTAAAGGTCGAAGGAGATGTGGAATCGAAGGAATCGATCCGGATTGATGGAGAATACAAGGGGAACATCAATAGTCAGAGAGAAGTTACCATTGGGCCTTCTGGAGATGTTGAAGGAGAAATTCACGCTCCGATTATCAGAGTCAGTGGATCAGTGAAGGGAAGTTTGCATGCATCCCGTCTGCTTGAATTACTTGGAGAGGCGAGAGTGCAAGGTGACCTGAATACCCCGCCTGGAGGGTTGAGTATGGAGCCCGGAGGTGCCTTTGAAGGGAAGTTCGTAATCACACCTGGAACGGTTTCATCCGGNAATGATTCGGTGGGAGGATAAAACCAGCCNAGAAAGTTCTAGATTTGTTATCTAGGAGGCGGCAGGAATACCTGGGGCTTGAGAAGGTATTTCGGTCGCAGGTTTGTCAGCAGGAGGTGTTGCTGAATTAGCAGCCGTTGATGGCTTCAAGTCAGAAGGCTTATAAGTCCCCGCAGAGTTCAGGGAATCCTCTGTCTTCATCATTGAGGCAAATCGAGGATTTTTCAGAAGGCTCAGCATTTCTTTCGCAGTTTCTTTGTCAGCCAGTTTTTCTTCAATCTGATCCGTTAACTCCTCAAGATTTTTCAATTCCAGTTGTCGTGCTTCCGGAAGTTTCAACAGGGTCTGTTTCTCTCCTTCCGTAAGTTGATTCAACTGCTTTTTGACTGCTCCGACAAATCCTTTCACCGCAGCTTCAGGAAGCGCATCCTTCACCAATAGTCCCTCGATCCGTGATAGGACCTTGAGGTATTTTGATGTTTTGTCCTTGCTGATGCCATCTCCCTGAATTTCTGCAACTGCATTTTTTTTNCCTGCCAACGATTGACTCGCGCTCTGCATCGCAGGTGCATTGATTTCAGCCTTTTGCTGGGAGGGTGAGGGATTCTTTTCCTGGGTGATATTTTGATTCTGGACTTGCATCCGTTTTTTGTCGAATGGGTTGATTTGGTTCCGAAGTTGGTCATTCAAATAGCAAGCCAGCCCCTACGCTTTCATTCGTCTTGATCAGCAAAATATCCATGATGATAATAATTGTTTCGCCTCATCCCAAAGATATCCTTAAAAAAATGCTGCTGATACCCGCAATCGACTTGAAACAGGGGAAATGCGTCCGTCTTCTTCAGGGTCAGGAAGAGGAGCAAACCGTTTACTCTGATGATCCCGTAAGTCAGGCACTGGAATTTCAGAAAGCAGGAGCCCAGCGGCTCCATTTGGTGGATCTTGATGGTGCCTTCCGGGGGCGCGGAGAAAATCATGAAACCATCGGAAAGATCATCTCCGCGTTGAACATCCCGGTTCAGGTTGGGGGAGGGATCCGCACTCCTGAGGATGTTGAAACCAAACTCAAATTGGGTGCTGATTCTGTGATCATTGGGACGATGGCAGTGAAAAACCCTGAGCATTTTGAACAAACTCTGGAAACTCATGGGGGTGATTCAGTCCTTTTGGGGATTGATGCAAGAAACCGCCGGGTGGCAGTGGAAGGCTGGAAGGAAGGAACTGATCTGGAAGATGTTGAATTTGCAAAACTTTGGAAATCCAAGGGAGTGAAAAGGGTGATCTTTACCGACATTGCCAGGGACGGGATGTTGAGTGGCCCCAATCTGGAAGCCCTTGAGGATTTTACAACCCGTTCAGGTCTGAATGTTACGGCGTCCGGAGGAGTTTCNTCGATCGAGGACCTGAAAAATCTTCGTCGACTTGAAACATCAGGAGTCGATCAGGTCATCGTCGGTAAGGCTATTTACGACGGACGGATCAACCTCAAAGAGGCGCTTGAGTGTTAGCAAAACGAATCATTCCCTGCCTGGATATCAAGGAAGGACGAGTCGTCAAAGGAACCAGTTTTGTCGGACTGCGTGATGCAGGAGACCCGGTTGAACTGGCAGCCCGTTATAACCAACAGTCTGCTGATGAACTGATATTCCTTGATATCACCGCTTCCAAGGAAAACCGGGGTACGACCATTGATCTTGCCTCAAGACTGGCAAGAGAACTTTTTATTCCCTTCACCATCGGCGGAGGAATTTCCAGCCTGGATGATATTCAGTCTCTTGTGACTGCCGGAGCTGACAAGATATCCATCAATTCTTCCGCGCTCAGCAATCCTGGGCTGATCACAGATGGTGCTCGTCGGTTTGGTTCACAGTGTATTGTTGTTGCCATCGACGCGAAGCGTTTACCAAATGAGAATTCTCTATCTTGGGAAGTCTATAGTCATGGAGGAAGCCGGGGAACTGGTCGTGACGCCATCGACTGGGCCAAGGAAGCTGAAGAACGTGGTGCGGGAGAAATCCTTCTGACCAGCATGGACGCTGATGGGCATCAAGACGGGTTTGATCTTGAATTGAATGCTGCNGTCAGCAGTCAGCTGAATATCCCGGTCATTGCATCAGGAGGTGGGGGAACCCTGGATCATTTTGCTGATGCGCTAACCGTCGGACAGGCGGATGCGGTTTTGGCGGCTTCCGTTTTTCATTACGGCACTTATACCGTTTCAGAAGTGAAAACCCANCTCCACCATCGAGGCATTCCGGTNCGTCTGATTCATGATGTTGTTCCATCAGAATAAAACTTTTTCTCTACGAGCGGACAACACCTGTCATACTTCCTAGTGTTTAAAGGCGGAGTCGTAGAATTTACCCACATAAGGTGGATGTCTTTGAATTCAGCGACGAAGTTTAAAGCTTATTTGTTTCACTCTCTATTCCTTCAGTTTATGTAAAATTGAGTTCAATTTTGGTTAAGGAATGATGCCTGCACCTCAAAATCGTTCACATACTTCCGAAGACTTAAATGATGGAATCCTTTCTTATCATAAGCACTACATTCCATANATTTCNCTATAGGCAAATCTCATTTTTCATTGCGATCTTTTTCCTGTTCTCTTTGTTGCTGTTTTCCTCTGATGCGATTGCTTCGGAGGAGTCCTATATCAGAAGGAGTAACCACCAGGTTTGGCAACTCATTCAAAAAAAAATAAGCCCACCCCCAAGTTCTTACCGCCCTGCAGACTTGAGAAAAAGCAGTCATCAGGTGCGATTTCTTGAAAAATCTCCGATCGATTATAAAGAGCGGGACCTTGGTTCCCAGGAAGCCAAGGGTTCCTTCCAGGGGAGTGTGCGTCCCCGATCTGAAGATTTGAATCTGCTTCCACGTTCTCATGAATCCTCAACCTCATTCTACGGCAGTGCTGAAGGAAGAAATGTGATGAATTCAGAAAGATCGATTCCCCAGCCGAGGATCAAAAAAAAACGGAGGACGGAATTACGGCAGACCAATACCCGGATCCAGGAATTGATTACCCAATGGAAATATGAATAAAAGANCGTGATCCATTCAAAAAAAGTTCTTCACTTCGTAGATTCCCTGCTTGTCATACCACCCTCTTGAGGGTTAATCTTTAGAGCATTCCTGAATCCGTCTTTGTGAACTCCCGGGAATGTTAAATTTAACGTTTCCTCGAAAAATTCCTGAGAAAAGTGGCCAAACTCTACTTTTATTATTCTGCCATGAATGCAGGAAAAACCACCACCCTGCTTCAGTCGAGTCACAACTATGCCGAGCGGGGGATGACGACNCTATTGCTCAAACCACTNATTGATGACCGTGAGGGCTTGAACGTCATCCGTTCCAGGGTCGGACTTGAGGCAGAGGCAAANAATTTCGANAAAGACNATAACCTTCTTCAAACNATCGAAGNACAGCATAAAACGAAATCCCTGAATTGTGTTTTGGTTGATGANGCACAGTTTTTAACTCGTGATCAAGTGATTCAGTTAGGGAACGTTGTGGACCGNCTAGAGATTCCTGTATTATGTTATGGTTTACGTACNGATTTTCTTGGGGAGTTATTTGAAGGAAGCCGATCTCTGCTGGCCTGGGCAGACGAATTACGGGAAATCAAAACAGTCTGCCATTGTGGTAAAAAGGCAATCATGACGGTTCGTTTGAATGAGGAAGGAAAACCCTTGCAGGCCGGGGAACAGATCCAAATAGGAGGCAACGAAAGTTACGTGTCGATGTGCCGAAGGCATTTCAAATCGAGTTTGGGGCTATCCGAAATTTAGATCGAAGACTTTGGAATACATGACATTTTCTTAAAACCAATTAGATCCATAAAGGAACCTCCATGTCACAGCATGTTGCCATTGCCGGAGCGACCGGTGCGGTTGGAACGGAATTTTTAAAACTTTTGGAAGCACGGGATTTTCCGATGAAAAGCCTTCGGTTGCTTGCTTCTTCACGATCTGCGGGATCCAAACTGAAGTTCCGGGGTGAGAACTTGGAAGTTGAGGAACTGACTCCGAAATCCTTTAAAGGGATTGATATCGCATTCTTCTCTGCAGGAGGTTCGAGGAGCAAGGAATTCGCACCCCATGCAGTGGATTCCGGTGCGGTGGTNATCGATAACAGCAGTGCTTTCAGGATGGATGAAAAGGTCCCCCTGGTGGTTCCGGAAATTAATCCTAAACAAGCATTTGAGCATCAGGGACTGATTGCCAATCCCAACTGTTCGACCATTCAGATGGTGGTAGCTCTGAACCCGATCCATCGTGCAGCCAACATCCAGCGTGTTGTGGTTTCCACCTATCAGGCCGTTTCCGGCGCAGGCGCCAGTGCGATGGAGGAACTCAAACAACAACTGCGGGCATGGGCAAATGATGAACCGATGAAGCAGGAAGTGTTTCCCACCCAAATCGCGTTCAATCTGTTCCCCCACATCGATGTATTCCAGGATAACGGGTACACCAAAGAAGAGATGAAGATGGTCCATGAAACCCGGAAAATCATGAATGCTCCGAACATGCAGATCTCAGCCACCTGTGTCAGGGTGCCCGTNCTTAGAGCNCATTCAGAAGCAGTCTGGGTNGAGACGGAGAAACCCCTCAGCGAATCCGAGGCTCGTGAACTTTTCGAAAAGGAACCGGGGATTGTCGTCCAGGATGAACGCGAAAGCGGAGGTTACCCGACTCCATGGCATATCACCGAAACCCAGGAGACTTACGTCGGTCGAATCCGAAAAGACATCTCCCATCCGAACGGTCTCACCTTTTGGGTTGTTGCCGACCAACTCTACAAGGGGGCTGCGTTGAATGCGATCCAGATAGCCGAAGTCTTACAGCAGGGTTGAAACAAAAGCCCGTTTTTAANAAANNTCCCTCTCTCTTGACCTACCCTAAAGCCGGAAGCTAAGTTTCGGCTTTTTGGGGATGGTCTCTTTTTGCCTCAGAAATTTAGATCCTGGAATCACGTTTTGTATTTAATACTTCACGGAAAATATTTCCGAGAATTCTGTGTGAATCAGAACCCGTTTTTTATGGATCCTTTCTTTCTTTAAATTTCTGCTAAATCGGTGTTTCCCATGAGAAGTTCGAACCATTTTCGGATTGCCGTTCTTCCCGGTGATGGAATCGGCAAGGAAGTGATGTCAGCCTGCGTAGAGGTTCTGGATACGATTCAGCGAAGAGTGGGAGGGTTTAAGCTGGATCTGGAATACATTGATGCCGGTGCCGAATATTTCCTGGAACAGGGGGTAGATATCACCGAGGAAGCTATGGACAAGGTGAAGCAAGCCGATGCGATCCTGCTGGGCGCCATGGGGCTTCAGGATGTCAGATTGCCCAATGGGACCGAAATCGCACCACATTTGAAAATCCGTACCGAGTTAGGACTGTTTGCCGGGGTGAGACCGGTTAAAGCCTATCCCAATACTCCTCAACGTCTTGCAGATGCGCGTTCCCAGGAGATCGATTTTGTAGTGCTCCGAGAATCCACCGAAGGCTTGTTTGCAGAACGTGAAAAAGGGGTCATTCTCGAAGATCGGGAGGCAAGGGACACAATGGTCATCACCCGTCAAACCTGTGAAAACCTTTTTGATTTCGCCTTCAAGCTTTCACGGCGGCGAAAACAGAAAGGAGGAAAAGGCAGGGTTACCTGTGTTGATAAATCGAATGTTCTACGCAGTATGGTCTTTTTCCGGAAAATCTTTGATGAACGGGCTTTNTTGTTTCCCGATATTCAGAGTGACCACAANTANGTCGACGCGCAGGCTCTGGANCTGATCCGAAGNCCATGGGAATTTGATGTATTGGTGATGGAAAACATGTTTGCCGACATCCTTTCCGATTTGGGTGGTGGATTGGTGGGAGGAATGGGGATGGCTCCCTGTGCNGAAATTGGATTAAAGCATGGGCTGTTTCAGCCGGCCCACGGAAGTGCACCTGATATCATGGGAAAAGATTTGGCCAATCCTACTGCCATGTTTCTCTCGGCAGCCATGATGCTGGAGTGGTTGGGACAAAAATATCAGAATGAGTCCTTGATGAATGCAGCAAGACTACTTGAAAGCAAGATCGAGGAAGGATTCCGTTTAAAAAGAACCCAGCCAAAGGAATTCGGAGGCCCTCATGGATGCTCTGAACACACACGAAATTTATTGGAGATCCTTAAAGATCTNTAGCCNCCAAGAAGNTTAAATTAACTTCAAATGGTNTNNNTCCTGATCAAGAGGAATTTCNTNTCAGGAGCGAAGATGATACTGCGGAACCCCATAAACCATCCCATCTCCCAATTGAGTGATCTGGACCGGTAAAATCAGGTTGCTATGATCCTGTTCGGGATTTTCTTGTAATGTGACACGGGTGTAATTGGCGGTGTAACCGCTTTGGCTTCCATCCGGTTTTCTTGCTTCAAACAAAACCTTTTGCGTCGTACCTATCAGGTTCCCATTTGCCCGTTTCCTCTTTTCACGGCTTAATTCGCGAAGCACCGCCGCTCGATCCCTGATGGTCTCAGGACTCACCTGATCCTCCATTTTATTTGCAGGTGTTCCNGGTCTGGGAGAAAAAGGGAAAACATGGAAATAATGGAAAGGGTGTTCTTCCAACAGTTTTCGGGTTTCATTAAATTGGNGCTCGGTTTCTCCTGGAAACCCCACCATCACATCGGTGCCGATGCAGATGCCCTCAACCTGATCCACGGCTTGCTGTATTTCTTGAATAAACTCGCGTGATTGATAACGGCGTTTCATGTTTTGAAGGATCTGATCCGATCCGGATTGAAGTGGAAGATGGAGAAAGGGAACCAGTTTATGCTGGGAATCATTCATTCTTTCCAGAATTCCTTGAGGCACCGTTGTGGGTTCGATGGAACTGATTCGGATTCTTTCAGGACCTTCCAAACGATGAAGGGAATCGATGATATCCAGNAGGTTTTTTCCCTGATCACGATAAGTTCCGATNTTGACNCCAGTCAGGANGATTTCTTTNACTCCCTCTTCATTCAGTAGTCGGGCTTCCTCCATCAGGTTGTTGAAATCCCGATAGCGAGAACGACCTCTTGCAAAAGGGATGATGCAAAACGAACACATGAAATCGCAGCCATCCTGGATTTTCAATGAAGCCCTGGTTCGGAATTCCCAGGCATTGGCGGAGCCATCCAATTCTTTTACATTCCCTGTTTTGGGGATGATGGGAGCNTGNAAAGATCCTCGTTTGATTCCAGGAATCAGGACCTGGTTCCGGCCCTCTTGTTCCANGCCGTTGATGTGATCCGGGAGGTTCATCTTTTCCTCGTTTCCCAGAACCAGTCGAACCCCTGGGATTTCTGAAATCCTGTTACCGTCCATTTGTGCGTAACAGCCGACCACGGCAATGGAGGCTTTTGGATGCCTGCGATGGAGTGATCGGATCAACTGCCGGTTCTTGGCATCACCCTGTTCCGTGACCGTGCAGGTGTTGACTACACAAAGGTCTGCAGAATCTTCCTCACCCGCGATTTGATACCCTCTTTGTAGTAAGTCACGTTTCAGGATTTCCGATTCAGAATGATTGAGTCGGCATCCTAGGGTTTCAAAGACTACTTTTTTTGATTTGGAACTCATGGAGGAAAGATTAACTCAAATCAGGACAAAACGGGAGAGCAACGAAAATCCCTGAAAAACTCTAGTTTTTGGAGGGTTGTTTAGAAACCGGCATGGTCTTGAGGAAAGTCGAAATGCTGATCGATCGGAGGGTGGCTTCTGTGATGTCATCGATTTCCTTTAAAACCAATCCCAGGGCCTGGCCAATTTCAGTATCGGTTCCCGGTTCAGGAAGCGGCCCCTGGTCATTCCCGAAGTCTTCAAAGATGGAGACCACATCATAGAGGGTCGTTCTTCTCGGATTACCGATGAAACGGTGCCCTCCGCCAGCACCCCGGATGGAACCGACCAGCCTGGCACGGCTCAGGTCATGAAGCACTTTAACCAGATGATTTACCGAGATCNCGTANTTTTNTGCAATCTCCGTCGCAGANAGATGCTTCTCNGGATCGCCTGCCAATTCCAGNAANGCATACAGCGCATATCGTGTGGCGCGGTTCAACTTCATGGGCGTTTGAGGGGATTTTATTTTGGAAGATTTTTTTCCAGTTGGATGAAAGGCCCTCCTCTCATACCCTGACTGCGGAAGAAGCTCATGTTGAGATGATCATTCCTTGCCAGCATCGTCCGGATTTTTTGAATTCCCTCCTGTTGGAATCGTTCGCAAATCGCTTCGAATAACCGTGTTCCAATTCCTTTGGTACGGGAATCGGGATCAACCCCCAGAGCAAAGATCCAACCGCATGGCGGGGAACCGAATTCCCAGGCACGTATTTCCCCGATGATGAATCCGGTGAATACCTCCGATTCTTCGGCAACCAGGAAAAATCGCTCCTTTTCACGCCTTCCAAATCTTTCGAAAAGATCTTCCCAGTAGAAGGGTTTGCGTAACCCGGTGTTTTTCTCATCCAATTCAATGACCTGAGGCAAATCCTCTGAAGTAGCCTGACGAATTTTGAAAGAAACAGAAGGGTCCATCGGTTTTGCTGGGAAAGTCCTTTTTTCAGGATCGATCTTTGATACTTGACTTACTGGACATCACTCTTTATTTTTTATATCTGCATTTCGGTACAGATTTATTCATATTCTATTTTACAAGTCAACTCCGAAGTTGATGAATCCTTCTGGAGGCTAAGGATGATAAATTTCAACACNTCCCCTGAGCAATATCGTCATTGGGAACTAGAAATTCAAGATCGAATCGCATTTCTCAAGTTGGCAGTGGACCCGGATGCAGGGCTTCATCCCGGATACACACTGAANCTCAACTCCTATGATCTTGGNGTNGACATTGAACTTCATGATGCGGTTCAGAGGCTTCGTTTTGANCATCCTGAAGTTGGGGCGGTCGTNCTGACTTCTGAGCGCGATCGGGTATTCTGCTCNGGAGCAAACATCGCGATGCTGGGGCTTTCCTCCCATGGCCACAAGGTGAATTTCTGCAAATTCACCAACGAAACCCGCAATGAAATTGAAGACGCCAGTCAGCATTCCGGACAGGTTTATCTTTCCGCCCTGAATGGAACCGCAGCCGGGGGAGGCTACGAAATGGCATTGGCTACGGAGCACATCATGCTCGTCGATGACAGTTCCAGCACGGTTTCGCTTCCAGAGGTGCCTTTNCTNGCAGTATTGCCGGGNACAGGNGGGNTGACNAGAGTGGTGGATAAAAGGAAAGTTCGCCGGGATCACGCCGATTTTTTCTGCACCGTCTCCGAGGGCATCCGTGGTAAACGNGCTTTGGAGTGGAAACTGGTGGATGAACTGGTTCCTCGATCCAAGTTCCGGGAAACGGTTGAGAAGCGTGCCCAGGAAATTGCAGCACGCACCCAGGAAAAGAAAGAACTTCAAGGGATCCCTTTAACCGCTATCGATCCCCAAATCGATCCGGATCAAATCCGTTACANTCATCTGCTGCTCAAACTCGACAGAAAAAAAGGTTGTGTCGATTTTCATATCCAGGGTCCTAACGAAAAACTACCCGAGTCGATTGAAGAACTTCATCAGATGGGGGATCAATACTGGCTTTTTGCCCTGGGACGTGAACTCGATGATGCGATTCTTCACCTCAGCTTCAATGAACCCGAGTTGGGTACATGGGTTTTTCACACAGAGGGAAATCTTTCAGATGTGGTTGATTATGAGCAGTTTCTTATGGACCAATCCGATGACTGGCTGGCCAGGGAAATCATCCTGTTTCTCAAAAGGGTTTTGAAACGAATTGATCTCTCTGCAAGAAGTTTGATTTCCCTGATCGAACCAGGAAGCTGTTTTGCGGGATTCCTTCTTGAGTTGGTCCTGGCTTCAGACAGGAGTTACATGCTTGAAGGGAGTTTTGAAGATTCCGAGGAGCCTGCTCCCGAGATCATTCCTACTTCGATGAATTTCGGNTCGTTACCGATGTGTAATGGACTGACCCGGCTTGAGACCCGGTTTTACAATCAACAGGAGGATCTTGAAAAAATTCAATCANCNCTTGGNAAACCGCTGGATGCAGAACAAGCCCTTGATNTGGGGCTTGTGACCTTCATTCCTGACGATATCGANTGGGANGATGAGGTCCGTCTGGCAATCGAGGAACGTTCCAGCTTTTCTCCCGACGCCTTGACGGGGATGGAAGCNTCCTTGCGGTTTCCGGGGCCGGAAACCTTGGAGACAAAAATCTTCGGCCGACTCAGTGCCTGGCAGAACTGGATTTTCCAGCGTCCNAATGCGGTCGGTGAAGAAGGCGCACTCAAACTTTACGGAACTGGGAAACAGGCAAACTATGCCAAGGAACGGGTTTAACCCACTTTTGGAAAAAAAATTATGAACATCGATTACAGTGAAAAAATTCCCAACAATGTCAACCTCAGTAATGACCGCCGCCTGCAGCGNGCTCTTGAACGTTGGCAGCCCGAATACCTCAACTGGTGGAATGATCTTGGGCCTGATAAGGGAAAAGAACTCGAAGTGTATTTGAGAACGGCAATCAGCGTGGAAAAAGAAGGCTGGGCCCATTTCGACTTTGTCCGAATGCCTGAATACCGCTGGGGGATCTTCCTTGCGCCCGCTGAAGAAAACCGGAAGATCGGATTTGGTCAGCATCTTGGTGAAGATGCATGGCAGGAAGTGCCGGGAGAATACCGTGGAGAATTAAGACGTTTGATCGTTACCCAGGGAGACACCGAGCCTGCATCCGTGGAGCAACAGCGTTTGTTAGGCCATACCTGTCCGTCGCTTTACGATCTGAGAAACCTTTTCCAGGTTAATGTCGAGGAGGGCCGGCACCTTTGGGCNATGGTCTACCTGCTTCANGCNTACTTTGGACGCGATGGTCGAGAAGAGGCAGAAGAGATGCTGGAACGGCACTCNGGCGATCCGGATAAGCCAAGAATTCTGCAGGCATTCAATGAAAAAACCCCGGACTGGTTGTCTTTTTTCATGTTCACATACTTCACCGACAGAGATGGAAAGTTCCAGTTGGCCTCGCTGGCGGAGTCGGGTTTTGATCCTCTTTCACGAACCTGCCGATTCATGTTGACCGAAGAAGCTCATCACATGTTTGTTGGAGAAACCGGGGTTGGCAGGGTGGTTCAGCGGACCTGTGACCTGATGAAAGAACATGACACCGATGATGTCCGACCCTTCGGGGGAATCGATCTCAAGACCCTGCAAAAATACCTGAATTTCCATTTTAGCGTTTCCTGCGATTTGTTTGGCCAGGAACTTTCCACCAATGCTGCCAATTATTACAACATGGGCATCAAGGGCAGATACAACGAATCAAAAATTCAGGATGATCATCAACTTTACGATTCCGCCTATTCGGTAATGGAATGTAAAGATGATAAAATAAGTATGGCGGAAGTTCCGGAATTGAATTCGGTGAACGAGCGTCTGCGAGATGATTATATCGATGATTCTGAACTCGGCCTCAGACGCTGGAACAAGATCATTGAGGACGCAGGAATCGATTTCCGTTTCTCATTGCCACACCGGGCTTTTCATCGGGAAATAGGACAATTTGCCTCGGTCCAGGCCGATCCTGAAGGAAAACTCCTTTCCNAAANAGAATGGGATTCGAAAAAGGAACAGTGGTTACCCAGCGATGACGACCATGAATTCGTTCAATCCCTGATGATTCCAGTAACGGAACCAGGAAAAATCGCAGGATGGATTGCTCCTCCAAAAGGAAAAATCAATCGCCAGCCTTTTGAGTTTGAGTTCGTGCGCTTTCATTGACCGAAAACTCCTGCCGGGATATATTCAGTACAATTTTTCTTTTAGTTTGAATAATTANACTGATTTTTTGAGGGAGAAACATGAAAGAGCATACCTTTCATTTAGACACATNCAGTTCNCCGGCAAAGTTTGAATTTTCGGAAACTTTCAATGTCGTTGTCCCTTTCATAGACCGGCATCTCACCGAAGACCGCGGTGAAAAGATCGCCATTCTCTGCAGCAACGGAGAGTCGGTCCGNTACTCAGAACTCGCAGACCGAATCAACCGTTGTGGCAACCTGCTACTCGGTAAGGGNATGAAGGCAGGAGANCGACTNTTGATGGTGGTCAAAGATGCTCCTGAATTTTTCTATCTATTTTGGGGAAGCATCAAGGCTGGGATCATTCCGGTTCCTCTCAATACGTTATTGCGTAGCCAGGATTTTGCGTTTCTNATNGAAGATTCNGAATGTTCCGGACTGGTGTATTCCGAGGAATTCAGTGTCGAAGTCGAAGGAGCCTTGGATTCCGCCCAGCTCAAACCGGATCTGGTATTGAAGTCAGAATCGGCAAATAAGGGNTTGCAGCAGTTGTTGATGGNTGNTTCNCCGGATTTGGAACCAGCACCGACCCAATCCGATTCCGACTGTTTTTGGCTTTATTCCTCGGGCACCACCGGTCGTCCCAAAGGGGCAATTCACCTGCATNGGGACATGATGGTGACCAGCCAGTATTACGGGGTTGAAACCCTGGGAATAAGTGAAGCGGATGTGTGTTATTCTGCAGCGAAGCTNTTNTTTGCCTACGGTCTTGGNAACGCAATGACCTTCCCGCTTTGGACGGGAGCAACCTGTGTTCTCGATGCGGGGCGNCCNACNCCGGACAGTACCTTTGCCAACATCGAGAGATTCCAGCCCAGTCTTTATTTTGGGGTTCCTACGCTTTATGCCGCACAACTTCAGGCTTTGGAAAGCAAGAAAGTGGATTTTTCTTCCCTCCGCCAGTGCATTTCAGCGGGAGAAGCACTTCCTCCGGATATTTTCAAACGATGGAAAGAAAAAACCGGGACCGTGATCCTGGACGGAATCGGGTCCACCGAACTGCTTCATATTTTCATCTCTAACCGTCCGGATGATTTGAAACCGGGAACCAGCGGAAAGTTGGTCCCGGGGTATGAGGGGAGGATCGTTGATGAAAAAGACAATGAAGTCCCTCCAGGAGAAGAGGGACGNCTTCAGGTCAAGGGTTNATCAAGTTTAAGATGTTACTGGAATAACGAAGAAAAGACCTCTNAAACCATCCAACAGGGCTGGGTCAATACCGGAGACAGTTACCGTGTCGATGAAGAAGGNTTTTTTGTCTATGGAGGTCGGAGNGACGATATGATGAAGGTCGGAGGAATATGGTGTTCTCCTTTTGAAATCGAAGCCAGGTTGGTGGAACACCCGAAAGTGCTGGAAGCAGCAGTGGTGGGCAGGGAAGATCCGTCCGGATTGATTAAACCCGAAGCTCATGTGGTGCTCAACGATCCCGAAAACCAATCGGAAGACCTTTCTGGTGAATTGCTGGAACACTGCAAAAGCGGACTTGCTCCCTATAAATATCCACGTTGGATTCAATTCCTCGAAGAACTTCCAAAAACTGCAACCGGGAAGATCCAACGTTTCAAGTTNCGCAACTGAATTCCGCTAAACATCGATGCCTTCTAAAGTCATGACCCTTTCGAGGGCCATCTCCTCCCACGTCTGCCATGATGATGCTGTGGTTTTGGGTGCCTGTCTCGAGGCGTGCATCCCTTTTGCTGCAGCCCATGAATTGATCCGTCAGCAGTTTAGGGGGTTGAATTTGATTGCACCGATCTCCGACATGGCAACCGATATGCTGATCGGTGCAGGATGTGTCGGACAGGTTACAGGAGCCTGGGTCGGTAATGTCTCAGGCGGGCTTGGACACAACTACCGGCGAAGTGTTGAACAAGNGGTTCCCCATCAAGTGAAGGTTCATGACCATTCGAACTTTTCTCTGGGCATGGCTTTGACCGCCGGGGCCTATGGAATCCCATTCATTCCGGTTCGGAGTCTTCTAGGATCCGACCTGCTTCGGTCCAATTCAACCTTTCAAGTTCAAGAAGATGAAGAATCGGCAACTTCCTATGTCAGGGTTCCTTCCCTCAATCCTGATGTTGCCCTTCTTTCGGTGCAGCGATCGGATGAAGAGGGGAACTGCCATTTTTGGGGGAATCTGGGGGTTCTCCAGGAAGCGGCTTTGGCTTCCAAAAAAATTATCCTGATCACTGAGGAATTGGTGGACAGNGAAGTGATTGAATCTGATCCGAATCGGGTTCCTTTTCCGGGATTCCTGGTGAAAGCGGTCTGTCACGTTCCCGCTGCAGTTCATCCATCACCGATGACAGGTTTTTATAAACGGGATAATGATTTTTTCAATCAGTACCATCAGCAATCCCGAAACCGGGAGGGTTTCCTGGAATGGCTTGATGATTGGGTCCTGAATCCAGCAAATCATGAGCAGTATCTNGACAAACTGGGAACTTCCCGGAAGGACCTTCAAATCAAAGGAATCCGCCTTTCTGAANCCGTGAACTACGCTGCGGACTGATGATGAATTTTTCGAAACAGCAGTTGATGATCATCGCGGCTGCAAGGGAAATCAGGGATCATGAAGTGGTATTTGTCGGAATGAGGCTGCCGATAACTGCTTTTGGTGTTGCCAAATTGACCCATGCACCAAACGCCGTTGGGCTTTTCGAATGCGGAATCGTCCGGAACCAGCCTGCAAAGGAGATGCTCTATACCATGGCCGATCCNCCNAANCAGAAAGAAGCGGCCTGGTGCAGCGGACTGGTCCAGGTGATGGGACTTTTGCAGGGAGGCAGGGTGGATGCGGGTTTCATTGGCGGAGCGGAAATCGATCGATTTGGAAACATCAACAGTTCCTATATCGGCTCCCATTCCCAACCCAAAGTGAAACTTCCGGGTTCCGGAGGGGCTGCCGATATTGCTGCTCTTTCCGGAAGGCTGATCGCCATCATGAACCATGAACCCAGAAGGCTGGTGGAAAAGGTTCAGTACGTTACTTCTACGGGCTTCCTCGAGGGGGGCGCTGATCGCGAAAAAAAAGGCCTGAAGGGTGGCCCCTCGGCGCTGATTACCGATCTTGGAGTTTTAAAACCACACGGAGCGCAGCATGAACTTCATCTCTCCAGTTTCCATCCTGGAAACGATCCGGATGAAGTCATTTCACAAACAGGTTGGGATCTTCAGCTTAAACCTGATATCAAAGAGACGCCACATCCTACCTCGGACGAATTAGAAGCACTGAGTCAGATTGACCCGGATGGATTCTGGAGTTAAAGCTTTTTTGATTCCAATCATTCCATCCTGATGATTCCTTTTCTTGAGGGNATTGCTCTTGGAGCAAGTCTGATCATCGCCATAGGACCCCAGAACGCTTTTGTAATCCAACAGGGCATTTTGCGTCAGCATGTTTTTCTGGCAGCATTTGTCTGTACCCTCGTGGATGTGGTGCTGATCATTGTTGGTGCTGCAGGGTTTGGAACTCTGATTGCCATCATTCCTTCGTTGAAAACTTATTTTTTGTGGGGCGGTATTCTTTTCCTGATGGGCTATGGCACCCTATCCCTAATTTCTTCATTTAAANATCCTGGTGATGAGGGTTCATTGGGGAAAAACGAGTCTGGATATTCAACAAAAATAAACCGAAAAAGCATCATCATCACTGCAGCTGGTTTTTCTCTGCTGAATCCCCACGTGTACCTCGACACGGTGATCCTTTTAGGAGGCCTGGCGGCTCAGTACGAAATCCCGGAACGTAACTATTTTGCATTTGGAGCGATTATGGCTTCGGTGGTCTGGTTTTACGGCATTGGATATGGCGCCACCCTGGTTGCTCCCTGGTTTGAATCATCCAGGGGGAAACGCATTCTGGACCTTGTGATTGCAATGATCATGTTTGTGTTAGCCTTTGTTTTGATGTTGAATGTATTGGATTGAATTCAGCTGAATTTTCCCCATGTCCTTTATTTCTAATGNCTCNTTCAAATGNACCTTGAAAAAAACGGTTGGTGTCTTTTCCGTTTTATTTGCTTTCCTGCTTTCGGCTCAAGCGAACGTAGTCTGCATGTGCGTCACAACACCGGTTACTTTTTTGGAGGTCATCGATGGAGATAGCATCTGGGTAAAAAAAGAGGGGAGGAAAGTGCTGGTCCATTTTTCAGAAGTCGATGCTCCTGAAATCAATGAACCCGGAAAAACTTTGGAGTGTCCTCAGGATCAGCNAAAAGCCAGGCAAGCCCGNGACCTGATTCAAGANATGCTAACCTCAGCCAAAGAAGTNGGGTTGATCATCAAGGAAGAAATCAGTGAACAAGAGTTAAGAGCTCAAGTCTATGCCGATGGACTGAGCGTAGGTCAGGAATTGCTTTATAAATACCTTGCAGTGGAGGGGCAGGGGAATTGGTGTGAGACAAAGAAATCAGATTAATTCAAGAACTCATTCTCATTGTGATGACATTCAATCTGATGGGACTGACCAAATTTTCTGATGGGTGGAATTTCCTTATCACAGGTCCCTTCAATGGCAATTGGACANCGGTCATAAAACGGGCATCCAATTTCGGTAATCTGGACGACCCGATCGATTCCCGCCTGGGCTTCCTGGGTTTCCATGGTTTCTTCAAGCCAGCCGAGACGTAATTCAGGAACCGATGCAATCAAGAGACGGGTATAGGGATGGTAAGGAGGAGAAAGCACCTGATCGACATGTCCTTGTTCGACCACACGACCGGCATAGAGGACGACGATTTCATCTGCAAAAGATGCGACCGTGGATAGATCATGACTGATGAACACGAACGAGACTCCTGTTTTCTTCCTCAGGCGTTTCAGGAGTTCAATGACATTGGCGCCGACGATNGAGTCCAGTGCCGAGATCACTTCGTCGCAGAGGAGAACTTCGGGTGACGCGGCCAAAGCTCTGGCCAGATTGATTCTTTGCTTTTGACCGCCTGAAAGTTCATCAGGATAGCGTCCTGCAAAATCCTGTGGAAGTTCTACCATATCCAGAAGTTCAGCGATCCGTTTTCTTTTTTCTCCCCCTCTTAATCCGAGGTAGAATTCTAACGGTCTCCCCAAAATCTGGTCGATCCTTTGCCGGGGATTGAGAGCAGTGTCAGCCATTTGAAAGACAAATTGAACCTTTTGCAATTCGGANCGGTTTCTGTCCTTNAAATCAGGTTTCAGTTGGTCTCCATCAAGCAGAACTTCTCCCTGGCTGGCGGGAAGAAGACCGGACATGACTCGGGCCAGGGTCGATTTTCCGCANCCNGATTCACCGATCACTCCAACGGTGTGACCCCGCTCAATCGCAATATTGACGTCTTTCAGAACCCGAGTTGCCGGCACACCATTCATTTTCTTCCCATAACCTGCAGANAAATTTNNAACTTCCAAAGCAGGAACCTCACGTTCATGCTCTCCAGTCATTTCATCACCCTGGCCGGCAGCAGGAGGGGGTCTCACGGCGTTCATCAAACGCCGGGTATAGTCATGTCCCGGTTGNTTGATCACCTGTTCGGCACCTCCATGTTCCTGAATTTCACCGGCATAAAGTACAACAATGTCATCAGCAATTTGTGCCACCACCGAAAGGTCATGGGTGACATAGATGGCGGCTGATCCCTCTTGTTTAATCACCGATTTGAATGCTTTCAACACTTCGATTTGGGTGGTGACATCCAATGCGGTCGTGGGTTCGTCCAACACCAGGAGATCTGGATTTCCGCAGAGTGCCATGGCGGCCATCAGTCTTTGTAACTGCCCTCCGGAAACCTGATGAGGGTAGCGCTTCCCGAGATTTTCCGGATCAGGNAGTTCCAATGCCCGGTAGAGTTCCATTGCTCTCTGGTTTGCCTCTTCCTGGTTCAACTGGCCATGCAGAACGGGAGACTCCGTCACCTGCTCCCCGATGGTGAGGGCAGGATTGAAAGTGGCAGCAGCACTTTGGGCGAGGTAGGCGACCTTTTGCCCTCGCATCAGTCTTTTTTCCTCGGAAGGCATTGAAATCACATCCTGGCCATGAAGCCGNACTTCTCCCGAAGTAAATTCCAGACCAGGTTTGGTATAGCCTAAAGCAGAGAGAGCAATNGTCGTTTTNCCGGAACCGGATTCCCCGATCAATGCGACCACCTCNCCTCTTTCCACATTGAANCTNACNCCCTTNACNATGGNNGTCAGACTTCCATCNTCCTTTCGGGCATCGATTTTAAGCTGGTCGACTTCGAGGAGGGATGCCATCAGATCATGCGGTTTGAGAGTTTNCCNCCGGTATGGGCAGANATATCATCCACGATCAGGTTGATGGAAATGGTGAGGGTCGCAATCGCGAGTGAGGGCATCAAGGGAGCNATCGATCCATAGGGAAGCCCGCCAAGGTTTTCCTTGACCATGCTGCCCCAGTCCGACATCGGGGGCTGAACTCCCAAGCCCAGGAAACTCAGTGCGGATATGAACAGTATGATCCATACAAACCTCAGTCCGAAATCGGTGGCCAGGGGCATAACGACATTTGGAAGGATTTCCCGGGTGATGATCCACCAAAGCCCTTCCCCCCTGACTTTGGCTGCTTCCACGAAATCGCTCACCATCACATCCTGTCCCAGAGAACGGGCGACNCTGAAAACGCTGGTGGCATAGATGAATCCGGTCATGACAATNAGAATCGGAATGGTACTTCCAACTGCNGCGATTACCACAAGNCCCATCATGATCGTGGGTATTGATAAAAAGGAGTCATTAACTCGGCTCAAACTCATGTCCAACCATTCGCTTCCAACTGCAGCGGCGATCCCTAAAGTAACTCCAAGAAGGTAGGCCAGTAAGGTGGCGGCAAAGGAAATACCGATGGTGGTACGTGCCCCATAAAGAATCCTCGAAAGGGTGTCTCTNCCCAGGTAATCCGTTCCNAGATAGGCAACCTTGCTGGGAGGCTGGTAGTCGGTATCCGGATATTCATCCCCTCCCGGTACAATGAACAAAGATTCATCCAGAATGTCGGCCTCATTGTAAGGCGATAGGTAAGGGCCGATAAAAACCATCAGGACCCAGAATACGACAAAGAAAATTCCTATTTTCCCGGTGACGGTGAAACGGATTTTCCGCCTGGGTGGCGCGTCAGGAAGTTCCTGAAAAGTCGTTTTNGTNNCGANCNTGTTGTCTTCTTCAGGCATCTGGAGATTATTTTGGATGGCGAAGACGAGGATTAGAAATGATCGATGCCATGTCGGCAATCATGATCAGAATCACATAAGTTGCACAAAAGATCATCGCGCAAGCCTGNACCAANGGCAGATCCCGGGTCTGGACTCCGTCGATCATCAGTTTCGCCAANCCGGGGTAGGCGAANACNGTTTCAACAATGACCACTCCACCAATCAACCAGGCCATATTCAATGCAATGACGTTGACAATCGGACCGATGGTATTGAGCAAAGAGTGCCTGAGGATGATTCGTTTCCTGGGNACTCCCTTGAGAATCGCCATCTCGATATAGGGTGAACTCATGATGTTCAGGATCGTTGCCCGGGTCATCCGGATGATCTGTGCCGAAACGATGGTTACCAGGGTTAAAGTGGGCATCAGCAATGCCCTGATGAGTTGCCANCCGGTTTCGTTTCCACTCATGTAGGCAATCGACGGGAGCCAGCCAAGTTGAACCGCAAGAACCATGACCAGGATCATGGCTACCAGAAAATCGGGGACAGAAATGATGCTGAGGGTGGTAAAGGTAATAGCACGGTCGATTCTTGAACCAGGATACATCGAAGCCAGCAAACCCAGCCCCATGGCCATCGGAATCGAAATCANAGCGACCATTCCGGCTAATCTCAGAGTATTCACCAGCCTGGGTTGAATCATGACGGAAATTTCCGTTCCAACCGTTCCAACTCCCGTTCCGGCTTTGGACATACCCAGGTCACCGGATAGAAGATTGCCAAGCCACATCAAGTATCGAGTATGGGGAGGTTGATCCAATCCGAGNTGCTCCCTTAAANCGGCTAGGGATTCCGGNGTCGCCATTTGTCCTAANATGATGTTGGCAACATCTCCGGGGAGTAAACTGGTCCCGATAAAGATGATGATCGAAACCACCAGNAGNGTGACCANACCGATTAAGATTCTTTTAANGATCGCTTGAACGAGCATTGAAGAGACGGTTAAACCATTGATAAAAAAAAAGCCTGCGGACTCTCATCACGCAGGCTTCCGATCTTAAATGAATTTAAGACCTATGCTTCCATCCAGGCGAATTCTGGCCAGGTGCATCCTCCAAGGGAACCAAGAGGATTGTCCGGAATACCCTGCACTTTGTTGTTAACACCGTTATTCACGTTGGTGTGGTAGGCGATGATCATACCACTGAACATGTTCACCAGTGCCTGCATTTCACAGAACATTTCATGGCGCATTTTGGGATCTGTTTCCGCAAGGTTCATCTTCAACAGTTGCCCCATTCTTTCATTGTTCCAGAAAGTATCGTTCCATGCCCGTCCAGGACCAAACTGGATATCCAGCATGGAGTTGGCGGTTGGACGCATGTTCCAGGAAACCACGTTCAGTGGTTCTTTCATCCATACCGCACCCCAGTAACCGTCGGTTGGAACTTTTTTGATTTTCAGATCAAATCCGATTTTCTTCAGATTATTCTGCATCAANAGACAGGAATCACCGATACCTGTTGCTACTTCAGCNACATAGAGCTCAGCGGAACTGTAACCTGATCGGTTCAGATGCCATTTNGCTTTGTCAGGATCANATTGTCTTAGTGGAAGTTCGTAACAATGATCCGCCCCATAAGCAGTTGAGATGGGATGATCATTTCCTACTTCACCGTAGCCCTTTAGGATAGAACGAACGATTCTTTCGCGGTCCTGAATGTACTGCAGACCCTTGACTAAATCATCATTGTTTCCTGGAGCCGTGTTTTTCAAACAACAGATACCACCATACCTTCCAGACTTTGTCGTATTGACATAAGTGTTGTTGGATCTCTCGATCAGTTTGATCATTTTGGCATCTACGTCGGTGATCATGTGCATGTCACCGGCAATCAGGGCATTGACCCTGGCTTGAGGATCGGTGATGGCCGTGATTTCGATGGCGTCAAAATTGGCAGTCTCNCTCCAGTAGTCTTCATTTCTGACATGGACCGATTTAACTCCGGGTTCGAAACTGGTCATGCGATAAGGACCGGTACCGTTTCCTTTTTTGAAATCAGTCGTACCCTGCTTGACGATTTTAGCCTGCTTTTCGCTGAGCTTGGCAGGCAGGTCCGAATCCGGACTGTTGAGGATTGCCTTGACGGTATGGCTGTCGACTTTCTTCCATTCCTTGACCTGACTGAAAAAACCNTTNATCACGGAAGGAGTCTTTTCACCAAGATGCCGGTTCATGCTCCAGAGAACATCATCCGCGCTGAAATTTGAACCATCGTGAAATTTAACACCTTTNCGAAGCTTAAAGGTCCATTCGGTAGCATTAGAATTTGGAGAGTATTCTTCTGCCAATTCAGGCTTGAGTTGCATATTGTCACGCATTTGGACTAAGCCATTGTACGCGGCATGGGCTCGGGTATAGTCGATGTTTGAGGTCATCACGATGGGATCCATCTGATCGTCAGGTCCATGTAAATTGGAAGCCATTCTGACAGACCCGCCTTTGCGTGGAGTTTTTGCCATCGCATCGGTTGCTTTCAATAAACTTCCTGCGGCCGAGACGGTAATTCCCAAGGCACCGACCGCTTTCATGAAATCCCTGCGGTTCAGATCACCATCTTTATATTTTTGCTGTAATTCTTTGACATCCTTCATTGACTCTCCTTAATAAAGGGATGAATATTTGATTCGCTTGAATCTTGTTATGGATTTGAATCAGCAATCCAGAAAACCTAAATTCAAATAAATTCAGGTTGAAGTCAATTCAAATAGTTTAATTAATCCTTTGATCAATTAAATTGATGAGATTAAAAAAATATTCCTCAGGAAATTTTTAATTCAAAGGGATAATCCGACATCCTCTCGACGCCTGTTTTGGTTATCAGGACCTGTTCCTCGAGTTTGACGCCTTCTTTACCTCCTTCGGAGCCGATAAAGGATTCCACGCAGAGGGTCATTCCAGGTTCAATGATCCCGTCATAACCTTTTTGTTCAAAGTCATTCCAGTGTTTGATGTTGGGGTATTCATCGGCAAGCCCAACTCCGTGGATCAGGGAGGAGTAGCGGTTGGAGAGAAATTCTTCNGGGATGGGCCAACACTGTTCGGAGATTTCCCGAAAACTTTTTCCGGGTTTGAGGACAGAAATATTATGTTCGATCTGCTCCCGGGCAAACTCAAACAAACGTTTTTGTTCCGATGTTGGGGTGGTTCCACAGATCCAGGATCTGGAAATATCNGAGCAATATCCGTAGGGTCCGATGAGGTCGGTATCAAAACTGATCATGTCCCCTTTTTCAATGGACCTCATGGAACATTCACGAAACCAGGGGTTGGTTCTGGGGCCGGATGAAAGAAGACGTGTTTCGATCCATTCCCCTCCCAGCCTGATGTTGGTTTCATGAAGTTTGGACCAGAGGGCATTTTCCGTCATTCCGGGTTCAAGGTATTCCTGCATGGCACGNATCCCTTCCTGACAGACATTCATGGAAACCTGCATCAGTTTCAGTTCATCATCGGATTTGATGGCCCTTGCGGTTTCGGTGATCTGTTCACCTTCTACCAGTTCAAGACCTCGGGCGCGTAAAGCATCACAACCTGTGTGTGAAAGCGTATCGATCGCCAGTCTTTTGTTTCCCCCACCGTAACGATTCATCAGGTCTGATATCTGTGCGGCAAATTCGATGACGAATTCTTCTCCACGGTTACCCACGCCGAAGAAATAAAACGCAGGAAGCACCCGGTAGTCATCGATGGTGGGCAAATCCTCCGCAAGATGAGGGTGGTCCGCATAATCGAAAAGCACCACGGGACCTTCCAGCGATACAAAAACGCAGCGTGTCTCATAATGGGAGCACCAGATCTGCATGTTGGTGGCATCGGTGGCATACCGTGTGTTGATCTGGTTGAAGAGCAGCAGTCCAGCCACCTCATGCTCAGCCATTTTCTTGCGGAAACGGGCGAGTCTTTCCAGGCGTACCTTGTCAAGATCGACAGGCGGNTCTGAAAATTCCATCGCGCCATGTTGGCGGACTTGATTGGTTTTTCCTGTGGAATTTAAAGATGCGAGTGGCATTTTGTTCTCCTTTCAACCCCGCATGATCTTGGCTTCCGGATCAAAAAGCGGTTGATTCTGGACTTTACATGGACGGAGTTCACCCAGGATTTCAATTTCCCATCCGGTTTCCTGTTCGGCAATTTCCTTGGGAATGTAACCCATTGCTACGGAAACACCGGAAGCATGAGCATATCCTCCGGAAGTGACCCAACCTTTCACCTCACCGTTATGCCAGATGGGTTCGTCACCGATAACATCTGCATCCTTTGCATCGACAACGAAGGTTTTCAGTCTCAGTTTTCCACCAGAATCCTTTTCCTCAATGGCTGCTTCCTTGCCGATGAAATCTGCATCTTTATCATAGGCGACAAAGCGATCAAGCCCGGCTTCCAATGGACCGTAGATGGGCCGGTATTCTCTCGCCCAGGAACCATAATTTTTTTCGAGTCTGAGGGAATTCAAGGCTCGCAGTCCGAACAAACCAATACCGAGGGGTTCACCGGCTTCCATCAGAGTCTGGAAGACGGTTCGTTGATTTTCTGCTTCCATCCAGATTTCAAAGCCGAGATCTCCGGTATAACTGACTCTGCCAACCAGACATTCGCATAGGCCTACCGGCATCAGTTTCATTTCCATAAAACGGAAATGTTCGTTGGAACAATCATAGGATGAGACGTTTTCCATCAATTCCCGGGATTTGGGGCCGGCTATTGCCAATCCGAGCATGGTACTGCTTTGGGGGACAACATGAACATCCAATTCGGGATCGAGATATTCGGTGAACCATCGCAGATGGTATTCTTCGGCAACGCCGGATCCGATCATCAGGAAATCTTCTTCCTCCAACCTGGTCAAAGTAAAATCACCGATGAGTTTGCCGGTTTCGTTGAGCATCGGTGCAAGACGCATCCGACCCTGTTTCGGGATTTTGCACGCCAGCATCTGATCCAGCCAGAGTTCAGCGTCCTCTCCCTGAACCACGTATTTGGCAAATCCGGAGGTTTCCATTAATCCGACCCTTTCCCTCACCGTTTTGACTTCTTCAGAAACCGGTTGAAAATCGCTGGAACGCTTCCAAGAGAAAACCTCCTCGACTCCTTGCGGAGCAAACCAGAGGGGTTGTTCCAGACCAAAGGCTTCACCCATTTGAGCCCCCTTGGAGAGCATCAGGTCGTAGACAGGAGTGGTGCGGAGAGGGCGTCCGGCAGGAAGTTCCTCATTCGGGAATCGGATGGAAAAACGCCGCGAATAATTTTCACGGACTTTGACATTGGTGTAGGATTTGGTAATCCATTCCCCGTAACGGCTGACATCCATTCCCCAGACATCGAAACCCGGATCTCCTTCGATCATCCAATTCGCAAGCGCCAAGCCGACTCCACCGCCCTGACTGAAACCAGCCATCACCGCGCAGGCACACCAGTATCCCGGAAGATCACGNACGGGTCCCACCAGCGGGTTTCCATCCGGAGCAAAGGTGAAAGGTCCGTTGATGATCTTCTTGATGCCTGCGGTTTCAAAGGCAGGAAAATGCTGGAAGCCCACTTCCAGGGAGGGGGTGATTCGGTCCAGGTCAGGGGGCAGAAGTTCCATGCTGAAATCCCAGGGGGTTGCATCAGGTTGCCATGGAACACAGGCTTTCTCGTAGGTTCCCATCAGCATCCCTTTTTGTTCCTGACGTAAATAAAGTTCTCCGTCAAAATCCATTGCATGGGGGACTTCTTTACCACTGGATTCGTTGAATTGTTTCACTTCCTCCATGTCTTCGGTCAGCAGATACATGTGTTCCATAGCGAGGACAGGAAGTTCCAGTCCGACCATTTTCCCTACTTCACGGGCCCACAAACCTCCGGCGTTGACAACATGTTCCGCATGGATGTCTCCCTGGTCCGTGTGAACATGCCAGGTGCCGTCTTCGTTCTGGTGCAGGGCTTCAACTCGGGTTTGTTGATAAATTTCACCGCCTTGTTTCTGGGCGGCTTTGGCATAGGCCCAGGTTGTTCCAGAGGGATCGAGATGCCCTTCGATGGGGTCGTAGACTGCACCGACAAAGTGTTTCGGGTCCATGAGCGGCATGATCTTCGCGGCTTCCTCTGCACTGATGACTTCGGTTTCCATACCGAGGTATCGACCTTTTGCATGGAGGCTTTGCAGCCAGTCGAAGCGATCCTGGGTGCCGGCAAGCATCACTCCTCCGGTGAGATGTAATCCAATCTCCTGTCCCGAAATTTCCTGAATTTCCTCGTAGAGTTTGATGGTATACTGCTGCAGTTGCGCTACGTTAGGATCCCCGTTTACGGTATGCATCCCACCGGCAGCATGCCACGTTGAACCAGAAGTGAGTTCTGAACGTTCAAGCAGGACACAATCTTTCCAACCAAGTTTGGTGAGGTGAAAGAGGACGGAGCAGCCGACCACTCCGCCCCCGATGACGACGGCTTGTGCNTGAGATTTCATGGATTGTTTTTATTCAGAGGATGAAATCTGACAATTTCATTGCCAAGATCACTCAAATAATGCTTTATTTTGGACCTTCTTCATGAATCGAAAAACCTATATTAATGGAATTCATTACAACAACGAATAAAATTTATGGTTTGATTAGAAGAATTCATGTGAATTTACTTTAAATCACCAATTTCGAAAGATTGAATTCAGAAAATATATCCGATGAGTCGATTTCACAATCTTGAGGATTTCAGACAAAGAGCGAAGACTCGTCTTCCAAAAATCATGTTCGATTTCATCGATGGTGCAGCAGGAGGAGAAAACGGATCCTATAACAATTATCATTGCATTGAGCGGATCCGACTCTTACCCAGGGTTTTGAATAATGTTGTAGAAAGGGATCTAACAAAGCCGATTTTTGAGGAAGAATTCAAGCTTCCATTTGGAATCGCGCCGATGGGGATGTGCGATCTGGCATGGGCAGGAACGGACCAGGCCTTGGCTGCCGCCGCCGCTCAGTATCAAATTCCCCTCTGTCTCTCTACTGCCGCATCGACTAGCATTGAGCAGATGATGGATGCCTCNGAAGGCAACACATGGTTTCAACTCTATGTTGGTTCCTCTCTCGAAGAGGGTCTTGAAAAAGTACGGCGTGCCGCAGCTGCAGGATGCCGGACACTGATCCTGACTGTGGATGTCCCTGAAGTGGCTCCCCGATGGAGGGACCTTCACAACGGATTCAAAGTCCCTTTCAGGATTGGCCCAAAACAATTCATGGATTTCGCGTCTCATCCCCGCTGGGTTGCAGAGACCCTTTGGAAGGGAATTCCCCGTCCGGCCCATTTCCCGGATCCAAATAAGAGGCAGAAAGATGGAACCAAAGCGAAGGGGTTCAACCGGGAGGAAACAAGAGGAAAGGTGGATTGGAATTTTCTGCGGCGGCTACGGGATGAATGGAAAGGTAATCTGGTTGTCAAAGGAGTCCTTAGCCCAGAAGATGCTCTGCAGATCCGGGATCATGGAGCAGATGCCATTTATGTTTCGAATCATGGNGGTCGCCAACTGGACAGTGCNCCTTCTGCGATCAGCCGTTTGCCCTTGATTCGAGAAGCGCTTGGCAAAGGCTATCCTTTGATTTTTGACAGTGGCATCCGCAATGGTGAGGGGGTCGTAAAAGCACTTGCGCTGGGAGCGGATTTTGTCATGCTTGGCCGTCCATTTTTATATGCTTCCGGAGCAGCAGGAAANAAAGGAGTTTTCCGCATGATGGAATTGCTTTCCAATGAAATCAGTCTCTGTATGGCACAACTTGGTGTGAATCATTTGGATCAAATTGAGCGAAGTTCCGTGCTCGATAACGAGACTGTTTTTCTCAACCCCCAGTCTCCTGGAACTGAAGATCATTTAACAAGAAACTATGAAAATTAGAGGTGGTGCCTTACTGGCCAGGGCTTTTGCCGAAAAAGGAATTACCCATGTTTTCACCTTGAGTGGGGGCTTCTGCAATCCTGCTCTGGAAGGATTTGCCGATTGCGGAATGACGGTGATCAATGCACCGCATGAACAGGTCGCCGGGCATCTCGCAGACGGGACGACACGGATCACACGAAAGCCTGCTATATGCCTGGTGGGNCCCGAAGGTTTTGCGAACGCAGTGCCTGCGATGATGGAAGCCTGGGGTGAACGCTCACCCGTGATTTTCGTCACCGGTTCGAGCACCCTTAAGCGACAGGGGAGCGGCGGATTCAAGGAAATCGATGATGTTTCGATTGCAGCCCCGTTGACCAAATACAGCGCTTCCGTAACAGATGGGTCGAGAATCCCGGAGTTTGTTGACCGTGCCTACAAGATTGCCCTCAGCGGTTATCCCGGGCCGGTGCATCTGAGTGTTCCTGTAGACATCATGTTTTCTTCCTTTGAGGAAGACAGTCAGAGAGATGAACGGCCCTTTGTCCGCAAAGCCGAATCTCCACCGAAAGCCTGGCCTGAACCGCAACGACTGCAGTCCATTCTGGNAGAATTTGAAAAATCCAAAAAACCGATGCTGATCGGGGGGCATGGAGTCTGGTGGGGAAATGCTGAGAAAAAATTGGAAGAGGTTGGAAAAACCTTAAAGATTCCGGTTTACAACATTCCTTACCACCAGAAACTTCTTCCTGAAACCTCAGATGCCTATATGGGACTGGCAGACATTCACCAGTATCCGCCATCGGCCAAAGCGCTTGAGGAATCAGATCTGGTGATGATGCTCGGAGGCAGGCTTGATAACCAGATGAACTTCGGGAATCCTCCTTTATTCCCCAAAAACAGCCGCTTGATTTGTATCAATGGTTCACCTGAGGAGTTAGAACAGAACCGCAGTGCGGATCAGATCCTCTTGAGTGATCCATCTGCTTTTCTGGAAGCATTGATGGATTTTGGAAAGTCCCGAACATCCAAAGAGCGGGNTGAATGGTATTCCTTGCAAAAAATTCTTCGTCAGGAATGGGTTGAATCTTCCCTGTCGGATTTGGAACAAGAAGAACCTGACGATCTGATGATGCACCCCCTCAGACTGGCCTTGGAGGTTCAATCCCTGATGAATCAAAACGATTGGTTGGTGATTGATGGTGGAAATACCCATTTCTGGTCTGAAATCGCCGTCAATATGGCCGGTGCTCAGGGAAAGGAACTGGCAGGGATTTTACACCCAGGATCCTTCAGCATGTTGGGTGTCGGAGTGTCATTCGGTTTGGCGGCCAAACTGAATCATCCCAAAGACAGGGTTGTCGTAATCAGCGGNGACGGAGCGTTCCTGTCNGGAGGTTTGAGTATTGAAGCGGCTTTTCAGGAAAACGTTCCGATNACGGTTGTGATCGACAACAACGGAGGATTGACGACCATTTCTCAACAGCAGGAAAGACTTTTTGCGGACGAACGACATGTCGCCACCGACTTCAGAGATATTCCATTCCATACCATGTTCGAGGGAATGGGAGGGCATGGTGAGTTGGTNGAAAAACCTGAGGATCTAAAANCTGCCTTGGAAAGGGCCCTCTCCAGCGGCAAGACAGCATGCGTCAATGTTCGGACACGAAGTGCCATCAGTCCCATTGTGCTCGCGACAACCAGCAAGAGGGATAAAGCATCCATCGAATGATTGTTTCAACTCATTAATATCAAATGGCTATCATTTCTTCCCACATCCTTGATTCNGTNCATGGTTGTTCTGCTTCCGGAATCCGGGTCCAGTGCCAGAAAATGGTCAACAGGAACGGTGATCANNTCGTTTTTGAGGTTGAGGCCAACGAGGAAGGNCGGATCATGGAGGAAGTCTCTTTTGAAGATTCAGGAGAACAATTCTACCANTTGATTTTCTTCAGTGACGAGTATTTCAGGAAGAAAATGGCAGAACGTTATTCAGGCAGACAGATAGTTCGGGAAATTGTCATTCGTCTGGTTTTGCCTGATCCTGAGATCCGTTATCACGTTCCCGTCATCATCGGTCCTCATTCCAACACATTTTGGTGGTCTGAATAATCCAAAGGGATGTCTTCCAGTCTTTTTGTNTCAAGGAGAAACCGTAGAACTCCCTTNACGGATCGGGTCGAAGCCCATGGAGTAACAGGTTATTCGATTGTCAATCATACCCTGCTNCCAAAATCCTTCGGGCGTTCTGTNGAAGAGGATTACTGGCATCTGCGGGAACATGTCCAGATTTGGGATGTCTCCTGCCAACGTCAGGTCGAGATCCGCGGAAAGGACGCCAAAAAACTGGTGCAATGGATGACCCCGAGGAATCTTGATCGGTCAGAGANAGGTCAGTGTCTCTATTCTCCTTTGATCGATGAAAACGCAGGCATGATCAATGACCCGGTGATACTCAAACGGGATGAGGATTGGTACTGGCTTTCCATTGCAGATTCCGATGTGTTGCTCTGGGCGAAAGGTCTGGCTTTAGGAATGAAAATGGAAGTCCAGATTCAGGAACCGGATGTTTCTCCTCTGGCGGTCCAAGGCCCCAAAGCTGAAAANTTGATGATCCGTGTTTTTGGAGAATCCATCAGTCGGTTACCCTTCTTTCGTTTTGGAATCTTTCCTTTTGAAGGAAGAAATCTAGTGATTGCGCGTTCAGGCTACAGTCGTCAGGGCGGGTTCGAAATTTATCTCGATCAAACAGAGTTGGGCGGNAAATTGTGGGATACCCTCTGGGAAGCAGGTAAGGANCTTGAGGTGTCCCCNGGTTGCCCGAATCTGATTGAAAGGGTGGAGGGAGGTCTGCTTTCCTATGGGAATGAGATGACCCGTGGTAACAATCCATTGGAATGCAATCTCGAAAAATTCTGTGACCTTAACGGCTCTGTTCAATACATCGGCAAATCAAGGCTTCTTGAAATTGCCGAGCAAGGCGTCGATCAAAGGATTCGGGGAATCGTTTTCGAAGGTACTCCTTCTCCTCCCTGNGGTTTTCCCTGGCCTTTGGAATCGAATGGGCAGAAGGTGGGTTATACAACAACCGTTGTTTGGTCTCCGCGTTTGAAAACCAATCTGGCACTGGCCATGGTGAACAAAGCCTATTGGGAAACTGGGGATGAAGTGAGGGTTCAACTTCCTGATGGAAGTATGCGAGAGGGATACGTGACGGACCTTCCTTTTTCGGTTTAACCTTCTTCTAAAAACTCCTTTCCCGGATTCTTACCACAGCAGAAAGTGCTTCATTGAAAGGAGCACGCAGTCCCACCTCTTTTGCCACAACCGGAACCATGCCGTTGATGGCATCGATTTCAGAAGGCCTTCGTGCCATGTGATCGAGCAGCATGGATGGCCTGGCACCAGGCATGTTTCTTCCAAAAGCTTCTATGTATTTCACTGGATCATCGAAAGAAAAATGAATTTCTTTCTGCAGCCCCACATTGTAGGCCTCAAGTCCGCAGTTTCTTGAAACATTCCAGCATTCAGGATCATCCAGGACTTCGCCGATGGTTTTGTCAAAAACCGTACATGGTGCACTGAAAGAGACATTGCAGATGAATTTTTCCCAGATCAACTGCTGGATGTCATCAAAGGCTTTGACGTTGAANCCGGCATCTTTCCAGAGTTCCGCCAGTTTCTCCACCCGCTTACTGAGACCTCCTTCCATCTCTCCGAGNCGGATCAGTTCCATTCCGTTATGGTGAACATGNCCCGGGGATTTGATNGAGGCACCAAAACCTCCTGCAACACCGAGCAGGATGTTATTCGAATCAAGATGTTCACGGATTCGTTCTCCTGCCCCGAGTCCATTCTGGATGGTGAGAATCAAAGTGTCTGGACCGATCATCGATGCGGCACTCTGCGCTGCAGATCCTACCCCTGAAGCTTTGGTCGCGATGACCACCAGGTCACATATCCCCACGGTAGTACCATCCATTGAAGTGCGGATGCCTTTGACCGTTCGGTCTCCACTTGCTCCTTCAACACGTAAGCCCTGGCTCGCAATGGCATCCACGTGTTCTTTCCAGAGATCGATGGCCCAGATCTCATTTCCTGAATCGGCAAGAAGACCCGCATAGACCGACCCCATGGCTCCTGTCCCAATGATGGCTATTTTCATTTAATNGNTTCCGGTTTGAGTTTGCGGGATTGGCTCAATTTCTCGTGTCAACAAAACCCTGGGGACTGTTTTCCAANACAAAACATTGGACAATATTTTTTTGGGGAAGACTTTGATAAAGATGGGGATAGGCTTCGATGGCCTCGCCGATTTGTTCAAATACCAGATTGTTCTCCAGCCCCTTCGGATTCACTTCAAGCACACGCAGAGACCGTTCTTGTCTGAAATGCCTGTTTGCCGTGTCGAGTAATTGTTGTTCCGTGGATAGATGAATGAATCCTTCCTCGTCAAAANNTTGAGGAAGGTAATCCTCTGTGCTTTNCTCGGACCAATCGTTGCTGGATAGGATGTGATAGAGGTGTTCCAAGCTCAGCCGCCCAGAAATAATCTGCCGACTTCAGGATTTTCGAGAAGTTCATTGCCTTTTCCTGCTAAGGCCANTTCGCCTGCAACCAGAACATATCCAATGTCCGCAAATTCCAACCCTTTCTTTGCATTCTGCTCGACCATGATGATGGTTTTTCCTTCTTTTTCCTGAAGATCGTAGAGTATTTCAAAAACCATCTCGATGAAACGGGGTTCCAATCCTATGGAAGGTTCATCGACAAGAAGTACCTGCGGTTTCATGACCAAGGCTCTTGAAATTTCGAGGAGCCTTCTTTCTCCTCCGGAAAGGACCCTGGCAGGCTGGTGTCTGCGATTCGCGAGGCGTTCGTATTTGGCAAAAATTTCTTCAGCCGCCTCTTTTGCTTCTTCTGGTTTTTCCTTGAGGTATCCTCCCATCCAAAGATTTTCTTCTACAGTCATTCCAGGAAAAACCGAATTATCCTGGAGGATGTAAGCAATCCCGGCTTCTTTGAGTTTTTCGCTGGGGGTCAGATTGGTAATATTCTGCTCACCATTTTCATTACGGACACTGATGCTGCCCGAAAATATTTTGGTGAAACCGAAAATGGAATGAAGGACTGTGGATTTTCCAGCACCATTCGGGCCGATCAGGCATAGTGATTCTCCTTTCGAAATCTTCAATGTGAAATCATGGAGAATTTCCATTTTCCCATATCCTGCCCTCAGGTTTTCAATTTTCAGGAATGGTTCATCTTTGATCAGGTTGTTGATGGTTTCTTCAGAAACTCCTGAGCCCAGTTGTTGTGCCTGGCGGTTGACATCCTCGACTGAAATGACGGTATTGACCTCACCCTGATGGTATCCAACCGTTTTTTTGTTCTTTGATTCTGAAACTGCCATCAATGCGCTCCAAGGTAGGCATCGATCACTTTTTGATCGTTTTGTATTTCAGAGGGAGGACCGCCGGCAAGGAGTTTGCCGTGGGCAAGGCAAAATACATGACTGGCCAGATTCATCACGACACGCATGTTGTGTTCGATCACAAATAGAGTTACCCCCATTTCCTCATTCGCTCGTTTCAGTCGGTCAATCAGTCCATTGATGAGGGTCGGATTGATCCCTGCAGTTGGCTCGTCCAGAAGAAGAACTTTTGGGTCATTCATCAGAGCCATGGCGAATTCCAGGAGTTTTTGTTGACCAAAAGATAAATCTCCGGAAATTAAAAACCTTTTACTGTATAAACCCACAAAGTCCAGAAGTTCTTCAGCACGGTCGAGGATTTCACCCTTACGACTGGAAAACATGGATCCAAACCTTCTCCCCCGGTGACTCACGGATATTTCCATGTTGTCCACACAATTCATTTTGTTGTAAATCCGTGTCTGTTGGAAGGTTCTTAAAAGCCCCAATCTTGCTATTTCTCCAACCCTGAGTTTTGAAATTTCTTTCCCCTGAAAGAGGATGTTTCCATTATCGATGGGATGTTGTCCTACGATGGAATTGAAGAGGGTGGTTTTCCCAGATCCGTTGGGACCGATCAGCCCGGTGATGATTCCTTCCTTGACGGAAAGGGAGATGTCCTGATTAGCCTGGACTCCACCAAAAGATTTGGAAACCGATTGGACCTCAATGATTTGATTCATGCTTCCGATTTTTTAGAGGTACTGTCAACCGTCAATCCAAACCATTCCGGTTTGACTTCCTGGAGCCAACCCACAATTCCCTGCTGAAAAAACACAATATTGATGATGATGAGAGTGCCGAGGGCAACCCACTGCCATCCGAGAAGAAGGGTCCAGGTGGTTTCCTTGATGATGTGGAAAACGATTGCTCCTAAGATCGGCCCCCAAAGCGTTCCTTTTCCTCCCAACAAAGCCATGGCAACCATGAAGATCCCAAAAGTTGCGGTGGGGAAGGCGACTTCAATGGGCTCAATGAATCCAATCATATTCCCGAAGACGGCACCTATCAAACCCATGAAAAAAGCAGCGATCGACCACGCGACAACCTTGTAAATTCCTGTTTTGATCCCCATCGCTTCAGCTTTGTCTTCATCATCACGAATGGCATTGATGGCGAGTATGAATTGTGTGCTGTAAAGCCATTTAAGAAAAATGTGGGATATGACCGTGATGATAAAGCAGAGAATGTAGAAGAACACATTTCTCTGATCCACCCCCCCGGGATAGACAGGCATTGAAATCCCGCTTCCACCTCCGAGGTACTGGATCGTTCCGACAAACTGTCCTGCTGCGACTGCGATTCCAAGAGTGCCGATCGCAAAGTAAGGGCCTCTCAAGCCAAAGACGGCGATTCCAAAAAGTATTGCAATAAGAAACGCGCCGATTCCCCCAGCAATGATTCCTAGAGCAATTCCGGTAAAGTATTGTGTGTCGGTGAAATCAACCTTGATGGCGCCAAATGCAGCTGTGTATTCGGCAACATCGTATCCCATAGAAATCTGAACTACGGCAGAGATGTACATGCCAGCGCCGAAAAAAGTGATATTTCCCAGTGAATTGTAGCCCATCTGCCCCCCGGTGATATCCCAGGTTGAGGCCATAAGGACCATGATCCACAAGACGGCAATCTGCTGTATGTAGTTCTCAAAAAAAACAGGCCCTAAAATCCCAACGGCGGCAAGGACGATATAGGCAAGGACTTCATTCGTTCGCGTCAACGGACTACCTCACGTTTTTGTCGAAGTTTTATTTGCCTCCACATCAAAACCAGGAGTAGTAACACCACTGCNGATGCAACCTGATACTCTGCGCCAAAAACAATTCCTGTGTATTGTTCCGCAAGGCCCAAACCAAAACCTGCACCAATGACGGCTGGAAGATTTCCTAATCCTGAGGCGGTCACAATAGCAAAAGACCTGATGCTGTAAACGATGCCGTAAAAAGGCTGGATGACCCAGATCATGGCCACCAAAACTCCTGCAGCACCACAAATGGCGGCATTCAACGCGAATGTGATGGCATAAACCCGATCGGTGTTGATCCCCATAACCCTGGCTGCTCTCGGATCTTGAGCGGTTGCTCGGATCGATTGGCCAAGTCTTGATTTTTTCATGAACAAAACAACGCCCAATGCCAATAATGCTGCGAGGACCAGGGATAAAATTTTAATGGATGGAATGGTGACAAAATCATCAAAGGCCGAATAAATTTTAAAATCCGGGTCAACAGTTTGAACCTCCGGGCCAAAGATGAGGTTGATCACCTGCTGCATCAATAGAGACAATCCAAAGGTTGCCAACAGAGAGGTAAACATGTCTTTATCGATAACCCTGCGGATGATGATGACGTAAACCAGCCATCCAAATCCAAACATCAGAATCATTGCCAAAGGCAGGGTCAAAAGCGGATGGAATCCCGCATTGAAGAGGGCGAAAGAGATGTAGCCCCCCATGATCACGAAATCACCTTGTGCCAGATTTTTGATGTTCATCACCCCCCATACCAAGGCCAAACCATAGGCAGTGAGTGCGAACACGGCTCCAATAAAGATGCCATCCAGAATCAACTGGACGTTCATAACGGGAGCCCAAATGAAAAGAAGCTTCAGGTTATCCAACATGATCTGGTTAGATCCTTAAGCAATGATGTGGGAGGTGGGAGCCTGAATAGGCTCCCTGAGTGTTGAGATGTCAATAACTGACTTTTCTTGGCCAGGCAAGATCATTCGCNGACACAACATCGGCATATTTTTTCCCGCTGATTTGTCTCATCAGCATTGGTTTAGCAATGTTGTTTCCTGCTTCAGAAAACTTGATCTTTCCATAAAACGTTTCTGTTTGGGTTGCAGAAATCGCATCACGGAGTCTGTCTTTGTCAAAGGAATTGGCTGCTTCAAAAGCAAGCTTCCATACAAGAACGGCTGCAGATGCCTGTGCCGTTTGATATGGAATCGCACTATAACTCGGGTAAGCAGCTTTGAATTCCCTGTCATATTTTTTGGAATCTCCAAAGTAGGAATCACTGTAGGGCACATTAGGAGACCATTGGGTGGGGCAGAGAAATCCCTGAGCCGCTTTTGGGAATTTTTCATGAACCTTTGCCGCCTCACAGTGAGTGATGCTGATCAAAGGAACATTGATTCTCATTTCACCAATTTGTCTGGCTGCAGTGGCAGCTCCTTTGGAGTGTCCTGAAACAAGAAGAATGTCAGGACGCATGGCTTTTACTTTNGTTAAAGTGGAAGACATNTCAGAAAGATCTGCAGGAAGTTTGTCATCGATGACGATTTTCATCCCGTATTTTTTTGCTGTATCCACAACCCCCTCTCTCACATCCAGGGAGAAAGGATCATTCTCGAAAGCCATTGCCACTTTAACACTGGACGGATTCTTTCCATTCTTTTTTGCCATCGAAGCCGCATGATCGATGGAAGGGGAAAGATACTGTTCTGAGGTTGATAATACAGCAAACAGATATCGGTATCCCTGGGTGAAAAGTGAACGTGATGCACCTTCTGCTTCGACCATCGGTACTCCGTATTTTTCCGTAACCGGAGCAATCGCTTTGGTCAATCCGGAACTGTAAGGCCCAAGCATGAATTCCACACCGTCCTGTTTGATCAAGCGCTCAGCGAGTTGGGCTCCTCGAGCAGGGGTTGATTCATCATCATAATATTTAATGCTCAGCATGTAGGTTTTTCCACCTACTTTGACGCCGCCCATTGAATTGATTCTTTCGACTGCAAAGTCATAACCTCTCTGGGCATGCAATCCATTGGTTGCATACTTTCCGGTCAGTGAAATGGCAGATCCAAGAATGATTTTATCTCCCTCCACCTTGGCTTGAAGGGGAAACACCAGCATCAGCATTCCCGTCACAAATGAGATGGATGCTAAAACCAATTTATTGAAGTTCATATGCTCCTCTTTTATTTATGAAACAAGAAAACATTACCCCAACGGTAATGTTCAACAAAAAACAATAAACTTGGGGACTTTGCTTTGCAAGAAGTAAAATTTGAATTTAGTCTTCAAAAGACGTTCGGGGAACCCTTTCATCATTCCTTTGTAAAAGATGAAATCTTCAGGCAAGATATATTTTAAAAATTGTTAGGATAAATTTGTCTATGGAAATCAACCGTTTCAGTCCTGCAGTCGGGGCTGAGATTAGAGGGGTCGATCTCAGCCGCGGATTGACAGGCGAGGAGTTCAAAGAGGTCCACAAAGCTTTCCTGGACCACCAGGTCCTTTTTTTCCGGGAGCAGAAAGAGATCCCTCCAGAAGTCCATGTCGAAATTGGAAAAAGATTCGGAAATCTGCATTTCCATCCTGCTGCTCCGCAAATGGAAGGACATCCTGAGATATTCGTCATTCATACTCATCGTGATTCAAAAATCGCCAATGGTGAATTCTGGCATTCCGATGTTTCCTGCGATGAAGAGCCTCCTTTGGGNACGATGCTCCAACTTCATCTTTTGCCGTCTGTGGGAGGGGATACTCTTTTTTCCAATATGTATCAGGCCTATGAAGAGCTTTCTGAAACCTTCCAGAAATTTTGTGATGGCTTGAGTGCCCTTCATGAATCGGAGCATGTCTACCGGGGACGTTACAGCGACCGAGGAGTGGATGATGCAGGGAAGGTCTATCCCTCTTCTGTTCATCCGGTGGTCAGAACCCATCCTGAGACAGGTCGTAAAGCGCTCTATGTCAACCGTGCATTCACCACCAGAATCCAGGAACTTTCAGAAGATGAAAGCCGCGCGGTGCTTGATCTTCTCCTGGACCACTGCGAGCAATTGAGTTTCCAGACTCGATTTCGTTGGCAAAAAAACGATGTTGTCCTGTGGGACAACCGCTGTGTCCAACACCATGCCCTCTGGGATTACTGGCCGGAAGAACGAAAAGGCCGGAGAGTTACCATAGCCGGTGACCGGCCCTACTGAGGTCTCAGNCTAGNGGAATTCCCNTTCTAAAAACNNNTATTCTTCGACTCCAAAGTCTNNCNNTTCTGCCAGGGCCATGAACTGATTGGACCCTGAATTCCGTTCCAAGCTTATCACTCAAAATAGGCCCTTCAAAAAAAATTCAAAAAAATGTTTGACAAAACTATTAGCACTCGTATATAGTGAGTGCTAACAATAAACCAAACTCATATGTAGGAGGACCTATGGTACCTGCACGTTATCGAAACAACCCNTTCACCCCCATGAATTCCTTATTGGAGGAATTTTTTGGTGACATGATTCCGGAACGCACAACGCAGGCCGGATTCCGACCNCCNTTGGATCTNAGGGAGGACGAAGGGCATTTTTATGCTCAACTCGAACTTCCGGGGATGTCAAAGGAAGAGGTCAAGATCTCCATTGAGGACAGTGTTTTAACTGTTCGTGGAGAAAAGAAGAAGCAGGAGCTGCTTGAAAAAGAGGAGTATCGCAGGGTGGAACGAAGCTATGGTGTTTTCGAACGCTGTTTTCGTTTACCCCAGGAGATCCAGGAAGAAGCAATCAATGCTGAAATGGAAAACGGAGTGCTGAAGATCAGCATTCCAAAGACTGAAAAAGTCGAACCCCGTCAGATCACGATCAACTGATTGACTGACAAAAACAAAATCCCCGGGCAATAGGTCCGGGGGTTTTTACACATCGTAA
>FUFK010040100.1_pt1 | contig 38838 bp, 58 predicted proteins | sample 1021851 | NCBI WGS metagenome assembly FUFK01 (sample SAMEA51879418, study PRJEB19060) | metagenome
AAAAAGATGTTTACGGTGTGGGCGTAACCCGATCGGCTCTGCGTAGCTTTGCCTTATTCCGCATATTAACGGTTAGCGGCAGCTTTCAACCTCTCATACATGTCCCGATCTGTCCGATAAAGGCGCGATTGCTCTGTGAGGTTGTAGCTCTCCTTAGAAAAAGGATTTTTGCCGGGAGGAATATCACTGCCCATGCTGCGCCCAGAAGGTGCGCCACTGCCAACCGGCTTAGGTGCTTTCTGCATGTAGCTGGGCAAAGTCTTGGCCCACTCGTTAATCGGCTTGCGCTCGTAGCCATTGACCACGACAACAGTGCCATCAGCCTCGCGCTCAATCTGATCCGGCTTCAGCAGGTCCGCCTTGAATACGATGCTGGGATCATGCACAACATCGGCTAATGCTGTGTTCGCAGGTGCAATCAGCTCAAGCTCGCGGACTCGTGCTTCAAGCTCAGCAATCCGCTTGTCCTTGGCTTCAGCAGCCTCACGGAACTGCTGCTCAAGAGCCTGACGCGCCTCGGTGTACTTGCCTTCTGATTCAAGTTTGTTCTGTTCGACGTTCCGCTTGAACTCAAGCAGCTCCTGAACATCAACACCGTCAGGAACGGTTTTTGCTTCTTTGAGCTTGCCAATCAGCTCGTAATTCTTTTTTTCCAACGCTTGGATGCTGTTCTTGAGTGCATCCAGCTCGGCATTGTTTGGAGCTGCGGGAGACGTAATCTCCTGATTTTGCTCTTCAGACATGAATAACCCGTAAGGTTGTTTTCACGCCAAATCTACTACCAAAGAAATTTATTCGCCCAGTAAGCGGCAGATGTAGGACCGCGACGAATGTTCTGTGCGTGGCGTTTCTTCCAGTTGCTGCGTGCCTCAGCGGCGGCTTTGCTTTCGCCCTTGCGCTTAGGAAACCGATCGGCACCCTGTAGGCCAAAACGGATCAAACGATCGCGGCCATTCTCTTTAATGACAACAGCGGCTGCGTACTTGGGATGATTGGGAGTTTTCTTGGGCTTGCCGTAACCCTCAAACCGTCCGCCTTGGGGATGCTCAATGCTCATCGCTTTTTGTTGTAGCGGGCATAGATCGCAGCATCGGCTGTCCGCGCCTTGCCGCCTCTCATGTAGGCGTTGACTCGGCCCATGGCCCAGGCCGCCATCGGTACGTTACGAGAACCGCTGGACAGGTAAGCACCCTGGCCTTTGCGGTAAACCGCAGCCAGCTCGCCGTAAAAGAAACGCGACTTCTCAGCCTTTTCTTTTAGAGACTTTTTTGTTGCCTCGCTTAGAGGTTTTCTTTTTGGTGCCACCTTGCTTGGTCCTCGAAGCGGAAACAGCTTTGATGTCGATGAACTCCCCAGCCTTGTAAGCCTCGGCAGTTCGCTTGATTTCGCGGGCCTTGGCAGAGCGGTTCTTAGCACCCGACAGGTACTTCTTAGGCAGGCCGGTGGCCTTGTCCTTCGGAACTCGCCGCTGCTTCCGTGCCATTACTTCTTTTTCTTGCCTTTTTTCTTTTTGGGGGGACGACCCATTTTTGAGCCGTAGGTGCCAGGGCCTTTAGGCATCACTCATCTCCTGAGGGCTCTTCCTTTTTAGCGGACTTTTTCTTGGCCGTCGCTTTGGGCTTGGTCTCAGCGCCTTGCGCCTTGAACTGGTACTTAGCTGGGAGCTTTGACATCGCCATACTGTTTGCGGAGATAATCCAAAGTTACCTCTGACCCGTCATCTTTGACAAAACGGCGGATTGCCTCACTTGGTCCGATCTTGTTTGACAGCTTGCGGAAGTAAGCCGCGCGACGTTCACTGTTGCCCAAGATCTCCTTCTGATCAGCCTTTGACTGGCGAGCAAGCCATTGGCCATAAGTGAGATTGCCAGGCACCGTGCCTTCCTTTGCTTTACGCCTGCCCTCTTTCGGCGGCTCAATCCCCAAGCCTTCGTAATTAACAATCGGCACAGTCGTGGACCTGCAGTTGAAATGCTGTGGCGGTGTCGGCCCCTTGCCGTACTCAAACACCCGGCCATCAAGCGAACGACAGATTGCTGATGTCTTGCCGTCCAGCGTCGCGATGTAGCGATACTTTTGCGTGACATCCTGATTGGCCTGATAAGTCTGCTGGCTCGCAGCATTGGCAACCTGATTCACGCTAGTTCTGACAAGTGCCATCACTTGATTGTTGGCAACAGCAGTGGCCTCACCGCCCGCTTGGGCCATCTGCCGGACGCTGCCACGTTGACCAAAACGCAACCGACCTTTCAAGCGCCGCGCAATCTTGTCCGGTGATTCACCAGTCAGCAAGCCGTTGCGGACCGTCTTGGCAAACAACTCGGCCTGCGATTCAGCAAGACCACGGAATGACTTTTCCAGCACCTTGCCATTCGGCAACGTAATCGCAGTGCCCTGAGCCGCTGTCAGCTGAAACGTCGCGCGAGGCGCGCCCGTCACAGCAGCCTGCAGATCATCGCTCAGGCTGACAACGTTGATCGCAGTCGGGTCAACCGTGGCGACAGAGCGCGCAAAGTCTGGACTGATCTGCACGTCACGAATCTGCCGCTGCAGGTTTTCAGGTAAAGCACGGCGCAGCTCACGCGATACAAACTGAGATTGCAGAACGGCCAAACCCTGCAGCTCTTCCGTCATCACAAGCGTGCTGGTGCCCGCCCAGTTATCAAGTGAGCCTTTCAGCTGAGCAAGAATTGCCCGCAGTCGTGCAGCTTTTGCAGGTGCTGACAACTCATCAAGACCCCTGAGCCGGTCAACAGCCTCAAGAATCAAATCGTTGTAGGTCAGCGCAATGCGCCGGGCCACGCCGTTGCTGAACCTGTTCAGATCGACAGCGTTACGGTAAAGCTCGGCAGGCGTCGTCATGTCGGCTCGATCCCAAGTTCTTCAGCTGTGGCGATCGATAAGGCCGACACATCTGCGCCCATCCGCAATGCTTCGCCCACGATTCCCGTGAACTCAGCGATCACCTCGTCATCGTAAGTGTGAATATGCGACTCAGTAACGGCGCAGATCTTGCCCTGCTCAAACCACGTCGTTCTGATCACCGCGAAGTATTCATTGTGCAGTTCTTCTTGAGCAAAGAACAGCAGCTGCTTTCTAGGCGGGTTTGGCTTCTGCAGTCTGTCCAACCAACCCATCATTCAGCACCTTCTGATTCCTCCTCAGTTTCCTCTGGTTCTGGCATTTCTGCCTCTTCAGGTTCAGGGGCAGGCTCTGGCTCGGAGATCTCCATCAGGCCGCCAGATTGCGTAGCCTCCAGCTCCTCTTCCACNTCNANGTCNTCGAGCACCTCNCCCTTGCTCAGCTCTTCCAGCANNGTGCGCTGNGTGATNGTGCCTGCGGTGTAGAGCTGCAGCAGAGACTGAATCTCCTGCGGCTCCAGACGTGCGCCAACAAAATCGCGGTTGATAAACGCGCTGCCAGCCTGCGGCTCTTGCATATAGGCCGCATGGAAGCGCAGGCAGTTATCCACCAAGTCTTGAACCTGCAGGGCCACCACCTGCATGGTGCTGTCACCTTGGCTGCGGTCGATCCGCTTGGCCTCGGCTGTCTCTGCTGAAAGCTTCTGGCCCAAGATGGCGGCCATGCCCAGAGTGTTGATCTGGTTCTCCAGTTGTTCGAGGCGCTTGAACTGCGCGTCGTAGCTGTTGCCCTGGGGTTCAATAAATTCTGCCCTGGCAGTCTCGGGGAGGGCCATCGCTTCGCCTGGACCTGCGCTGATCTCTTCTGCCGCTTGGGGGAAACCAAACAGCGCCAGCATCGGCACCGCTGAGATGTGCAGCATGTTGTCTAGATCGCTTTGCGTCTGATACGCCTTGAGGTTCAGCTCAGCGATGTCAGCCAGCGGCGGGCGCGACTCAAGCAGGCCGACGCGGTTGGAATAGGCAACAGCAAACGGGATCTCATCAAGGCTGGTCTGGCCTTCATCGACAATCTTGAAATCGCCGTTGTCGTCCTTCTGGTGGATCTCGAAAGCACCGGGGGTCAGGACGCGCACCTGCTCGATTTGCTTCTGGCCGTAGAGGCCCTCAGGAACCACGATCTGCTCGTGAAGGCGCAGCTGGGTCAGCTTCTGCTGGCCGTCGATAACCTCTGAACGATGGCCAAGCACGTCCCTGGGGGTGTACGCGGTCCAGTACGGGCGGCCATTGTCACCAGCACGCGGCGCATCCACCAAGACCCCGATGTGCCCGTAGCGGATCATCTTGCGCGCGGTCTCGTACAAGAACACGTCGAGATTGTTGCCGTCAAGATCAACATCAAACAGATGCTCTGTGATCACATCACTGACATCAGTGAGGCGCACAGGCTTGCGGGTCAACATGCCCGCCAACAAGCGTTCGATTCTGGTGAGGTAAGGCTGGACACATGAGCGTTGGAGCCTGGCATCGAAGCTGGAATCCAATTCTCTTGGTTCTTGCGGAAGATATTTACGGTGCTTTTTTCTGATTGCAAATGTTCCGCCCTGGAGAGCTTCTACTAGCTCCCAGTGGGGTTCCATACCGATCCACTCCAGGCTCGGATCACCAACTTCCGTGACCTTCCCGGAACGCTTCCGGCCTGATGTCGTCATCGATGAATACACAGCCGGATCCCGCCCTATACCCGCAGTTTAGTAAAGCCTGATTCCCGTGGACTTACCAGCACGTTCATAAAGCGGATTGAAGGCACCCAGGATCAAATAACCAAGGCCATCCGTCCAGTGCTCGATATTGGCCGACTTGTCGATCACATAATCCTCAGCGCCATCTTTGAACGTCACATTTTTGAGCGCCTTGATTGTGTGTTTACAGCGTGGATGAACAAAGAGGCGGATGCTGCCCTTGGCCGTTTTGATCATCCAGTTGGTTGCGTTGATCTTGTCTTTGACGGCCCACGGTGCCTTGGGGCTGATGCAGCTGAAGCCAAAACGCCGNATGATGTCGTGATCCGTCCGGCCTGCTGATGATGTCTTGCGGGCAGAGCCTGTCGGGTCTGGGTAGGCAATAATCTGCCGACCGGGGAACCGATCCTTGAGCATGGCGCACACCTCGTCGGTGTTCGACTGCTTGACGGCTAGCTCATCCCAGATGTGCAGCGTGTCACCGACTCTGCTGCCCAAAACGCCCGCCATGATGCTGACGTTGAAGTCAGTCCCCCAGAAAATCGGGCCGCCAGTGTCCTTGATGTCTTCCGAGATGTTGTCATCACTGAAGCCGGGGTAGACCCTGCCGGATAACGTCTCNAAGCTGGCCANATACTCCTGACGNAAGGTGCGCTCATCAAGGGTGTTGCGTGCCGCCTCGATCTCCTCAGCGGAGACNTTGCCACCGTCGATGGTGGTNAACGAAAAGGTGTCCCAGTCGTCTTGGTCCTGGGCCTGTTCCCACAGGTCGTGNAACCAGTTNANCCCTGCTGGTGTGGTGATGAACCAAGCCGGGCCATTTTGATCTGACAGAGCTGGGCGCAACACCATCTCCCAAGCCGTCTGCTTGACGTAGGCCGCCTCATCAACGACCAGGGCTGACAGGCTCACACCCCGGAGAGAGTCTTCATTGTCAGCACCGCGCAAGGCGATCTCGCTGCCATTGACCAGCTCGATCGACAGGTCTGTCTCATTCTTTTTGGCAATCATGCTGTCGGGCGTCATGGTCTTGAGTTGACGCCAGGCAATTTGCTTTGCCATCCGGTAGTTGGCGGTGACATACCAGCAGAGGCTGCCGGGCTTCTCCATGGCCCAGCAGATCAGACGGGTGATGCAGAGATAGGTCTTACCAAAGCGCCGCCCTGAGCAAAGCAGCTTGAAGCGATGATCAGCGTCCCAGACCTGCCGCTGTGGATCTGTCAGGCAGCTTGTGAGGCCCTCGACGACTTCTTCTGTGCGGTCATCATCTACAGGCTCAGCAAAGGCGAGCAGAGGCTCTTGTACTGCGAGGCCATCAAGCAGCATCAGATGTCAAAGCGCAGCAGCTTGGCCTGAGTCTCCAGGGCTTTGATCGCGACTTGGAGATTGTCTTCTTTGCCTGCCTTCTGCTCATATTTAACAAGGCGTGCAATCGCAGCAGCCAACCATTCGGGCCGCTCGATCTCTGAGTCCTGTTGAATCAACTTGCGAGCGCGCTGCATGTAAATGTCAGCAGTGCGTTCGGAGACATCCCACTGCTCCGCCGCGTATTGCAAGATTTCAAAGCGAGAGTAGGACTTGATTAACAGGCCATAAACCGTTTGAACCCTTGCGGTCATCTCCGCATTAGTTGACTTTGTTTGAGTCTTCTTTCCCATGCCCTGAGCCTACAGGGAGTCACTGGAAAGATAGCTTAGGGCCGATGAACTTTGCGCCAGTAATCCTGAAGCTGCAAAATTTTCGGCTCAACCAAGTGCATCGAACTCACTGTCCCGACAAACTCGCCCACCTGGATCCGAACACAGCCATCGCTTTCCAGGGTGCGGATCTTGGCTGCGGGCATAGGCCGCTCTGAGCCTTCGCTCGTATTCAAGGAATTGGGAGAGGTCATTGTGTCTCTGAAGAGAGCGGAGGGTGTCTTGGTCCATGTGTTGAATTTTGGTGTCGGGGTATGGATCGGACCTCAACCCGCCCTGCCTTTCCCGCGCAGCTCAGCGGGTGTTGTATAGCTTTCAGCCTGGTGGGGGATCATCCAGGCATCAGGCTCCCCGACGGTGATCAATTTGGCTTGATAAAGGTCAAGAGGCAACGGTTGTCAGCAAACACTTCGTTGTCGGTTTCTGCGTACTTGTAGCCGCAGAAGCTGGCGTGCTTGCAAAGGGAGGTGAGTTGCTCCTGGGTGGTGTTGGGGTAGATCAGGATGCTGGAGGACTCACCACCGTTCCAGTCGGGTGATTCAGAGATGGTGTCGCACCAGGGCTGGAGGGGTGCGTAGGGGTTGCTGGTCATTTGACGGGTTCCACGGTGTAGGTGAAGCCAGCCTCTGTGGCGGCGTTCTTAAGGCTCTGCAGCTCGTCCTCGTCATAGGCCGGGTCAGCCCACTGCAGTTCGTTGTTCAGAAAGGCTTGGATCTCCCACTTGGGTTGGATGTCACGGTTGAGAACCATGAGGCTTTCGCGAGCTTCGAGTTCAGTTTGGTGACGCTCGAAGGACTCGAAAAGGCTGAGCCAGTAATTGTGATTGTCCATGGCGTCAGTGCTGAATCATGTTTGCGGTTGACAGGGTGAGCCAGCAACCGATTTCAGCTTCTTCACCGTTAGGGGTGCTAACGATTTGATAATCAGAGACTTCGCCTAAAGGGCCTTTGCGGACATCCTCAGGATTGGCGAACAAGTATCCGGGGTAGTCGCTGTTGGTGAAAGTCATTGGCTTGAGGCTGTGCGGATCTCCCGCTTGAACAAAGTATGGCATACCCAAGGCATACCGTCAACTCAAAAGGCTCAACTGCTCGGCAACTGGTGGCAGCACACGATTGCCCCATTGATCACCCATAGCTGCGGCCACGCCGAGATAGGTCCGACTGCGCTCTTTCCAACGGTCAGGACTTGGCCCCATCTTGATGATGTTTTGCTCTCGACCCTCAACGCAGTTGCTGGGCCGGAGCCTTGGGAGATTCTTGAGCCACAAGCAGGTGGCTTTGGTTTCCCCATGCCCATGTTCCCATGGCTGAATGATTTGATCGGGCTTGCGAATTGCCGTGCTGATCATGCTGATTGGGTTCTCAATGCACCACCTGGGGATTGGCGCATCCATCAGCAGCCGCACGAACGCCAAGGCTTGATCGGTCAGGGCTGGGTCACGCTTGCCTGAATAGGTGGCCCACATGCCGCTGATGGCTAAGTAAGTGCAAGGCGGGTGAGCCACCATCAGATCCCAGCCATCGTGCAGCAGCTCCTCAACAGGGCATTGGAAGTGCCACTGGGGATCTGCCTCGCACTCCAGCAGATCACAAGACCAAGCATCGTGACCGTGCTTGCGGAAGGCGTCACGGACCCTGCCGCTGTATTCACAAGCGACGAGAACTCTCATGTCATGCAATATCCCGACTCGCAGCCGTCCTGCTCCTCTAGCCAGTCAGGGAACAAACCCAGCTGCTCCGGTATGGCTTCAGCTAACGGGCGGCACCTGCTGCTAATGAAAACAGGATCCTTACCGATCTCTTGGCGCTTTTTGTTCAACACGTTTTCGATCTCAACGGCTTGTGCAAACAACTCAGGCCGTTCACGCCTGAGCGTGATCCACTGATCGGTTGTCTTGTAAGGGCAAAACCAGCAGGCCGACTTAGGCGGCTGAGGGAGCCCTTCCGCTCGAACAAGCTCAAGGCAATCAGCGCGACTGACGCCAAGTTCGATCAACGGGTATGCGCTGCTGTAACCATCAGACTCACGCGATGGCGTAGCGCGGTGCGGCTCGTCAGTGCTGATCCCCTTGCCAAGGATGCAGTTAGGGGCGTTTGCCTTGATCCACTTCGCGATCGGCTTGATCTTGAAGCTGACAGTGCAGTTTCGATTGCCTGGCGCTCCATTTGACATTCGCACGGGAATGTCAATGGATCGAATCGGCCTGTGTAATTCCTCAAAAAGATCTACCGGATCACCGTTTCGGCGTCTGCGTTGGATGTCCACCCAGCGAATGCCGTTCTGCTCTGCATAAGGCTTAAGCACCTGGGCAACATATTTGATAGTTCTGGGGTCTTCAGCCTTATCTCCGACGTTGGCGAAGATGAACGTCCGATAAGGGATGCGGCCCTGAGCAGCTAAGACCAAACAGGCGGTGGACTGAACCCCACCTCCACAAGAGAAAACGTATTTAGGCATCAGCAGCGAGCGCGCAGATCACGGTGCAGATGATGCCCTCAAGTTTGCTGGCAGGGACACAGTTGTACTGACGCATCACTGCCGTCATCGCGCGGTCAATCGCATCACGGCCATTGGACACNACAACAGGCTTGTAGTCCTTCACAGGNGCAACAGCGTCGATGTCNGACAGCAGCAGCTTGCGCATCATGTCNTGNCGGCTCATGTCGCGCTTGATGGCCTCNTGGGTCAGATANTCGCGCTCCTCCTCNGTCAGGCGNACATCAACGCGGACGGGATANGGNCGNNTGGATTCAGNCATNAGAAATCAAANAGATCAGAAGGNTTGGTGGACTCAGNCTTGAACGGGCTGGATTGACAGAGGCGCACATCAAGATCCCATCGAAGGTTCCCGATGGTGACGCTGGGGCTGCCGAGCTTTGCAGCCCGAATGTTGTCGGGCTTGCTCGTGTCGGCAATGACCCAGCCATTGGACCACGCACCGTTGCGATGCAGCTCAACAGGGGTTCCAGGAGAGGGGGGTAAAAACCCCTCAGCNACCTCTCCCCCGGAAGTAGGGGTTTTAGTGAAAAAAGGGGAACAACCCCTTTCTTTATTTCGCGTGCGAGGCCCTTTGTTGGCGTTGTTTCACTTTTTTCCCCACTTTCCAGGGAGGGGGTATTGGGAACCCACAGCAGCTGCGGACGGCCCCCAGAGACCAGCGGTTCAAGCTGGCCTTCCTGCCGCACAAGATCCTTTTTCTCCAGCGCACGGAGCGCCCGGTTGACCTTGCTGGCGTTGCACTTGGCCACGTCCTGCAGCTCTGCGGTGGTGCAGGGAAATTCACCAGACGCCCACCGCTCGCAGACGTAATCAAAGATGTCGGCCTGTCGGCCCTGCAGTTCGTCTGATGCCTCCTGCATGGCCTCCGCCGCCAGGACAGATTCACCATCGCCATGGTGTTGCCAACCCTCATCGGTCAGCTCGATCAGCAGCGTCGTGCCCTTGGCGCGGCCCTGCGTTTTGAGAACAACGCGATGATCACTCTGTGTCTGACCCTCAGCAGGCTGCTTGAACCAGTTCATCAGAATCGTGAGGCTGGCTGCTGCCGGTAGCGCGTTGCTGCCTCTGCTGGCATTGGTGGCGTTGCCGCCGCTCACGCTTTTGTTGGTGTGGTGGATCATCGCCAGCGTGGCCTTATGAGGCGCAAGCACCTCGGCCAGCTTTCGTGCGGGACCATCGAAGGCGCTTGTGGCCTCATCGATCCCAAGCGTGCTTACACAGCTGTGATAGCTGTCAAGCAGAAACAGAGAGCCAGGGTTTAGCTCGGCAACCTTGCCCAGGTGGTCGATACCCTCAGGCGTGAGGTGCAGCGGTGCGCCCGTGTGCCAGAGCATCTCAATCGGCCCGGCCATGTTGCCCTCACGATCAATCAGGCCCTCACGCTTGAACAACGTGTGCCAGTCATTCTCTGGTTGGTCCGTCCCGACGATGAACACCTTGGGGCAGGGGCCATGTAGACGCTGCCCTAGATAAGACTCCTCACCGTGGAACCATGCGCTGATCATCCCGACCATCAGCGCGGACTTTCCCACCTTTGGCGGGGCCACCAACAGATTGAAGGTGCCGGACATAATCACGCCTTCCCACGCCCAAGGCGTCGGTGTCGTGTCCATGCGTTCGCCCCTCATGCGGGGTACGCATACTCCGGCAATCTGCCCTTGGGCCTTGGTCAGCAGGATGGCGGCGGTGCGCTCATTGATCGGGCAGCCAACCTCGTCGGCATAGAGCCGCAGNAGCTGNGACTGACGCAGCGCATCGTCTTCATTACAAAGGACGGTGCTTGCGTATTGATCGAGGCGGTTGAGCAGTTCCTGGTGGTCTTTGAGGCTCTCGGGAATCGGCCCGGTGCTCTTTGAGTCGGATGGTGTAGTGACCATTCTTGGCCTTGCTCGGTGAATAAAAGTCGGCGTCTGTGTAAACACCAAGCCTTTCAAGTTCTCGAAAAGCTGTTAGCTCATCGCTGGATTTGAAGGGGTGTTCTTCTTCCCAAGCATCGAGAGCGCGATCAGATCGCTCTNTNTGCGNCTTGCTGTAATAGCCGACCAACGCAAGGTCGTCGTCGTATTCAGTNGGAAGAGAGTATGGATTCCATTGGAGCAGTTCAAATGCACGCTCCTCTGTATCAGGATTAGTCACGGGCAAGCGGCTCGGGCTCTGAGGCAATGGCCTTTTGCAAAAGCAGGTTGACCCATCCAGTGCGGCTGACGCCAATGGGCTTTTTGCGGTCAACTTCTGCGATGACGCGCGGATCGATTAACACGCGAGTGTTTGAAATTGGCTCCAGATCGGGCACGTTTTGGGGTTGCTTTGCCGACAGATTGTGCCCATAGTGGGCCGAGCGTGCAACCCCCTCTTGCTAGATCCGATTAAAGACCTGGATTTTTTCGAGCAGCAGCATCGTTATCGCTGGCGCGGGAACTGGGTTCTCGACAATGTTTCAGAAGTGTGTAGCGATGAGCTGACTCCGTTCGCCAAGCAACGGATCGAAGAGACCAGGCACGGCCCTGATGGTTGGGAGCTGAGGGGCAGGACCATCCACCGATGCTGGGAGGCGCATCTGACCGACCAGCCTTTTGTGCATGAAACCCGCTGGGATGCGTGGCTTGACCCGCTGTTCGATGAACCGCTGTTTAAGGGCAGCAGGACCCTGGCGACAGAGTTCCGCCTGGTGGACCGATACAACAACGTGGCGGGCAGCTTTGACTTTCTGATCAAGAGCGATGCAGGGATCACGCTCGGAGATCTCAAGACGGTGGGATCCCGCAAGGCCGTCTCAGGCCGCAAGCCTGCAACCCGGCAGCTGGGAGCCTACGCCAAGATGCTCGGCCAGCACTTTGGGCACATCCGCATCGACCGATGCGTCACGGTCGTGAGTGGCCCTGAACGCTGCCGCGTGATCACGGAAGACCCACAAGAGTGCATCGAAGCTTGGGAAGAGGCGTTCGGCATTTACCGCGCCAAGCGTCCCACCTTTGACTTCTGAATAGTTGCGGACTAAGACCGGCTCGCGCGCCTGACGCCCCTCACACCTGATCCGCTGCAGGTCACTTGTCCTTCGCCCGTTTCAGGGTGAAGAACCCAAACCATAGCGATCATCGCCAAGCCTGATGGACTGGACCAAGATTTTGAAACAAGGCGGCGTCCCCGAACCGCCGGGCTATCACGAGGCTATCAAAGCAGTTAAGTCGAAACCAAAAAAGAAAAAAGCCAAAGGTAAGAAAAAACGTTGACACCCTCTATCGGGTATGCCATCATTCCGCACATGAGTCGCCTACCTCAACACTCATGTCTGATTACAAGTCCCCCAACCGCAGCCCTGGGTTCTATGACCCTGAGCACCGCACCCCCAAAACCAACGGCGTTGTCGTCGCAATATTTTGCGTGCTTCTCGGTGGTGCCTTCTGGATCAGTTTGACCCAGACCTTGGACGCCCAGCAGCGCCAACACTGTGAGCAAGGCTGGCAGCCCGCCTGCGAGGCCCTGAAATGACTTCTTATTTTCCAGACCAAGAATCGCTCGTCACCGTCTTGCGTTACCGCGTCGTGATTGATGAAATTGTTGTGGAGGCAGCAAAACTTGCTGAGTACAACAAACGAGCGGCAACAGACGACATTGTTTCTCCTGAAGAAATCCTAGAAACTGAAAACAACAAATTTCACGATTGGGAATGGGGATCGCCCAGCTTGATGGCCGACCCTTCTAATTTTGTTGGTGGCATGGGTGAAGGTTATGTCGCTTTTGAAGGTGATGTGACCTCAGGCAGCGATGACCTGTTCCCCGGTCATTACGACTCCTGGGCTCACTCTTGGAGTGAGCCAATCCCATTTGCTTGCAACGATTATTTCAAGCGTCTCGGAATTACCAATGAATGAAAGCTATGAGCAGCCAGACATCTTTTCGCGTCGCAATGACCCGGAAACCAGTCGCGAAGCGTCAAAGCAGCGCAAACGCGACCCAGGCCCTGAGCACTATTTTGTTCTGCGTCATCACGCTGAACATTTAGACAGCGATGCCAACGCAGGCCAAGCAGCCCTTGAGGCTGGATTTGTAAACACGCAAGAGCACGGTCGTCGTGCATCCAGAACGATTCGAGAAGATTTTGGCTGGACCAAAATTGCAATCGATTCAGAGTCTGGCAAGCCGATGACTCGCAAAAATCGAATGAGCAACCGCAGCGGTCAAGCGAATGAATTGACGCCGCTCGGAGCCGAAATTAAAGCCAAGCATTTTTGACCTTGGGCGGCTCTGCGTAAGTCCCATCCTTCACACAGGACACCATGAAATCCATCGCAATCAGCCTCGATCCAGATCGTTCTGAGAAACTCAAGCAGATCTCAGAACAAGCTCCAGCGCAATTCCCAACCGTTCAAATCGGTGGGCGTACTTTGCAAGTTGAGCCGCGTAAGCTTTCTGCATCAGCAATCGCCATGGGCCTGCTAAATGCAGCAATCGACGACGCCCACGCCCAGCTCTAGTCTCACGTTCACGGTTTTAGGCAAGCCTGCCCCGCAAGGCAGCAAACGCCACGTTGGTCGCGGCGTCATGGTCGAATCCTCCAAGAGGTGCAAGCCATGGCGTCAAGACGTAAGGCATACAGCTCTGGACTTGCGCCCTGATGACTGGTATGCCAATATGGATGCAGCGATCAGCATTTCGGTCGTCTTTGTTTTCGCTAGGCCAAAGAACCACTTTCGGACCAACGGCCAGCTCAAACCATCCGCACCGACTTACTGCACCGCACGCATTGGGGACGTGGACAAACTCAGCCGCTCGGTCTTAGACGCCTGTGCGGACGGGGTTTTGTACGCGGCAGACGAACAAGTCATCAGCCTCACTGCCCACAAACGCTACGCCAATGACAGAGAACAACCCTGCGCCATCATCACTGTCTCCGCCGTCAAATGAGCTTGCACAAGCTTTGATTGACTTTCAAGCAGCAGTGCCAACAATCCATCAGAACGATTCGTCGTTCCACGGAAAATTTGCCAACCTTCCAGGCGTCCTTTCGACTATTGGGCCTGCATTGCGTGCCAATGGTCTTGCCGTCTCTCAGCTTCCTGAAGACATCAACGGCCAACCTGGCCTCCGCACAACGTTGCTGCACACCAGCGGTCAAAGCCTGACTGCTGTAACGCCACTTTCAGTCAACGCTGGGAAGAACGGAACCCAAGAGTGGGGCAAAGCAATGACCTACTCTCGGCGCTACGCCCTTCAAGCTGTCCTTGGTCTTTGCGTTGGCATTGAAGACAATGACGCAGATCTAGAGCCTGAAACAAAGTCAAAGCCTGCAGCCAAGCCTGCGGCAAAAAAGACCAGAGGCCCAGATGATGCTTTGGAAAAGGATGAGTATGTGACTTGTCTTAGCGAGATCCAAAGCTATCCAAAGATGCAAGATTGCGTTAAAGACTTCAGGGATGCGTTTAATCTGCCCAGCACAGCCAAGCTGAACGAGACCTTCACCAAGGTCAAGCATCAGCAATGGCTAAATGCAAACGCCAGTAAGTATGTCTGAAGAGAAGACGCCACAAGCCCTGCAGGACGACAGGCGTCGTCGCAATCACTTTCAGGTTCGGCTTGATCAACAGCTGTCGGACCAACTGCGCCATTACGCAGAGCAACGCCATCACGGCGTGATCAACATGGCGCTCAACACAATCATCTCCAAGTTCTTCAACGGAAAGTAATGCTCAACATCACTGCTCACGGAAACCTCGGCAAAGATCCTGAGGTCAAGCAGGTCAAGGACACCCAGGTCGCTGAGTTCAGCCTGGCCTCCCGCACCGGCAAAGACGAGACAACCTGGATCAACTGCGCCGTCTGGGGCACTCGTGCCGACGTGGTTGCCAAGTACCTCTACAAGGGGGCCAAGGTAACCGTGGTTGGATCTGGCAAGCTCCGCACCTACGAGAAGAAAGATGGCAGCGAGGGCAGCTCACTGGAGCTGCGCGTGTCTGACTTCACGTTGCCTGCCAAGAGCGACGGCCCTGGCGAAGGTCAGAGCAAGTCAAACTTCGACTTCTGATAATCGGGGCAGCAGTGTTGTCGGAACCGCAGCAGCGCGTCTGCCTCCGGGTGCTCTGCGTAAGTCCCCGCCTTTTTATGAGCACACCAACCATCGAACAGGTCAAGAAAGACGGCGCACTGTTGTGGCGAGTCCACCACGCAGGCATAACAAGGGAGTTCCGCGAAGATTGGCGCGCTCGCTGGCATTACGAGCAGTGCATCAGGCTGAGCCGGACAAGGAAGCTAGGCAAGCACTGCTAGCTGGGCAGCATCGCCTGATCTAACGAGGCGATGTGCCCGACAGCCTGCTGGATCAGTTTTGTCTGGTGCCACCCCTGCCGGGTTAGCGAGACACACAGACTGCGTAACTTTTCTAAGTCGTCACAGTCGTGGATCTCGCGCACCGTTGCCTCTAAATACAGCTCCTCTTCCAGTGTCTGCTCGATGATCATCCACTCCATGGGAGCCGCGCAGCTGCTTACGCTATAGCGGGAACAATCAAGCGACGCTAGGCATAACCGTTACATGATTGTTGTAATGGCCCGTCAGGCGGTAGCTCTTCATCGGCACCTCTGACATTCGGTGGAAGACCATCTGCCCGATGGCTAATCCCGGAAATAGGGGCAGTGCATGATGCAAACGCTCGTTCTTCAACTCCAGGGTTAGCTTTGATCCGTGCCAGCCTGGATCGCACCAGCCAGCAAGCATGTGACCGTAAAAAGAACGAGCACGGCTTGACTTGAGTACAAATTGCGCGCTGAGATCGTCGGGCAAGTTAAACGACTCGCGTGTTTCAGCCAAGCAAACTTCGCCGGGGTGAAGCATGAACGGGTCATGTTCTGTCCGATGCGAAATGTCTACACGCACAAGTTCAGGGCTGTAGATGCTCTCGACCATCAGGTGGTCACCAAGCAACACATCTAACGATGCCGGATTTACCAGCCCTTCATCTTCATCGAAGGGGGTAACCATCTTGCTTTTCCGACACCTGGCGATGATCTCCCAGTCACACAGAACTGCCATTCATTGCTTTGAGGGTGCAACCTATTGTGCCTCGACAAATATGGCCCAGCCGCTCCTGGGTCCATTGACTTGCCAACGTTGATGAAAGGCAGCCTGGCGCACACTGACGCGATAGCCAGAGAGCGCAGGATTGTGGGTGCCCCTCTCAATATCTGGCAGACCAAGAGGGTCTGACATAAGCCAGCTGGCGTCGTCGCTATATCGCGACTGGTAACCGTGAATCACGCTCCAGTGGCCGCAGGTTTCTGAATCACACATCGGTGGCTCGCCGCGCAGCATGTCGCCTCGGTGATACCAGCCGACCATCACGGGGATGCCAGCGTCGATGGCCTCCATCACGTCTTCTGCATCAGCATTGTCAACAAAGCGAACCTGCAGGCCCAGGCTGGTCAACGCCTGGACGTGAGCGTAGACAGAAGTCGTGTCGCCAAACTCCTCACGGATTCGCGAATACTCCTCTTGGGTTTTGATCTTGCGGTGATGGGCTGCGACCATGGCGGCTGCGCTGGTGAAGCACATTCGCTGCCCATTCGGTAGATCGAGCTGGCGGAAGTATTGAGGCATCCAAACCTCCTGATCAATCCCGCTTGCTTTCCAAGCTTGGATCCATTCCGCATCCTCCTCCAGTAGTTCCGCTGGCATGGACTCCTCAAGCTGTTTGACAGCAGCCATGCGGTGGGGGACATCTCGTCTGTAGAACTCAAAAAATGGCAGCAAAGCGACGAGGCCCATGGTTAGCAGCCTCACATCCCGACACGAGTATCAGGTAGAAGCATTTCGCGCACATGCTTCACCGCCAGGTCGTCCAGGTCGTTATCAGTCCTGGCGACGATCTTCTCCAGCATCGCCACAATCAACTCTTTGAACGCCCGTGATTTCCAAGCGGTCATCAACACAGGCTTAAGGATTAGAAGCATTGGCCTGGCCTAGTTACCCTTTAAGCGTAGCTCTGTTGTCCCATGGCAGAAACTCAGCAGACCAAAACTGAGGAACAGGAAGATCACAGCAATGGATGGCTAGGCGATTTTGTACGCCTGACCATCATGATCTGGGCAATGGGTGTGATCACCGCCAATTACCTGGGCATGTTCAAACAGTCAATCGATGTGACTTTCAGCGCGAGTTTGCTGAGTTCAACGGCTGCAAGCTACGGCCTGTCGGTAGGCCGCAACGGTCAAAAGAAGAAAGAAGAGAAGAGCGTTATCGTTGACAACAAAGACACCAAAGCTGGCATCAAATGACCCGCGCACTTTTGGTATTGGGCATCACTTTGGCGGCTGCTTTGCCTGCTCAGGCTGATCTGCAGCACCGGCTGAGCAGTTCTGTGCAAATCGACGTAGGCGGTGCTTCTACTCGCGCGGTAAGGCTCGGAAACTCATTTTCTGTAAGCGGGAGCGGCGTGAACAGTACCGACGGCACCACAGCTGGTGCTATCGGCGGACTCGGTGCTCACACCAACGGAGTCAATGCGCTGACTCCAGTAACGGCCACGCAGGCTACTAATGGCGCTGCTTTCACGTTCAGCAACACCTACCAAGCAGGCGATACAGTCCCCACCTCAGCCCCGACTGTGGGTGAAGTGCCCGCTTTTGGCGATGTCACAAGCACTGCGGGCGGCACCGTGGGCAACGCAGCTGCAACCATAAATACAAGCGGTGCAATCACTTTGACCCCAGGCGGGGCTAACACCAGCGTTACCGGACAGGTGATCTCTGAGATCAACATGCAATGACCAAGCTTCTGTTGATGCTGCTGTTGTTGGCATCTCCAGCAGCTGCAGTGCCTGTGGTCCCGTCGTTCTCCACAGGCTTGGTCTCTAGCCGAACCGAGTCGAAGTCGGTGATAAAGGAGAAGATTGTTTCCGAGTCCTTTAGGACCGGCTTTGAGTATATGACCGGAGGCCAAGGTATTGAGCCGCAGTCAGGAATTGTTAGCCCACCTGCTACATCTAACGCCCTGAACTTTTCAAACCGCACTAACTGGGTTCAATCAGTGCCAGGCGCAGCGTTCCAGTTTTCTGAGGCATACTCTGGGCCTGGATTGATTGAGCGCGTGACTGTGGACAGAGAAACTGTGATTGAATCCGTCGTTGACTCAACCAGCACGTTCAGCCAATGAGAGGCAAGATTCTCGCGGTTTTGCTGAGCTTTGCAAACAGTGCGCCTGCCGTTGCACAGGTCAGCGCAACAGCAGCGCCGGTGAGCAATAGTTCGGGCTCAGTCACCAATCAGGCGGTGATGGTTACACCTTCAACTCAGCATCGTTATCTATACGGACCTGGGATCCAGTGTGACGGTCCAACACTTTCGGTGTCTCCTTTTGTCTCTGGCGTTCACTCTTACGGCAAGCCAGATAATCAGTGGTATAACGAAAACGTCTATGACGACAGCGACAACTTTGGCCTTATAGATCCAGAGACGGGGTTAAATGGACCAGACGGGATCCCAGATAATCCTGGCCACGTTCTCTACACAAAGCCAATCAGGACGGGCTATCGCAGCAACTTCAGCAACAACTTTGGCATCACTGCAACAATCACCGTGCCGCTGGATTGGGGGCCGATAAATCTATGCAAGGAGCTGGCGCGCAAACAGGTCGAGATCGCGGAACAAAATTTGGCGGACAAAAAGCTCAACCACCTTATGGGCAGACTCAAAGCGTGCGCTACTGCTATCCGTGAGGGCTACACGTTCAAAGGACCATTTGCCGCGATCTGTGCAGATGTCGTTCTAACGCCCAAGCCTGTGCAGGATCACACCCACGAGATTATTTACCCAGAGCGCGCCTCAGATCGCGAATGGCTTGATTCCGGTGACGCTGAATCACCCGCCGCTCCTGTAAGGATTCCGGTTTTACCTTACGACCAAGTTTCTGATTGATCTTTTTAACCACCTTTTTCGTCAGAGGCTTTGCCAGCTTTTGCAGCACTGACGCGATAGGTTTGGCGAATATGGCAGCCGTAGTGGCAAGCGCGGCAGTCAACGCAACCGATACCGTCGGGGCCGCGTCAGGGACATAATTGTTAATGACCTGCCCCATAGGCACAGGATCCCAAAGCTTTACGCACTTGCCGTCTTGCAGCTCATAACCAGCAAGAACCTTTGTCCCTAATTTGTTAAACGATCCGATTTCTTTTGCCCCAAACGGTGGACAAGGCGGATCCTTAGGCAAATTTGTGATGTCGGGTGCGGCACTCGGCACTGTGGGTTGGGTTGCAGGAGTCGGACTTGACACACCCGGCTCCTTTATTTTTGGCAGCTCTGGCTTGATATAGGTGAAGTCGTTTGGCCTGTAATCAGGTGCCTCAAAGACTGGCACTCCGCCCTCACATAAGACGATGTTCCCCTTGGGGTCGTCCTCAAAAACTTCTACGCCTTGACCGTTGCCAATCCTGGCCCTAACGCATCCAGGCATGTCGATAATTGGCACTTGGGCTGCACCTGGCGGCAGTGCTGCTGGTAAAACAGATGCGGGGATCTGGTCACTCAAGACAATGGGTGACGCAATCCCACGGACTCCAATTTCTTCAATCTCCGGCATGAAGTCAGAACGGTTTACAGCAGGTCAGCTTTTCATTGAGAGAGCTAGGCACAGAGAAGGGCCGCCTGTTGTTTACACCGTATTGTGCGGCAAAACTGCCAGACCATTCACCGATCCAAAAGCCATCCTCAAGTGGGTCAAGTGGCCAAAAGGCACACCAACTGGTGACGCCTTACGGGAATGGCTTGCCTCGTTTGAGCAGAAACAAGAGGCACCCGCGCCAGAACTGGACATGGCAAAGATCAAGGCAGAAGGATTCGGGCCGGAAGCACACGACCCAGAGGATCCTGTGGCTGGCACCAAGATGATCACCTAGGGATTGAACCTGTCGATTGCGCGGTTCAGATACCAAGTGGCTTTTTGTAGATCTTGCATGGTGTTGCCTTTGTGCCATGCCCTCAGCAGATACTTGAGCGCCTGGCCCACCAAATAGCCAGTTACGGCATCAGGCGCGCCAGCCACCACATCTTCGATGACATCAATGGCCTCAACGCGGCCTTTGGTGTAATGCGCTGGTGAATTAACTTGATCGCTCATGGAAGCTTGAACGGCACAGCCGGGCCGGTGCTAGTCGGCAACTCTGGCATTGCTTGATCAACCTGACCAGGCACCACCTCGGTGAGATTGCCGGTGATGTCATCCATCATGTCGGCGGCCATGTCGTCGATCATCCCTGGGATTCGAGCAAAGGCAGCTATTGATAAGCCAACCAAGGTCCCGCTCATCACGAAACCAAGAACGCCAAGAACGTTGCAGATTTTCTGGCCCATAGTGATTCAGAGAAAACAAAAGGCCCCCTTGCGGGAGCCCGATGTCGGTCTGTGTGAGAAACCTGAGTTGGTTATAGCTCAGAAAGAGAACTTGGCACCAGTCTTGAAACCAAGGCTAAGTTCATCTCCGGTGCTGAAAGAAATTTCACCGTAGAGAGGACCACCGCTGATGCCAGCTTTGCCAGTCAGCTCAACCTCGTTTTCGCCACTGTCTGGAAGGACAGCTGCTGGACCCGCTTGGATGAAAGCACCATTGTCGAAGTCGTATCCGACATGGGTCTCCAGGGTTGCGGCACCCGTTCCAGAGTCGATTCCCGCAGAGGCGTTCAGCTCAGGATTGATGTACCAATCGGCGCGGGCAGAGAGGGGAGCCAAGGCAAGTGCGCCAGCGGCTACACCAAAAGCAAGACGCTTGATCATTAGAAAAATTAGCGTTTTCCCTGGCCACGGTATCGCTTTTTGTCCCTTTTGGGACGACTGTTTGTGCCATTCCCCTGCCGCGTCCGTTTGGGTTTACCGACAACAAAGTTGTTGCCACTGAGTGACTTGGCCATTAGTAACCGTCAGTTGACTCCAAGTTCTGATACTTAAGAGCAAGCCCACTGAACAATCCATGCTGAGGATGGCTGATCATGTCGCGGCCATCAAGGAAGAACAATTCCTCAAGCCACAAGGCTCTTGCCGCCATGGCTTGTGTGTCCTCTGCGCCAGGCTTAGACGCGATCATCGGGTCAGGTCGTTGCATCATTCAGCAGCAATAGAAAGCAGCGCCCAGCCGAGCACCAGCAGGGCGCTTAAAGCGACACCAACCAAAAATGTAATCAGGAAGGCTCAGTGGGCCATGTCATTGTAAAAGGAAACCCATCTGCTGCACTGATGTCCCGCAAAGCGGTCCGATACGCTTTCCACTCGGTCTTTTTGCTTGTGCTCAATGGGCTGTCAGTCAGCACTGTCCAATCGGATTCCGCCAAAAGCCGATCTCGCTGGTTTCTAACTTCTGCTGACTTTGATGTTAAACGACTTGCAATTTCATCTGAACTGGCAGAAGTGACTTCCCAAGTCGTTACCCATTCACCGTTTTCTAGTGTTGGGTTAATTTGATTGCAGTTTTCCGAGCTTTCGTCATAGGAAGGCGGTTCAGCTTCTCTAACTGGAAAGACGTTGTATTCAGCCAACAACTCGTCAGACGGGTCACGGGGAAAACTTGTGGTCGGATTGTCCTGTCGAAGACGAACTATTGAGTAGGGAAAAGTCTCAACAGTTTGATTGGGTGCGAGAACGTACATGATCAAATAAGGCGAAAGGCCGCAAATTAAACGGCGAATTTGCGGATAGCACGAACGTAATGATTGCTATTCTTGCCGCTTTGATCCGGGACGCCATTATCAAACCTAAGCCTCGATCCATCGTTGGTGCCTTTCTCCTGCGAAGTCCAGTAATCATCTACAGCAAAAGCTTGCGCGTTACCGCTTTGAAACGCTGTTATTGAAGTCTGACCTGGGTCGGTTAAGCCATAACTGCTGGTTTGCGGCACAGCATAACTATTTGAACCCTGGCCGGTCTCGTTGTTGGACGAACTGGGCTTAAAAGCACGATAGATAATTATCATTTCAGCTGGAGCTGGGAGATACCAGTCGCTAAAACCACCACTCGACAAAGTGGCGCAAAAATTTGCAGCAGGATGATCAGTGTTTGACATATTTGCAGTATTTGCAGCGCCATCAAAAAAGCTGGATGTTCCCGAGGTGTCTGTTCTACTTGTTTTCCATTTCAAAGAACTGCTCTCACCACCTGATTTAGGAGCCACAATCAGCCCATGAGTAGCAACGCCATCGGCATTTTGACTGATGTAACCAGCGAAATAACCACCTTCATAAAAGTCGCCAACCTCAGGCGCAGCCTCTCCTGCGCCAGCACAACCAAAAGCAATAAAGCGTGAGATGGGGTCCATTAGTTATCAAGTGTTGTAGTCAACCAAAGAAGCGCCACGGAAGCTAGTGCCGCCGTCATTGGTCACAAATAAGAATAAATGCGTCTTGCCTGCTGTCAAAGTTGGTGCTGTATCTGACGGGAATGAAACAGACGACGGCCATGAGATAGTGCGATCACCTGTCACATCAATCTCAATCGCAAATGAAAAAGCACGACTTGAAGGGATATTGCTAAACGTAAAAGTAGAGTTTGCCGAAATACTCTTGGTGAAATAGTTGCCTGTTGAGCAATCAATATCTAGCGCGGAAACCGCAACAACGTTTCCGGCATACGTTCCAGAAACATCTAAGTCAGTATTGCTAGCTGCTGTTGCGCCAGTGCCAACCGCCCAGGTCGTTGCATGAGTCACCGCACCCGTCTGACCGCCAACGCTGGTGACTACACCAGTCGCTTCCGCAAAGCTCAGTGCTCCAGAGCCATCGGTTTTTAGGAAATGACCACTGCTGCCATCAGCAGAAGGCAGCGTGAACGTGACGTTGCTGGAGACTGTGGCAGGGGCCTGAAGCGCCACATAATTGCTGCTGTCCGAATCAGCAAAACGGACATCCGACTGCGCGTTCAGAGTGATGTCGCTGGTGAAAGTCGCACCAGATAACGACGCTAAACCGAAGTTGGTCGATGCCGTTCCAAGGGTGATGAACCCGTCGTTCGCGGCATTGCGGATCTTCAGCGTTGCCGGTGTGGTGCTGGTGTCCAGAAACACCATGTGGGCAACCAAATTGCTTGGTGCTGTTGATCCGCTGTTTAGCGTCTGAACTGCGCTCAGAATTGAGTTCAGCTCGGTGCGGAAGTTCGCGCCTGACTGGTTAGCGAGTGAATAGTCAGTTGCTTGTGCCATCAGGTGATCTCCTTGCCGTGGCCAACGGCTTGATAATCAAAGTTCCTGTTCACGATTGTACCGCCGGAATTTTTGAACGTAATGGTGAAGCCAGTCCTGCTGACACTGCTCAGCTCGAAGAAATCACCCGTTGCCATGTTTGTTGCCGTAATCGTGATGCTTGGCGTGCTGTAGAAGGCAGACGGGAACGTGACTGCCTTTGCCCCGCTGCCGCTAGCAATGTTGCGTTCCTGCTCCGTGCGGCGCTGCAGGCTGACCGTCACGCCAAGACTTTGCACAACGGGATCCTGTGAGTCGTTGCCTGTTTCCATCTCAACCTTGAACTGGAACCCGCGCCCACGCTTAGTGGAGTTAGCAAAAGGCTCCCAGGTGCCATAGGTTGGCGAACCGCTGGGGTCATCATCAGTAGAGCGTGAATACAGCTCAGCGTTGGTCTCAGACAGGTCGTCAGCGTCAATATCGTTCCAAGTGTCGATATCGTCCGTCCGTGAATCCCAAAAGTCGTCCGGGTTGATAGAGGTGATCTGCAGGTTGGCTAGCAGTTCAACGTCATAGACCGCACCAAGGTCTAGCGTGTTGGCAAAGATGTAGTTGCCGGTTGCTACAACATCGCCAAAAAAGTCGATGTTGGTAACGCTGTCGAAGTCGGTGATGTCATCAATCTGGCCGTCAGCCTCAAGGGTGATGCCGCCCTCATCAACACTGTTGAATGACTGCGAGAACGTGCCAGGAAAGCTCGGGCTTTCGGTGTAGGTCTGAACAACCTCAAGGTCTTGGGGCTCAGGCAGCTCAATCTTGACTGTCGGGATTCCTGTCAGTGGTGCGTAGTTACCGACAGAATCTTGCGCTCTTACAAGGTAGTGCCCGTCTTTAAGGGGAACAATCTTGCGTGTTGTGCTGCCGTTTACCGCCGGAACTATCCTTTCCGACTGCGACCACTTAATGTCACCCGTGGTCCGTGGGTTGTGCCGGATCTCAATGGTGCCACCAATCCTCACATCAAGATCAGTCGCCTCAGGCCAGTGCAGCTCGGCAGTGTGCTGGTCAATCGGCGTGATATTCAGGCTTGCAATGTTGGATGGTGGAGCAGTTTTGCCAACAGTATTGATAGTTGCAGTTGTGGCAGAGCTGAAACGCTTGCCAGTGCGTTCAACATCTAGGTCATAGCCAACAGCACGAACAGCGACGTAATACTGACCAACCTGCGAGTCAAGAATGTCATAGCCGGTGCCTGCAACAAAGACTGTTGTCGAGTTGTCAGCATCCAACCTGTATTCAACTTCATATTCATTGGCGCGAACCGACTGCTGCCAGTTCACTGTGATTCGCTGCAGAACCTTGTCGCCCTCTTCGTAAAGGACTTCCTCAAGCTGCAAGTTTGTAACCGGATCTGGTTTCTCGCCAAGTTGCGAAACAGTACGAGCCCCAAAAGTGAAACTTGAATCCTCAATGATGTCGTACTTGTTGCGCTCATGAGCTGCTGCCGTGACTGCATAAACGCCCTCACCTTCCTCAACAGTAAGAACGCGCCACTGCGTCAGATTGATTTCTGAATATCCGATATTGAACGGCGCACCAGCCGCAGGAGCTTTCCTCGCCTCAGACAAAGCATTCAAAGCAGTGCCAAGCGTGACAGTGTTTCCGCTGATGTTTGAGTCCGCAACCTGAATGTAGTTGCCGTCTGTGTCGATCGTATGGAACACAAAGTTAGACGGAACACTGGCACCAAACATGTCGGTGTCGCTTCGATCTAATTTGATCTGCGTAATCGTTGACCCAGACGTAACGCGACCAGCAACAACGCGGCCCGTGCGAACAGGATCACTGATCTTGATGTAATCCCCAGGACGGACCTTAATACCTGCGGCTATGTCGGTCTGGAAGCTGCAGACCTCAGTTTCACGATGGCTCGTGTATAGAAACCACTTGCCCAGACGACGAGCCTGTGCCCTGCTGGTGCAAGCAAAGGCGTCAATCTCTTGTTTGTTGTATCCGTACTTTTCAAGGAAATCGACGTTTGGATCTGACGAGTTGATGAACTGACTGTCTAACTCAACCAGCTCTTGGCGAAAGTCCCGAGCGGTCATGTCGAAGTATCTGACCGCAACGCATGTCGGGCGACCCTTCATGCTGGAGCCTGAGTAGCTAAAGCCTTCCTGCGTGACGTTTGATTGGTTGAAGATGTAGCTGAAGTCCTCAGGTCGATCATGCGCAAGTGCAATCCCGCCTGCCTCCCAGAAAGGCATGGCGCGGAACACGGAGCACAGTTGCTGAATTAGTTTGTATGCGTCACCCTGCGAGTTGATTAGAACATTGCAGCTAAAGCGTGGCTCTGTTCCGCCAGCGTTATCGCTAACTTGTTCGCCGCAATATGCACTTGCCTGCTGAAAGCTATAAACATCAAGGTTGCTAGCAACGTCAGTCGTCCCTTCAAACTGATCACCAGTTTTTGCTTCAGCCTCTGTCCGCTCTGCAGGCGTGAGAATGTACGAACCAAGCCCGTATCTTGTGTTTGTCAACAAATCGTAAAGGATGAAGCTGGGACAATTGCACCATTCCCGTGCAGCCTTAAATGATCCGTTGAACGTTCCAGAGTATTCAAGCGATCCGTCGGCTCTAACTGTTGCATTGTGCGGGATACGAATCTTTAGACCCCTGATGCGATACGTCCGCTTTGGGATGCTTGGGAACTGCTGCGCGTCAAACTTGAACCCGAAAACAACGCTATTGGGATAGCGCGTCTTATCAGTAATAATTTGAACGTAGTTATACCAAATAAAAGTATCACTGATTGTTTCGCTGTCGGGCCTTACGCTCTGCGAAGTTCTGATAACGCGAATGTTAATTGGATATTTTGTGGTGTCATTGACGATATTTCCGTCAGCATTAGTCGTTTTTGTGTCAAGAACAATTGGATGCGTTCGTTGGTAAAGGTCAGGCGTGAAACCGTTGATCTGAAAATTGCCATCACCTAGATAGCCTTCATTATCAACAGTGTCAGTGCTGCCCTCAATCGGAACATTCGTAAAGCCTGAATCTCCGTTGTATTGAATTTGTATCTTGTAACGCAGGGCGAGACCTTTTACGTCACCGCTGGCTTTGACTCTTTGCAAAGACGGAACACCAACCGTAATGTTGACTTGATCAATATCAACATCAGTGATTGTCTTGGTTACAGGTGTGCCATCGCTTTCAAAAATTGTTTGCTCTTCAGTGCCTGCAGGAACGCTGCCCTTTGGGACTTCAGTGTTGACCTGAACAGTGCTTCTGTTGGTTGAGTTTGTGAACTCAGTTAATGTGCCCTGATCTTGAGTGCCGAGCTGAACCTGAAAGACCCCCTGATCTACATCAAAGTTGAGATTTTCTTTGATGTTTGCGTCACTGAGTTTGCTACTGCTGCTTACAGTTGCGCCAGACCCTAGAACAGGAGTGTTGTTGAAAAACACATCCTTGAGAGCTTCGATTGCATATTGATCAGGATTGGAGCTGTGGCTAAGTGCTGCGCTAGGGAAACCTTCAATCTCGCCCTCGCATAGCAAGTCAACAATCTGGGCTCTCTGCCTGGAATTAAGATCGTCCTTTGGCATCTTTAATTGACCTCTAGATCAGCAACTAGGCCGGTGCTTAGAACCACGCTACCGACAATCATCTCGCCGTAAACGACAGGCACAGGGATGCCCTCCTGGCTGACGTTTTGCAGACCAGAAAAGGCAAAGCCGCCACTAGGGTCTGCCTCGCCAAAGTCTGGTTGCCTTGGTACGGGCGTGAGCATCGTTGCAACGCCGCCAAGCGTCAAAGCCAAACCAATGTTGCCTGCAGCCGCTGCAGCCGTAAAACCTAATCCAGTCCCTGCGGCAGTAAATCCACTCAGTCCTAAGGTTGCACCACCCGTCAAAACCGCTGTGCCTATAAGCGCAGCTCCAGCAAGAATCGCGCCAACGCCGCGACCACCTGCACCAGACACAACAGGGATCACCTTCACCACATCAGCATCAGCCAGCGGAAAATGCAGCTGTTCAGGATGGTCCGCCAGCTGCAGGTCAAACTTGCCAACGGCAACCTTGTAGTAACCGTCCCGCATCAAGCTGCGAAGCTCTGGAAAATTACACAACAGAAACTTGATCGCATCAGCTGGCACACGCACCAATGCTTCAAACACGCTCTGGCCGCAGTGCTCTGCCAAGTGCCCGTAAACCTTGACCGTGCGGAGCATCTGCCGTCAGCCGCTATACCTAACGATTCTACCCGTGACTTTCTGCCAGTACCCATCCCAATAATCCCTAGACGACAGCCTGCCTTGCAGCTGGTGCAGCATTTTGCCCTCTCCGATATAGACCGCGACGTGATTTAAGCCGCGACATCCATCAAGCCGCATGAACAAAAGATCACCTTTTTCTGGCTCAGCAGAATCTGTCTCAACAAAACCCGTCTCTGCGAAACAGTCCTCAAACATCGGTGACTGTCGGAACAGCTCTGAACTTGCAGGCCGTTGCCAGTCCCGCAACTTAATGCCAAGCGTCTGCCGATACCAGTCACGAACAAGCGTCCAGCAATCAGACACGCCCCACACCCACTCACGCCCGACAAGCGGTGCCTCATACCCAGATGGCTTGATGCTGCACCAACGCTCGTCTAACAAGCTGACGATGTGCCAAGGCAGGCCGAACTGTTCGCACGCCATCTTGTCTGCCTCACTGGCAGCAGCAGGGGTCTGCGGATGGCTGTGGACAATGGCAAGAATCGTTCCGGCATCTTCAGCGTCTGCATAATCCAACGGGTCAAGGATGAAAAAATCATCCTCTGTCGAGATGTTCTTACAGGCCCAATACCGCTGACGGCCTTTGACGACGACAAGCAAGCCGCAAGCCTCACGCGGAGCATCTTTTTTTGCGTGTTGCAATGCAGCCTGTTGCCAGTCCTGCATCAGTTGTTTTGACCCACGCTTGGAAAAGATCCAAAAGGCAGATCGCCTGACCCAAACCGCAGCTTGCAGTCATCCAAGGTCTTGCCGCATTGCCCCGCAACATCAGGCGGGTACTCAACTCCAGCAGTAATAGTTTTCTCAACCTGTGGCTCATCATTGATTACAAGACCTGACGACCATGTGATGTCTGAGCCATCAGTGTCTGAAATAACAAGGTTGCCATCGTCTTGTAAGCGCAACTGCTTTCCTGTGAAAGCAGATGTAACGATCTTGAGGAGAATACCTGCCTCTTCTAATGTGCCAACGCTGGGATGGTTGTTCTTAAACGGATTGCCGGTGCCTAAAGAAACCTTGGCTTCAAAGATCTCATCATTACGGAACAGTCCAGTCGCTGAGTCAAAAGAAACTGCCGTAAATTCGTTCCAAGCCCTAGCCTCGCCGCTGTAATGGCTGCCAGACAAGTTGTTAGCACGAATAGTAAACGTCACCGTGATTGTGCGACTTCCTAGCTCTGGGTCTGTGTGGCTAAATGTTTTTTGTGCTGTAGTGGTCGTCCCGACCTGGCCAGAACTTGGCTGGCTCCCAACTAGCTCATAACCAAGCGCACCAGCACGCCCACCCTGAACATTTGCCGGAATAATTTGGTTTGAACCGTCTACTTGGTAAAAGCTGGCACCTGATGCAACCGCAACTTTCCAGGTGTTTGAAGCCCAAACAACAGACTCAAATCCTGTTTGGTCAGTGTCATAAATAACAAGGTTGCCGTCGTTCTGCATGACGATCTTGTAGTTTCCGCGTGGCCTTCTAGTGTTGGTCGCCCATTTTGCAAATTTTGCATCAGCTTCAGGCTTTGTATAAGTAACAAAGTTGCCATCTGCCTGCATAAGAGCAGTAAAAAACCCGTTTGAAGAAATCAGTGATTGCCCGTTAGTCAACTCATTTCCCGCTAGCAACTTGTCTGCCCCAGATGTATATGTGTAGTTAGTAGCAGACGTGTAGGTAACCGTTTGCCCAACAGGCGTGAAATCTGCTGTGCCTGTATAGCCACACTCTTTGCCGCGATATTTCCACTGACAAAGGTTCTGCATCACCAACCGTCGCGGCGCTCTTGCATTCGCAAGGTCCAACGACGACACCATTTCAAACTCAACAAAGTCGCGAGTCTCAGCAACCTTGCGGTCGATGTAGTAAACCTCCTGCGGCATCTGCGCCGCGTCGTCTGTGCTGGGATTGCCGTAAGGATTAACGCCGTCCTCCCAGTTGCTGCCATCAAGAAAACGGCTGAGCGTTCGGATCCTTGTGATCTGTGCGCCGTTCAGGTCATTGCCTGGCGTCACCTCATTCACGCCAAGCAAAAGCTGTGTGATGTTGCTGTTTAGGTTGGCAACGCGAATGGTCGGACGCGGCAATCCGCCGTCACCCTTAAATTCAAAACCTGTCGCTTCAATAGGCAACGGCAAGTAGGTATGGCCGTTGTAGTAAATCGAATATGCGCTGGTAATGTCGTCAGAGCCCGATGGTTCAGTTGTTTTTCGGTTTCGCCCAGCGTGGAAGTAATACTCATTATCTGAGCCGTGCATTGACGCAAACGTTTTCAGCTGAAACAGCTCGATAATTGCAAACGGTCCAGAGCTGAGCAGCTCTTCGTAGACATTGCCTTCACTCATGGCTCAATGACTTCCTGGAACGTCGCTGTAATCGTTGCCCTGTTCAAATACGGTATGGACTTCGACCAGTCTTGGCAAATCCACTTGTAAGTCTCCGANTCATCNGGNGGNGACCAGTCAAAGTGTTCCGCTCCGCCGCGAGCTTCAAGGAAGGTTTCGATAGTGTCAGCGTCAGTTTCTGACACCTCAAACTTCAGGCTCCAAGTCTTTAGGTCAGTGTTCAACCCGAAGCGCAGGCGTTGGCTGTAGCCATCACCGAACTGCACGTTTCGCACAGTCGGTTGGCTGCGCTTGCTTGCCCCGTAGGTCGGGTTAATTGAAGGGAAAGTAGCCATCAGCGAGTAAGCAAACCACCAGGCCGCTTCTGTTTAATCAATTCTGCCTGCACTGCCTGACCAATCAAGCGGCCAAGCTGATCAGCATTCCCTTGGTTGCCCTGGACCTCGGTGCCAGAGGCATCGACATTGACGACAACACTAGTGCTGCCACCAAGCTGATTGTTAGGAATAATCGTGCCCGCGCGACTAGGTACGAACAACTCAGGGCCACGCTCACCAACGATCGACGGGCGGCCAACAGGCGGCTGACCACCTCTTGCAAAACCAGGGATCTTCAGTGCTTTACCTATGCCACCAATCCCTTGATTCAGGAAACTGGCAGCCATCATCTTCAGGACACTGCTCAGAGACTCACCGAGTGATTTAGTGCCGTCGATGGCACTCATAATTGCGTCAGTGATCTGATTCTTAATCGTGTCTGCAAGCTGCTTGGCAGCGGCCTGCTGCTCTTCAATCTTGCGTGCAAGCGCATCAGCGTCTTTCTTGCGCTTATCGTTTGCCTCGTTGATTTCTCTTGTCGTATCGCGTTGATCCTCTAAGGCCAGTCGCGCTTCTATCTCGCTCTGGACCTGCTCTTTTGTCAATCCGGCAGTGTTTTCCTTGATCTTGCGGAGATCAATGTTGAGTTGGAACTGCCTTCTCTCCTCTTCAGTAAGCGCACCAGCCAGAGTCGTTTGATCTCGCAAACTCTGTATGCGCTGCTGAGATGAGGCGAGAAGTTGCGCTAAACGCTTGGCCTCTGCGTCGGCGTCAGGATCTGGCTGTGGCGTTGGCGTGGGCGTGGGCTTTGGTGTTGGTTTTTCAGCACGTTTTTTGACCAGTGCCGCCTCAAGCTCTGAGACCTCTCCTCTAAGTCTGTTGAGCCGTGATGTATCAGCCGCACGACCTTCACCACGACCTTGCAAAATAAACCGCTCTTGAAGAGCAAGACTTGCTTTCTTTGTGGCTAGCTCGTTTTCGAGCATTTCAAGAGTGCCATCTTTGAGCAGTTTGTTGAAATCCTTCTGCCCATTGATTGCTTGATTTAAGGCGTCTGCAATCCCAACAATGCCGCCAGCGACAGCAAGAACTGGTAGGCTAACCATTAAAGCCTTGCCTATGCCCATCGCAAGATTGAGTGCGCCTTGCGCTGCTGCTGCTATGTAAATCTGAGCGCCGAACGCCTTATACATGGCGATTTGCGCTCCAATAATCCCAGCTAGCTTGGTGGCAATAAATGCGTCAACTGCTTTCTTAAGGGCCACAACACCCGCAGTGATCAAGCCAATCTGCAGCGCAGCTTGACCCGCAGGTGCTGGAATTTTGCTTATCTGCTCAAACACTGCGGCGAGAGCAGTGGCGGCACCCGTAGCAGCTGGCTCCAATCCCTTGCCAAGAGCCTCAGCAGCATCAACAGCGTTTTCGCTGAGCAGATCCAGTGCGCCAGCGAAACCTTTGCCAGCAGCATCTCCAGCGCCTTCATACTGGCCCTTGATTGTCTCAAGAATCAAAGCCTGTGCGTCGAGCAACTTGCCAGAGTCAACCAGCTTTTTGATGGTCTCCGTTTGCGCTTCGTTAAACGTGATGCCTGAACGGCTCAGCGCAGTCAAGCCACGCTTTGGATCTTCAAGTGCCTTGGCAAGCTGCACCGTTGCGCTCTTGACATCAGATCCCATGACTTGGGCGATGTCAGCAGCAACCGACGAGACTTCTGTGAACGACTCAACCGCAATCGCGCGGAAAGACGACAAGATATTGAACGACTGAATGAAATCATCCTGAGAGAACAGGGTTGCATCACCAAGCCTGTCGGCTGCCTCCCTCAGTTCATCAAGCTGCTTAGAACCGCCAGCGCCGATGCGCTCTAACTGTGCGGCCAAAACTTGCAGGTCAGCTTGTCGTTGGCCAAAAGTATTGAGAGATCTGTTGGCAAGAGTGAGCGCGCCAGTCAGCGCCACCATCGGGCCGACAACACTTCGGAAGCTGATGCCAAACCGTTGGATATTTGCTGTTGCTGTTCCTGCTCGCTTGCTCGTGGTGTTGAGCGTTTGATTTAGCTGCTTGCTCGCATTGTTCGTCTGATTCAGCGCATTGACAGCATCGCGCGCGTCTACCCTGAGCTTGACGTTGGATTCAGCCACGACAACTCAACGGCAATAGTTGAAGTCTACCGCCGTTGACGTTTCGCGCGCTCGATCGCTTTCTCCTCGTTCTCGGCTTTCACCTCATAGAACGCAGCAAAGTGGACAAGCTCCGCATCGGTCAATTCCGTGCGAAGCCTGCTCACCGTCATCCCTAACTCGCAGGCCAGAAAGAACTCAAAGTAAGTCCAGCTGTCCTGCTTTAGTCGTTTTTTGCATCTTCCAGCTCAGCATCCTCACCAAGGCCAAACAAGAACAGCTCAACCTCGTTCAGCACGCTTTCAGGCAGTTTGCGTTGGAGCTTGGCAGCATCAGCAGCCGCAAACGCCTTGGTGCCATCTTCAAGCTCAGCCATTTGGCAAAGCATGTTGGTGCTGATGTCTAACGCCTCATCAGTGCCAGCCAGCTGCTGTGCTTTCTTGCGGTCTGCGCGGGTGATGGGCTTGAAGTACAGATCGACGATTTTTTCGCCTTCTGCGTTCTTCAGTTCAAACTTGCGGCGCTGGTTGAGGTCAAACGCCCCAACCAGCAGGTCAACAGTTCGAGATTGAGCAGGCATTTAGGCGACACATTTATCGCCCAAACTATAGCCCTGCATCAAGCATTAGATGTAATCGTGCCACTGGTCACGAAGTTACAGCTAACAATTACAAGCTCGCCAACGGTCGAAGTGATCTCCGCGTCAGTGATGATGCCCGCAAAAGTAAACGAGTCGGCATCGTTGGTGTTGCCAGTACGGAACAGCTCAAACGTTGCGTCAACTGCATCAGCGGTTTTCAACACATCATCGAAGAAAGTCTTCTGAGTGGCTTCGCCCTCGTTGAAAACCAGCTCAATCGTGCCAGAGCCGCTAATCAGGCTGCCAACAAACGACCGGAAGGTGTCACCGTGATCGGTAACGTCCAGCGTTTCTTTGGTGATTGACAGGCTCCAGCTGCGAGTGCCGACAACAACAGCAAGGCTGCCGCTGCCAGTCTCAAATTCAACTGAGCCTTCTTCTCCGCGAAGGATGGCCATGGTCAGAGTTCCTCGATGGATTCAAAGGTCACACGGACCTGAGTTTGAAAATAGCCCTCGGGAGCTGGTGAAGCCAGTACCTCTGGACCTGTTGCTGCGTCGAAGAAAACCCCCGACACGATCACCCTATTGTAAAGGTCTCGAACGCGCTTACCAATCACATAGTTTGCGCCAGGTCCAGCACCTTGCGGCGTGAAAATGTTGATCAGAACAAGGCCGACAATCCTGTTTTGAGATCCTGTGGTTTGACCGTGACCTAAGTATTCACCGGCACCAAAGCTAGTCAAACACTGCACCCACGATGAGTTCGGGGTCGGCTCATACGCCATGTTGTGGAACACCACTGGCAGCACGGGACTGCCTGCAAGCTCTGTTGCCAATCGCCCCTCAATGGTCGATCTGATGGTGTTGAGATCAGCTGCGGCCATCAGTCTCTAGCGACAATCCGACGATATTGGGTCTTAGACCATGCCTCAAGTTCTTTGCCGATCAGCTCAGGGAAACCTGGCGGCGGGCTGGATCGTGCGATGCCGCCCCATGACGGCGGCAAGTTATTGCCAAAACAAACCGGCTCTGCATACTCGACAGGATTAACAATCTCACCAAGAAACGGCTTGACCTCAGCTCGCCAACCGTTTTTCAAATTGCCAGTAACTGTGGGCGTCTGTTTTTTGACGCGCGCTTCCCACTCGAACGTGGTTGCTGCAACCAATGCTTGAACCTGCTCCTCCATATAAGGAGCAATCTGCGTGATCTTGATCTTGCGCGTCATGATCAGGCCCTCAGGATCAGCTCGTGGGTGATCGCCGTGTTGTCCTGCTCAGTCGTCTGCACAGCGATGATCTGATGAACCACGCTGTTGATCAGCACCACGTCCTTGGTTTCAGGCGCTGTCGCAAAATCATCAGCAGCCACGGTGAGCCGCTTATCGCCAGCCTGAATCAGTTCGTTGACCTCACGCAGCGCCACATCCTCCAAGATGCCTTTCACGTCCGTGTCGTCATTGGTCTGGCTGATGACACCCGTGGTCGTGTTGTATGACCCGGCAGTGACAAGCCGAATCGTCACATCACCGCCAAACTTGCCGATGATCGTTGACGCAACCTTGGCCAGCGAATCAGCAAGTGCCATCAGAGGTTATAGGCAAGGCAAGCGCCGCTGGTCAGCGTGATGCTGGTGATAATGCCGCAGATGTAGGTGTCAGCCACAAAGGTTTCACCAGCCAAGCTGTCGCCAGTGGCGTTCTTTACGGTGATCGCCGCGATCACAGTGTCTTCTTTGAAGTAAATCTTCTGGAATCGCCCAGTGTGGGCGTTGGTGTCAGAGATGAACTCGAAGCCGCCTGAAAGGTCTCCGTACATGGTCAGCTCCGTTTGATAGCAATGTTGCCTGGTCCGCTAATTCTAAGACCCGTCAAGTACCTTTCAAACATCGGCGGCACATGATCTGCACCGACGGCACCTGTCTTGTCTGGCGTGACGTTTAAGCTACCGATCTGAACGTTCTTAAAGTCGTTCAAGCCACTGAGGCTGATGCCGTCCGTGTTGTTGTGCAGGTAAACAGCAAGCTCGATCTGAGCACGCTTGATCTGATCAGGAACTTCCTCTTCGCTGAAGTAATCCTCAGAAATGCGAAACGGAAACCCTGTCGCGTAAGTATTGACATATGTGTCGGGCCGCCTGACACCAGTGCGAGGCCATTGCAGTGCCTGCGTATTGGTTGCCCTCGCGCCAATAAATCTTTCGCGGTCTAGCCGCTGTGTTGCTGCTGCTAGCGCCCGGTTGCGTGTGTCATCAGTGCCGGTGCTCCACTTGGAAACATCGGTGCTGTTGATCATGGCCTCGACGTAGGCGTCAGCTTGCGCCAGCGTCATGTAGCTGTTGGCGTTTGCGCCGCCCGCTGTTGCGTCGATTGTTACTGCCATCGGGCGTCACAGTAGAAGTCTTTTTGGTCGGCTTTTCAGGAGCGGAGACTGCCGCTTGTGCAGCAGCCTCACGTTCCTTCATCCGCCTAAAGGCGAAGAGACCCATCAGGAGCTAGCGCCCTTGAGAGCCACGAAGCTCAGCACAATGGCTTCGCTGGCAGTAGAGCCAACGTTTGCCACAGTGATCGCGAACGAGCCGTCAGCAATGCTGTTGGCTTGAACGAGATAAGAACCGGCAGTACCGGCAGAGCTGTGGTTGACCACAACAACGTCGGTGCTGCTGATTTCGCTGTTAGTCACCGTAAAGGTGGCTTCAGCGGCACCAGCAAGCTCAGCGCCGTTCATGGTGATTTGACCAGAAGCAGCGTTCAGAGTGACGCCAGTGGTCTTATTGGTGGACTGGGTAACAGTGCCGCCAGTAGTCGGGCCAATCAGTTTGCCCGCTGTTGCCTCAAAAATGGATGCCATGGTTAGTTACCTCGNTCAATCCAGTGCGCTGGTGGTGGTAATCCGCACGACGCCAATGTTGTTGGTTTCGTACACCTTGGTCCAGTTACCCACAGTTTCCAGTTGTGCCCGCGTGGGGTTGGAAACAGAAGTGGAGAACGAAGAACCGATCGGGTGATACACATAGTGCAGATCGATCGACATCGCATCGCTCTTGGCGAGGATGTCACGGTCGGTCTCGGTCTGGAGTCCGAGCTGCTCACCGGAGCCAATGGCACCTTGGGTGAACATGTAGCTGGCATATTCGGTGGTGGCACCAGAACCAGCAGTTTGAACGTCCGATGAGACAATCACACGCATCCCCATGAACGTGGGGACAGCAACATTGCCGAAGGCGTTAGCCAAAGAACCCTGTGCTGCAGCGGTGTCTGGCTGACCAGCGTCATCGTAAATCATATCCAAGGCTCTACGTTCCTTCAGGTCGTAGTAAACCTTGGGGTGAACAACGATGGCAGCCAGCTTGTCGCCTTGGTCGCCCAGCAGGGACTGACCTTCGACAATCTGACGTGCAGTCAGTTGCGTGGGGGAGTCGCCAGACGCGCCATCAACAGCCAAAGCTGCAAAGGAAGCGGAGCTGGTGTCACCAACAGCGCCAAAGATGCCAGCCAAGCAGGACAGCAGATCCTTTTGACGCTGGTTGGCAATGTAATCAGCAATCTTGTTGCCGATTGCAGCCATCGGATCGGAACCAGCAGCCAGAGCGGCCAGGTCACGAGACTCAAAAGCACGACCACGGTGCAGAACGACGCCGACTTGCTTGTCAGCTTCGATCTTGCCGGGAGTCAGAGAAGAGCTATCCGTCAGACGCTCAAAATCGCCTGACAGGTTTGCTTTATAAAAAGGGATTTGAACGTGGTCACCACCATCCTCGGAGGCATTTAGCTCCGCCATGGGCTGCACCACACCGCTAGCCAGGAAGGCATCACGCTGAGTGGTTTGCTCAATGACGTAAGGCGTAAATACCTCGGGGATGATGATGTCAGAGCGAAGAGTCGCCATGACAGATCCTCAAAAAAGATGTTTACGGTGTGGGCGTAACCCGATCGGCTCTGCGTAGCTTTGCCTTATTCCGCATATTAACGGTTAGCGGCAGCTTTCAACCTCTCATACATGTCCCGATCTGTCCGATAAAGGCGCGATTGCTCTGTGAGGTTGTAGCTCTCCTTAGAAAAAGGATTTTTGCCGGGAGGAATATCACTGCCCATGCTGCGCCCAGAAGGTGCGCCACTGCCAACCGGCTTAGGTGCTTTCTGCATGTAGCTGGGCAAAGTCTTGGCCCACTCGTTAATCGGCTTGCGCTCGTAGCCATTGACCACGACAACAGTGCCATCAGCCTCGCGCTCAATCTGATCCGGCTTCAGCAGGTCCGCCTTGAATACGATGCTGGGATCATGCACAACATCGGCTAATGCTGTGTTCGCAGGTGCAATCAGCTCAAGCTCGCGGACTCGTGCTTCAAGCTCAGCAATCCGCTTGTCCTTGGCTTCAGCAGCCTCACGGAACTGCTGCTCAAGAGCCTGACGCGCCTCGGTGTACTTGCCTTCTGATTCAAGTTTGTTCTGCTCAACGTTGCGCTTGAACTCAAGCAACTCTTGAACATCAACACCGTCAGGGACGGTTTTGGCTTCTTTGAGTTTGCCAATCAACTCGTAATTCTTTTTCTCTAAGGCTTGAATGCTGTTCTTGAGTGCATCCAGCTCAGAATTGTTTGGAGCTGCTGGAGACGTAATCTCCTGATTCTGCTCTTCAGACATGAATAACCCGTAAGGTTGATTTCACGACCACTTTACTTTGTCCGCCCAATATGCGGCAGATGTCTTCCCTTTCGCGATGTTTTTTGCGTGGCGTGCCTTGAACGACGCCCGCTTAGCTTTGTCCGCAGCGCTCTCACCTTTGCGCGGACGTTTCGTCTTAGCACCCTGCTGACCNAACCGAATGAGCTTNGGCTTATCACCGTCCTTAACNACGACAGCGTGAGATTTGCCGCTCGGATGGTTCGGCGTGCGGATGGGNTTATCAAANCCCTGAAACGTATGGCCACCNCGNTTGATCTGCGCCATTACTTCTTCTTGCGCTTTTTCAGCAGNTCAGCGTCAGCCTTNCGCGCCCCACCCTTGCCAGAGATAAANCTNTTNACNCGNCCCATCGCCCACGCNGCCATCGGCACGTTGCGCGATCCGCTCGANANATAAGCACCTTGCCCACGCCGATAGACAGCAGCCAGCTGCCCATACGTGAAACGAGACTTATCGGCCTTTTTTTTGAGCGCGGCCTTTGTTGCCTCGCTTAGTGGTTTTCTTTTTGGTGCCACCTTGTTTGGCCCTCGATGCGGAAACAGCTTTGATGTCGATGAACTCGCCGCGCTTGTAAGCCTCAGCGGTTCGCTTGATCTCACGGGCTTTGGCAGCGCGGTTCTTCGCACCTGACAGGTACTTCTTAGGAAGGCCAGTGNCCTTGTCCTTTGGAACGCGCCGCTTGCGTGCCATCACTTTTTCTTGGTGCCCTTCTTCTTTTTCTTTTTAGGGGGCCGACCCATTTTTGAGCCGTAGGTGCCAGGTCCGCTAGGCATCAGTCAGTCTCCGATGGTGCTTCCTTTTTAGCGGACTTTTTCTTGGCCGTCGCTTTGGGCTTGGCCTCAGCGCCTTGCGCCTTGAACTGGTATTTAGCCGGGAGAGTCATTGGGGTAACGGCGGCTTAACTGTTCCAAAGTTAGCTCTGTCCCGTCCCTAGCCACAAACTTACGAATCGCCTCATCCGGGCCGAACCGATTTACAAGACGATCCCAGAACTTCAAACGGCTTGGCCCGAGAACATCTAACTTCGTCGCCTCGTCCTGTTCATTCAGCCACTCGCCGTAATCCTGCCGAATATCACTCTCCCGTCCGGTCTCACCCCGCCAAATGCTGCGCGTCCGTGACCGGCAGTTGAAGTGCTGCGGCGGCAATGGCCCTTTGCCCCACTCGTAAATCTTGCCGTCCAGTGATCGACAACGGGCAGACGTGCGTGAATCCAACACCGCCGTGTAGCGATATCGGTTGGTGATCAATGGATTCGCCAGCGCCACAAACCGATCCACCTCCACCGCCATCTGCGTCACCGTTGTTCGGACAATCGCCCGCATCTGATTATTGGCGCCCGATGTCATCAGACCACCAGCCTGGATGATGCGATCAATCGAGCCGCGCTGACCCTTCCGCAAACGACCGCGCAACCGCTGCGAGATCTGCCGGATTGTCTCACCGCTCAACAACCCATTCCGCACCGTCAGCCCAAACAACTCGGCCTGCCGTGTCGCGATCCGCCGGAACGCCTTGTCCACCACCTCACCATTAGGCAGCCGCACCGCACCGCCGGCCGCTAGCTGCCCCACTTG
>FUFK010040517.1_pt1 | contig 38808 bp, 48 predicted proteins | sample 1021851 | NCBI WGS metagenome assembly FUFK01 (sample SAMEA51879418, study PRJEB19060) | metagenome
CGGGGGGCAGGGTTTGGTTTTATTGGAGCGTGTAGGCTAGTCGCCTTTATTTTCGATAGAGATTTTCAGGTCGGGTGCTTGGATATTGACGGTTTCAACGGATTCACCGATGACGCGTCCGATGGAGTCAAGGACTTGGCTAGCGGTTTGGAGCTGGCCTTTCTTAAGGGCTTGATGGAAGAGTTTGGTACGCATGTGCTGAAGGCGAGCAAGCATATTTTCCCGATCAGCCTGCCAGTCTTCATCAACGAGCTGTTTGACTTCAGCCCAATCCCGCCAAGCGGTTGGGATAGAGCACTGTTCTTTCTCGGCGTGATCATAAACGAGTGCTCTAGCGGAGAGGCCATCAAGCTGACGGCGATACAGCCTACGGATGCGATCTTGCTTAATTCGTGTGGTGCGGTCAGTGTCAGCCATCAAATCGACCTTTTTTACGATATTAACGGTATGGGGGTCATTTTGGCACGCCGGGAGGGGGGGGTAGGGGTTGAAAAAGCGTGTAATGTGATAGGCATGAGTCAAAAAACAGCACCTGTAAGCCTGAGATGGGCACAGGGCCAAGTATTTTCGAGCGAAAAGCGCTTCCGAGTATTGGTAGCGGGGCGTCGATTTGGGAAATCGTACTTGTCATGCGTGGAGTTGTTACGTGGAGCGATCAACCGACCGGGAGAGACATTTTTTTATTGTGCTCCGACGTATCGGATGGCAAAGGACATAGCGTGGAGAGCATTAAAGAAGCTTGTACCAAAGGTATGGATCAAGACTAAGAACGAGACGGACCTAAGGATCGAGCTGATTAACGGTTCAACGATCGAATTGAAGGGTACAGAAAACGCAATGGCGTTAAGGGGCCGCAGTTTATCTGGGGTGGTGCTTGACGAGGCTGCATTTATGGATGCGGAGGTATGGTTTGAGGTGATACGACCTGCTTTAGCGGATAAGGAGGGTTGGGCATTGTTTATTTCAACGCCTGACGGTACAGCTAGCTGGTTTTATGATTTGTGGTGTTATGTGCCGGAGGATGAGACAGGTGGATGGCAGCGATGGAGTTATACAACGATTGAAGGCGGTAATGTTAGTGCTCACGAGGTTGAAGCAGCGCGTGCCCAGCTTGATTCGCGAACATTTCGGCAAGAGTTTGAGGCAAGCTTTGAGAATTTAACTGGTTTGGTTGCGATCAGCTTTTCAGACGACAACATTTCAACAGATGCAAAGGATATATCAATTCAACCGTTGCTGTTGGGCGTTGATTTTAACGTAGATCCTATGTCTGGCATTTGTGCGGTGAAGGATGCGGACACGTTATATGTATTTGACGAAATTATGCTGACAGGCGGTGCCACGACATGGGATTTTGCGGAGGAGGTCACCCGTCGTTACGGTGTGGAGCGACGAGTTATAGCGTGTCCTGACCCTACTGGCGGAGCACGAAAGACAAGTGGTGTTGGCGTAACGGACCACGCAATTCTTAGGCGTAGTGGTTTTACGGTTCAATCACCGAAATCACCATGGAAAATCCGCGACAAAATTACGGCAGTCAACACGGGTCTGCTAGATGCTTCTGGAGCGCGAAGAGTAAAGATTCATCCTAAATGTAAGGAGTTGATCAAGTCATTACGGACTTTGACGTATGCGCCTGGGACCGGGTTGCCCAACAAAAATTTAGGAGTGGACCATGCGTTCGACGCTTTCGGCTATCTTGTGTTGCAGCAGTTCAACTTGGCCAAACCAGAGGCCATGGGGACTACGACCTATCGTTTGTATTGATTTTTTGTGGGTCATCGAGCACTAAACGCACCAACATGTCCAGCGTGCGAGTCAAAGGATGTTGTTGTTTTGGGGCGGTTTACGTCTCAGGATGATGATTTTGTGCGAATGCGTAAGTGCAGGGATTGTAATTATCAATGGAGTACAGTGCAGCCACCGGAAGAAGTGCTAGACGAGTCAATTAGGATAATTTTTAACCGTTGGACGTCGCCTGCGGGGAAGGAGCGGCGTGTGACATTGGAATATGCGTCCAAGACCCGTTAGGATGGTGACAGATCTTCATTGTCGTCATGCCTAAAGGTCCAGGGACTTACGGCACTCAAAAGGGCCGTCCACCAAAGAAGAAGAAAGGCATGAAAAAAGGCAGCAAGAAGATGCGGTGTGATTGTGGCAAGTAGGAACGAGCCTACGAACAAGGCGCTGTATTCTCGCGTCAAAGCCGAGGCGAAGCGTAAGTTTGCTGTTTATCCCAGCGCTTACGCGAATGCATGGTTGGTGCGCGAGTATAAGAAGCGTGGTGGCACCTATCGGAAGGTAAGCGATGGCGGAAAAAAAGCGAAAAAGCGCCGCTAAACCCCGTGGTGGCTTGGGGCGATGGTTTGCGGAAAAGTGGGTCGACGTAAAGACCGGGAAGCCATGTGGGCGTTCCAAAGGGGAAAAGCGGGATTATCCTGCGTGTCGTCCATCGAAGCGTGTATCTGACAAGACGCCGAAGACGACAAAGGAGATGAGTCCAGCGGAGAAGGCTAAATTTAAGCGTGAGAAGACCAGTTCAAAGAAGATTGGGTATCAACATAAGCGTCGGAAGCCGGGATCTAAGGCAAAGCGGTCTAAGAAGTGATGGCTTACCGAGCTTGACAGGTTAGAATGAGGGGTATAACCCTTCTTTTGTCAACTCATGGCTGTTTTACGCGGAGAGCAGGGCGCGGTTCAATTTGACGCTGCTGGTTCCAGCAATGCCACTATTGTCGGCACTCGCAGCTGGAGCCTGAACATTAGCAAGGAAACATTGGACACCACCAAGCACACCGATACTTTTCGCAGCTTTGTTGGCAGCATGATTTCCGGCTCCGGCACNGTTGANNTGGTTTANNATCCTGATGCANCTGGNCAAGCTGCATTTATCGAGGATGTAATTACAGCTGCTGATCCAGCAGACGCTACGTTTGAATTGTTTACTACTGGCACCGTCAGCGGTACTGATTCTGTAAGTTTTGCTGGAATTATTACCAGTATGGACATTACTTCTACAGTTGGTGACTTGGTTATTGCTACTTGCAACTTTATTACTAGCGGCGCTATCACTTCTAACCTTGAGTGAGGCTTAGGTCATGGCTGAGCGTAAAAAGCGAAAGCGTGGTCCTAGTTTAAGTGTTGGTCGGGGTGAAAAGCTTCCGGCTAGCAAAGGTGCGGGTTTGACTGCTAAAGGTCGGGCTCGTTACAACCGTGNAACAGGATCCAATCTCAAGCCACCTGTTACGGGAAAACCCAAGACAAAAGCTGAGGCTGCACGTAAAAAATCTTTTTGCGCTCGCAGTAAAAGCTGGACAGGTGAAAGAGGAAAAGCCGCTCGGAGACGATGGGGCTGCTCTAACTAAAACAGGTCAATGACGTATTCCGTTCCAGGTCTAGTACGAACGCACTTAGTCAGCTCTTCTTATATGGGAAGTGTTGATAGTCCGTTTGTGCGNACACGGGCTGTAATCGACCAGATGAAGGGCTGGGAGATTATGAAGGCCGTGACTGCTGGAACGGAATATCTTCGTGACAATTCTGAAGCTTTTTTACCTTTAGAGCCGCGTGAAGACTACTCAGCGTACTTAGCGCGAGTAAATCGAGCTGTTTTTACGCCATATACACAAAGATTGATTCGTGCGGCAGCTGGATTGATCTTAAGAAAGCCCATTAGCGTCCAAGGTGATCCATACTGGACGGATGTCTTCAACAAAGACGTCGATGGCTGTGGATCTGATTTAGATGAATACGCTCGACGACTCCTGATTTGTGCCCTGACTTATGGGCACTGTCACACGTTGGTTGATTTTCCTGCGCCTTCGGATGCAAGAAGTCTTGCAGAGGAGCGTGCTCTTAATCGTCGGCCCTATTGGATTGAAGTGGATCCAACCAATGTGTACGGTTGGCGACTGGACCGCGAAACCAATTACGGAAATCTTACTCAAGTACGAATTGGTGAAAAAGCTGTANTNNCTGACGGTGAATTTGGAGAAAAAGTCTATGACCAAATCCGTGTCATTGAGCCNGGTCGTTATCGCGTGTNTCGACAGGCGGAACAACGTAAGGAGATGCAAGGGCAGTACCCATANCCCTCTTCGTTCGATCAATCCGACGCTACAGCGCAGTACGANCTGGTTGAGTCAGGCCCTTATTCTCTTGAGCAAATACCATTAGTTACTGTTTATGCCAATAAGACGGACACAATGACGAGTCGTCCGCCGTTGCTGGATATTGCACATTTGAACTTGGCTCACTTCCAGCGACAGGCTGACCTAATCCATAGTCTGCATATTGCTTCGCAGCCAATGCTGGTGATGGAGGGTTGGGACGATCAGACTAAGGACGTCGCAATTAGCGTGAATTACGCGATGGCAACGCAGCCAGGCAATAAGATCTATTACGTGGAGCCGGCAGCTAATGCTTTTGAAGCGCAATCTGCAGAAATTAAAGAATTGCAACAGCAAATGGCGACGTTGGGGATCAGCACGCTCAGCCAGCAAAAGTTCGTAGCTGAATCTGCTGATGCACGACGTTTGGATCGAATCGATACCAATTCAATGCTATCGATGGTATCGATGGATCTTGAGGAAGGTCTTCAGAAAGCGTATGACATGGCAGCTAATTATTTGGGTCTTGAGGCACCGGAGGTCAAAATCAGTCGTGACTTTGATCTGCAGCGGTTGATTGGGCAGGATATTGCTGCAATGTCTCAGCTGTTCCAAGATCAGATTATTGATCGTGAAGAGTTCCGCGACATGCTGGTGCAGGGCGAAATCCTGCCTACAGCTGCAGAGGCTCCAACTAGCGGTACAGTAGAGGAGTAATACGTTCTAATCTCATGGGACTTCGTTTTGAAGAGATCAATCCTCCCAAAAAAGAGGAAAAGCCTGCAACAGCCAAAAAAACTTCGACTAAAAGCACTAAATCTAGTAAGGTAGAAAAGTCTACTGATTCCTAATAATGGAAGAACAAGTCATCCAGGAAACGCCAGTGGCGTCGCCTGAACAGCCTGTGGCTGCGACTGAACCTGCTGCTGCCGATGTTTCTGCTTATGAACAGCAGATTCAAACACTTCAACAACGTGCCAGTGAAGCCGAGGAAAAATTTCAAGGCATCAAAGGTAAGTTAGACGAGGTTTACAAAAAACAGGATGATCAACGGCGTAAAACGCTTGAAGATCAAGGTCAATGGAAGGATCTTTGGGAGGAGGCCAACAAAACTGCTCAAGACAAGGATCAGCAGATTGCAGATCTGCAACGTCAACTTGATGAGTTGAAAGTCTCTAATGAGACTGCAGCAATGAAAACGTCTGCACTGGCTGCTATTAGCCAAGCTGGTGCAATCAATGCTCAACAAATGCTTCAGCTGGTTCAGTCAAATTTGAAAAAGTCTGACACTGGTGCCGTCAAGATTCTTGATGGCGGCGTTGAGCAGGATCTTGGCATGTATCTTGCCAAGTTAAAAAATCCCGGTTCTGGCTTTGAGCATCATTTTAAGCCTAGTACAGCTGCTGGGATGGGTGCGAAGCCTGCAACAGGAACAGCCGGTGCTGCAGGTATCGCAAATCCCTGGTTAGAGGGTAGTATTAACTTAACAAGGCAAATGGCCTTGGACGCTACCGATCCCGATCTTGCAGCCGTGCTGCGTAGAGAGGCTGGTAAATAAGTCCCAGTGGGACACCACTTTCAAGTCCGTGACTTGAGACCCCGCAAACTTTATCCCAGAATAAGAAATGGCCGCACCATTTCAGAATTATTCCGGCGGTGTCCTTCTGGCGGACATCGTAAAAAGGAATAATCTCAGCACTTATGTGTCTGAGGCGATCAAAGAGCGCAGCTTGTTTATCAAGTCTGGCGCTGTCTCCCGTAATGCTCTTCTAGACTCTCGTCAGGGCGGTACGCGGATTCAAGTTCCTGAGTTCAACCCTACGTCTCCAACTGAGGAGATCATGAGTGGCACTGCCACCTGGGGAACCAGTGGAGCCGGTTATCTGACCCCGCAGAAAATCGGTACAGGCACTCAGATTGCAACCATCTGCCATCGTGGTTTCGCGTATGCCGTAGATGACATTGCAGTTTTGGCTGCTGGTGAAGATCCAATGCTTCACATTCGCAACCAATTGGCTGATGCAATCAACAAGCTGAACAGCGCACGTCTGTTCTCTCAGCTTGCTGGCTTGTTTGGCACTGCTTTGTCTGGCAACGCACTAGACCTGGGCAAGGCTGCTGCATCTGGAGCAGATGAGGACAACTTCCTTACTGCTGCTGCTGTAGCACGCGGACGCTCTCTGCTTGGAGAGCGTGGTGACGAGCTGGATACTCTGGTGGTTCACCCTTCTGTGGGTTACTACCTGTATCAAGTTGGCCTGTTGACCTTCTCCACTTCTGCACTGTCCACTGGTGGTGCAATCACTTGGGGTGGCGGTGGTGTTGGCGTTGGTGCTCGTTCTATCGGTGAATTTGCCGGTATGAACGTAATTATGGATCCTCAGGTCAATACTGTGGCTCCTGGCACCGGCGGTCATCAGCGTGAGTTCTATTGCTATCTGACGAAAGCAGGAACAATCATGGAAGGCGTGCAGCAAGAGCTGCGGATTGAAGCTGACCGTAACGTGCTGTCTAAGCAGGACGTGCTGTCAGTTGACTACCACTCCGCGTACCATGTGATGGGTACTGCATGGGGCGGCAGCTTCGACAATCCGAACAACAGTGACCTTGCTACCGCTGGCAACTGGTCTGCGACTTACGACATTGATCTGGTTCCTATGGTTCAGATTACTGTCAACAGCTCGCTGGACACCAGCACCATCTGATCTTTCCTGATCAGAGTAAAGGCCCTACCATCAGGTGGGGCCACTTTCTTTTTTCGCTATGGCTGCCACGATCAACGCCACACTAAAAAGCGAGACAGCCAACAGCTTTGTGACGTTGGCTGAAGCCAACACGTATTTTGAAACCGTTCCAAGTAGTACAAATTGGGACGACAAAACAGACGACCAAAAGAATCGATCGTTGATTTCAGCCACGCGCTGGATTGACACTTTAAATTTTTATGGTGATCGTTGCGACGCAGACCAAGCATTAAGCTGGCCTCGCAATAATTATCATGTCGATCGCGTTGAGTTGGCGTGTACGTCTATTCCCAACGACATTAAATACGCTACCTATGAATTAGCGAACGCTTTGGCCAATGACACGGACTCGATTACAGGGTCTACCGGCGATACGGGGCTATACAAAGCCGTTAAGCTCGGAGAGATGGAAGTGGAGTACAACACTTCTAGTCAGGCTACTGGAACTGTTAACAACGTATTCGACGTTTATCCTTGGCTTCAGTCTTATCTTGGGGCTTACTGTTTGGGCGGCAGCGGTAGCTATTCTGTCCGCGTCGTGAGGGGTTGAGATGGCAGGTCAGCTTGACAGTCTGTTCAAAAGCGTTGCCAAGTCAGTTGTCGCTGACTTGGGTAAATCGCTTGATACAACAGTGGTTTATACGCGAAAAGCTTCTGCTACCTACAATATCGCGACTGGCAGCGTTACAAGTACAGACACAAGCTATACATTTAAAGCTCCTGTTGAGTTTNTTGTTTCTGACGAAGAANNCGGCTANCAAGAAAATAATGCACGTCTTTATGTGACGCCAGATCAAATCGGTGGCAACCAAGCCAACCTGCAAGACGAGATCGCGCTTACGTTTGACGGAGCGTCACGGGCTACGAGGATTCAAGATATTCGCACCTTTAGAGGTGGTCAGGAATATCTTTATATGATTCGGGTGGTGTTCTAATGACGCTTGTTAACGCTAGAGCTGCGCTTGAAGCTGCGATTAATACTGCAGTCACGGCTGCTGACGCTACTGTGTCGGTTGTTTTTGACAATATGCCATTTACAACGCCTGGCAAGACCAAGAAGTATGTGTTGGTAACGATCAACTTTGATCAGGCTACGATCCAGCCTCATGGTGCAGCGATCGATCAGTATGCTGGAACGGTGCAATGCGGTATTTTTACGCCANGAAACAGGGGTAGTGCCGCAGCGGCTGCGATAGCAGAGTCAGTTATTGATGGTTTGACGTCAGTAAATGCTGCTGGATATGTTGACACGTATTCTGTTGTGCCGCGTGTGGGGCAGGTTAGCGGCCCAACTGCGGTGACTAACGAAAATAACAGTCATTTCGTTAGTGTAGTTAGCTGTCGTTTTACTGCGGTCTAATGGCTAAACCAATCACTGAGCTGACCAAAGACATTCGTAAGTTGATTGAGGATGGGCGAGCAGCTGCTGGTCCGGAGATTGTTTTCAGTCTGCAGAAAGCTGGACCTTGGTGGACCGGAAATTTTGGCGAGTTGTGGGAGCTTAGTCCTAATCCGGTCAAACCAGTAGTTAGCAATCAACGCGACTGGGAAAATCCTAATTTTCCTAGCGCTAGAAGCTTTCAAAAACGTCCTGCCTTAAGGGTTCCAATTAATAGTCCCTTGTACATTGGCAACTTGGCTGACTATGCAGGGTACGCGGTCAACAATCCGCAAGCAAAGCTTGATGGCAAAACATACGGAGAGGCTAGGCCGCCACTGCGAAGTACAGCGCCTAATGGTCCTCGTTGGTATAAGCTGTACACAGAAACCAATAGAGATACAGGCTTGTTTCTTGATCTAGACAAAGCATTTGCATCTGTTCGCTTGGGATAAGCTATATTGTCATAGTTGACTTGGATTTATGGCTGACCAACGCGCAATCGACAAGCTGTGTCAGGCATTTAGCGTTGAAGAGCGCAGCAGCTATGCCATCAAAAAAAACGATGAGCTTATTCTCAAGCTGTATTGGAAGCCTTTGACCATTGCTGATCGAGACTCGATCAACAAAACCATGAAAGCCCTGAATTTGGGGCGGTCCGAGGACAACTTGGATTTTGCGATTCAGATGGTGATCCGCAAAGCGGAAGACGAAGCGGGCAATCGGCTTTTTGCGGACGGTGACCGTGCCAAAATTCAGAACCGCCTGCCAATGAGTATTGTTCTTGACATTATGAGCAAGATGCAGGGAATGGAAGAGGTGGAAGAATCAGACGAGCTGAAAAGCGAAGCTTGAGCAGGACAACTACCTGTTCCTACAGNTTTTCATCGCTGANAAGCTTGGTATGACGCTNGGTCAGCTCCGGGCGACTATGTCGTCTGAGGAGCTACTTGGCTGGAGCGCCTACTGTACGTTGAAGTCTGAGCGAGAGGAGAAGGAGATGGAAAAAGCCCGTCAGCAGGCCCAGTACCGCAAGGTGCGCTAGTCTAAGGGCAATGTCTTCGGGTTCGTCGTGGCTGCTGAGTACGAAGTCAATATCAAGATCAATAGTCAGCAAATTACGCGCCAACTTGAAGATATAGATAAAGCAATTGGCAAGATTGGAAAACCTAAAGGAGGTGGTTCTAGCGGTAGAGCTGGTATTTCTGCTCTTTCGCCAGCTCCAAAAGATTTAAAAGCTGCAGCTGACTATCAAAGAGCGCTTCAAGGCGTTGCAAAAGCAGGTAGAGAGTCTGAAAAAGTTTTTGCCACTTTGCGCAAAACAGCGCAGGCAGCTATGGTTGCCGGAGCAAATGAGGCAAAACAATTAGCTGCTGCCGCAGCAGGAGCACCGTTGCGTTCTGGGATTGGAACGAGAGCCACAGCAGGGATGGTTACTCGTCAGTCTGCCGACGCAGCAGCAAAAAGACTTGAGTCTCAAATTAGAGCTAGAGCAACCTTGGAAAAACAAGTAGCTCAAGAAGTTGCTGTTGTTGAAGCGCGAGCCGACAAACGAGTGCTTAAAGCTGCTTTAAATAATGATAAAATTGAGTTCAAACAAAAAATTGATGATATTGTTAGAAGTACAAATTTTGCAATTAGAGAGAGCAAGCGAGAGGGAAAAGCTTTTGACGCAGAGTTAAAACGGCGTGATCAAGCCCGAAGAAAAACGCAACAAAATCGTACAAAGCGATTAGAGTCAGTCGCTTTAGGCGCGGGTTTTCCGTTGTTGTTTGGTGGTGGTGCGGGGTCAGTGCTTGGCGGTGGTTTAGGCGGCCTTACAGGGTCTTTTGGAGCGCAAATTGCGCTTAGCGCTATTGGTCAGCAGATAGATCAGTTTATTAATGGTGTTTTTGAAACAGGAAAAGCATTTGGATCTCTTGGAGAAACGCTTGATTTGATGCGTGAACGTTCTTTATTTACAAGTAAAGACTCAGAAGAGTTAGCTCGTCAGCTTGAAAATCTTGGTGATGTTGAAGCTCTCGCCGAACTTGCAACAATAGAACTTGCATCAAAAATTGGCTCTGAAGGAATAGAAGCTTTTCAAGACTTAGAAACTGAAATAGACGAATTTGACCGTTTAGTGCAAAATCTTATGTTATCGCTTCAAGCGTTTCTTGCGGGGCCTTTAGCTAACTTTTTAGACGTGCTGAATGCAACTTTAGGAAAGCAAGTTACTAAGGGTACTATCGACCGATTAGCGGGTAGTTTGTCAAATCCTGAAGACCAAGAAAGATTTAGACGTGCTGCCAAAGCACAAATTGGTACTGAAATTGAAATAGGAGGGCGCCTTGGAGGGCTGGGGTTGGGACTTGGAGGCTTTCCACAAAGCAGAGAAGTTTTAAAAGCGGCTCCATTAGATCTTCTTTCTGATCTTGCAAGACAAGTAGGCGAAGGGCAATTTGGCCCGTCTTCTTTGACTAGCAGAAAAGTTAAAATTACTCAACAGGATAGAGACACGATTAAGCCTCCTAAGCTAAGAAAATCAGATGCTGAACGCGAACGCGAGCGCATGGAGCGGTTGATGGAGCAAAGCCGCGAGCGGATTCGTTTAATTGATCTTCAGATTGAAAAGAACGCAAAGTTGTCTGACATCCAAGAAGATATTAATGAAGCTAATTTTTATGGCAACAAGTTGCAGTCTTTGCAGCTGCAATCAGAAAAACGTATTTTAGAGATTAACTACCAAAGGGATCGTGCTATTGAGCGTATTAATGAGAAGTTGCCAGAGTCGCAAAAAGCTGCGGAGGCGTTAAAGATAACAGAAGAAGCCCAGCAACAAGTTTTAATGGAGCGGCTAGATCTTAATCACCAAATCCGTGTTACGGAGCGAGACCAGGCTGCAGAAAACATTAAAAACATGAAAAAAGCATTAGAAATACAATATGAGTTAAATGAAGCTGTTCAGCAGCAACTTGCACTTGCTGATGGTATCTCAAGCGTTATGGGTCAAGGAATGACTCAAGCTTTTGATGCGCTTATTGATGGAGCCGAAAACTGGGGCCGCGCTCTTCAGGATATTGCAGCTAACGTTTTGCGCGACATCGCAAGACAACTAATTCAAATATATGTAATTGAGCAGGCTGTAGGATTTATGCAAAATCTTTTGTCTCCCTCTTTGCCGTCCCCTGTGCCACAAGGCGGTTTCGGCGTTGCAACTTCTGCAGGCAAAATACTAACAAGTGCTGCGCCAATGGCAGATGGAGGTCCAGTTAGCTCAGGTCGTCCTTATTTCGTTGGCGAGCGTGGCCCTGAGTTGTTTGTTCCAAGCGCTAGCGGTACTATCGTTCCAAACCATGCGATGGGCGGCGCTAACGTTACTGTGAACGTTGATGCTTCTGGAACGCAGGCACAAGGCAATCAGCCGAATGCCAAGCTATTGGGACAGGCGATTGGTGCAGCCGTACAGGCTGAACTGATCAAACAAAAACGACCTGGAGGACTACTCGCAGCCTGATGCCTACCTTTCCTTCTATCCAACCGACCTACAACACGGTCAAGAGCAGTCAACCTGCGGTGCGAAATGTCCAGTTTGGTTCGGGCTACTCGCAACGTGCCACCTTTGGAATTAACAATAATCCGAAGCAGTATCAGCTGACTTTTAACGTGTCAGAGACTGATGCTGACACCATCGAAACATTTCTCGATGCTAGAGCTGGCGTAGAGCATTTTGATTTTACGCCGCCGAACGAATCTGCTAGCGCCAAGTTTATTTGTCAGCANTGGAGCAAAACGGTGATATTTGCGAACCGTGCCGAGATTTCGGCAACATTTATCGAAGTGTTTGAAGCATGACTACCTATCCTGCATGGAGCGAAGGCGCCGCAGCTGCAGCCGATCCAGATTCAGAAGATGAGTCGATTGGCCTTGGCGCGATACGTGTCGTTGGTCAAATTGTTTCTCGAACCGTTGATCCAAACGATGCGGCTTTTGTTTTTCGCGTCAAATCAACGACAGGAGACGCTAGGTCTGGATTTGTTGAACCCGCTTGGCCGCAGCATCCGTTTGTTACCGTTACTGAAAGCACAGCGACAGGATCGGTTACATGGGAATCAATCAGCCCAGTTTATAGCGAACTCTACTCTTTAGAGCCGTCAGCAATCATTGAGCTGTATGAATTGCACCTGACAAGCGCTGTCAATGGCGTGGATGACATTAGATACTTTCACGCAGGAACTAACGGGCTAATTGTAAACATTACTTTTAACGGGCAGACCTACGCGGCGACACCGATTGAAGTCGATGGCTTTGAAAAGTCATCAAAAGGTCAGCTCCCACGGCCCAGCATGAAGGTGTCAAACGTTAACAACGCAATATCTAGTTTGATTAGCTTGTACAATTTAGAGATGGCTAAAGTCAAACGTGTGCGCACGTTAAAGAAATTTTTGGATGCTGTTAACTTTTTAGACGAGAGTACTGTCGCTACTGAAGGTGGGCTTGCCTTAGAAACAGAAGATACGTCCAACCCGCAATCAATTAATTTTCTGTCCCATGCAACCGCTGATGCAGACTTCGGAAAGTTTCCTGATGAAATTTTCTATGTTGATCGTATCGCCGCAGAAACGCCGCAGGTCGTTGAGTTTGAGCTAGCAAGCAAGTTAGAGCTAGTCGATGTAAAAATACCTAGACGACTCATTGGCAACTATTGTCCTTGGAAATACAAGGAGCGAGAATGTACTTATGCCGGGTCTGCTTTTTTTGACATCGATGACCAGCCTGTGACCGCTTCTGCTGATGACGTCTGCGGGAAAAGAATCACCAGTTGTCGTGCTCGTTTCCCAACTGGAGACTTGCCTTTTGGAGGGTTTCACAATGTCAGGATTCAGACTTGATGCTGAAGGGCACGCAATGAGCGTGCTGCCTGCGGAAAGCTGCGGTTTAGTAGTCAAGGGCACGTATTGGCCTTGTCGAAATATCGCTGACAATCCATCTGATGAGTTCCAGATACATCCGACAGATTACTTAACAATTTTGGCCAAAGGTCCGATTGAGGCTGTTGTACATTCGCATCCAAACGGCAAGCCACCAAGTGAACCAGACAAGCGAGCTTGTCAGCAAATTGGGGTTCCTTGGTACGTTTGGGACGTCACATCAAAGCGATGGTGGATTATTCAGCCCTCCTTGGACGACAGTGGTCCTACGGTGTCTATGACTGTTACACACTGATCCAAGACTTCTATCGGTTGCAAGGCATTGAGCTGCCTGAGTTCGAGCGTCCTAGTGATCTAGAGTCTTGCAAGAGCGTGTTTTTGCGTGAGGCACCTGCTGCTGGGTTTACGGAAGTCGGTTGGGACAACAGGCGTTTTGGCGACATGCTGGTAATGCGAATGGATACAGCATCAGCAATGCATGGTGCCATCTACGTCGGTGACATGCGGATGCTGCATCAGCGCATGGATTCCTTGAGTGTTGTAGAGCCGATTAAACGTTATTATGTCAGGAGGATTGCAGCCGTCTTTCGGTATGGAGCAGACCATCCAACTGATGGGCGGCCTAGCTGAACGCTATGGCGCAACGCACACTTACAAGAACCTGAGAACTCCAGCTGATGGCTTGAAACTGCTGTTTATTAATCGTCCAGAACTGCAAAATGAACTGATACATGCACACGAGAACGGGATTGGCTACACCTTGGTGCAAGGTGCATATGATTTAACGTACGATGATTTGCATTTGCCGATTGGTCGCAAGCCCTTAATTTTAACGCCTATAATTAGTGGAAGCGGTGGCGGAAATACGTCTACGATTTTGATTGGCGTTGGTTTAGTAGCGGCTTCTTTTTTGTTTCCTGGCGCAGGTTTGTTTGGTACAGCCGGTTTATTTGGTGCAGGACAGGCAGCATTAGGCGTCTCGACACTTGCAGTATTGAATGCAGCCGCAGTTGGCACCGCCTTAAGTGCGGTTGGCGCCAGTTTAATCCTGACTGGTGTAGCAAACATTATTTCGCCAATGCCTACCATCAGCAGGGCAAGGGGACGTGGTGAAAACGTAAACGCAACAGGACCGCAAGGCGTCACAAGAGCCACTGATGGCGTTCAGAATTACGCTTACACCGGAGCAGTCAACACAGCAGGAGCAAATGGTGCGGCAGTTCCGATTGTCTATGGAAAATGTTTGATTGGCTCACATTTGATTTCTGTTGAGGTTGAGTCTGATAGCCGTCAAGATATTGCGCATCCTGCTGTAGCGTATATACGAGCACCTGGAACGCAAACCGTAACAGTCAACAATGAAACGCTAACCGACGAAGTTATCTTGGCCGGTGGAGCCAGGATCAGGCGAGTTAGCGACCCCGATGGTCAGATAAAAGGCAACAAAAATGGTCAAGATTATTATTTTGACGACGCATTGACCAAAAAAATGTCGCTTTCTGAAACCATAAACATAACAGCAGATAGCAGCAATGTTGGCGTTGTCAAAAGCATGAGAAGAGTTGTATCACGAGAGGCCGGAAATGATAACAGCAAAAACTACCAAGTTGTTTTGCAATTAAATAATGGCTTGTTTGATCTTGCTGGAGACGCAGGGAGCACAAAAGTCGACGGCTTTTTTTCGTACAGAATCGATGTTGTCCATGTGATTAGCCCTGGTGACGACCCAGTAGTAGCCAGCGTTGGTGGAACTGTTTCGGGCTTAATAGAAAAGGGAACAACTTACACATGGATGCACTTTATTAAATACTCAGAACCTGGCGATCCGGGAGACGATATAAAACCTAAGATAGTTCTTACAGATTTTAGAGCCACGTCAGGATGTTCTTTGCAGGTTATACGTCAAGGCTATAAAACATTAAAAACCAAAGACGATAACTTTACACACAAAGATTTCAACATTTAAGCCATGTCACTTGAATCCACTTCTGTCATCAAGTTCCTAGACCTTCTTTGTGAAGGACCAATCAAAGGCATCGTTGCAGGCACCACAGACGGTCTGCCTGATAATATATTTTTCAATGAGACAAAACTAGGTGGCAGCTACAACAAGCAGCTGATTGACATTGAATACTCAAACTATTTAGGCGGAGCCACGCAGGCCAAGCCTGTAATCGGCGAGTCAAATTCCAGCGCTGATGTCATAGATCTAACCAACATTATTAGCTTTAGCCCTCCACTTGAGATTGGGAACACTTACAACGAAACGGTCGATGCAAACAACGAGGTCACAGCTCGCCGATATGATAAAAGCGAAACAGGGCAAAACTTTCAAGTCAGAACTATTACTGATACAACAGTTGAAAAGGTTAGTTTTGTTTTCGTCATCCCAAGACTGTTTTCGACTGCTCAAGAAGGTTTAGCGCAAGGGCAGTTGTTTAACGCAACGGTTAGATGGACAATTCTTATTACTGACAGCACTGGTCAAACGCAAGGGCCAGATAACAGCGATGTTTCTGCTGTAATAAATGATTTTGACTATCAGGTGACGGGCATTTCGACTTCTGACTTTGTTTATCAAACGCCAAAAATTCCACTTCAAGGGGTTGGCCCTTGGACTGTAAAAGTAGAAAAAGCAAAGTTCATTAGGGCAACGCAGGATGGAACGACAAAAGCAATAACACCAGATCCAACTGCTAGCATTCTTAAAAGACCACAACATACGAACAATAATGATCGAGGAAAAAGACGTGATCGAGGAAAAGAAGCGGCTTTTGAGGTCAGTTACTTTGATTTTCAAGACACGCCATTTAAGAAACCGCTAGAAAACTCAAGAGGTAATCAGCTCTTTTGGTCTGCAATCAACACTTATAGGGCAAGCCGTGTTAATTACAAGCACACCGCGATGGTTGCCGCCAGTATTGACACGGAAGAGTTTCAAACTCTACCTAGTCGTCAATATCTGGTAGAGGGCCTCAAGGTCAAGATACCCAGCAATGCTGTGCCTAGGACAGACGGTAGCTTGGCTTTTGTTGGTGATTTTGATGGCAATGTCTCAGATGAGTTGTTTTACACGACATGCCCTGTATGTTGCTTTGTCGATCTGTTGACCTCCACCCGATACGGAATAGGCGACTTTGTAGAAAACGAGAACATTAACTGGGTCGATTATTATCCGCTGGCAAGATACGCAAACGAGCGGATCCCATCACAGGAGGTTGCTGCAACCTATACGCAGACGGGAGACGTGATAACCGTTACGCATTCAGCGACTGCTGCAAGAACCGCACATGGCCTCAGCGAAGGCGATGAAGTGACTCTCAGGTTTATGGGTACTTCTAACTCTGCAAAGGCTGAAAACGCAAACAACAAATTTATCTTTACGGTTGCAAGTGTGCCATCGACTTCAGTGTTCACTGTTGCTGCTGCAGCCACACGGAGCGTGTCTACAGCGGAAAGCGTATTCAGCGGCAAGCCTGAAGCACGTTTTGCTTGCAACCTACAAATAGCTGGTCAGGAACAGGCTTACACAGTCTTGCAGAATATGGCAAGCATATTCCGTGGCATGACTTATTGGCAGTCAAACACGGTCACAGCTGCTGGAGATCATGGCGAACTTGGCAAGATTACAGACGGAACAGGTGAGGTGCCCAGCAGTGTAGTGGCACCTGTCCATCTTTACAACAACAGCAACGTGATTGAGGGTGCCTTTACCTACAGCTACTCTTCAATCAAAACAAGAGCAACAGTTGTCAAGGTGCGGTATAACGACCCGCAGAACTTTTACAAGCCAAACATTGTTTGCATCGAAGATATTGCATCGCGTGAAAAATATGGGTATCAAGTCAAGGAGATTATTGGTTTTGGCTGCACGTCAAAATCACAAGCTACGCGGCTTGCAAAGTGGCAGCTAGAAACTGAAAAGCTTAACGCTGCTGTCGTTACCTTCAGCACTGGCCTACAAGGTGCCATGACGTTCCCTGGTCAGATTTTTGCTGTTGCTGACGAGATGCAGCAAAACATCAGAACGGCTGGTCGGATTTCATCTGCTACGGCCTCGGCTGTTGTGGTGGATGCTGCAATCACTATTCCTAGCGGTGTGACTGCAAGCCTGACCTGCACTCTTAGTGATGGACGAGTGGAGACTAAATCAGTGAATCTCAGCGTAACGTCTGGGACGACGATTTCGGTATCGCTCGACCCGTTCAGCAGCGCACCAGAAGCGCAGTCGATGTATTCACTGACCTGGACAAAAACAGGAAACACGCTTGTGCAGCAGAAGTTCCGTTGTCTAAGTGTTGCGGACAATGGTGATGGAACGTTTGCCGTAACAGGCACAGAACACAATGACAGCATCTACGCGGCTGTTGACTTTGCTGGTGCGAAAGTCATAGATGAACCGTCAGACGTCACGACGTTTGAAGACGCACCATCTAAGGTTACTAATCTACAACTCAAATTTTTCCCTGTTGACGCTAGTAACAACTTTAGCTTTGTGTGCCTTGCTTCTTGGAAACGCGGCGTTACAGGTATTACTAGAAATTTTCACGTTGTCCATAGAGTTGGAGACGGAAGAACTGTCTTCACAGAAACGCAGAGAGTGACACAGTTGGAAATAAAAGACGTTCCACCAAACACCCCAGTCCAGGTAGAAGTCGTTGCTCAAAACTCACAGGATGTTTTCACGCGGTCGTCTGAATCGGTAGCAGTTACTGCGACTTCTCCAAACGTAAGTACATTTCAGGATCCTGTCGGCACAAAATCTGGAGGGCTTGTTATTGCTGACGTTACTGTACTTCCGCCTAGCCCATCTGGGTTGAATGTGGTCACCATTGATTTCACCGCAAATCAAGTTTCTTGGATTCCTCCATTCGCTTCAAATACAAAAGATCTTATCGCTGAGATCAGGAAAGCTCCGTTGGTTGACGCTATTTTTTCGTCGAGCGGCACGGCCCCTGTGTTTGACAATTCAGTTCTTATCTCAGAGACAGAAGCGCGAAGCGGCTCTGCTGTTGTTACTGGTGGGAATGGCGTTTATTATCTAAGGTTCAAGAATGTAACAACCGGCGAATTTAGTGCTACGCCTGCTTCTTTTAGTCTTGATGCGTCTTTTGGCACGAACCATGTTGCAGCTATGGAGCTGATAGAAGGAGCCGCTTCAAACTCGCAATTTATAAGTGGTGGCGGCAGGTCTGGCGGCCCATTGACGACAACAGTGGGACGATCTGTCTCGCCTACGACTGCAAAATTTGGCGGCTTAGCACTTAGGACGAGTCAGCAAATCAATGTTGGTTATGACAACACCAACAGGCTCAAACTGCTCGACGCAACTAAATCAGGCGAATACCACTTTTATGCAGACGCAGATGCGTTTTACGAGCAAAGTTTTGGCGAGACTGGCCGTACATCAACAATAAATTTTATTGTTGAACCTTTTATCGTTAACACTCCGCATCAAACAGATGCGTCAGATTCAGCGTTAGCGACTGTCAACAAAACAAACGTCGAGCTTTACGTTAGAGCAAGTCAAGGCGTTGAGCGTAAGTATGTTGACAGCGCTACTGACGATCTGTATATCGAGCAAGAGAACAATACAGACACTCTTGAAATGGAGCAAAGCTCAAGCGGTTCACTGATGATCGCTGTAGAGGAGACCGTAAATGACTTTGATGACTGGGTAAACTTAACAGGACGCGAAGAACTTCGCGGACGCTATTTCCAGGCAAAGTTAGTTCTTACCTCAGACGACTCTGGACAAACTCCTGCGGTGAAAGACGTTTCTGTGATGTTCTACGCTAAGAAGCGTTTGGATGTTAGAAGGAAAATCAGTACCGGATCTTCTGGTTACACAACAGTGTCTTTCAATAAAAGGTTTTATAAGTTTTACGATGCAACGTCCGATGCAAACCCGTCAGTTAGCATAGACATCGACGCGGGTTCAGGAGCTGATCGACGCATTGCTGCGCAGACAGATGATGTTTTTGATCAGTTTAAGGTGCAAGTGCAAGACGCTGACAGTTCATCAGTTGTGGCAGGGACAATTAGCTACAATGCAACCGGACACGGCGAGGAACTCTAATGGCGAACTTTAAGATCTCAGGGCTCACCGCTCGTGACACTACCTCCAATGACCATATCCGTGATGGTGAATTGATTTTACTGGCTGATGCCAGTACGCAAAACTACAAAGTCACGTTTGCAGACTTTAACCGCTTGACACGCCCTGGAACGCAAGCAGCCCCCAGCATTACGTTTCAAGGGTCTTTTACAACAGGCATTTACCAGTCAGCAGCAAACGAGATCGGATTTTCTGTGTCCGATTCGGATGCAGGTAGGTTCACGTCTGATGGGTTTCAAGTAGGACCAGCGACTGGAACGGCAAAATTTCAGGTTTTTAGCGATAACGCAACAGACGACGTTATTTTTGAGAATAGTCTTGCGTCTGCTGTCGCATCACCGAACATTGTCTTGCACAGGAACAGTTCAAGTCCAGCAGATGGCGACAGCCTTGGTCAAATTGTTTTTCGCGGCGAAGATGATGGGAGCAATGAAACTAGCTACGCCAACATCTTGTGCGTTGCAAAAGATGTGTCTAACGCAGCCGAGAAAGGCTCGTTAGAATTTAAGACGATGGAAAGCGGTTCAGGCACAACCAGAATGAGCATTGTGGGCTCAAAGGTGGGAATAAACACTACAGATCCACAGCAAAAATTACACGTAGCAGACACAACTGTAACCAATCAAGCGAGGCTTGAGTGCAATAATGCAGACACCAGCACGGTTGGCGGTGGTCTTGAGCTTTATCGGCACACCAATGGAAACGGAGGTGCAAACCATAAGCTTTCTACGATTGAGTTTAATGGTAACGATAGCGCTGGAAACGAGTCTACGTTTGGCCGCGTTTCGTCGGAAATACTAACGGCAACAAGCGGATCGGAGGATGGAGAGGTCTCGATCGATGTTTCGGCTAGTGGCACAATTAGCTCACGCTTGAAGGTGAGCAAAAATAGAGTGCAAGCGTTGTCAACTATAAATATCCCCACAGGGACTCCTTCGTCATCATCTGCAGCAGGAACTGCAGGCGACATCGTTTGGGACAGCTCGTTTTTGTACGTCTGTGTCTCGTCGAATTCTTGGAAACGAGTCGCACTGTCTACTTTCTGATCTTGCTTTAGAATCAGGCAAAACCTGCTGCACAGGGGATCGTCATGTCTACGGTAAAGATCACAGATCTGACGGCCCTCACGGACCCTTCAAGCACTGACGTCCTGCCTATCGTTGATGTAGGCGCATCAGCAACAAAAAAGCTGACGATTGCAGACTTGATGGAGAACGCGGGGTCAGGCTCTGCACCAACGCCAGGGATCTCCTTTGATGGCGACCCAGACACAGGCATTGCAAGGCTTGGAGATAACAACATCGCGCTCTGTACGACTGCGACCAATCGTCTTGATATTGGTGCGGCTGGTGTAATTGACATCAAACTAGGTGGCAGTGCATCGACTCCTGCACTTATTTTTGAGGGCGATGTAAACACAGGCATTAGTCACGCGGCTGATACGTTGACTTTTAGTACCGCAGGATCTTCAAGATTAGACATCGGCTCAGGTGGTGTCATTGACATAAAGTCTGGCGGCAGCGCATCAGCTCCTGCTTTAATTTTTGGAGGTGACACCAATACAGGCATCAGTCATGCGGCTGATACGTTGACTTTCAGCACGGCAGGCAGCTCACGATTTATTATCGACAGCTCGGGAAATGTTGGGATTGGTACGGACAGTCCCCAGCAGCAAGCTGGAATAGGTTTACATATACACAATCCTGATAGTCAAGCAAGAATAAAACTTACTCAATCAGGAAGTGGTGCAACGGCGAATGATGGTTTTGATATTATTGCGGAAACAGGTAACGAAATTCATCTAATAAATCACGAATCCGCCGCGATGAAATTTGGAGTTGTTAGCGAGCGGATGCGTATCGACAGCTCGGGAAGGATGTTGGTTGGTACGTCTACATACACAGGCAATGGTCAAGTAGCATTTGCGGGAAACAGCAGCTCTGGCACCGCAGCAGGAATTGTTGATATTCGCCCAACTTTATCTCGTCCAACTGCAGCTGACACAACCCTTAGTTTGATTCGGTTTGGCAGCGCGGATCATAGCGGAAACACGGGCTACGCAAGCATAAATGTGGCCAGTGATGGCGCTAGCGCATCAGACAGTGATCTTCCAGGGCGGCTTGAGTTCCACACAACCAGCGATGGCGCTTCATCACCAACAGAAAAAATGAGGATAGCATCTACGGGGTTAATTAGCGCACCTGGGGTGTATAGTTTTACAACGGCGTCTTCAGCAAATGTAATTGTTGAATCAGCTGGGCAACTGTCTCGCGCAACTTCATCTATTAAGTATAAGCGCAACGTTGAAACACTAGAAGACTCGTATGCTGATGCTATTTTGAATTGTCGTCCTGTTTGGTATCAATCAAAGTCTGAGTTAGATAATCCTGACCATGGATTTTGGGGCTTCATTGCAGAAGAAGTTGCAGAAATTGATCCACGACTTGTTCAATGGAAAACAAATGAAATTACTTATGATGAAAATGGTGCAAGCGTTGCAACACCCTGCGAACCTGAAGCTGAAAGCGTTGCTTATGACCGCTTTGTACCACATTTGTTAAACATAATTAAACGTCAACAAGCAACAATCGAAAGTCTAGAAACCCGTATTGCCGCATTAGAGTCGTAGCGGCTAAACTCACCCCGAAAGCATTTAACTCATGGCTGATCCCGTCACCACGTTCACTTGGTCAATTAACACTTTGGAACGTCACACGGCTGACGGCATTGTCTACAACGTTTTTTACAACATCAGTGCAACAGACGGCACCTACTCTGAAGGCGCTTACGGTTCCGTTAATCTTCTGCCACCTCCAAAAGAGGGCTACACCGTTGTTGCTTACGACGATTTAACTGAAGAACTTTGCCTGCAGTGGACGAAGCAGGCTCTTGGCGGTGACGAGAAGGTCACTGAAATCCAGAATGCGCTCCAGGCACGCATCGATGAGAAGCGCACACCAACCAAAGCGCAGGGCAAGCCATGGGCATGAACCCGTTAGCGGCAAAGCTGCCTGGCGGAGAAGATGTGCATGTCATGAGATCTCGCGTGGCATGGCTGAATTTTCTTTATGCTTTGGACGGTCGTGAATCCGTCGATCATCCAGAGCATGGATTGTTCGTAGGGCTACACCAGAAATACGCTGGTATGTTGCTTGGAGCGGAAGGGTAATGGCCAAGTCATTAAGTAATGACATTTTCGTTGTTGGCAAACCCAAAAAGACCAGACAAGGAAATGGCTTACACTCCCGCCCTAAAAAAGGCAAAAAGCCCTACCGTGGCCAAGGCAAGTAGACTTTCCTCCCATGATCAAAGCACTCGCTCTAGCTGTTTCTGGTGTTCTCGTTGGTTCAGCTGCCTTGGCTGGCCCTTATGTGAACGTCGAGAATAACGCTGGGTATCAGGACGGTTACCTCGGTAGCACGACTGACATCCATGTTGGTTTTGAAGGCTCAAGCGACGTTTACGGCTANTNTGTNCAAGCTGGNCCTGCCATTGTTGCTCCTGACGGTGATGAAGCCGAAATGGAAGTCAGCGGCAAGATTGGCGGTAGCGTTCAGGCTACGGACTCCTTTGGAGTCTATGGTGAAGTGTCATTCATCACAGATGACATCGAGCCTATCTTCGGAACCAAGATTGGCCTGAAGTACGCCTTCTGAGCTAGAATCTGATTGTTCTCTCGCACGGAACAGCAATTAGCCTCCGGTTAGGTAGAGCTGCCCGGGGGCTTTTTGTTTGCCGACGAACCCGTCTAAGGTCAAATGCAAAAGCTAGTTAATGCCATGGCTGTGACAGCGTTTCTGATGTCTGGAGCGTTGACTGCCGTTGCTGTTGTTGCCTACACGAAGATTCCGCAACTGACGACGCGGTTCATGGATCAAGTACAGACTGAAATCCAAAGCAAGATTAGTGAGGCTATTGCTGGAGCGTTGCCCCCTGCTGTACAGGATGCGATGCCAGAGTTGCCGGTTGAAACTGGTCCTGCAATCCCATCAATTACGTTGCCCGGTGGCTGATCAAAGCTATCGATCCAATCACGAATGGCTTCACCTGTTGGAACGCTCTTGGGGCAGCGAATAAACTTGAGGAGTTCTTTTTTGTCAGTGAATGGTCTAGCAGTTTTGCCATTAAAAGCTATGTACACTACAGGCGGACCTTCACGGTTTCGGATACGTTCNACGATCAACTGNCCTGATTGAAACCGNTCTGNTTTCATGCCTNAGATNAGACCNATCAAGGATATTAGTTTGACAGAGATNCCAGNGCCTAGGCCNATACCAAATCCAGTTTTACCAAAGGTGCCACCAATAACGACGTGGATGGACATACCAACAGCAGATCTGCCGGTATATGACGCTTTAGACTTGACACCTGGGATTACACCGCCGGTAAGCCCGAAACCGACGATGCAACCCGCAGAAGAGAAAAAACTGGAGGGTGTGTCAATCCCCCCAGTTCCCTCCTTGAACGAAGAAGCGTCTCAAACTCCTTCACCGTCAATGGTAGAGACAAAACTACCTTGTCCGCCACCTGACGCAATTCCTTTAGGTGCGCGTAATCGATCTCAAACCGCTGTCGTAATTGGTTACGAGCGTGATGGAGTAACTGGGACTTGTGAACCAATCCTTAAACCGCTAGACGTGCCAACCATCATTGGCAACTATTTACCTGGAGCACCTGTCATATTCAGCACGGCTGCCATTGCCGCCATGGCCACGACTGTTGCTGTTGCATCTAGGCCGCTAGGTGATGTGGTGCTGAAGATCGTGAAGCCCACAGTTAAAAAAGTGACTAAGATGATTTTGAAAAGAAAGGGAGAACGTCCTATTGCTTTGCGGGATCGGATTCTTGCTCAACGGGATAGGAATCGGGCGATTCTTGCGCTACGTCGTTCATTAAAACCTTAGGGATTGTATGCACATGCGGAGGCAAAACACCAGGCGGATTCGTCAAAACCACATCCGCGCAGATCGCAGAAAAAGGCGATTCAGGGTGGAACATGACACCATCTTTAAGCAGTTTCGCGCAATTTTTCAGGCGTGCAATTTCGTAGTTCAGGCGCTTATCTGCCAGCTGGGCCTCAAAGAGCTTTACTTGTTTTTCCGCCGCCTGCCTGCAAAGCTTTACATGATGGCGGTCGAGAGGGACTGAGATCGTTGCGGTGATTCCTCCGTTGACGGAAAAGTTTGTTTTTTGTCCTGTTCTGACTGGCTGGTAGTAGAGAACATGGCCTGGGCGATCAGGGACGCCATCAGGAATAGGATTGCCTTCTGGATCGAATGCGCCTTCAATGTCACTGTTGTCGTAAACAGGGTTGTCGTAATAATGCTCGGTTGGAGTGCTCCAGCCTGTGGTGGTAGTAAGGAATGGATTGATATTTAACGTGGCACCTTGGCAGCTGATTCCAGAACCGTAATTCCAAGTGTATTGACGCGAAGGCACCACCTGAACGGCTTGGTTGGTAACACTGCCACTACTGTTCGCGACCGGGGCTGCGGTACTTGAGACTTGTGCGTTCACTGGAGCGGAGGTTAGCAGGATTGCTGCTAGGAGACGTTTCATTGGCTAAATGTAGATGTAGTCTCAGTTAGCTGTTCAATGTCCGTTTCGCGGACGATGACTGTGTGTTGCGTAAGCCCTGGCCCCTGAAGCGTTTCAGCAAATTGGAACGGCGCACCTTCTTCCACAATGTTCCAAATAGGCTTATCAGCAGGATCAAGCCCCACCCAGCGACTAGAAATACCATCGATTGTGTTTGTTGTCGTCGTTAGAGCCATTGGCGCGACGAAGTCATCAGATTTTACGTTAGATCCCGAGACAGTGTATTCGTAGCCAGTGCGGTACTGGTAAGAATTTATGACTTCATTGACTTTAGTTTTTGTCGTTGTTGTGCTGCTGGTTGTGCCCTGTTGAAAGTTTGGTATGACAGGGACTGCAGCAGCAGCTGTTGCATCCAGTAGGATGAGCGCGACAAATACTTTAAGCATCACTTGATCGTCAGCTCTTGAATAACTTGGCCGATTGCGGTTGTACCAGCTCCGCCAGATGTAATTGAGATGGCACCATCGGTTGCAATCGTACCAGCAAGATCACCTTTAAGTCCGCCGGAAGTTGTGGTTGTGCTGCCAAAGATTGGAAGACTAGGCACTACTCCGGAGGTGACTGTTGTTGAGAGGATCGCTGGAACGTCGTCTCCTTCTGTGTATGACTCTGCATACGAAAAAGCGTCACCAGCAGTAGTAATGCTGTACTTACCAGGAGTGTAACCAAGAGCGGTGCCGGAAGTAAGTGTGCCAAGCACAGGAGCAGTGTCCAGAGTGACGTTATTGCCAGATACTGCCATTGAAGACGGGATTCGCGTTGCAACTGATCCCGCTCCATCAACAGTGAGTTGAACTGACGACGAAATTTTATTGATAATATCCGCTTGCACTGGAGCGGCAATCAACGTGAGCGTGAATGCTAGGAGGAGACGCTTCATTTTTTGACAGCGGGAGCAGTGCTTGACTCTAGTTTAGGCTCTTCTTTGTTTTTGCCGTTCTTGCCAACGCTGACGCCATAGGAGCTGAGAACAGCTGTCAGCATCGAAGCGGCGAAAGTTGGGTCCATGGCTTTGACCTGTCCGAGATAGGACAGTGACAGGCAGGCAAGTGACCACGCCAAGACGATCAAACGGATGAGATCTGAGATCCAGCCTGGATGCTCTTCGTTTTGGTTAGCCATTGCACAGGACAGCTACGCTTAAAGGGTAACGCTGATTTCGATCCATGCTGCTACTGATCAAGCCAATTTTGTTCAGGTTCCTTCAGTCTGAAGGCGTCAAGAAAATGCTGATCGAGATGTTGGAGGCATATGCCAAGACAACTGACACAACGATTGATGATCGTGTTGTGGATTATGTGAGGCAGAATCTGTTCCCAACCAGCAGGGTAGAGAAGTGAAGCCACATTGGGGATTAGCCCTAGGCTGGTTTTTTCTTGGTGGAGCGGCAGCCGGATTTATAGGGCTTTCTGGCTTATTGTTTGGAGCTGCGTACACTGCTGGGCTAAATGCTAGTTGCCAAGCCTCGTTAGAATGAAGCAACGCATTTGGTTTTCCGTGGGCTTGCTGTCATTGCTACCTTTCTTTGAACATTTCAGAAATGACTCCCCTCACCAACTTGCAGCTGTTAAACAGCTTGAANAATCCATTGACCCGGAATTACTTAAGACGGATGCCGAATGGTTTGAGGCATGGAAGGCATCTGGATATGATCAAGAGATTTACATGCCATACTTCACCCAGCACGATAACATCACGGGAACTGGTTATCGAGAATGTTTTAGTTCAGCGGCAGGAATGCTTGCAGCCTATTGGTCAAAAGTACAAGACGATGATGAGTACAATCAAATCAGGGCTAAGTTTGGCGATACGACGTCTGTCCAGGCGCAGATCGAGACGTTAGAAAGTTTGGGTTTGAACGTACAATTTCGGAATGACGGTGATGCGGATTTAATAGAACTAGAAGTAGAAAACGGCAGGCCCGTTATGGTGGGTTGGTATCATCATGGCGACATTTCTTTAGGCCACTCAATATCATGTGGAGGCATGGGTTGCGGCCATTGGAGCGTAATCAGTGGATATTATGGCAAGAATAGTGCTGACCCCGGTTGGATTATGCAAGACCCTAGAGGCGAGCCAGACCTAATCAAAGGCGGCCATAAAAACCCGCATAGAGGCCGTGACGTCAAAGTTCTTCAACGTGAGTTCAAGCCACGCTGGGAAGTAGAAGGCCCTGGGACTGGCTGGGTAATTTTGGTAGACAATGAGTGATCTCTATTGGGCATGGGCATTTATACACAGCTTCTTTACGACAGTTGTGATCACTTGCGCTCACCCCACAAATTGGGATAATTGTTTTCCTGTGCATGAATGGATGGTGCCTTGGATTCACGACGTGGTTCACATGCACGAAAATGGTGCTTATCATGCGGAGAAGTGTACTTTGCAGGAATCCAATGGGCTGGGCCGACTGGATGATCGTGGAGCAAACCCTTGAAGAGGAATTAGGTTTGGAGCGATCAGTGCGTGAGATTGAAAGCTGTAGTGATGTAAAGGTGTTGTCTCAACTATGTGTAGCGTTAGCGAGACAAAGCTGGCACCAATCTAAATTATTGAAACAAGCAGTTTCTCACATCGCCTCATTTGACGAGTCAATAACTGCTGCGCGAGACTGAGCACGTCCCAGAAGCCTTGCATCTACGGCTTCTTGCCATTTCTGCTTGTCTTTGACAATGGCATCACAGTATGTCTCTTCATCGACGTTTTCTGCGACGTATTCGTACGCTAGTTGCCTTAGGAGTGCGGAGGGTTTGAGGTTTTGTTTCTCGGCTTCTAGGAGGAACAGTTCGCCCCGATAGGGCTCTAGCAAGACTTGGATATAGACGCGGTTACCATGTTTGGTCGCCATTGCTCAATAATGTGCTAGCCAAACGTTACCATGTAACGGAATCATCGACACGCTTTTTCCAGGCTGTGCGTTGATTGGAGCGGGAGGTGTTGCGCTGGTTGCGACAGCCGTTGCGGATCTCTCGCGCCCGTTCCAAAAACATTGCAGCTCTTTGGAGGTCAGCAGTAGTCGAGAGATTCATGGCCTTGTAAAGCCGCTCCAGAATAAGCTGGCGTCCTGATTTGGGCGGAGGCATGTTCCATCGCTCCAGCAAGGGTTTGATGGAACGTTACTGTATGATCATCGGTTAAAACAATCCAATCTTTATTTCGTCGAAAGATCTGAACATACCTCATGTGCCAACAAATTGTTCAAGCTCTTGAAAATCTGACAGGGGAGCTGGCGCTAGGATGCTCACATCAACTCCACATTCAAGGGCTGAAGAGATTTCAGACTGAAAATAGTCTGAGTTGTTTTCATAAGTAACTTGCGAAACTGCATAAATTTGATCTTGATCATCATAAGCCGTATATCTTGCGATAGCTAACGGCATGTTTGGATCGTTGAGAATTTGGCAGTAGTGAAAATTAATTTTTCTGGTCATTTTGGATGTTGTTAAAGAGTTCGGAGATGACTGCAGCAACAACGCTTTCGGCTTGTTGCCTGTCCAGACCATAGCTATAGCGGCGACGAATTTTAATAACAGTTTTCTGAAAATCATTGGGAGAAAGTTTGAAGTCGGACTGGGAGGCCATGAGTCGATTGCGAATCAACTCTGAGCGATTGATACCTTGCTCTTTGGCCTGACTAGAGAGTTGGTCTACAAGCTCAGGCGGCAGGTACGCTTTGATCTCTTTCATGCGAAGAATTTACTTCTTTTTGCGTTTTGACTTTTGCTTTTGAGACGATTTGATATATGTCCTAGCCATCACTAATTTTACAGTTTCATGGTAGCCAGGTGGCTCTGGTACGCCGGCACGCTCCAAAATCTCAGTCCAGTTCATTCTCGCGCGCGTATAGATGTGAAATACGTCCCCAACGCTCCAAATGCCAGTGATGCCAAGGGATTTAGTTGGGGACAGCCTATAGGGACAGTCAGACTTGTCCCTGTTGTTCTTCAGTCAGCTGAATCTCAACCGCTCCATCAGCAAGCTCGGGGACAAGATCAATGTCCCCTAAGCTTTGTCCCGCATCAGATCCCGCTCCATCACTGGCATCCGTACCAAAAGGGGACAGCCTCTGACCCTCTCCACGCGCGAGATTAGCTGTGTATTGTTTGGAACGAGAATTTTTTGGGACGTAAGAGACTATGAGTTGTTGAGCTTCGAGTCTTTGGAGCGTCTTCTTGATTGCGGCAGCAGAACCAGCCACCAGCGGATCAGCGAGGAGATCGGTTTTGGTGCGTGACTCGGGGTAAGCGGTTCTCAAGCGACTCAGCACACGACCCTGAACAGAGGAGGGTGTGGTGTCGTCTGGATCCATCTCAGGCGTGAAGTCAGCAATGTAGAAGTTGAGGTCATCGTCCTGTCCAAGGATGAGATGCGTCCCAGAGCGGCCTGAGCGGCTCTTCTCCACCTCAATGAGCCGTTCATGCGGCTGCAGCTGCTGTTGCTGTTTGGAGCGTTTCTGGGGGTCTGGCTCACTCCGCTTGAGAGACCATGTTTCATCTACGGCGTCACGGATGGCTGAGGTGCCCCGGAATCCACCGTTTTTGTTGGCATGGTGGATGATCAGAATGGTGGTAGCGGGGAAAAGATCACCGTTGTTTTTGGTCAACCAGTACAACGGAGTAGCGAAATCAGATTTGTTTTCATCAAACGCCCGACCACCAGAGCAACCAATCAAAGAATCAATAACAACAAGCTTAGGCTTATAAGTCTCCATCAACTTAATGAACTGAGCATACCTTTGAAGTTGCCAATCAGTTTGAATAAAGGTTTGATCAGTGATCGGAAAATCAGCTTCAATCAGCTGTTCCTTTAACTGGATCAGAGGCTGGTCACCGTTGAGAAGCAAAACAGGGCCTTGNGTTGTTGGGACGTCAGCACCACGAACCTTGAAAGGTTTGCCAGTTGCGATGTGCTTAGCAAGCGCCCANGCNGCAGTGGATTTACCATCACCACCAGCGCCATAGATNAGGATGACAGANGGATGCGGAAGAACATCAGGGATAAGGTANCCACGCTTTTCATCAAGCTCCATTAGTTTTTCAACAGTCATAAGTGATTGAGCTTTTTCGTAAGCGATNTGATCNACGATCAGTTTTTCNAAAGCAGTCTGATCNCGATAACCAGCCTGCANAGCCAAAGAATTNAGCTTGTAATTTACCTCAGCCGGNTTATCAAGATCAAGAATTTGTTTGGCACGNCGCATGACTTCAGCGAAGTCAAGAGTGGCCTGACGGATTTCNGTTACAACTTTGGCTTCTGCGGATTGAACGATNTTTGCAGTGTCTTCTGAAAATCGTTTACGTTGTGGATCCTCCCGGTCTGCAAGCCAGATCAGAGTGCCAAGGCCAACACCATTGCCGCTGAACGAATACCAGACTTCTTCGCAGGGATTGTAATCTTCCCATTCATTAGCGTAATCAGGATCTTCGGCTGACCAGGCTGACCACAACATGAGTCCAAGATCGTTTGGCAGCGTGGAATTGATCGCCATGCCGATCTTGATCCAGTGATCACGGGTGCCTTTCCCTTGGGGCGTAATGACAGAGAGGCATTCATGAACGATCTGGGCAATCTCGTCTTGAGTGCGATCAGAGAAATCCAGATCTTTTTTTGTGATGGTACGTGGCGGCTGCTTCATTTCAGCTAGCAGCCAATCAGGAGCTGTCGGTATTTTATCTAGGTTGCCCTCAAAGTGATATTCACCAGGCGTAGAAACTTTGCCGCCTGGATAAGCGCCGAAGACAACACCCTGGCGACCCCAGAGGATTTCATAGTCTCCACCATCTTCCTTGCGAAGACCATGACCTTTTACATCAGCCCATAATTCTTCAGGAACACGAAAAAGATATTTAGCGGCGTTAGTCTTGGTGGATGTAATTATTGGAGCGCCGTTGAGGGAGGTGCCCCAGGCGCGAAGATGTTTTTTCAGCCCACGATCAACATCAAGGATGACAATACCGTTGCCACGAATACCAGTGAAGATGCCAACAGCCTGAAGATCAGGGTTACGTTTAATAGCTAGAGCGACATCAGCAGGGCCAAACTTTTGTTCGTAACTGGCTTCCAAAGGGTTTTTGCCAGTAGCCAATTTGCCAGATAGCATTTTGGCACCTTTTTTATATATTGGTGCGTAAACAAGTCCCTCAGGGAGAGTGTTGACGAAGTCCTGAAAAGCCATGTAAGATTGGAGCGGAGAGGGTATGACCCGGTTAAGCCCTTTTGCTGCGGGGCTTGGTCGGGTCTTTTTTTAGTTTAGCCCAGCTTGACAGACAGGCAATCCCCTCTTACAGTATCAAAGCGTCTTACTGAGACGCGATAACCCACACGACAACTTCTCGTGAAATTCTCAGACAGTTTCCTAGCTTCAATCGAAAAAGAGAACGAAGGTTCTTCATCCGCAGATGATTATTTGCGGTACACAAAACTTGATCAAGGCAAGCCTGCAAACTTTGCATTATTGGAGCAAGACCCGCTCGAATACTGGCTTGTCTGGGGNATTGCCAAGGAGAACGACAAAATGAAGCCGTTTCGTTTTGTTGAGCAACCTAGCCAAGAAGATATTGAGCTAGAACTTGGCAAGGATTACGTGCAGTCTATGAATTTTGAAAAGACTGCAGTGCGTAAGCCTTCACAATGCCTGACCTGGCCTGTTTACAACTGGGACACAAATCGCGTCCAAGTGCTCGAAGTGTCTCACATTTCATTGGCACGTCAGTTTGCAAAGTATGGCTTGAACAAGAAGTACAGCCGTAATTTGCTGGACTGGGACTTCGAGCTGTCAAAGATCAAGGCTGACATGGTGAAGTATGAGCTTCTGATCGTTCCCCGTGATGAGGACGAGCATGATGAAGCTGAGATGGAGAAGGCTTGGAAAGCCGTAGACAAGGCAGGGTTCGACTTAAGCCGACTTGTCGGCGGCGGTGATCCGTTTAGTGAGGCTTGATTTTGGAACGGGGGCCTAAAGGCCCCTTTTCGAGTAAGATATTTGTGCTGCCCAAGATGGCGGCACCGACTATCAAGTCATGCCTTACGCCACCAAGCGTCAAAAACGTGCCTTATTAGCACTACAGGACTATCGGTGTGCGCTCTGCGGTCAAGAGATCGGAGAGCGTTTTGAGTGTGATCATGTGGTGCCGTTGTCGATGGGAGGCGGATCATCGACTGCAGAGTTTCAAGCTCTGTGCCTTTCATGTCACAAACAAAAGACTTGTTTAGATGGCAGCTGCCGTCATCGATCAAGCTACGGAAGGGTCAGGAACGTGTCCTGAATCTGCTTGATGACGCTCAATCAGGGCCAAGGCAGGCCAGGCTTTTAGCTGCTGAGTTGCCAACTGGGTACGGCAAGACATTTGTAATTTGTGCTGCCTATGCATTGCTCAAGTCGCAGGGTGTGGTCAATCGGGCTTTGATTGTTGTTCCTTCCGATGAGCAGCTGCAAAGCTATTTAGGAGAGATTGAGCAAGACATGGCGCAAATTGGTGCGCCAATTACAGCCGCTTTACAAGCAAACAGCAATCTTGCGCTGAGAAGTCACAGGAGGAACGAAGCAGAGATATTCGTTACTACCGTTCAAGCTTTAGGCAACGGCAGTATTGCGACTATCAGTGATTTGCTGACCAGCGGCAAATGGTTTTTGGCTCTTGATGAGTATCATCGTTACGCCAGGAACAACAGTTGGGGTAAAAGCATTGCTTCTGTTAGAGGTTCTGCTGTTTTTGAGCTTGCGGTTTCAGCGACACCTAATCGAACAGACCAAGCCGAAAAGGTTGTCAGTGGAGAGCCAGACGTTCAAATCAGTCTGGTTGACGCAGTTGAGGAGGGCGCAATTAGGCCAGTTGTGGTCAGAAGCAGTGAATATGCCTTGGACATCAGCTTTGGCAAAGAAAACTCTCCTCAGCGGTTTACTACAAGCGATCTAGTCAAAGAGCTGCAAGCTGACGGTAAAGACATTTCTGGAGCGGAGGTCAAGAGAGATCTCCGTTATCTGCCTAAATACTTACACAGAGCTTTGCTTGACGCTTCAGGCAAGTTGGACGAACTGAATGCTGAGAATCAGGGACAGCACAAGATGCTGGTTTTTGCGCTTGGCGTTGGTCACGCCAAAAGCGTTTGTGATCAAATGAATGATATCGCTGGAGCAAAAGTTGCTGATTGGATTGGCGTTCAGTCAACAGTTGTGCGAGACGACGGAACCAAGAAGGTTATTGGCAGGTCTGAGTCTGAGAACCGTTTAGTTCTTCAGCGGTTCAAGGACGGTCAGTTTAATGTTTTAGTACAAGTAAAGAAAGCAACAGAAGGGTTTAACGACGTTAAATGTTCAGTCCTGTTGTTTTTGAACCTTGTCAACGAGAGCGTACAGCTCAAGCAGATGATTGGTAGAGGACTGCGGCGAAATTATGCGCTAGAGCCTGACACTGGAGCGCGAGCAAGAAAGGATAAGTGCTGGATTTTTGTATCAGATGATCATCCTGGCTTGGATTACATGAAAAGCCTGGCTGATAATACATTGCTTCCAGAGGACGATGAGGAGCAATTTAACGATACCGAGCGTAGTAGTTCAGGTGTTCCGATTTATAACATCCCTGATTTTTTTATTCTTAACGCTCAATACACAGGCGAGGAGTTTTATTATCCAGTAGGTGGCGAGATGATTTCAGCGTCAGAAGCGCGAGCAAAGGCTCGCACTAACCTTGATGCTCTGAAAAACGCTTCGGACGATGAGATTGACGCTCGTTTGCGAAAAATCTTCGATGTAGAACCTAAGCGTGTTTCAACTACTGAACAGCTAAAGGAGGCAAGAGGCAAGGTTGCTGAAGCTGTAAGGTCTTTAGCCAAGAATGTCGCTCGAATCAAGGCAGAAGCAGCGGGCGGCACTGCTGTTAAGTCAATAATTGGTGATTTACACAAAGCGATTCATAGTCGTTGGGTTCGTGAAACTCGCTTGAGTACTGATGAGATGAATATCGAAGAGCTTATTCGTAAGTATGAATGGGTTAAATCAATAAATGACGAATTAAAGTCCGCCTCTAACCCTCTTGATCACATTCGCTTTAATTTCCCATGGCTAAACCTGTGAATGTTTCCGATCTGGAGACTTTGTTTGACCCAAATCGAAAGCCTCGCTTTGTAGGCAAGACTTTGGACTGGTGGAATCAGCATGGACGACTGATTGCAGAACAGTCTGCGTTTGTTGCTGACTCTGATTGCAGAGGGCTTGTTGGAACGGTGCTTGAGCTGCAGCGCGATGACTACTGGAAGCAGATCGATCCGAATTGGAACGAGTTTTGCGAGAAAGTGTTTCATCGACCTGCTGCGTGGATTGAGCAAGTTGTCGAAGGAGTGAGGTTGCTGCACTTGCAGCATCCAGAACAGCTTCAAGCAGAGGTTCCAGCGAAAGCAATCCTGAGTCGTCACGGTGGTGATCGACGGTCGGAGCAAGCCCAGCAAGATCAAGGTGCGGACCGCACGTTGAAAAGAGGCAGTGAAAGCGCCGACTACATCAAAGCCCGGCTCAGGCGTGATCACCCAGAAATTGCTGAGCAGCTGGAGCGAGGTGAGTACCGATCAGCCCGTGCTGCCGCTATTGCTGCTGGATTTATCAAGGACATTCCAAGTGTTCGACTGACTGATCCAGCCAAAGCTGCTCAAACGATTGTTGTCAAAGCAGGGAGCGAGTTTTCTGCAGCATTGATTCAGGAGCTTCAGGTATTGCTAAAACCTGATTTGTAAGTATATTAGTCTCGGGAAGGAGCGTCTAATGCCAGAACCACCAGAAGCCGTAACGACATTCATGGAAGACGGCTGCGTGGCTGTCACGGTCGGTAATCTGACCGGAGTTGTCTCCAGCGCTCACCTAGTGGAGCCAAAGGCTGAGCAGCTTCGCAAACGATGGTTAGAGGACCATGCCAACCACGACGATTGAAGCTGATCCGCAGAACATTCTGGCTTCGTTACGGCGTTGGCAGTTAGAGCAGGACAATTCAGGCCCATTCAGGGTTTATCGGGATCAAGACGGACAGATTTATCACTCTGTCACGCATATCCTGAAGCACACCGCACCTCAAGCACAGAAGGATGCATTGGAACGTTGGTCAAAGCGAGCCGGCAGTGGTTTGGAGCGTGAGCTTGCTTGCGATCGGGGGACTATCGCTCATGAGCATTGTGAGTACGTGCTCAAGACCGCAGCGAAGCTGGCCCGTCAGAGTGCCAACAAGAAGGGATCGTGGTCTATTTGGGATGATGGTTTGGCACGCGCTCCAAAAGCCATCACCGCCTGGGCACTTAAGAAGTCGATGGAAGGAGCGCCGAAAGTTGCATGGCCAGCCCGTGAGTACGCCAGAGGTTTATCAGACTGGTTGGTTAGTGGAACGGTAACGGCCATTCATGCGTCGGAATTTAGTGTGAGTCATTCAGGCGGGTTTGCGGGGACAGCAGACGCCCTGATCGACACACCATTGGGTCTGACAATTTGTGATTTTAAGACGACCAGCCGTGAAGCTGATAAGCCTGAGGCATGGCTAAAAGATCACCAAGACCAGCTGGGCGCTTACAGCATGGCTCTTCACGAAAGAGCTGGGATCCGTGTTGATGCTGGAGCGGTGGTAATTGCGAAACCGAACGGTAATGTTCAACTCAGGATGTTGAGCGAACTTGAGATGAGAGGCTGTGAATGCCGATGGCAAGAACGGCTTGATAACTATATGGCGATGCTTGGTCTTGGAGCGTTAGATTGATCAACGAAATCTTAGATGATTTATATTACCTACGCTACAACGTAGCGATAGGTGCAAAAAAAGCAGACGTCAATCTAGAAGAGATGAAACGTCTGCTCAGGTTGTATGTGTTGGAGCGTCCTATGGAGGAGGATGCATGGTCAAGGGATGTGGAGTTAGGTTGGCCCTGGATCTGAGCATTCTTCCATAGCTCTGCGTTCATAAAACCGTTTTAGTTTCAGGCATTCGCTGGCGTGATCAGGTTTGCCTTGTCGTTCAAATACAGTTGCCCTAGCTGCTTCATAGCGAATTGCTTTCGGCAGGAGGTCTGTTGGAACGCGGGAACCTTCGGGGGAGTGAGGTTTGCCTTTTAGTTTGGTGCTCATGAGTGAAAGAAATCGTAAGCGGTTTGTGGTGTTGGATCGTAGTCAAGCTCATTTTCGAGCTGAGGGATAACTTCATGCTCTAGAAGATTTCGCATTGAAGCAGTAAGGTGTTCATCCATCATGTGGCGTTTATCCTCACGGGCGATAACACCTTTAAGGATATCGAGAGCACGTTGAATCTTGTCACACTCATACTCTTGAACAGGGTGATAGTGATACATGGTTTGAGACGTAAAAAGGTTTTCAGACATCCCACTCACACTCTTCAATTAATTTGTTGAGAGTGCTAAGGGATTGAAGGCTAGTTAGTTTGCGCTGTCCCGCTGTCATGGCTGAACCAAGGGCCTCTGGGTCGCCAACAGCAATGGCTTGCTGCATCTCACCCTGAACCAACTTGAAGCACAGCTCTAAGCGCTCTGGAAGGCTTTGAGAGAGGTGAGAGGAAGCGTTAGCGTGTTTCCCTCCTAAGATCAGACACAACAGCTGTGTGATGGAACGTTCAGCTTCTGTTCGTGTGGTCAATGCCATCAATTGAATCCGGTAGGTTGCCAGTCGAGATCAAGACCATCCAAAAACTGAATGATCTCCATCATTGGAGCGTTAACAGGAGGCCGAAGCTCTCCTGGTTCTAGTGTGAATTCAGCCCTGCATTCTGCAGGACCAAACTGTGCAGGTTCAGCAATGTCTGGCGGATTAAGTATCGCCGGAGAAGTTTGAACCATGTCGCCAATCCACGCAATCACTTCATAGGTGATCGGATGTTGTTGGAACGCGATCACCCCCGGATTGTCATCCAGGGGCTCAATGGTGTCGATTCTGATGATGTCAGTCATCGTTTGATAGCTTTGAGGATGATGGATGAGATTTCTTTAATCTCTGTTTTATCGTCGCGGTTTTCCGCGTCTTCTAGGAGTCGTTCCAGAGCCTGTATCGCCTTAGTTCTTGTGGTGTTAAGTGCTGGATTGCCCCACGGTTCCTCCTCCTGTTGCGAGATAAAAGCAGAGTAGAAACGATAAGCAGAGGATTGGGGAACACCATGGTCAGCCACCAGGATGTCAGTGATCTCCTTACGGCTGAGACCTTCTGCGTGCAATGATGCAATGATACTTGTGGACTCTTCACGAATAAGTCGCGCCTTTTCATGGTAATCAGTCTGCATCGATTTGATTTGGTCTGATTTGATCGGTGAGAGTTTGAATTAGTTGCTCTTGGAACGCACGATCACATCGCTTTGCAATGTAATCTACGATTGCGTCATTTAAGACATTGATTCCCAGCCAGATGTTAATCTCCTGGTCTGAAGTGTCGGCAACTCTGAAGCTGCCAGGGTGAATGTCGATGTGTGTAGCGCCTTCTGGTGTGAAGCTAAGCAAGGTTCGGTGTTTCATGATGTTAGGTTTTTTGTTGGAGTGGAGGCGGTTCTCAGTGAGAATTCTCACTCATCCCCGTCTCTTGTAATACAATACAGAGGAAATGAAGAAACCGCAAGTGCAGCCCGACACTGAATGGCTCTGTCCCGATGAAATGGAACTGCTCCTCGAAGCCATTCACGCATTCAAGGCCACCAACGACGGCAAGCGCCATTCAGGCCGCTTAGCCTGGATTAGATCCAAGCTGGTCAGAGCCAAACTAGACGGCGCTGCAATCCGTTGCTACAACTCCTGATCATTGGAACGTAGACATAAAAAAACCCGCCATTAGGCGGGTGATAAAAACAGGTTTGCAGTTTTTTTTCTAATACCATGAGCGAGAAAAGCGATAATCACCTTTGAACCTCGCTTATGGCACAGCATGCACCGGCTGCAGTCAGTGTCCCGAATCTGAGCAGGGCAAACCTTAACTAAATTCCGGTCTGCTGTTCTCCAAACCGTTCGGCTTTCATGGCTTGAAACAGCCAATACAGCCGGAAGGCCTGCAGCTATCGCACGGTCTGCAGATTCTTCAGTCTCCGTTGAAACATTGATCCGCAGTCCCTCGCGATTGGCACGCCGTAACAGCTTGGCATTCTCGCCGATCATGTGGTCATGGTGCGTATATGTCCAAGCCTGCAGCCTACGGGCTTTCACAACAGACACAAGGCCGTTGAGAAAAGCTCGAGACAATCGACCGGACATCCCCGCCACTAAATCACCAGCTTGATTCAACCGTAACGCTGAACCAACTGGTAACGTCGACAAATCATCCAGATGATCCCGCCATCCCCTGGAACGTTGACCGTTTGAAACGGCATTCCAGTGAAGATTAAGCGGACCCGATGCCGCATAACAAACTTCGCGCATTCCACAGTCCTTCGGACAACTATTTTTTGATGTCGTCGTGACTGCGATCGGTCCCGTCTTCTTATTAGACGAAACCCGCGAAAGGTGAAACAATGACTCAGAAAGTGACATAAAAAAATCCCGACCGATTGGCCGGGTATTAACTACTTTGATGATTTAATGCGGCTAATCTCTATGCTTCTGTGAATCGCAGAAACAGGAAAAAACCACATGAACGAATCGGGGAGAATGTTAACCATTCTCGCTAGGATTTCTGTTCTCATCGTGCAACCCTCACGTAAGGTTGTGTCCCGCTGTGATGATGGAACGTGTCCGGTTCAGTTGCCGCAGTTAATGCGACAGCAGCAGCACCAAACGACCCGGCAGCCACAATGGCCGCCAATAGCTCACAAAATGATCTCATGATGAAGTTGGTTAGGGTTGGTTTATCGTCCTTCACTGATAGCGTCGCCGTGAGGCGGTGAGTCAGTCTCCGGCGGTGCGAACGCTGGCGAGGATAACCCGCACTAGTCGCATCAGAGGCTAATTAGCTATCAGCTCAGGCTCATGAAGCGGGTTTACCGCGTTTTCCAGGTGC